>CZKJ01000100.1_pt1 | contig 42726 bp, 43 predicted proteins | sample 1122331 | NCBI WGS metagenome assembly CZKJ01 (sample SAMEA3539301, study PRJEB10725) | soil metagenome | biome: tundra; feature: field; material: soil | place: USA | collected 2010-05 | depth 0.15 m
CCCCGCTTTGGCGGCCGTTACCTAAACGACAACGGGGGTGACAGAATTTCGTTGCAGTTAATACGACATTTTCTGGTTGCAACAACAGGGGTGCTTCGACTGCGTAGGATCGTCCTTTGGACGATCCTACTTCGCTCAGCATGGCAGAGGGTAGTGACGACGCGAGTTGTCGAGCTGCGCTCGATGGACAGCCGGGGGCGGCTGTCCCCACACAAACCTTTCCACACAGAACCGTCGTTACGGGAATTCGAGGGTCACGAATTTGGCGGCCTTGCTGCCGGTGTTGGTGATGGTGTGGGAGTAGTTGGCGGGGAGCCATTTGGAGTCGCCGGATTTGAAGTGGGCGGGCATGGGGCCTTGGCCTTCTACGTCGCTGCGGATGTCGTTTTCTCGCAGATCGAGGTCGGTGACGGCTACGAGCAGGTGCGGGCCGGTGTGGTGGTGCATGGGGACGATGCCGCCGGGCTGGAGTTCGAATTCGGAGACGCGGATGGCGTCTTTGACGAAGAGGATTTGCTGGGTGCCACCGTGGAGGATGTCGAGGGCACGGTCTTCATCCCAATGAGGGGTGGAGTGGCGGAGAGATTCGTCTTCGAGGATTTCGATGGTCACGTTGCGGAAGGGCTGGTCGGTGGAGTTGCGGGCGATGTGGGCGAAGGTGGCGGGGGTGAAGCCGGTTTGACCGTCTTTGAGCTTGACGGTGACGGGAGGCTTGTCTTTGACCTGGTTGACGACTTCGGTGTCGCCGAGATTGACGGCGATGTAGTCGTGGCGGTGCCAGTGCATGAGAGTTTCGGAGTGAGGGGCGACGTCGACGTTGAAGACGCGGACGGATTTGTTTTCGAGAGTGAGGTGGTGGTGAGGCTCGGCGGTGATTTCGACTTCGGGAGCGGCGGCTTGAAGGGCGAATAGGGCGAGGCAGATTAGGAGGTAGCGTTTCATGCGGGGGATTGTAGCACTGGTGCTTCTGGGGCTGAAGTGTGCATTTCTTTAATCGCTTGCGCGGCGCTGAAGCGGCGCTCTTCTACCATGGCATGGTCTTCGGGGGACGCTGCGGCAGAAAGGCAGTCGAGCTGCGCTCGACGGACGGGCAAGAGTGCCCGTCCCCACACGTGCCCGTCCCCACACGTGCTTAGCGCCGGAAACGGCTGATCAGGTACAGGACCAGCGATAGCACTACGCTCAACAGCAGCGAAGTGGCCAGCGGAAAGTATACGGTAGTGTTTTTGCCGCGGAAGAGGAAGTCGCCGGGCAAGCGGCCGAGGGGAAGGTTGGTGCGTCCGAGCAAGATCAGCACGAGGCCGGTGGCGGCCAGGACGACGCCAAAAAGCAGCAAGACTTTTCCGAATTCGGCCATTGGGCGAGTGGTCCGCTTTCGATGCGGACTGCATGTACTAACGAGTTTTTCGCGTCCGTGCGAACTTTGCAATAATCGCGACAGCCTAAGTGCAGCAGGGAAGGTGCGCAAATATACGTCTTCAAGCCGCTTCGTCCGCACCCAAATCTGCAACTAATCAACACAAGCACAGCAACTTCAGCACGGCTTTGCGCTGAAAAGGTTCCAAGATCCGCACGGAGGTTTCGTCATGACATCCCCCAAGGTTGCAGTTCTTCGCCTCGTCCTGGCTGCGTTCTTCGCGGCGTGCTTTGTTGCCGCCGGGCCGCACTACGCATTCTCGCAGGATGTACTTACCTACCATAATAATAACGCGCGCACCGGGCTGAATTCCTCCGAGACGATGCTCACCCTCACCAATGTAAATTCCACTTTGTTCGGGAAGCTGTTTACGTTGACGGTGGATGGCCTGGTCGATGGCGAGCCGTTGTACCTGTCTGCCGTGCCGATTCAGGGCAGCGGTACGCATAACCTTCTTATTGTGGTCACGGAAAATGACTCGGTCTATGCTTTCGATGCCGACACGGGTACGGCGATTTGGCACATCAGCACGCTGGAATCGGGCGAGACGCCGTCGGATGATCGAGGCTGCAGCCAGGTCGAGCCGGTGATTGGGATTACGTCCACGCCCGTGATCAGCCGGCCGGCGGGATCGAATGGGGTGATCTATACGGTCGCCATGTCGAAGGATTCTTCCAAAAACTACTATCAGCGGCTGCACGCTCTGGATGCGACGACGGGCAACGAGTTGTACAGCGGGCCGGTCACCATAGCGGCTAAGTATCCGGGCAGCGGCGATAACAGTTCTGGCGGGTATGTCATCTTCGATCCGGCGCAATATAAGGAGCGCTCGGGGCTGCTTCAAATCGGCAACACGATTTATCTGACATGGGCATCGCATTGCGACATCCGTCCGTATACGGGGTGGGTGATGGGATATAACGCGACGACGCTGGCGCAGAAGACGGTGATCAATGTGACGCCCAACGGCAACGAAGGCGCGATTTGGGGCGCGGGTGCGGGATTGACCGCGGACGGGCTGGGCAATATCTTTTTCCTCGATGCCAACGGGATCTTCGACACAACTTTGAATTCTAGCGGGTTCCCCATCAGTGGCGACTACGGCAACGCCTTCATCCGATTGACTACCAAGGGTGGACTGGCGGTAGCAGACTATTTCGAGATGTATAACGGGGTGCAGGAGAGCGACAGCGACACGGACCTGGGCTCGAGCGGAGCGGTGTTGCTGCCGGCGATGAAAGATTCCTCGGGCACCACGTGGCAGCTTGCGGCGGGCGGAGGTAAGGATTCGAATCTCTATGTGGTGAATCGGACCTCCATGGGAAAGTTCAATGCCAGCAGCAATAGCATTTATCAGGAACTGGCTGGGGCGCTGCCGGGTGGGATGTGGTCGATTCCGGCGTTCTCGAATGGCCGACTTTATTTTGGACCCGTGGGGCAGCCCTTGCTTGAGTTTCAATTCAAGAATGCCAAGTTGTTGACCTCGCCGGTGGCGAAAACCAACAACACTTTTGGATATCCTGGAACTACTCCCAGCATTTCCTCTGATAAAGGCGCGAATGGGATTGTGTGGGCTGCGGAGAACACGAACCCCGCCGTTCTGCACGCCTACAACGCGAACACTTTAGTGGAGCTGTACAACACCAACCAGGCGGCCGGTGGGCGGGATCATTTTGGGGTGGGGAACAAGTTCATTATCCCGATGATTGCGAATGGCAAGGTGTATGTGGGGACGACCATTGGCGTGGGGGTGTTTGGATTGCTGCCGGGCTCGGCCGATGCGGGGCGTGGTTCGGGGGTGAGGGATGGCGCTGGTGCAGCGAAAGCGGTCAGTGCAACCGGAGATGTTGGTTCGCATAGACGGGCGACTCCGTAGGAGGCGTGGCGGATTGAATCCGCGCCCTTTCAAAGCCGAATCTTGGCAGAATTCAAGCAGTTGGCCAGACCTATTCAATCCCGAGCCGCACTTGGCGGCGTCGGTGTAAATTCAAAGGCAAAGTCAAAGGCAGCGGACAAGAGTGTCCGCTCCACACAAGCGTGCCGGGCTGCGCCCGGCGGACAGCCGAAGGCGGCTGTCCCCACATAGGCATCTCATCTGCTCGAAATCTGTTTTAGACTCCTTGTATTCCGATGGAGCTCAGGGATCAGCTCGGGTTCAAGTTCCAGCCGCCGGAGCGGCGGGTGTGGACGGTGCGCGGTCTGGTGGCCGCGGTGCGGTCGCATGTGGAGCGGGAGTATCCCGATGCGTGGGTGGAGGGCGAGATCTCGAATTTTCGCGCGCCGGATTCTGGACATCTTTACTTCACGCTGAAGGATGGGAATGCGCAGATCCGGGTGGTGATGTTTCGATCGGCGGCGCGGCTGTTGCGGTTTCGTCCCGCGGACGGGATGCAGGTGGTGGTGCGGGGGCGGGTGACGATTTATGAGGATCGCGGCGAGTTGCAGATTGCCGCGGAGTATATCGAGCCGAAAGGCGCGGGCGGGTTGCAGGTTGCGTTCGAGCAACTGAAGGCGAAGCTGGAAGCGGAAGGACTGTTTGCGGCGGAACGGAAGAAAGCGATTCCGACATTGCCGTCGCGAATTGGGATTGTGACATCGCCGCAGGCCGCGGCGCTGCAGGACATCCTGAATATTTTGCAGAGGCGGCATCACACGGCGAACGCGGTGATTTATCCGGCGCAGGTGCAGGGGGACGCGGCAGCGGCGGAAGTGGCCAGTGGAGTGCGGTATTTCAACGAGGTTCGCAACGATGACAGCCGCAGCGTGGAAGTGATTATTGTGGGGCGCGGTGGAGGGTCGGCGGAGGATTTGGCGGCGTTCAACGATGAAGGGCTGGCGCGGGCGGTGGCGGCGTCGGAGATTCCAGTGATTTCCGCGGTGGGGCACGAGACCGACTTTACGATTGTGGATTTTGTGGCGGACTTGCGGGCGCCTACGCCTTCGGCAGCGGCGGAGTTGGTGATCCGTTCGCGCGTGGAGGTGGAGACGCAGGCGGAGGCGGTGCGGGAGCGGCTGGTGCGGGCGATGGAGCGCCGGCTGCTGGAGGCTCGGCACGCGCTGATGGAACGGGCGCAGCATGGGGCGTTCGCGCGCATGATGGATTTGATCCGGCAGCAGCAGCAGAAGGTAGACGATCTCACATACCGGCTGGAGCGCGGCGAGCGGCAAGCGCTGGAACAGATGCGGCGGCGCTGGGAGACGGTGGCGGCAACGGTGCGACACTACGATTTGCGGCGGGTGCTGGCGGGGATGCGCGGCGAACTTGAAGCGGGGACTGCGGCGATGGCGGCCGCGATGCGCAATCAACTGTTGCAGAACAAGGTTCGCGTCGAGCGCATGGGCCGGGCTCTGGAGATGCTCTCGCCGCTGGCGATTCTGGAGCGGGGATACGCGCTGGTGTTCGATGGTGCGGGGCAGTTGGTGAAGGATTCGGCGCAGGTGAATTCGGGCGACGAAATCAGGGCGCGTCTGGCTCGGGGAGAGATTCGGGCTACGGTGAAGAAAACGGGCCGGCAGCATCGGTAGCCAGAAAAATCCATAAACCACAAAAACGTTAAGGTTCAAGAAGGAAGGCGTTTCGGAATCTTCGGAATCAGGGCTGCATTAGAATGTAGGGTTCCGGTTCTGAATTCTGCGGACGAGGAGATCGGGTGACGCAACTGATGGCGCCATGGTCGAGAGTGTCGTTTACGGTGCTCGACATTCTGCTGGTGGCGTTGATCATCTACGAAGTGCTGGTGATGATCCGGGGAACGCGGGCGGCGCCGATGCTGGCGGGCTTGGCGGCAGTGGCGGTGGCGTTCTACCTGGCGCGGATCGGCGAGTTGGCCACGTTGAACTGGCTGGTAAGCCGCTTGCTGCCCTACATCGTGTTCGCATTGATTGTGGTGTTTCAGTCGGAGATTCGGCACGTGTTGTCGGATGTGGGGCGGCGGGTGAGCTTCCTGCGGGGATCGGCGGTGGAGGGGGATTCGTACGACGACATTGTGCTGGCGGCGAATTTGTTTTCGCAGCATCAGACGGGCGCGCTGATCGTGATTGAACGCGAGATTGGATTGCGCACTTATATCGAGAGTGGCGTGGCGATGGATGCGCGGCTGTCGTACGATCTGCTGGCTACGATTTTTCGGCCAAGCGCGCCGTTGCACGATGGAGCGGTGATCATTCGGAAGGACCGGTTGGCGGCGGCGGCCTGCTTTCTGCCGCTGTCGATGAATCCGGTGCTGTCGACGCAACTCGGGACGCGTCACCGGGCGGGCATTGGAATTACGGAAGAGACGGACGCGATCGCCGTGATTGTGTCGGAAGAATCGGGCGCGATCAGCATGGCGGTGGGGGGAAAGATTGAGCGGGATCTAACGGTGGAACAATTGCGGGAGCACTTGAGCAATGAGCTGCGGCGGTACATGTCGCCGGTGGCATTGCCGACAGTGGTGGTGCAGAACGACGAATCGGATGCGGGCATGCGGGCGAGCGCCCAGATGAGCGCCGATGGTGATTCCGATGGGGAAACGGAAAGGCCGCTGTGATGGACTTCGTGCGCCGCTGGGTGTTGCATAACTTCTGGCTGAAAGTTTTGTCGCTGCTGATTGCGACGGGCTTGTGGCTGGCGATTTCGCCGGATCAGGAGCCGGCGGAAGTGGCAATACGGGTGCCCATCGAGCTACGTCACGTTCCACAAGGTCTGGAGATTAGTTCGATGACCATACCGGAGGCGCAGATCCGGGTGCGCGGGCCGGAGCGGTTGATCCGTGACTTGCGTTCCACAGATGTGCATGCCGAGCTGGAGTTGGTGGATGCGCAGGCGGGCGAGCGAACGTTCGATCTGACGGCGCAGCAGATTCGACACCAGCGGGAATTGAATGTGGTGCAGGTGGTGCCGGGGCAGGTGCATCTGAGTTTTGATACCAGGCTGACGCGCGACGTGGAGATTCATCCGCGAGTGACGGGAAATTTTATCCCGGGGGAACAGATCGCCAAGGTGCTGGTTGATCCGGAGAGAGTCACCATCACCGGGCCCCGGCATCGCGTGGAGATGCTGGATGCGGCGTCAACCGATCCCATTGACGCTTCGGGAGCGCGCACGCAGGCTACATTTGTGACCAATGTGTACGTTGCCGATCCGCTGGTGCAGGTAGTGCAGCCGACGCCGGTGCGAGTGACGGTGATCATGGAAAAGACTACACCTGCAGAGAGCAGGCATTGATCTTCCAGTTTTGTCGGTTATCATCCTCGGTTGGTAAATTTCCAGTTCGGTGTTTCGCCTCTTCTCAGGCATCCGCACAATCTATGAGCACTCAGACGCGACAATTGTTTGGCACGGACGGGATACGGGGCGTTGCCGGCGAATTTCCGCTGACCATGGAGAGCACGTATTTGATCGGGCGCGCCCTGGGACATGATTTGATGCGCGGGACGGGGACGCCGCAGGCGGTGATGGGGCAGGACACGCGGGAATCGAGCGCATGGATTGCGGATCGGGTGGCGGCGGGGATGGCGGCGGTGGGTGTGGTTGTGCACAGTGCGGGCGTGATTACGACGCCGGGAGTGGCATACCTGGCGCGGTCGCGCGGGTTTGCGGCGGGAGTGGTGATCTCGGCTTCGCATAATCCGTGGATGGACAACGGGATCAAAGTTTTTTCCGGAGATGGATTCAAGCTGACGGACGCGCGCGAACTTGCGATCGAGAAAGAAATCTTCGCGCTATTGGGGAAGCCGGGGGCGGCGGACGATACTGCGCTGAGAATTGCGGGACCATCTCTGCCGGGAGAGACGGAGCTGCGGAAGGCGTACATCCAGTCGTTGGCGGCGAGTGTGTCGTCAGACTTGAGCCGGTTGCGGGTGCTGGTGGACTGCGCCAATGGCGCGGCGACGGCCGAGGCGCCGGAGTTATTTCGCAGCTTGGGAATCCAGGCAACCTTCACGCACGTGACGCCGGACGGGAGAAATATCAATGATGGATGCGGGGCGCTGCATCCGGAAACGCTGGGCAGGACGGTGGCGGAGTCGGACGGGAAGTTCGATCTGGGCGTTACGTTTGACGGCGATGCCGACCGCGCTCTGTTTTGCGATGGCGAGGGTCGCGTGGTGAATGGGGATGGCGTGCTGTTGCTGACGGCGCGCGATCTGCAGGCGCGGGGGAAATTGAATGCGTCCACGGTGGTGGCGACGACGATGTCGAATATGGGGGTGGAGATCGCGCTGAAGCGGTCGGGCATCGGAATGCTGCGGGCGAATGTAGGCGACAAATATGTTCTGGAGGAAATGCTGAAGACAGGCGCGACGCTGGGTGGGGAACAGTCAGGACATATTATTTTTCGCGATGGCGACGCGACGACGGGCGATGGTCTGCTGACCGCGTTGCGGGTGATGGATGTGATCGTGCGCAGGGAACAGTCGCTGGCCGAGTTGGTGAGCGATCTGAAAGTGTTTCCGCAGAAAATTCAGAACGTGCGGGTGCGGGAGAAGATTCCGTTTGCGCAGGTGCCGCAGGTAAAGCGGGCAATTGAGGCTGCCGAACGCGAGCTGGATGGGAATGGACGCGTGGTGGTGCGTTACTCGGGAACCGAGGCGCTGGCGCGGGTGATGGTGGAAGCGGACTCGGAAGAGAAGATGCAGGCGCTCACGGCGGGGATTGCGGGGGAGATTCAGAAGGCGCTGGGGGTTTGAAGAGGAAGGCGAGCTAAAATCAAGAATGGACGTTTCCAGAGCTCTACGGAGCAATGCTCCGGCAGCCACGCTTTTGGTCCGGCTGATGGTCGGCTGGGTGTTCTTGTCTGAAGGAATCCAAAAATTCTTATTTCCCGCGGCTCTGGGTGTGGGACGGTTTATCAAGATCGGCATTCCGGCTCCGCAGTTCTCTGCGCCCTTCGTTGGAGTTGTGGAAATTGTTTGCGGCTCACTTTTGATGCTGGGATTGCTCACGCGGCTAGCCGCCCTTCCTCTGCTGATCGATATCAGTGTCGCAATCCTCACGACAAAGATTCCCATGCTGGCGAAATCTGGTTTCTGGGCCGCCATGCATGAAGCCCGCACCGACTATTGCATGTGGCTCGGCTCGCTGTTTATCCTGATGGTGGGCGCAGGTTCTCTGTCGCTGGATGCGCGCCTGTCGCACAGAGACAAGACACTTGAGTGACTCGCCTGTCAAAGATCATCCGGTCTCACTATCCGAGCTGGCGTTCGTTTTTTTGAAGTTGGGTACGATCGCGTTCGGCGGCCCCGCCGCGCATATCGCGATGATGGAAGATGAGTTCGTCCGCAAACGCCGTTGGATTACCGAGGAAGACTTTCTTGATCGCGTGGCCGCGGCGAGTCTGATTCCCGGGCCAAGCTCAACCGAGGTATGCATTTTCATCGGCCGTTCGCTGCGCGGATGGACCGGCCTGATTGTCGCGGGCTCTTGCTTTATTATTCCCGCCGCGGTTCTGGTGTCGTTGATCGCCGCCGCATACGTGCATTTTGGTTCGCTGCCGCAGGCGGAAGGAATACTCCGCGCCATCAAGCCTGCGGTCATTGCAATCATTATTCAAGCACTGTGGAAGCTGGGAAAAACGGCTGCGAAGACGCAAGTGCTAGCTCTGATTGGTGTCGCAGCTGTGGTCCTCAATTTTGTGGGCGTGAGCCCGCTGCTTGTCCTGACGTTCGCGGGCGCCAGTTCCGGGATTGTGCGTTGGTTGCAGAAAAGTAGACGCAATCCGGCCGCACTCTGTGGGATTGGCTTATCGAAGGTGTTCTCGACGACGGGTCTGACAGCGCTGGCGGTTGCTGCCGCGGTGCCGATCAGCCTGGGACGTTTGTTCCTCTCATTCCTGAAGATCGGCTCGGTCGTCTTCGGCAGCGGATATGTTCTGCTGGCATTCCTGCGATCGGAGTTTGTGGATCACCTGCATTGGCTGACGGAAAAACAGCTCATCGATTCGGTGGCCGTAGGTCAATTCACGCCGGGACCGGTGTTCACCACAGCGACTTTTATTGGCTACCTGGTAGGCGGCTTGCCAGGCGCCTTTTTCGCGACGCTCGGAATTTTCCTGCCGGGTTTTGTTTTTGTCGCCGTAAGCGGACCTGTGATCCCGAAGATCCGGCGCTCAGCAGCGGCGGGAGCAGTATTGGATGGAGTGGTGGTGGGGTCACTGGCTTTGATCGCGGTTGTTGCCTGGCAACTGGGGAAGGCCTCAATCACAGATTGGCTCACGATTTCGATCCTGGCCGTCAGCATCATCGCAATATTCCGCTTCAAGATAAATTCTGCGTGGTTGATTTTGGGCGCGGCGATTCTCGGTTGGATTGCGAAAGGCTAAGAGAACAACAAGCTTTGCAGGGCACTTCGCGCAGACAGGGGAGTACTGTGCCGTTCACTCGAATATCGGCGATATCCTCGCCAGCACCTCACCCATGATCGCGTCTGGAATGCTCTCCAGCTGCCTGCCGCCGTGCGCGGCGAGATCGAGGGCGCGGGGCTGGTCGCAGCGGATAATCCCCGTCGTTTTGGTTCCGGCTCCCGTCAAGGACACTGCGAAACCTGCCATGCGCGCGAAGTTGCCGCCGCTCGTGATGGGCAGCACTACGGGGACTTTGGTGACTCGGTTGAAAGGCTCCGGGGAAACGATGAGCACCGGGCGGCGGCCCTTTTGCTCGTGGCCCGAGGTAGGATCGAGATTGACGACCCAGATTTCGCCGCGCTTCATCACGGGTTCCGTCATGCGTTCCATCAAATGAGTTCGCCGCCGACGGGCTTACTATCGAGCCATTCTCGTTCTTGTTTCGAGCGCCGTTTCGAGCCTTGTTTCGAATGACGCGCCTTGGGATCGCATTGGGCCAGCAGTTCGTCCAGGGTATAGCGTCGACGCGGCCGTGGGTCCATGACAAGACGGCCGCTTTCAACCGCGATGCCGACCTTGGCGCCGGGCTGCAATTGCAGGATGTCGAGCAGCGCGGGCGGGACGGCCAGCATGACCGAGCCGCCGACTTTGCGCAAGCTGGTGGTGTGCATGGCGATGCTCCTTAGTTATATTTTAGTATAACATGCGGAATTAAAAAGGGGGCGACCCTCTTAGGCCCATCATTGCGGCGGCGATTGCGGAGGAGATTCAGAAGGCGCTGGCGCAATAACAAACATTCTTCTGACACATTCTATTTTCCTGTCTAGCCCTCTGGATTCTTGTTCTTGCTGAGGTAGCCAAGCACGACGAACGCTGCTATGACAAACCAGCCTACCCTCCATCCAATCGATTCGTGGCCCAGGTTGAACGCATTCACGAACAAGACTATGAAAGCCATGACAAAGAAAAACGAGTTCCAACGACGATGCCAGCGCTCGGTGCGGGTATCGATCGCGGCTTTGCGTTCTTCCGCCGAGAGAGTTTTTCGGAGGGTCAGCCGGTCAATGACGAAGAGAATGCCAGCCGCCAATGAAAATAGGACGAGGAGGCACGCAATCGTCATCTTCACGTCGAACATTGTCACGGCGCACCTTGATCTCTACCGTCTGGGTCGGATTTCATCGAAGACATGCTAAAGCAGATTTCGCTTAGAGTGAAGCGTGCTCTACCTAATGTGTCGAGCTTCGCTCGACCGGACAGCCGAGGGCGGCTGTCCCCGCATGGGCAGAGGTGGTGCCTGGCATTTATCGGACACGAGTGTCCGATCCACACGGGCCTTGCCACTCGCGCTAATCTAAGTCTCTCCAGTTAGGGCCTACGCCCATTTCCACCAGCAGCGGGACAGCCAACGCGTGGACTTTCTCCATTTGCTCACGGACTAGAGACTGCATCGTGTCTATTTCTTTCTCCGGAATCTCGAAGACTAGTTCGTCGTGGACTTGCAGGGTCATTCTCGACTTCAGTCCGCGCTCCTGCAGCACCGCGTCGATTCTGATCATCGCTACCTTGATCAAATCCGCCGCAGTGCCCTGCAGCGGGGTGTTTACCGCGGTGCGCTCGGCAAAGCCTCTTTGATTTGCGTTTTTGCTGTTGATGTCGGGGATGGGGCGGATACGTCCGTGGAGGGTTTTTACTTTCATGTCGCGGCGGGCTTCTTCGAGGGTTTTGTCGATGAAGGCGCGGACGCCTTTGTACTGTTCGAAATAATTCGCGATGAATAGCTTCGCTTCGGCGGGCTCGATCCCTAGTTGCTGTGAGAGTCCGAAAGCCGAGAGGCCGTAGACGATGCCGAAGTTGACGACTTTAGCCTGGCGGCGATGGTCGGGCGTGACCATGAGCGGCGGGACGCCGAAGACTTGCGAGGCGGTTAGGGTGTGGATGTCGTCGCCGCGGCGGTAGGCCTCGATGAGCAGGGGATCGCGCGAGAAGTGGGCTAACAGGCGGAGTTCGATCTGCGAATAATCGGCTGTGAGCAGGACATGGCCGGGTTCGGCGATGAAGGCGGCGCGAATGCCGCGGCCGAGTTCGGTGCGGATGGGAATATTTTGCAGATTCGGATTGGCCGAAGAGAGGCGTCCGGTGGCGGTTCCAGTTTGGCCGAAGGTGGTGTGCAGGCGTCCGGTGGAGGGATTGATGAGCGCGGGCAGAGTGTCAACGTAGGTAGATTTCAGCTTGGTGAGTTGGCGGTAATCGAGGACCATGCGCGCGATAGGATGATCTTCGGCGAGAGTTTCGAGAACGTCGACGGCGGTGGAGATTGCCCGTCCCTTGCCGTATTTGAAGGGCTTTGGCAGATTCAGTTGGTTGAACAGAACGTCGCCGAGCTGGCGGGGAGAGCCGATGTTGAATTCGGTTCCGGCAATCTGGTGAATTTCTTTTGCTTTGACGCCGATCTCGCGTTCGAGTTCGGTTGACATCTGCGCGAGAGCGGCGGTGTCGATTTTCACTCCGGCCTGCTCCATGCGGGCGAGAACGGGAACGAGCGGCAGATCGATGTCTTCGTAGAGCCTGGTCAGTCCTGCCTGTTTGACTTCTTCGCGAAAAGCGGAGGTCAGCCTGCCGGTAATGTCGGCGGACTCGGCAAGATCGTGATTGGTTTGGAGCTGGCTGAGTTTGAGATTGAAGCGGCGGAGAGCGACATCCGCGAGACGATGCGACGAGTAGGTAGGATCCAGCAGGTAGGAGTACAGCATGGGATCGTGCTGCACGCCTTGCAGATGGATGCCGAGCGCGTCGAGTGCGTGAATCGCAGCTTTGTAATCGTGAACTGTTTTGGGCGTGGCCGCGCTGGTCAAGAGGGAACGAAGTTTCGTGGCTGCGCTCGCGGAATCCAGTTTGACGATGGCGGCTGAGCCTGCGGTCGCGGAGATGGCGATGCGGCGGGCAGCGGGCTCGGGCGCGGGGGCTGGTACCTCATCCGTCAGCGCAAGCATTCCTGACTGCGGCACTTCTTCGACGACTCCTTCGTCGCTTTCCGAGAGCGATTCTGTTTGTTCTGTCTCAACCGCGATGGCGAGTGCGCCTTCCTCTGCGAGAGAGCTAAGAATGCTTTCCACATCTTCTGCGGACTGGGCTTCGCCGTAGTGAGTTTCGGTAACCTGAACTTCCGGCAGCAATTCCTTCAAGAGCGAAGTGAATTCCAGTTCGGTGAACAGTTGGCGGAGGAGATCGAGATCGGGATCGCCGGCGTGCATGGCTTCGACGTTGAGTTCGACGGGAACGTTGGTGTCGATGGTCGCCATACTCTTGCTGAAGAGAATCGTGTCGCGATTGTTCTGCAGGGATTCGCGGTAGGTTTTCTTTTCCACTTCGTTGGCGCGGTCGAGCGCCTGTTCGACGGTGCCAAAGCGCTTAATGATTTCGACGGAGCCTTTGTCGCCGATGCCGGGTGCGCCTGGGATATTGTCGATGGCATCGCCGCGCAGGGCCATGATGTCGATGACGCGCTGGGGAGGCACGCCGAGAATTTCTTCGACCTTGGCGGCGTCGCAGATCAGATTATCTTTCGGAGGATTCAGGATCTGAACGTCTTCGTTGACGAGTTGCATCATGTCCTTATCGCTGGAGACGACATAGACGCAATAGGAAGCGGCCGCAGCTTTGCGGGCGAGAGTGCCGATCACGTCGTCGGCTTCGAAGCCGGCAAGTTCGAGAATAGGGATGCGGTAGGCTTCGAGGGCGCGGCGGATATAGGGAATCTGCTGGGCAAGATCCTCGGGCATGGCGGCGCGGTTGGCCTTGTAGCCTTTGTATTCGATTTCGGTGAAGGTTTGCGTCTTGATGTCGAACTTGCGGATGGTGGTGATGGCTTCGGCCTGGGTATCGCGGAAAGTTTTCGCGGCGACGTCGAAGACTGCGGCGAGATAGGCGGGGGAGAAATCGTCACGCAGTTTGCGCAGCATGTTGACGAAGACGAGGACGGCGGCGGTGGGAACTCCGGATTTGGTGGACATCCCGGAGCGCTGGCGCGCCATGGCGTGATAGGCGCGGAAGATGAAGGACATGGTGTCGATCAGGAAGATGCGGGGTTTGGCGGACTGGGAACCTTTGCCCCGGACGAGCGGTGCCGTCGGGGAGGATTCGCTGCCGGATTCAGATACCGGAGATTGTTTTCGCGCGGGCAAGCAAATAGTTTAGCAGCCGAAGGGAGCGCCAGCGCCTGAAGGCGACATTCATACAGCGATGGTTGCGGCACGCCTGAAGGGGCGCCCTGCTACGAACCGTGACTTTTCGAGGCTAAAAATCGACCGTGAAATCTGCCTTCACAATCTTCTTGCCTTCCCCGGGACTATTGCGGAACACGAGATAAAACTTGGCTGGCTGACTCTGCGATGCGGGAAGGCCGAAATTTATATCTTGATCGTGAGAAGGGTCTAAGGAAAATAAGGCGTCCGCCGGGCGGTGGTTGATAAACTCGGTGTATTGCTCCTCATTCATCAGGAGAAAGGACACGTCAGCGCTTTGTTCGCCGGCCTGAGTTCCGTCCTGACGAGTAAACGATTGATAGTGTCCGCGCAATTGCGGGGTTGCCGCATGGGCGGGGATCACGAAGGGAAAATTTATCGAGGTGGCGACGGAAAACGTCTTGTGCAGGATGACGCCGCTGGTACCGACCGGCGACGGCGCGATCAGATCGCTGGCAGAAGGCTTACGCAGAGGGTGGCTTTCGGGCGGTGTTTCGGGCTTGCTGCCGCTCCCGTCCATCAACTGTTCAAGCGGGCTGACCATGGGTACAAGTTTGTCAGAAGTTGAAGCCGCCGGCGGAGTTGGGTCGGTCTCTTTTGTTTCTGTTGAATTTGCTTCTTTCGATTGCTGAAAGAACGGCAGCTGCTTCAGTTGCGGAATATGATTTCCGTAATGCACGAAGGTTGCGATTGACAACCCCACGATTGCGAGCCAAGGCAAAGCTGCTCTCATCCTAATAACCTCGCGCGAACGTTCTAGTGCGCGAGGATATTTTCCCAAAGCCGAAGAACGGCCCGCAAATGCCTAAAGTCACTTGCCCGGCTTGCCGTATTCGGTGGTGTAGTGCAGTTGGATTTCGCCGCAGGTGCCTTGCTCGGCGGAGTACACCACGCAGGTGTCGAAAGGACGGGAATAAACGTGCAGGCTGACGGCGCGCCGATTGAATTCCCGCGGATTGAAGACACGGTGGACGGGCTCGAGCGGATCGACGGCGCAAGGATGCGACGCATTCATCTCGACGGTTTCGGTGGACTTGATGGCGCATTTGCCGGCAGCGATGTCCTGATGAACCACGTGAAAATTTTCTACCAGCAAACGGCCGATGGGGACGGCCATCCAGCAGTTCTGGTCGCGGTGGTTGTGAACGGAACTGGCCTGGCCGACTTCCCAGCAAATGGTGAGCAACTCGTAGAGAGGAGTTTTGTCGACCAGATTGCGGGTGTAGTGTTGGCGGTCCCAGGTGAGATAGGGCGCGAGTGACGCCGGGTTGAGCGGGGTATCCTGCAGAAACGTGCGGAGTTGCTCCATGCGGACGAAGGCTGCTTCAGGGAACTTGCGGAGTTCGGAGACGAAATCGTGGACTGAGACTTGCTTCGCCGCGGTGGTCATGGGCTGCTCCGGGGAAAGTATAACGCAGTGGGACGGGCTCTCGGTCTAATCAAAAGACTTAACCACAGGGGCCACAGAGGAACACAGGGTAATGCTTATGAAGCTTATTCGATGAACATGCAGTCTCCGTAGGAATAGAAACGATACTTGTCGGAGACCGCGTGTTGGTAGGCGCGCAAGATGTTTTCCTTCCCCCCAAAGGCGCTGACCAGCATGAGCAAAGAGGATTGCGGCAGGTGGAAATTTGTCAGCATCGCTTTGATCACCTTAAATTCGAATCCTGGATAAATGAAGAGGTCAGACGCGGCGGCGCCCGCCACAATTGAGCCTGCGCCGGCGCGAATCGCGTGTTCGAGGGTGCGGACGGTGGTGGTGCCGACGGCGATGACGCGGCGTGCATTTTGCAGAGCCCGATTGATGGTGGAGGCGGCGCCAGTGGAGATGGAATAAGGCTCGGAGTGGAGTTTGTGATCTTCGACTCGATCGACGCGGATGGGCTGAAACGTTCCGAGGCCCACGTGCAGGGTGATGTTGACGGTCTCGACGCCACGCTGGTGGACGCGATCGAGGATTTCTGTGGTGAAATGAAGTCCGGCGGTGGGGGCGGCGACGGAACCGCGCGGGTCAGCATAGACGGTTTGATAGCGCTCGCGGTCGCGGGAAGAATCGGAGCGTGCGATGTAGGGCGGCAGTGGAACGTGGCCGATGGGACCGAGGGCGGCGAAGAAATCATCGATGGGATGAGAGCCGACCGGCTGGAAGCGGATGCGGCGCTCGCCGAATTCCGCGCGGGCGAGGACTTCAGCCCGGAGTTCGTCGTGCTCGCCGAAGAACAGGCGTTCGCCGACGCCGATCTTTCGGCCGGGCCGGACCAGGCATTCCCAATCGTTAGGCTCGGTGGAAAGCTGGCGAGTGAGTAAAACTTCGATGCGGCCGTGGAGGAAATCGCGGGCGGCGGGATTGCGCGGGCTGACAGGATGCGCGCGAGCGCCTTCGCGGCGGCCGTAGAGGCGGGCGGGAAAGACGCGGGTGTTGTTAAAGACCACAAGGTCGCCGGGCTGCAACAGTTCCGGGAAGTCGCGGAACTGGCGGTCAGACCATTGCCCGGTGGTGCGCTGCACATGCAGCATGCGGGCGGCGTCGCGGGCAGCGAGCGGTTCCTGAGCAATGAGGTCGCCGGGAAGATGGAAGTGGAAGTCAGAAACCAACACGGGTTCAGATTATAGGAGGAATGCAGCCCAGGTATGGGTTGAGGCCAGGACCAAGATATTCTGCCAATCTCTGGTAAATTTGTTTGTCTGTTACGTGCAAGGTGCGATACTATGCGGGGGCTGTATTTAGCCGCTTTCGTCACTCCCTAAGAGAGTATTCCATGTCCGCTGAACGTAAATACAGGGAAGAGATTGTTCGCTACGGGCGCATGCTGCACGAGCGTGGATTCGTGGCGGCGATGGACGGAAATTTGTCGGTCCGGCTGGACAGCGAGCGAATTTTAGTGACGCCCACATGCATCAGCAAGGGGGCGATGCGAGCCGGGGACATGGTGGTGGTGGACCTGGAAGGCACGCGGGTGGCGGGGCGGCGGAATGTGACCAGCGAGATTGGGATGCATCTGCTGATTTACCGCACGCGGCCCGACATCACGGCGATTGTGCATGCGCATCCCCCGACCGCCACCGGGTTCGCCGCTGCGGGTATGCCGCTGACGGAACCACTGGTGTGTGAAGTAGTGATGGGGTTGGGATGCATTCCGCTGGCGCGTTACGGTACGCCGGGGACATCGGAACTGGCGCAGACGCTGGAACCGTACGTGCCGCACTACGATGCCATTCTAATGTCGAATCACGGCGTGGTGACCTACGGGGACACGGTCGAGCACGCCTACATGAAAATGGAGACGGTGGAACACTTCGCGCAGATTGCGCTGGTCACGCATTTGCTGGGACGGCAGCAGCCACTGACCGGGGTTGATGTTGAGAAACTGCTGCTGGCGCGGACGAAATATTTTGGCGGCAAGATGACCGCCTCCATGCCGTTGGCGATGGTGAGGGAGCCGGAGAAAGTAAGTTGAGCGAAGCCAGTTCCGCGGTACGCCTGCTGTTCACCTGAGAGCAAATTAGTTTTGCGGAAGTTTGCAGATTCCGCCTCGCTGCGCTTGGCGGGACAGCCCCTTCGGCTTCGCTCAGGGCAGGCGAGGCGGCTGTCCCCACATGATTCTTGGTCGCTCCCAGAGTTCAGTCCCCTCCGATTTATTCGCCTCCGATGCGGAAGCGAAATCCGGCGCGGAAGTTGATGGGGAGCGCAGGGTAGCCGACGACTTCGTTATAGCGGCGGTCGAGGGCGTTCTCGAGGTTGGCATAAGCGGTGACCCGCGAGTTGATGGCATACCATCCGCCGAGATCGGCGCGAACGTAGCCGGCGGCGTGGTAGATATTGAAGCCGAAGAAATCGTCATCCGGGCGGCGGCCGACGAAACTTCCACTCAGGTTCGCGCCCCAACGGCTGCCGAGATAAGACAACAACATAGTGGCAGAGTGTTTGGGACGCCGCAGGAGCGGCTGGCCAGGATCGTATTGCGTGTCGATGGGGGCGGGGTCGCTGAGGATCTCTGTGGAGGTGTAGGTGTATGCGGCGCTGAGTAGTAAGCGGCTGCGAAGTTTGGCTTGCAGCTCCACTTCTGCGCCTTGGGCGAAGGCTTCGTTCACGTTGAAGTACTGCCCGATGAAGTTCACGAGGTCTACTTCTTCGTAGTTGATCTGATCGTGAAACAGGTTGTTGAAATAAGTTGCATTGAAGGCATATTTTGCGTGGAAGAAATCCTGCTGAATGCCGGCCTCGAAGGCGCGGACGCGCTCCGGCTTAAGGCCCGGATTCGGAAAAGAATAAGGCGAGCCGGCGAAGGTTTCTTCGAGGCGAGGCTCTTTGAATCCGGTGGCGTAAGAGAAACGCAGGCGGGTTCCAGAAAAAATCTCCCCGCCTCGTAACGCCAACAGCGTTAATGCGACCCGCGGAACGCCCGTGTTGCCAAAGGCGCTGTTGTGGACGAAGCGTCCCCCAGCGACCGCAGACAGCCTTCCCCAGGAGAACTGCTGTTGAAGATAGGCGTCATTCTCCAGGCGTTGACCGTGGGTCTGGCCGAAGTTGACGTCACCCACGAATCCATTTTCGTTTTCGATACGGTAGCCGAATGTGGTGTGAGCCCAGGTGCGTTCGGAATAGTCTCCCTGATATTCGAAGCCAACGCGATTGATGCGATCGACTTCGTGGGATGGAAAATCGTCCACGCGGGCCGAGTCTCCGTTTAGATTCACCTCGTTGTAGCGGTAGAGATAGTCGAAGCCTGAAAAGCGGTGCTGCCAGCCCGAAGGGGCTGCCACGGTAAGTTCCGCGCCGCCGAGAAGACTGTTGAGCTGGGACCATTCGCTCGGATCGGGCGGCAGAAGAGGGTCACCGTTGAAATTCCATTCGCCGGGCACGCCGGTGTGACTGTTGGAGTGACGCAGGTGAAGGCGCAACGATACTTTGTCGTTCAGCGCGAGGCCAACGTTAGCACCCTGGAGCGAGTCGGAATAAGCGTCATTGATTCCGGAGCCATCGGTGTTGAACTGGTCGCCGAAAACGTTGTAGTCGAAGCGGCCGCGAGCGCCGGCCAGGGACACGTGACCGTTGGCGGTGGAGAAGTTTCCACCGTCGGCGGCGAAGCGAAGTTCTGGAGTGGGCGTGCTCCCGGTGCGGGTGAAGACCTGAACCACGCTGGTCATGGCATCGGAACCGTAGAGCGTGCTCTGTGCGCCGCGGAGGAATTCCACGCGATTGGCCTGGGTGAGAGGAAGCGTGCCGAAGTCGAAGGTGCCGCCGGGCTCGTTGATGGTGACGCCATCGACAATCACTTTGTTGTAGGTGGAATCACCGCCGCGCACGAACAGAGATGACAGGCCTCCGCGCTGGCCTGCGTCGTTGACGACGGCGCCGGGCAGGAAGCGGACGGCGTCTGAGCTGGACACGGGCTGCATGGTTTCGAGTTGACTGTTCTCCAGCGTGGAGATGCTGGCGCCGGTTTCTGCGGTGGGCAGCGGCGTTCTGGTCGCGGTCACGACGACGGTTTCCGATGCCATGGCGACGTGCAACTGGATGGTGATGACATCGGAATGAGCAGCGGCGTCGAGGTCAGAGGTCTGGGGCGCGAAACCTGGCGCCAGGACCTGAATCCGGTAATCGCCGGACGACAATGCCGGAGACTTTACGTCGCCGAACGTGGCGATTCCTTCCGCCGAAGTGCTTGCAACTTTCAGCGGAGCTTCCGTTCCCTTCGAGCACAAGGAAACTTGAGCGCCGGCAACGGCGGCGGATTGAGGATCGATGACTTTGACCTTGAGGTCGGCAGCGGATGCTGCCGCGAGAAAAACGAAAAACAAAAACGAAGCGCGTAGTGCGCGCATAACCATCCTCCTTTTCACGCGAAAGGGATTAAGGTGGACGGTTCACGCCGGTCTCCTGGCTTTGCGAGTGAGGATGCCTGAACCATGAGGTTCAGAACATCCGGATTCTTGCAGACGGCCTTCCCGGGACTTCCTCCCAGTGACCGGCTGCGATTTTCTCGCTTACAGTTGCGCGGCAGCGCGGGAATTGCACCCGCTTCCCTGTCTTCGCCACAAGGCAAAGACGCGCAAACCGAAGGACATTTCAAAGAACGGAAAATAGTGGTGTGAGGAATTTACCGGGCGGGAGCGGTGGAAGTCAACCGGCTCGTCTGCTCAAAAAATGGCTGGGGCACTCCTCGGTCCGTGATTAGATAGCGTCAAGGAAAAAACTATGACACTTTTCGAGGACATCGCGAAGATAAACGCCTTTCTGGCGGGTTCTTCTTGGATGGCAAATCTAAACGCCGCTCTGGAGAGCACAACTAGCGTTGCACTGATTGTAGGTACGGTGGACAACGTCTCTCTTATAAGAGAAATGTTCGGCCTCATCTCTTTCGACCATGTATTTCCAGCCATTGACAAGGTCCTACACGAACGTTTTGGGGATTACAGCGTGTGGTGGGGAGCCGTTTTCCCTTATTTTCTCGTCCTCCTGACTGGGGGTGAAGCGAAGAATGCCGCTGCGATTGCGGAATCAATCAGGGCGACCGTGGAAGGCATGACGTTCGATGAGAGGTTCTATGTCACTATGCATTTCGGGGTGACGGAGGCGTCATCCAATTGGATAACGGCAGGTCGATTGCGTGGCCTGCTGAACGCAGCAGACGCAGCCATCGACGTTGGCAAACGAAAGGCGATAACCAACAGGGTTTATGAACCAGCGAACTTAAACACGTACATGGAGACGATAGAAAAGAAACGCTAGCCTAGGTGTGGCTCCCCGACAAAGACGAGACAGCCGTTCGGATCTTCGATGTGGAATTCGGTCATGCCGTAGTCCCGGTCGAATAGATCGCGGATGTGATAGCGGTCTTTGAAAGTTTTCACGTGCTCCCACAGCGATGCGATGTTTGAAACTTCGATGTAGATCTCGGTGTGTCCGCGGACACACTTCATGACCTCTTCGGATGCGGCCTTCATGAAGTGGATTGTCTGGCCATCTCGTTGCACGATGGAATATTCCGGAGACTTGATCATGGCGGTGAATCCGAGAATGTCGTGATAGAAGGCCAGGGTTTCTTCCATGTCGGCGACTGCGAGCATCGGACTGATTTTCTTGGCGGTATAGGCTGCAGTCATCGTGTTCTCCATCGGCTCAATCATCCTCAAGCGCTGTACGGGAATTCCGGGGTGCCGGCTTTTTGTATATTCGCCTCGGCGAATTCGCGGATGCGGTCAAGCGAATCCTGCAGTTCCTGTTGATAGCGTTCGAGGGCTTCGTCAGTGGCCTCCGCCGGAACAGAGAGGAGCTTGGCAAAGCGTATCAGGACGCGGGAAAAAGGTTTCGGAATAATGAGCTGGTCCCACGTATTCAGCACCCAGGCTCGCTCCACAGCAATGTGAAACATGGTCAGCGGAACTCCAGAAGATCGCGCCAAGGAGACCGGCCCAGGCTTCACTTTGTAACGCGGGCCGCGGGGGCCGTCCAGGCTAAAGGCGACTGGCCAGCCTTCCCGCAAGGCGCGGCGCAGGCCGAGCAGGGCACGGACGGCGTTGCGGCTGCTGGAGCCTTTGACGGCCACGAAGCCGAATTTGTGGATGATCCGCCCCATGTATTCGCCGTCGTAGCTGTTGCTGCTCATTACGCGGATGCCGGCGTTGCGGAAGATGTAAGTGGCGGGAATGATGCAGGCGTGCCAGAAAGAAATGATCAGCGGACGCTGTCCGACGTTCTGCTGCGCGCCTTCTTCGCGCGAGACGCATATGCGCAGGGTGGGGGCGGTAAGGCGGATGAACCAGTATCCGGCAAAGATGATGATGCGCAGGATGATTCTCTGGCGGAGGGTGAAGCGGTGGCGACCGGGCGCAACTTCGGCTGAGGCAGGCGCTTCGCGGGTGCTGGCTTCGGTCACGGGGATATTGTAGCGGGAAGGCACCTCAGAGGCTAAAGCCCGTGATCAACGACAAGCCTTAATCGCAGCGCTGAAGCGCTGCGCCACCCAAAGTCAATGGTAGCTTGCGCCTCGCTTCGCTCGCTGGACGGGCGAATGCGCCCGTCCCCACATGGATCGTGATAGTCCTTGAAACTACGCTAGCTTTCCAGATACGCGTCGATCCACTCTTTGACTTTGTGGCGGCGGTCGTCGGCGGGGTCGAAGCGGATTCCGAAGGACTTGGTCTTACGCCAGCTGACAACTGCGCGGACGCAGACGCGAGGCAGAGTCAGCAGAGAAAAAGATATTTCGATATTGGTTCCCGAGGGCATATCCTCGGAGCTTTTTAATGACATGCCGCCGGAGCTGACATCGATGCTGGAGGCGCTGAGGCGGTGGCCGTCAGGGCTGACGACCGTGACCTCGGTCATGATCGGAATGCGCGCATAGCGGCGGAATTCGTGGAGCACGAGCATGTGGGTGGCGCGCACCAGTTTGAGTGCCGCGGGCCGCTCCAGTGGCTCCTGAAACATGGCATTGATGCCGTACTTGGAATAGCGCATGGCTTCCTGCGCGCTCCCGCCGAGGCCGTAGAGTACGAGCCGGCTGTTCGAAGGGGACGTGCGTGCCGCATCCATGACGGCTTCGGCGCCGGGGCCAAGATTGAGCACGCAGGCCTCGAATTTCTCCTGGCGCAGGCGCTCGGCCGCGCTCGATCCCACCAGCACCGTCTCGATACCGAACTGGCGAAAACATTCGGTAAGCAGAAATCTGGAAGACTCTTTGAGGTCGACGAGGGCGGCGCGGGCTGTCCCCTTTTTTGCGGGAGTGGGCGCCAGGGCGGTACCGAAGGCTTTATCCATGTGGTCGGAGCCGATTTCCAGTACGAAAGTTTATTGTGGCGCGGCTTGGACGAGATGGGAAGACCCCAATGGGCAGGAGCGGGAGTACAAAAGTGTCATTACCAAGGGTGGACTGGTGGGTGAGGGAGGAAAGGCCGGGAGCTGGTTGCCGGTGAACACTGTGAATTCAAGCTCATGAGTATGGATGGTGTGCTTTACGGTGAAGTGGCTGCGCTTCGTCGTTGCGCGGAGCGTCCCTTCGGCAAGTCATTCGTGTCCGAATTCACGTTCCCGAGGTGGTTTCGATTTGCACGGACCCGCCTTTTCACGTCGGCTTTGACGGAATTGTGACAAAATGCGAAAGTGTTCCGATCGGAGACACAATTTAGTGGAACTCTATCGGTGGTTACCGCCGGACGCTCTGAAGATTCTCCTGGTTCTCTTCTTGTCCTTTCTCATCGGACTGGAGCGCGAGGAGCATAAGACTCTAGCAGGACACTACGCATTCGGGGGCGTGCGTACATTTCCGCTCATTGGACTGATTGGCTACTCGATCGCACTTCTTTCCGGCACGCAACTACTTCCGGTGACACTCGGCTTCCTGGTGATAGGCGGTTTTCTCTCGCTGTCCTATTGGCACAAACTCTGTACCGCCGAGGCGGCGGGCGTCACGTCAGAGATGTCCGGTCTTGCAACGTACCTGGTGGGCGCGCTCGTCTACTACGAGCATTTTTGGATTGCCACCACCTTGAGCGTGGCTAGCTTGTTGTTGCTGGAACTCAAGGTAGGGCTGGAGAAGCTCGCCAGCCGTGCCGCTCCCGGGGAAATTCTCACCGTCGCCAAGTTCCTGCTTCTTTCGGCTGTCATCCTGCCCATCCTGCCCAACCAGGAGTTTGGGCCGTTTCACCTCAATCCTTTTAAGACCTGGCTTGTCGTCGTCGCCGTAAGCACGATTTCCTACGGCAGCTACATCCTGCAGAAGCTCACCAAGGAACACGGTGGAGTAGTGCTGGCAGCCTTCCTGGGGGGAGCGTACTCATCAACTTTGACCACAGTGGTCATGTCAAGAAGAGCGGCTCATGAGGAATACCCCCACCTTTTCGCAGGGGGGATCTTGATCGCATCGGGTGTCATGTACCTCCGCCTGGTTGCCCTCCTGGCCCTTTTCAATCGTCACCTGATGTCCCTGTTGGCGCTCCCCTTTCTGGTGCTCGCGGGTGTAGCGATCGCCGTCGGCTGGATTTGGTCGCGCCGGCCAGATGTGGGGGTGAATGCGGTCAAGCGGCAGTTTGAGCCCAACAATCCACTCGAGCTGATCGCAGCCTTTCTCTTCGCTCTTCTGTTCTTGGCAATGCTGGTGGCTACGCAGTTGGCCGTTACTTACCTGGGACGAGCGGGAGTCAACGCACTTGCCGCGATCATGGGTGTTACCGACGTAGATCCCTTTATCATGGGCATGACCCAAGCTGCGGGCTCGCTCACCCCTTTGAAAGTCGCGGGCGCGGCGGTTCTGATTGCCGCGGCCAGCAACAACCTCATGAAGGGGATTTACGCCTACAGCCTGGCGGATCGAAAGACCGGTATTCAGAGCCTCTTTCTCTTGGCAGCTCTGGCTGCTCTCGGCCTTGTTCCGTTGCTTTGGTTCTGACTTCGCGCCTATCCAACGGGAAGAGTTCACAAGCAGATCGGTGCATGGATGAGATGACTCGGCGACTTCTACTCCGACCATCTGCGGAACAGCAGAGCGCCGTTCGTCCCGCCGAAGCCGAAGGAATTCGACATGGCGTATTCGAGCTTGGCTTTGCGCGCGTGGTTGGGGACGAAATCTATGCGGCGGTTTCGAGGTCGCTTTCAACGTTGGATAATTTGCTTGATGAACTGTTAAACTATCTAACGAGGCACAATTATATGGAACTCGTAAGCGTAAAGACAAAATTCCAGGTCGTTATTCCCCGGAGCATCCGCAGGCGGGCGCGTGTGGACATTGGGGATTTGCTGGAGGCGTCCTTCGAGAATGGCAGAATTACCTTTACGCCGAAAACAGTCATTGACCGGCATCTGGCCGAAGGGATGGAGGACCTTGCCCAGGGCCGCATCCATGGCCCCTACGAATCCGCGACCGAAGCCATCTCTGCGCTCGAGCGCAGGACGGGAAGACAGAGGAAAAGCCCGAGGAAACGGAAGTGAAAGTCGCCTTCACAGCGCGCGCCGACAAAGACTATGGGGCGCTGCTCCCTGAGGTGCGCAAAGCTTTCGCCAAGCAACTTGGATTTCTGCTCAAGCGGCTGGGACATCCTTACCCTGCACGCTAAGAAATACGACGAGGCGAACGATATCTGGCAAGCACGCGTGAGTCGCAATTGGCGATTCTATTTTGTGATTCGAGGGGATGAGTACGTTATCTTATCGATAATTCCGCATCCGAAATAGGATGCTTGCCTCAGATCACCCTGAGGAAATTTCTACTCCGACCACCGCCGGAACAGCAGCGCGCCGTTCGTCCCGCCGAAGCCGAAGGAATTCGACATGGCGTATTCGAGCTTGGCTTTGCGGGCGTGGTTGGGGACGAAATCCATTGCGTGGGTTTCCGGGTCTTGATTCACCAGGTTGATGGTGGGGGGCAGGATCTGATCGCGCAGGGCCAGGATCGTGATGCCAGCCTCAAGGCCGCCAGCGCCGCCGAGAAGATGACCGGTCATCGATTTGGTGGAACTGACGGGTAGCTTGTGCTCGCCGAAGAAGTTGCGGATAGCGTGAGCCTCAAGCGTGTCGCCGATCGGCGTGGACGTCCCGTGGGCGTTCACATAGTCGACCTTATCCGGAGTGATACCAGCATCGCGCACAGCGTTGCGCATGACGCGGAAGCCGCCTTCGTGCTCGGGAGCCGGCTGCGTCATGTGGTAGGCATCGCCGGACATGCCATAGCCGGCAACTTCGGCGAGGATGGTTGCGCCACGGTGCTTGGCGTATTCGAGTTCTTCGAGCACCAGAATCCCCGCGCCCTCGCCCATGACAAAGCCGTCGCGGTCCTGGTCCCACGGGCGGCTGGCTTTTTCCGGATCGTCATTGCGGGTGGAAAGCGCGCGCATGGCGGCAAATCCCCCGACGCCCATCGCTGTAATGGCGGCCTCGGAGCCGCCTGCGATCATCACGTCAGCGTCGTTGTGCTGGATAATGCGGAAAGAATCTCCGATGGAATGGGCGCTGGTGGTGCACGCGGTAGCCGTAGCCTCGTTTGGACCCTTAGCCCCGAAGCGCATGGACACGTGGCCGGCGGCGAGGTTGACGATGGCCGCGGGAATAAAGAAGGGGGAGATCTTCCGCGGACCGCCTTCCATGAGCGCCGTGTGTTCACGTTCGATGATGTCGAATCCGCCGATGCCGGAACCGATGTGCACGCCCACGCGTTCGGCATTTTCGGGCGTGATCTTCAGGCCGGACATTTTGAACGCTTCATCCGCGGCGGCAATGGCCAGGTGGATGAAGCGTCCCATCTTCTTCACTTCTTTTTTCTCGATAAAGTTCAGCGGATCGAAGTTCTTGACCTCGGCGGCGATCTGGCAGGCGAACTTACTGGAGTCGAACTGGGTGATGCGGGCCACGCCGCTCTTGCCGGCGAGCACGGCCTGCCACACCTCTCCGGTGGTATTTCCCACGCCACAGATCAGGCCGATGCCGGTAACTACGACCCTGCGTCCCAAACTACTTGCCGCCTTTCGAATGCTTGGAGATGTAATCGATGGCGTCCTGCACGGTGCGGATTTTTTCCGCGTCCTCGTCGGGAATCTCGATGTCGAAGCCTTCTTCGAAAGCCATCACCAGTTCGACCGTATCCAGTGAATCCGCGCCCAAGTCGTCCACGAACGAGGCGCTCGAAGTGACCTCGCCCTCGTCCACACCCAACTGCTCTACGATAATCTGCTTTACTTTCTCGTCAACGGCTGCCATGTTTCTCCTCGCTTAAACCTGAATTAGATTTCAAATTCTCTGCCCGGGACTCAAGATCGCCAAAGCCTAGATCGCCAAAGCCTAGATCGCCAAAGTTAAGATCGTCAAAGTTAAGATCGCCAAAAAAGATTGTCAAAGTAAGATCGTTGCCTTCCCTTTGTCCGCCCTACGCGTGCACCCGGCCTTGCGATTCATGATTCCGACGACACGGCAACGGAAAAAGGCGAACGTGTAGTGTAACGGTCCCGGTAAATGGCTGTAAAGGAAGCGCCGAACTTTATGAGGCCGTCGCTGTGGTATACCATCAGCATCCTAAACGTGGCCGCTTGTAACGGTCAAACCACATGCGCGCAGTCGTGCAGCGGGTAAGCCGCGCCCAAGTCGCGGTGAACGGAGAAATCACGGGCCAAATAGGCTTGGGACTGCTGGTTCTGCTCGGCGTGGGCCGGGATGATACCCAGGCCGACGCCACCTACCTGGCCGAAAAAATCGCAGGCCTGAGGGTGTTTGAAGACGAGCAGGGGAAAATGAACCGCAGCGTGCAGGATGTTGGCGGCAGCGTGCTGGCGGTTTCGCAGTTCACCCTGTACGGGGACGTGAGACGGGGCAAGCGGCCCTCGTTCGACGCCGCCGCACCGCCGGAAAAAGCGCGCCAGCTCTACGAGTTCTTCGTGGAACAGATTCGCGCCGCCGGCCTGCGCTGCGAGACTGGACGTTTTCAGGAAAAAATGAAGGTGGAGCTGGTAAACGAAGGGCCGGTGACGATACTGCTGGAGTCCAGCAGGATTTTCTAGATGCGCTGTATCTCTGAGGTTTTCTGCAAGGATTTGGTACTTGGTCTTCTGACCTACCCCACGTAGTCTAAAAAAGAGTCCATCGGTCCGAGCTGCATCCCTCAAGTGTGCATTTGGGCGGAGAAATGGAACGCGAACGCAGTCTGAAGCGATACAAAGGCGCGCATCAATTCTGTATTGGGTTGATGTGTGTATTCATACTGATCAATTTCAGCTTGGCGAAGAAGACCGCCAAGCCTGAAAAACAAACGCTGAACTTCGGCGGCAAGAAGCGCACTTATTACGTATTCGTTCCCAACGAGATTCCCAATCCTTCGCCCCTCCTGCTGTTGCTCCACGGTTCCGGCCACAACGGAATGTCCCTCATCGATCCCTGGAAAAGACTGGCTCAAAAGCAGGGAATAATTCTGGTTGCGCCGGATTCCTACGATCCCGCCGAATGGGATCAGCGCCGGGATGGCCCCGACTTCCTGCACGCAGTCATCACGGAAGTTGAGTCCAAGAATGCTGTCGACCCCAGGCGGGTATACCTTTTTGGGCATTCGGGAGGCGCCATGTACGCGCTTGCGTTGTCGATTGTCGAATCCGAATATTTTGCGGCGACGGCGATTCATGCGGGCGCACTGCTGGAGAGCAATTTCAAACTAATTGAATCTGCGAAGCGTAAAATCCCGATCGCAATCTGGGTGGGCACAGTCGATCTGTCCTTTCCCCTGGCTCAAGTGAGAGCCACGCGCGATGCCTTCCAGGCGCATGGTTTTACCGCGGACCTTCACGAAATTCCTGGGCACGATCATAATTACTACGCAATTGCGGGCGAAGTGAATGGCGCAGCCTGGCAATTCTTGAGTACAAAACAATTGGAGAAGGACCCAACTTTCAATCCGCAGACTCGGCAGCAATATTCTCTGTCCACCGTTGATTCACAGACTCTGAGCGATCTGAACTTGGCGCCTCAACCCCTCGACCTCCCGATCTGGGCGGGCGCGAAGCCGTATATGGACGATCCCATACCGCAATTGACACGTGACATTCACGATTTGCACGGACTGGATGTAGCGCCGGACCAGCAAATGCTGGAGAAGATTCTCCAGGCGACTTCCGATAAAACTTTGGATCTTCTCAAGCGAATGCCGAACGTAATTTCGCACGAAAACGTAGTTACCGAGGTCGAGCCGCAGGGCCCGAGCTGGCACCAGCAGTTCGAATATTTAGTCTTGCGTCATGATGTAAATGGGAACGTCCTTCTGGAGGAGTATCGAACCGGTAACGACAAGAGCGGCAGCGCTCCTCTATCGCAGGGCGCCGTAAACGCCTGGGTGCTGTTTCACCCTGCTAACCTCGCCGAGACGAGGTTTCGTTACCTCGGCCGTCAACGCATGGACGGACACGCAACCTTGGTTCTAGCCTTCGCACAGATTCCCGACAAAGTGAAATTTCCCGGGCAGGTAAAATTCCGAAGATGGGTGGCTCGAACCACGGGCGATCAAACTTTGCCCCCGATCGACCACGCAATCCCCGAGTATCCGTTCGGATCGCGCCCATCGAGTCCGTATTTATCATTGAGCCTCAAGGCAATGCTGGTGAGCTTCAGCAGATCGGACATAAGAGAAACCTACAAGAAATTATCGCTGGCCATCAAAGCGTGATGTTCCCTGGGATATAGACTTGGTTTCATCAGGTGCAAAGTCGGCGCGGATTGTTCCTGAGGAACACAAGATCGGCTTAGTTCTAGCGCGCCGCGAGAATCGTATCGGCGACGAGCGCCCCTTCCACTGCCGCCTTCACGTCGTGCGTGCGCAAGATGTGCGCGCCCTTGAGAATCAATGCAGTCTGCGCGGCGAGATTTCCATAAAGCCGGTCTGCGGGGGCGGCGTCTGTTCCATCTTTCGCCAGCATACGGCCGATGAATGATTTTCGCGACGTCCCAGCCACCAGAGGAAAACCCAGGGATTGCAAATCCTGGAAGTGAGCCAGCAGAGGATAGTTCTGCTCGAAGTTTTTCCCGAAGCCGAAGCCCGGATCGAGCGCGATTTTTTCCCGGCGAACGCCGGTTACCACTGCCGCTTCCACCCATTCTCTGAGTTCCCGCTTCACTTGCTGAACAATATCGCCGGGCGGGGGCAAAGTGCGCCATTCTTCAGGACGGCCCCGCATGTGCATCAGAATGGCTCCACATTTTATTTCGGCAATCGTCCTGGCCATCTGCGGATCCCAGCGGAGCCCGCTGACATCGTTGACGATCTCGGCTCCAGCGGCTGCAGCGGCGCGCGCGACGCTGGCTTTGTACGTGTCAATGGAGATCAGCGCATCGGGCCGCAGCTTCTTCAGTTCCGTGATCACCGGCAACACGCGCCTAAGCTCTTCTTCCGCGCTCACGGCAATCTTTGGAGTTGGAGAGCTACCTGGCGTCTGTTTTTCGCTCACTCTTAATTCCCGCTCTCGGACTTCCACCGGCGAAGACGCGGCGGCGACGCTGACGCCGGGGCGGGTGGATTCTCCGCCAATGTCAATGATGTCGGCCCCTTCGTCGAGCAGATGCAGCGCGTGCGCGATCGCTTTTTCAGAATCGAGGTATAAGCCGCCATCGGAAAAAGAGTCGGGAGTCACGTTGACGATGCCCATGATCAGCGTGCGCTTTCCGAGCTCCAGCGTGCGCGTGGCCAGGCACCACTGAAAGACAGCTCTCATGCGGCAGATTCTAAATGAAAGTAGAAGCCGGAGAAGCAACATTGAGCGAATTCATGATCCGTTCGCGAAGTGTAGGTTGGAGAGGAGCGCTGAAATCAGGCTACCGGCGCCGGACTGCGGCGTCTCGCGTACGCAGCGCACGAATCGCACCGGGACCGGTGCCGGTGGGCGGCTTGCGCATTCCGTCGAGCAAATCCTTCAGCACGATGGCGTTGTTGTGTTGCTCATTCTTCGAGGCATACAGCAGCGTGACGCGTTTCCGCTTGCGAACCAGGCTGTAGAGTTTTTTCAAATCTTCCAGGGCTTCCGGGCGGGCTAGTTCTTTCAGGTAGCGCTTGCGAAAGAGCAGCCACCGTTCCGGCTGCGCATGAAACCACTTGCGCAGTTCGTTGGAAGGAGCAAGATCGCGGAGCCATTCCTGCAAGGCGATTTCGGACTTTCGAAGACCGCGCGGCCAAAGACGATCCACCAGAATGCGCGCTCCATCGGAACGCGACACCGATTCGTAAACCCGCTTCACGGCAACTGGCATAGCTTTGCTCTATCATTGTAAGTGGCGCACGATGGCGGTGGCTGTGGAAACTGCGGCATAAATAGGGCCGTTTGGGTGATCGTGCAAGGGATAGGGACAGGGATAGGGATGCGATTGATAGAGTGGATCGAACGGGCGGAAGGGATGGATGGGCGGCGTGACTGGCGAGTCGGGACAGCCCGCCGGCGCTGGATCGGCGCGGCTCTGGCCGCATGCCTTGCGCTCGCCGCACTCGCGGGCTGCGATGTGGAGCGCCGTAAATCTGATGCCGAACTCGGGCTCAACCCTCAGCAGGCAGCCGGACGCAAAACTTATGACAACTACTGCGACCGTTGTCACCGGCCGTATTCCACGAAAGGTAAGAAAGGACCCGGTCTGAAGGGTGTATTCCAGCATCAGTATCTTTCTCTCAGTGGATTGCCCGCGAATGACGACCGCGTCACTGACATTATTCGCAACGGCCGCCGAGATATGACGGGCTACAGCCAGGTGCTGAGCGCGCAAGATATACAGGATTTGCTGGCTTACCTGCACACGCTGTAGGTACGGAGCATGAGAGATGCGCCGCCTTTCACGGCGTGGGATAATTCTTACTGTGAAAACCGCCGCGCCGTCCGAGCTGTTTCGCAAGCTTCCTTCCGTAGATGATGTGATGCGAGGTCCGGCGGTTAGCTCGCTGGCGGCGAGCTATGGTCACGATTGCGTCGTGGATGCGGCGCGCATCGTGCTCGGCCGGCTGCGGCAGGAAATCACCGCGGGACTGCTGGACAGCGACGCGCTGGAGCTGACGCTCGCCGGCCTAGCGGGCGCGGTGGAGAAACAGATTTGCCAGGCGCTGAGTTACTCTCTGCGGCCGGTGATCAACGCGACCGGAGTGATCTTGCATACTAACCTTGGCCGCGCTCCGCTGGGCGAAGCCGCAATTGAACATATCCGCGAGGCGGCCGCGAGCTATTCCAATCTGGAGTTCGACCTGGCCGCCGGTGTACGAGGCAAGCGGGACATGCACGTTGACCGCCTGTTTGAACGCTTGCTGAGCGAAGAAGTGAAGAGCAGGGAATCGGCTGTTTCTACCATCGTCGTGAATAACAATGCGGCTGCGGTGCTGTTGGCGTTGAACACTCTGGCGGACGGCGGAGAAGTCATCGTCTCGCGCGGAGAGCTGGTGGAGATCGGCGGCTCATTCCGCATTCCCGACGTGATGGCGAAGTCGGGTGCAATCCTGCGCGAGGTCGGTACGACCAACCGCACCCGAGCCTCCGACTACGAACAGGCCATCACGGAGCGGACGCGGCTTCTGCTGCGAGTCCATCGCTCGAACTTCGAGATCACGGGCTTCACCGAGCAGGCATCTACGGCGGAACTTGTGGCTCTGGGGCGCAAGCGCGGCATTCCGCTGATGGAAGATTTGGGCAGCGGCGCGCTTTTTGATCTGCGCTCCATTGGAATCGACGGGGAGCCGGGCGTGCTGGACAGCTTGCGCGGCGGCGTCGACATTGTTACTTATAGCGGCGACAAACTGCTCGGTGGCCCGCAGGCGGGGTTGATCAGCGGCGGTTCGAAATTGATTGCGCGCATGCGGTCGAATTCGCTGTTCCGGGCGTTGCGCGTGGATAAGCTAATCTACGCCGCGCTGGAAGCTACCCTCTTAGGGTATGTCCGGCGCGATCACGATGCGATTCCCGCGCTGCGCATGATGCGGCTCACAAAAGAAGAAGTCGGCGAGCGGGCTGCGGCTCTGGCTGCGAAAGTCGCGACGCCAAAGTTGCACATTGAAATTGTGGATGGTGAATCGATCCTCGGCGGTGGCGCCGCGCCATCTTCCGTTTTGCCGACACGATTGCTGGCGCTGACTTGCGAAGCCCTCAGCGCCGACGAACTGGCCGCGCGCCTGCGCGGTTCGGAACCTGCGATCATCGCGCGGGTGGAGGAAGGACGCGTCTTGCTCGACCTACGCACCGTGTTTCCGGAGCAGGATGCCGCGGTGGTGGCCGCTCTCGGCCGCATCGTTGTTTAACGTTTTCGCATCGAAGCGTTATTGGCTACGCTCTTCACCATCGGACATTCGACTCGCCCGCTCGGCGAATTAATCGAGACGCTTCAGGCCCACGCGATTCAAACCTTGGTCGATATCCGCGCCTTTCCCATGTCGCGGCGGCTGCCGCAATTCAATCGCGAATCTCTTGAGAAAAGTTTGCCGGCATCCGGAATCCGCTATGTCTGGATGCCAGCACTGGGTGGCTATCGCAAGAAAATTCGCGACGAATCCCCCAACATCGCTCTTCGCAACCCGAGCTTCCGCAATTACGCCGACTACATGCTGACTGCGGAATTTGAGAACGCGATGGCCAAATTGATTGCACCGGCCGAGAACTCACGCACAGCCTATATGTGTGCCGAGCGCGTATACTTCCGCTGCCACCGCATGCTGGTCTCGGACTGGCTGGTCGCGCATGGCCATGAGGTAATGCACATCGACGGCACCGGACCCGTGAAACCTCATCTCTTGACTAAGGAAGCGCGAATGGTAGACGGCGAGCTGATTTACCGCGGCGACATGTTGTTCTAAGGTTCAGCGAAATATGATCGTCGGCACAGGCATCGATATCGCAGAGGTTCCGCGCATCCGGCAATCGATCGAACGCTTTGGCGACCGCTTTCTGCAGCGCATCTATACAGCGGGCGAAATTCTTTACTGCGACTCGAAGGCAAATCGCGTGGAGCGCTATGCCGCGCGCTTCGCCGCCAAAGAAGCGGCCATGAAAGCTTTAGGCACGGGGTGGAACCACGGTGTGCGCTGGCGCGATTGTGAAGTTGTGCGCATGCCAGGCGGACGTCCCACAATTACTTTCCACGGCAAGGCTGGCGAGTTCGCCGCCAGGCTGGGCGTAAAGAACGCCGCACTCTCGCTTTCGCACACCGCGGAGCAGGCCATCGCGCAAGTCATTCTCGAAAGCTAAAGTGCTTTCAAGCGCCGAAGCACTCTTGTCATCCCTCGCTTCGCTCGGGATGACAGTTCGTAATGGGGACAGTTCGTAGTGGAACACAGCGTTTTCGGCGGGCCTTCTGCTAGACTGGCGCATTCCATTTCATCATGTCTGCGACCATCCAGGCTGTCACACCGGTTTCTGCTTCCGCCCCCATTCCCGAGCGCACGCTTCTCGCGGGTTTGGGGCTCACCAGCTTTGCGGCATTGTTGCTGGAGTTGGCGCTCACGCGATTGTTCTCCGTGGTGCTCTTCTATCACTTCGCGTTTCTTGCGATTTCGATTGCGCTGTTGGGACTGGGCGCCGGAGGAGTTTTCGCCTACCTGCTGAAGAACCGCATGGCCAGGACCGAAACACGCACGCTGGCGGCGCGCCTCTGCATCGATAGCTCGATCATCGTGTTATTCGTGCTCGAAGTCGTTCTGCACGTTCCCGTGACGCTAACCGTTTCGGGTAGAAATTTTCTGCACCTGACGGCGATCTACATCAGCGCGGCTCTGCCTTTCTTCCTGACCGGCGTGCAATTCTCTGTAGTGTTCGCGCGAGAATCGCGGCGCATTCCTCGTCTGTATGCGGCCGATTTGAGCGGCGGAGCGCTGGCCTGCGTGGCCGTAGTTCCTCTGCTCAACTGGGTGGGAGGGCCGAATACCATCGTGGCATCGGCTGCGGTCATGGCTGTGGCGGGCATGGTCTGGGCTAGACCGTCATCAGCCGCGCGCAAAGTGGCTGGTGGTTTCGTGGTTGTATTCCTCTTGTTGATCGCGGCGAACTACTCAAACCGGCTGATCGATGTGGTCTACGCCAAGGGGATGTTTCGCGACAAGGCCTGGGTGGAATTTGCGCGCTGGAATGCGCTGTCGCGCGTGGAAGTGGATCGCCAGGGTGAAGCCAAGGCCATCGTGATCGACGCGGACGCTTCCACCTACATCATGAATTGCGACGTGGCGCACTGGCACGACACCGAGTGGGAACATGACTTGATGTCAGCTCCGCCGGCCTTGGCCAACGTTCTGCGGCCGCGCGGCGACTTTGCCATCATCGGGCCGGGCGGCGGTGTGGACGTGTTGCGCGCAGTGGCGAACGGCAGCCCCAGCGTAACCGGCATCGAAATCAATCCCATCATTGCCAATACCATCATGCGCGGTCGTTTTGCCGCCTACGCGCAGCATCTTTACGAGCGTCCCGAAGTTCACATTCACGTTACCGATGGCCGCTCTTATCTGCGCTCCACGCCGCAGCATTTCGATGTCGTACAAATGACGCTGGTGGATACCTGGGCTTCGACCGCAGCCGGAGCTTTCGCGCTAAGCGAAAACAATCTCTACACGGTGGAGGCTTTCCGGGAATATTTCGAGCATCTCAATCCGGACGGTATGATCGCCATCACGCGCTGGGAATTCCGCCAACCGCGGGAGGCATTGCGGGTGGTCGCGGTAGCGATGGACGCTTTGCATAGTCTGGGCGTGGCCAATCCGGCGCGCAATTTTATGGTGGCTTCGCAAGGGCCGCTCAATGAAGATGGAATTCCCGTAGTCGTACTGGCCAAGAAAACGCCTTTCACTCCGGAGGAAGAGGCCGCGGTGCAGGCTCACTTCGGCGAGTATGACGAACTCAGTCCAATTTATTTGCCTTCGCAGGTGGCGCCAGGTCTGGCGCGTCATAATCCGTTTGGCGATCTGATCGCGAGCAATAATCCGTACCGGTTCGCACAGAGCTATGCGTACAACGTGGCGCCGGTCAGCGACAACGCGCCGTTCTTCTTCTTCACTCTGAAAGCCGGACAAATCCTCGGCCAGCAAGGCCTCCGGAATGGCATTGACTGGAAAGTGAATCTGGGAGTACTGGTTCTGATCGCTGTGCTCGTGATTTCTTTGGTGGCTGTGTTGGGATTTCTGATTCTTCCACTCGCGCTTCAGGCAGGCCGTCAATCGCCGCTTCCGCTGCTTTATTTCGTGGCGGTGGGCCTGGGTTATATTTTGGTGGAGATTGCATTCATCCAGCGCTTCGTGCTTTTTCTGGGACACCCAACCTATGCGCTCACGGTGGTAATTTTTCTGCTGATGCTGTCGAGCGGGGCCGGGAGCCTGTTCTCGCGCCGCTGGTTGCCTCGCACGGAACTGGCCTGGATGCCGCTGGTGCTGGTAATTGTAGCGCTGATCGGAAACGTATTTGTTCTGCCTCGCGCGCTGCCAGCCTGGGTGGGATTCGGATTTGGATACCGGCTGGCGGTCTGTGGAATGTTGCTGATCCCGCTCGGCTTCGTCATGGGAATGCCGTTCCCCACGGGAATGCGGGCACTGGCCGGCTCTGTTTCCGATGTATCAGTCGGAGCGGCTGGCGAAGACAACGCCGTAGAGTGGGCTTGGGCGATGAACGCCGCGGCCAGCGTGTTGGGCTCGGTGTTGGCGATGGTGATCGCGATCCAGTTTGGTTTAACCGTGACTCTGTGCTGTGGAGTTGCTGCCTACGTACTCGCTCTCGCGCTTCTGCCAACCCTTCGCATGGGACGAAGCGCTTAAAGATGGCCCTCAGTTTGTTATGATGCAGCGAGGGGATAGCGTGAGCTTAAGCATGTTCCACGCGCCGGTAAGGGCGCTAGTCGTGCTGTGAGGAAATCATTTGCCGAGTCAGAAGCAGCTGAAATGGTCGCAACTCCGCGTTGGGCTGACTGTAATTTTCGCCAGTCTGACGCTGGCCCTGCTTTTATTTCTGATGTCCGGGACCGGCGGCTTCTTCTCCCACCGGATCACGCTGGTGTCGTTCTTCGACAATGCCAGCGGACTGCGCGTGGGCGCGCCGGTTCGGCTGAGTGGCGTGGATATCGGCAACGTTGCAGCCATCCGTGTGGTGCCCGATAAGGACAAGCAGATCACTCCCGTCGAAGTGGTCATGAAGGTCAGCACGAAATACGGATTCAACCTGCGCCGCGATTCTGTCACGTCTCTGGATACCGCCGGCGTGCTGGGCGAGACTTACCTGGATATCGATAGTTCGCAGGCCATCGGCGTGGTTGCCAAGGATGGAGACACGCTGCCCACGCAAGTCCATCCCGATTTCAACGAGGTGGTGCGATCCAGCCAGAGCACGTTGCAGAACATGGACGCATTGCTCAAGCGCGCCGACCGCATACTGGCCTTCGCGGAGAGTGGCAAGGGGTCGCTGGGCAAGTTAATTTATGATCCCACGCTGTACGACCGCTTCTCGCAGACGGTAACGGAGTTCAAAGGAGTGGTGGATGAGATTGCTCAAGGGCAGGGCAGTCTGGGAAAGTTAATCAACAATAACGATGCCTACAACAAATTCGTAGCCACCCTTGATCGGATCAATCAGGTCGCCGATGATCTACAGGCGGGTAAAGGCTCAGCCGGCATGTTCTTGAAAGATCCCTCCCTCTACAATAATGCCAACGACACAATCGCGAATCTGAAGAAGGTGAGCGAAGACATCAATGCGGGTAAGGGGACTCTGGGCAGACTAACCAAAGACGAGGAACTGGCTGACAAGTTAAACACAACCATCACCAAGCTGGCGGCGCTGACCACCGCCCTCGATGCGGGCCAGGGCACGGTGGGAAAATTGTTCAAGGACGACACGCTCTATAACAACGCGAACCAGATGCTGACCGAGACCCAAGGCTTAGTGAAAGCCATCCGCGAGAATCCCAAGAAGTATCTCAGCATCAAGCTGCACGTTTTCTAAAGAGCTTCGGGCACACTAGTCATTTGCTGGCGAAGCGCTTGTTATCCCGAGCGACGCGAGAGGATATTGGTTCTTGCCTGCGCCGCCGTTGCCGCCGCCACTGACGAACACCAAGATCCCTCGCTGTGCTCGGGATGACAGTTCGCAATGCTGGGTGAAAATGGCCAAACGGCTTCAGTGTTCGCCAATCCCGAAAACCGCGCCCAGCAGCAGAATCGCGAGCACACCGAAAGAGATTGCTCCGTACTTCCAGTCTTTTTCTTGCAAGAACAGAACACCGGCGACGGCAACGCGCACCACTGGCGTTGCCAACATCAGCAGCACTCCCGCCCGTTCAATATCTGCTGGAATATGGCCATGGACGAAGAGTCCGACCAGCAAGCCAGCGAGCATAACGAAGAAACAACTGAAGGCGCCCACGCGCAGGACCCAAGCAACCACACGGTCGAATGCTGGTTCGCGGACCTGGCTCACGCCGCGCCTCCCTTGAACAAATGCACGAGCAGGTGACCCGCCAGATAAAACATGATTGCGACCAGCAAATAAACGACGTACTTGGTTCGAATGCGCGGAGCCACGCGCGCACCCAGGAGCGAGCCCAGAAACACGCCGACCGCGAGCGGAGCGGCGATATCCACGAGGATGTCGCCGCGCCGGTAGTAGACGAGGGCACTGGCCGCGGCCGTGACTCCGATCATAAAATTTGAGGTTGCCGTGGCCACCATCAGCGGAACATTCATAAAAAGAAACATCACCGGAACTTTGATGGGACCGCCGCCAATGCCCAGAAGGCCGGAGAGTCCACCCGCCACAAGTGACGCGCACAGGCCGAGTGGATAGCGCTGCGGCTCGTACGGCGGAATCACCGTCTGGCCATCGTGGTTGGCCGCCGGCTCTTCCTCGTTTTTCACTTTGCCGCCGCGCACCAGGATAGTGATGGAGCTATACAACAGGAAGCCGGCAAACAATCCTTCCAGAACATTACGGTTGAAATAGCCCACCAGATATGCGGTCACGGCCGCCCCGAAAGCGGTTGCGAGTTCGAGCGTCATTCCCAGGCGAATGTCGGTGGTATGACGCTGGAGATGCACGGAAGAACTGGCCGCCGAGGTGGTGATCACGGCGACAAGGCTCGTGCCGATGGCCTGTCGAATGGGAATTCCGAAATGCAGTGCGAGGATGGGCGTAAGTAAAACGCCGCCGCCAATGCCAGTCAACGCTCCCAGCAATCCTGCGAAGAAGCCCAGCAGTACAAGAAGCGCGCTCAGCATGGAGTCTCTATGAGACTACCCGTGGAGCGGAGGTGGACTCGGCCTGCTCGTGCGCGTGATAGCTGGAGCGCACCATGGGGCCGGACTCGACGTGGCGGAAGCCGAAGCGCAACGCTTCATTCCGCAGCTCACGGAATTCCTCAGGCGTGTAGAAGCGGGCGATAGGCAAGTGGTCGCGCGAGGGGCGCAGATACTGACCCACGGTGAGAATGTCAACGCCGCGGCCGCCGAGATCGCGGAATACCTCGACGAGTTCGTCCGTGGATTCGCCCAATCCGACCATCACGCCGCTCTTGGTCACCATGCCGGGAGAGAATTTCTTGGCGTTCTTGAGCAGCGTGAGAGTGCGCTCGTAACGCGCGCCAGAGCGGACGGCGCGGTAAAGGCGCGGCACGGTTTCCGTATTGTGATTGAGCACGTCGGGCTGCGCATCGAGCACAATCTTCAACGGCTCTTCCAGACCTTGAAAATCCGGGATCAGCACTTCGATGCGGCAATCCGGAACAAGCTCGCGGATTTCACGAATGGTCTCGGCAAAAACTTTGGCGCCGCCGACGTTGTCGTCGTCGCGGTTCACGCTGGTCACGACTGCGTGCTTCAGGCCCAGCGTGGCTACGGCTTCGGCCACGCGGCGTGGCTCATCCCAGTCGATCGGCTCCGGCCGCCCTTTCGGCACGGCACAGAAGCCGCAGCGCCGAGTACAGATGTTGCCCAGCAGCATGAAGGTCGCGGTCTTGTGATTCCAGCACTCACCAATATTCGGACACTGCGCCGACTCGCAGACGGTATGCAATCCGAGACCGCGTGCCAGCTTCTTGAGATTGTGAAAATTGTCGCCGACGGGAGCCTTGGCCCGCAGCCAGTCCGGCTTGGGCACGCGGAGTGGCGGCCCGAGCTCAATCTGGATCAGTTGTGGAGCGTCTGCCATCGGTTCGATTCTACCAGTTCAGCCTGCTTCTTCAGCCCACTTCCACCAGACCGTAGGTGCGCTGCCAGCATGTGCGCAGCGCGACGAGGGCCCGGCTGATTTCCACCTGTGTAACTTCGGAATTCGGTCCAGCCATCACCGCAGCGGCTTCGCGTTTGGCAAGTTCCAGCAACTGCCGGTCGCGAATCAGGTTGGCCACGCGGAAGTTTGGCATCCCAGCCTGCCGCGTGCCGAAGAATTCTCCCGGCCCGCGCAGTTCCAGATCGAGTTCGGCGATCTGGAATCCGTCGTTGGTGCGCACCATGGCGTCGAGACGGCGTTCGCCCTCCTCCGTCACTTTGCCGCCCGTCATCAATATGCAGTAGGACTTCGCTGCGCCGCGGCCAATGCGCCCGCGCAACTGGTGAAGTTGCGCCAGGCCGAAGCGTTCTGCGTGCTCGATCACCATCACGGTTGCGTTGGGCACGTCCACGCCTACTTCAATCACCGTGGTCGCAACCAGAACTTGCAACTCGCCCTTCTGGAACATGCGCATGACCTGATCTTTCAAATCGGCATCCAGGCGGCCATGCAGCAAACCGACTTTTAGATCGGAGAAGATTTTTCCGCTGAGCTCGCGGTACATCTTGATCGCAGCCTTCAGTTCGGTCTCCTCGCTCTCCGCGATGACCGGGTAGACCACATAAACCTGATGGCCCTTCGCGACTTGCTTGCGCACAAAGTCCCACACTTCGGCAGAGCGGTCGTCGGTGATTCTTCGCGTGACGATCGGCGTACGCCCGGGAGGGAGTTCGTCGAGCACACTGATCTCGAGATCGCCATACAAGGTGAGCGCCAGAGTGCGAGGAATCGGAGTTGCCGTCATGACAAGAACGTCGGGCTCGGCAGGATTCTGCTGGTCGCTGCCTTCACCCGATTTCTTCATCAACTTCAGCCGCTGCAAAACACCGAATCGATGCTGCTCGTCAACAATGACCAACCCTGGCTTTGCGAATTCAACTTTTTCTTCGAGCAGAGCGTGCGTGCCGATGACGAGCTGCGCGTTTCCTTGCGCGATGTGGCGGCGGATTTCTCGCTTGCGGTCAGCTTCCAGAGAGCCGGTTAGCAGGACGATGCGATATCCGGCATTCTCCAGAATTCTGCGCGCGGAAAAATAATGCTGCTGCGCGAGAATTTCGGTAGGCGCCATTAACGCCACTTGATACCCGTTTTCGATGGCGATGATCGCCGCCTGGAAACTGACGATGGTCTTCCCCGAGCCTACATCTCCCTGCAGCAAACGCCGCATGGGGTACGGCTTTTGCATGTCGCCGGCGATCTCTTTCAAGACTCGCTTCTGGGCCGCCGTGGGATGAAAGGGCAGGATCTTTTTGATCGCCTGCCGCACCCGATCGTCCAGACGAAACGCCATGCCGGTTTGCGCTTTTTGCTGGCGGCGCTTGAGTTCCAGTCCCAGTTCGAGGAAGAACAATTCTTCAAAGATCAGCCTTATGTGCGCTGGCGTTCGTGACGACTGCAAATCTTCGAAGCTCTCTCCAGCCTCGGGCCAGTGAACTTTCCACAGCGCCTCGCGCGGCGAAACCAGCGCCAGGCGCTCGCGCACGGCTGCCGGAATAGTTTCGGCGAGCTCGGGAGTAAGATCGTCCAGCGCCGTGCGGATGACTCGCCGAAACCATCGCGCCGTCACGCGCCCTTGACCGGCCGACTCGTAGATGGGTACGATGCGTCCCACTTCGAGCGATGCGGCCGCTTTGTCGTCCGCGCCGTCGGCGGAGGCTTCACCAAGCATTTCAAACTGCGGCTGGATGATCTGCAGTTCTCCGCTCTTGTCTTGCTCCACCTTGCCATAAAGAGCAATCAACTGGCCGGGCTTGAATTTATCTTGAAGGTAGGTGGCGTTGAACCACAGGCATTTCAGCCGGGATCGCCCTTGTCCAACAGTTAACTGAAAGATGGGCATGCGTCGTGTACGAAAAAGCCCGGAGTTGCGAACTTCGCCAATCACGGTGGCCATTTCACCGACGCGCAATTCCGCAATCCCGCGCGGATTCAGCCGGTCTTCATAACGAAACGGCAGATAATTGAGCAGATCGCCGACCGTGGCAATGCCCTTGGTCGCAAGAATCTCCGCCAGGCGCGGGCCGATTCCCTTGACGTACTGCACGGGGGTGGTGAGTTCGAGCATGGCGGAGGTTATGAGGGAATGTTAGCAGCAAGGCAGCTCAGAAATGGACTGCCCGGTTGGCGAGCGTAGGGCTATTTTCAGATGAGGCGGCCGGAATCGTAGACCTTAATTCCGCTTGCGCTGAGCGTTTGCCCTAGCTCCGCAACCAGCGATGGTTCAGTGGAGGCGAAATGTAAGTCTGCATCGTTGCAGAGCATGAACGCCAAATCGGCACCCAGCGGGTAAAACAGGAAGTCTGAAGACCCGTTCCGCTCGACGGTTCCCTCGTTAATGCCTGTTCTGATAAAACTTTCCAACTCGGCTAGCTGTAGAATTTGATCGCGACCCTGCCCTCTTCCTGCGATGTCGCGATCCAAAACAAACCCGAACTCAATTCTGACCTTCTCGACATTCTTTGCGCGGAGAAATTCCACAACCAACTTGAGGGTGCTCCACCAGATCGTCTCGCCAAGGGCTTCGGTTACTAGTTCGCGGGCGTTCGGATTGGCCTTAGTGAGAGTTCCCATGGTTATATCCTAGCAACTCCCTAGCACCTGCTCACACGACAATCTGTCTGGGTAAGGTCTACCGAGCCATTCATGAGATAGATTGATCACAGACGACTTGGAAATGCCCCGCCTGGTTCTGAACGGGCCCAATTCAAATGACCCCGGTGTCTAAACCCTCGGTGCTGGTCAATCTGATCCAAGCGCTCTGCGCCATCATCCTCGGCAACGTGGCGTACTTCTTTCTCGCGCCCGCCTTCCACCTGCCGCGGCACCAGGCGTTCCAGCCGGATTGGGGGCTGGTGGTGGATTTCTGGTTTTGCGTGGTTGCTTACGGGCTGATCCGCACCGCCAGAAGGTGGGAATAGGGCAATTTTTGCCGAACCGAACGGCTGAAAGAGGTTGCGGAAAAACTCACTTGTATTTTGTGAGGGATGAGATAGAAGGAGGGATGCGAGGAAACCAGGACGAGCAAGAG
>CZKJ01000043.1_pt1 | contig 41860 bp, 36 predicted proteins | sample 1122331 | NCBI WGS metagenome assembly CZKJ01 (sample SAMEA3539301, study PRJEB10725) | soil metagenome | biome: tundra; feature: field; material: soil | place: USA | collected 2010-05 | depth 0.15 m
ATGGTCGCTCTGGTCTTTGTCACCAGCGGATATAGCCATCTGAAAGATCCCACAGCCCGCGCCAAAAGCATCGAGATGAGCAAAGGCTTCACCATCTTCCTCGGCATCGCCGAAGTCGCCGGAGGCCTGGGCGTGGCCTTCGGAGTCCTCACCCAGCTTGCCGCCTTCGGTCTCATCTTCATCATGTTCGGCGCCATCCAGAAAAAAATTTCCGCTTGGCACACAGGCTTCTGGGGCGAAAAAGCCTCCGGCTGGCACTACGATCTGATGTTTGTCCTGATGAACCTCGTCATCGCCTTCACCAACGGTGGCGCCTACGTGCTGATGCGCTAACCTCGGCCAATCCGTTTTCCCTTCCGCCCGTACTTTTAACGGGAACCTATCCAGGTTCCTTATCAGAGCGTTATTTGCCGCCTTCATCGTTGCTTTCCGCATCTGTAGGTTGGTAAGCTTCCAGAACTCAGGCATGCATCCACGGATCGCCAAATTCCTTTTGCTACTCGCACTCTTCGGCAACCTCGTCCCGGTGGCGCTGGCGATCTCCGCCCCTCCGCCGCATGCCTGCTGCCTGAGGAAGTCAGTTCACCACTGCCACGAATCGCCCGCTGCAGCCACCGAACAGCTTGTCTTGCACCTTGGTGATTGCTGTAACCATGACTGTTGCCGCGCCGTCACCACGGTTCGATGGGCTCACGCGCAGCCTCCGGCAACCGCTTCGTTCGCGCAGAATGTCGAGCCCTACCTCGGCCCATCAAGTTCGCTTTCCCCGAACACCGAAGTCTCCCGTTTCCAATCCGCCCGCGCCCCTCCGCATTCCTCGATCGCCCAGAGCTGATCCAGCAAGCCACACTTATCGTGTGGGAACGGGCGACTCGCCCGTCCGCTTTCACTTCGGCGCGCACTTCAACATCGAACGGAGAATTAATGCGCTTCACCCCCATCATTCTATTAACGCCGGTCCTGCTCCTCACGCTCGCCGCCTCCGCTTCCGTCTTCGGATCGGTCCGCGGCATCGTTCATGATCCGCAACACCGGCCCGTGGAAAATGCCATGGTCATGCTGCGCTCGAAAACTTCTGACTGGGCCACCACCGCCAACACGGACTCCTCCGGCCAATTCGTTTTCAACGCGATCGCTCTCGGTGAATACACGGTCACAGTTGTAGCGCCCAGCTTCAATCAGGCCGCGGCGAATGTCCGCGTGAATTCCGGATCGCAGCCGGTTTTGCATTTCTCTCTCAACCCGGCCACCAACAAGGAGTCGGTCACGGTATCCGGTTCGCCCGAAGCCGTTCCCACAGACTCCGCCACTCCCACCACGCTGGTCAGCCGTCTCGATATCGAGCACACTCCCGGCGCCGCCCGCAGCAACAGCTTGGCCATGATCACGGATTACGTTCCCGGCGCCTACATCACCCACGACCAACTCCACATTCGCGGCGGCCACCAAACCAGCTGGCTCATCGATGGCGTGCCCGTGCCCAACACCAACATTGCCTCCAACCTGGGCCCGCAATTCGATCCCAAGGATATTGACTATCTCGAGGTCGATCGCGGAAGTTACGGCGCCGAGTTCGGCGACCGCACGTATGGCGTCTTCAACGTCGTTCCCCGCACCGGTTTCGAGCGCAACCGCCAGGCCGAACTCGTCCTCAGCGCCGGAAACTTCTACCAGACCAACGATGCCCTCAGCTTCGGCAGCCACACCGAACGCTTCGCCTATTACGTCGGCCTCAACGCAAACCGCAGCAATCTCGGCATCCAGACGCCGGTTCCGCAGGTAGTTCACGACGCCGAAAATGGCTACGGCGGCTTCGGCTCTCTCATTTTCAATGTCGACCCTTCCAACCAACTGCGCCTGGTCACATCGTTGCGCAAGGACTACTACCAAATTCCCTACGATCCCGATCCCAACGACATCGAGAACAATCTGGTAAACGGCCAACTGACTGGACAGTACCCCAGCCTGGATCTTCGCGATGCCGACCATGAATCCGACGCCATCGCGAACTTCTCCTGGGTGCACACGTTCAATTCAAAACTCCTGCTGACGGTCTCGCCTTTCTTTCATTACAACGATGCCAACTACGACAGTGCGCTCACTGATCCCGTCGTCACTACCGAACACCGCGGCTCGATCTACGGCGGCGGCCAGGCGAGTTTTGGCGCAAGTTTGCCGAAGAACAATCTGCAGATAGGTGTGTACAGCTTCTACCAGCAGGACGATGAGCTGTTCGGAGCGAGTTTCAACAACGGCACCGGCAAACCGTTTGCGGATACCGAGCACCCCACCGGCAGCCTGGCGGCATTCTTCCTCGATGACAAATTCAAACCCGTTCCCTGGCTGACGCTAACCGCAGGCATGCGTCCCACGCACTTCTCCGGCGGAGTTTCCGAGAATGCGATCAGCCCGCGCTTCGGCATCGCTCTCAACGTACCCCATCTCAACTGGACCTTCCGCGCCTTCTACGGCCACTACTATCAAGCTCCGCCTCTTATTACGGCTTCTGGCCCGCTGCTGGCGTTCGCACAAGCCAGCAACCTGGGATTCATCGCTCTCCACGGCGAGCGCGATGAAGAACATCAGTTCGGCGTGACCATCCCTTTTCACGGCTGGATCTTCGATGCCGATAACTTCCGCACCAACGTAGTGAATTTTTTCGACCACAACAATATTGGCGAATCCAATCTCTTTTTCCCCATCACTATTGCCCAGGCAGTGATTCGAGGATGGGAGGCCACGCTGCGCTCGCCGCGCATCGCCCGCCGTGGCCAAATTCATCTCGCCTATTCCAATCAAATCGCCGAGGGCGGCGGAGCCATCACCGGCGGCCTTACCGATTTTTCCTTGCCCGCCGGTTTATCTCCGCTCGACCACGACCAGCGCAACACGCTCAACGTGGGTGGCGACGTCACCCTGCCCTGGCGCTCCTATGCTTCCACCAACGTTTATTACGGATCCGGTTTCAGCAACGCCTTTCCCGCCCAACCTTATCCCGGCGCCCATCTGCCGCAACACACCACCTTCGATCTTTCGCTCGGCAAAGATTTCGGCGAGCGCTTCTCCGCTTCGCTGAACGCCATCAACCTCGCCAACCGCCGCGTCGAACTCGACAACAGCGTCACCTTCGGCGGTTTCCACTGGAACAACCCGAGAGAGATTTATGTCGAACTTCGCTATCGCTTCCATTACTGAAGTCGCGGACGGCGAGGCCTGGCAGCAAATCGGAGATAATCAAAGAAGACTAACTATGACTGACAAGCTCGATTCATCGTTAAGAGTCTCGTCGCGACGTTTCCTCCTGTTTGCCCTTTGTGCCTTACTTACTTTCTCCGTAGCCTGCAGCCGCGGAAAGTCGCCGGAAAACGCCACCACTCAGTCCCCCGCCAAGCGCTACGCCCTCAAGGGGAAAATCATTTCCGTCGACAAGAACGCCGGCACGGCCAATATCGACAACGAACCCATCGCCGGTTTCATGGACGCGATGATCATGCCCTACACTTTCAAGCCTCCGTCCGCGCTCACTCAACTGCAGCCCGGCGATTCCATCACCGCCGATGTCGTCGTCGACTCCGACAAATACTGGCTGGAGAATGTCAAAATCACCGGGCACTCGCAAACCGCCGACAAGCCTGCGGCAACCGTGCACATCCCCGCTCCGGGCGACGAAGTGCCAGACTTCAAGCTGATCAATCAGAACGGCAAGCCTATTTCGCTGCATCAGTATCGCGGCCAAACCCTGCTTCTCACGCTGATCTACACGCGCTGTCCATTCCCAGACTTCTGCCCTCGCGTCAGCCATGAGTTCGCCGCAATCGATCGCCAGCTCCGCGCCGATCCAGCCCGTTACGGCAAGACGCATCTGCTCAGCATCAGCTTCGATCCCGCTCACGACACGCCCAAGGTTCTGCGCGCTTACGGCTTTTCGTGTGCCGCTAGCAAAGATCCCGCCATTTTCACCCGCTGGGAATTCTCCGCGATTCCGCAAACCGAATTACCCGAATTTGCCGATTACTTCGCGCTGACCTACAAAGAAGAAGGCGGAATGATCACGCACTCGCTGAGCACCGCCGTTATTTCGCCCGATGGAAAGATTTTCAAGTGGTATCACGGCGCAGACTGGCAAGCGTCGGATCTGTTGGAGGATATCGCCGCCGCCCGCCCCACCAGTTGACCGCACAGAACCAGGAATCAACCTCCAGACGAATTAGGTTGGCTCCCGACTCTTTGGTAGTGGGCTAATTCTGTATTGCTTCATAATGAGCTGACTCCGCCTCGCTGTACGGATTATTAATCACGCTTGGACGATGGGTGAATTATTGTCAGCATGAAACAAACGATCCCCTACATCGGCATGAAATGCCAACGAACGATTCTCCAGTCGCGCGATCTCAGTCTTTGGCAATTTTTCAATCTTGCCATTGCGCCCCACGGCAATCTCAAGTCCGTCCACAAAGGTAGGGTTGAGATGTCCAGCCGCCAGTACGGTTAGAGCGGCTAGAAATACTAGGTCCGTGGTTTTCGTGTTTGGCTTGTAATAGAACTCGGGAAAATACACCGCCGAATTTCGATCATCCCCAGCGAAAACCTTGTCGCCAACAGGAGTACATCGGGAAGCTGAGTCTACGTCTAACATCCACAAACGAACGGGGGCAGCCTGTGCCACCGTTAACGTCCCCCGTTCTGTCGGTTTATCCTTAGAAAAGCGTTCCCATGCCTCCCTGCCTGAGGACTCAAGCAAGTGCTCGATATTACCGTCATTCGCAAGCTTCATTTTCTCCACGAGAATACGGCTAGCCTGGTCCGCGACATCATAGCCAGCAACTGCCCATGTTAAATTCCCCTGAATCTGGATTTTCGGGGTGTGGCTAGTGACGCGAATTCCTTCGTGGTGAGCCGTCTTAGTATCGCTTGCGAGTACAAACCCGTCAGACCCGACAAGACACACTTGGAACGTCATCTCATCTGCTCCCGGTACTTCGGGGATTTTATGGGAGCAACACGCTTTTGTCCCACTCCCGACTCTTTCATAACGGTCGCGAAAGAGATCCATAGGCGTACAATGGTGCCGTTTTCAAGGTCAAAAAGGAAGAACGTCCCGCACGGATGAGCGGAGTTTACATACTTACCGTAAGGAGGTTCCTGTGTTTCCGATAAATAGGATCGCGTCTTTATGCCTGATGGTCGTTGCCACCATGCTATTAGTTCTGTGCGGCGGCTGTGGCAGCAGCAGTGCTAATTCCAGTAACAACAGCATGTCATCGGCCCAAGCCCAGGCGGTGACGGATCAGGTCGTGCAGGCACTCACTCAAGCTCTGGCGAGCACATTTCCCTCGAACTTGGCGGCGGCGAACGACGTTCGCCCGAACTTATCGACTGTTGTCAGAAACATTGGCCCGAATGTCTCGTCGGGATGCACGTCGACCGCGACCGGCGAAAACTGCAACTGGCCGATCAACTTGCCGTACTACCCGTGCGTTAGTCCTGGAGGAGGTCAAGAACGGTCAATCTCCGTCACGGGTGATATCGACGGCACTCTGAACAATTCCGGCAGTGGCTCGGTGAGCGCCGACATTACCATAACGCCGACAAATTGCTCCGTATCCAACCTGATTGTTAACGGCGATCCCAGTATCTCCGTGAGCGGCCAAGTAAACTTCACCGACAACGAAACTCCCACGTTTCCCATAATTTTTACGGAAACCGGAGGCATCTCTTTTGGTCCAAATCCGTCCGGAAGCTGTCAGCTCAATGTAACGTACACCATAAATTCTTCGCTTAGCTGTACGGTCGGCGGGACGCTGTGCGGGCAATCGGTCAGCGGAACTTGCTAGCGGCATTCTTACGTTTCTGAGGCAGCCAGCCCTCCCGGAGGGGCTGGACTGGTACTCTGCCGCGAAAATTGCTGTCTCAAATATCCAGATTCTTCACATCCAGCGCATTCTCTTCGATAAACTTCCGCCGCGCTTCCACGTCCTCGCCCATCAGCGTGGTGAAGATCGTCTCGCACTCGGCAATGTCTTCCAGCTTCACCGAGAGCAACGTCCGCCGCTCCGGATCCATGGTCGTCTCCCACAACTGCGGCGCCGTCATCTCACCCAGACCTTTATAGCGCTGCACGTCGTAGCCGCGGCTGCCTTCTTTCTTCACGTATTCGAATAGCTCTCGCGCCGTAGCCTTCTCCACCGGCTCGATCACGGCGCGATTCTTCGATGCAGGCGCAGCTTTAGCGGTTTTCTTTCCGGACTTTCCATCTGACTCCGCCGAATCACTATCCGCAGCGTCATCCTCCGCAGCATCGTCGACACCACTCGCAGCCGCAGCTTTGATCACCGCTTCCACCACGAACGGCGGTTCCATATAAGGCTCAATCTGCTTGAATTTCGAGATCAACTGCCGGAACTCCGCGCTGGAAGCCAGCTCCCAATTGATCACGTGCTCCGAACCCTGCGAGTTCACGATTCGCACTTCCCACAGATTGTGCTCTTCATCGAACACAGCTTCCACGCTCTTGAACTTCCGCTCTTTCTGCAGCCGCTTCAATTCTTTTTCCAGCTTCTCAATCTTCTTCGGCGGAGTCTTCTTGTCGCCCTCGAAATCCGCGTGCTTCGAAAAATCCATCTTAGGCAACAACTCGGTCACGCTCTCATCCCGCAGCCGCTTGTTCACCTTGTCGAAGAAATTGAGATACTCCTTCAGCACGCTCATAAAGCGGGTCAGGTTCGCGCCCTCCAGCTTGGCCGCACCCTCGCCGTAGCGCACGATCAGCCCATCCGCCGCGCGCTTCAGCATGACTTTATCGAAGGCGTCGTCGTCTTTGATGTACTGCATCGACTTGCCCTTCTTAATCGAATACAACGGCGGCTGCGCAATATAGATGTTGTTCCGCTTGATCAGCTCCTGCATGTGCCGGAAGAAAAACGTCAGCAACAGCGTGCGGATGTGCGACCCGTCCACGTCGGCGTCCGTCATCAGAATGATTTTCCCGTAACGCACCTTCGTCGGATCGAAATCCTCCTTGGCAATGCCCGTGCCCAGCGCCGTGATCATGGCGCGAATTTCCTCGTGCGCCAGCATCTTGTCGTAGCGCGCCTTTTCCACGTTCAGAATCTTTCCTTTGAGCGGAAGAATCGCCTGGAATCGCCGGTCGCGTCCCTGCTTGGCCGTCCCGCCTGCCGACTCGCCCTCAACCAAAAATAATTCGCACCGGTTCGGATCGCGCTCCGAGCAATCCGCCAGCTTGCCCGGCAGTCCGCCTGAATCCAGCGCTCCTTTGCGCCGCGTCAAATCGCGCGCCTTCCGCGCCGCCTCGCGCGCCCGCGCCGCATCCACGGCCTTGTTGATAATCTTCCGCGCCACGGTTGCATTCTGTTCGAAGAACGCTCCCAGTCGCTCGTTGATGAACGCCTGCACGATTCCGGCAATATCGGAATTTAGCTTGCCCTTGGTCTGCCCTTCGAACTGCGGCTGCGACAGCTTCACGCTGATCACCGCCACCAGGCCTTCGCGCACATCGTCGCCCGTCAAATTTTCTTTAACGTCCTTGAACAATCCCATCTGCTGCCCGGCATAATTAATCGTGCGGGTCAGCGCCATGCGAAAGCCCGATAGATGCGTGCCGCCGTCCACCGTGTTGATATTGTTCGCGAAGCTGAACACCGACTCCGAATATCCGTCGTTATACTGCAGCCCAATCTCCATGGCCACGCCGCTGCGCTCCGCTTCCATGTAAATCGGCTTGTCGTGCAACACCTGCTTGCCGCGATTCAGATGCTTGATAAATTCAGCGATGCCGCCGTTGTATTTGAAGTCCGCGTGCTTGGCCTCGCCGCTCTTCGCGTCGGTCGAACGCTCGTCGGTCAGCGTGATCAGCAATCCTTTATTCAGGAACGCAAGCTCGCGCAGCCGCTGTGCCAGCGTGTCGTAGTTATATTCCACCGTCCCTGTAAAAATAGTTCGATCCGGCAGGAAGTGAACCTTCGTCCCACGCCGCTTGGCTGCACCCGCCTTCTTCATCTTGCTCGTGGGCTCGCCCTTGGAGTAGGTCTGCTCCCAGGTCGCGCCGTCGCGCCAGATTTCCAGCTCGAGTTCCTCGCTCAGCGCGTTCACGCACGAAACACCCACCCCATGCAGTCCGCCCGAAACTTTGTACGTCGACGAATCAAACTTCCCACCCGCGTGCAACGTGGTCATCACCACCTGCGCCGCGGAAACTTTTTCGCCATCGATGTCCATATCGTCCACGGGAATGCCGCGCCCGTCGTCAATCACCGTGATCGAATTGTCGATGTGAATCGTGACTTCAATCTTGGTCGCGAAACCGGCCAGCGCTTCATCCACCGAGTTGTCCACAACTTCATACACGAGATGGTGCAGCCCCAAATCTCCGGTCGATCCGATATACATGGCCGGACGTTTGCGCACCGCTTCCATACCGCCGAGCACTTTGATCGAGTCGGCGTTATAGTCGTTCTTAGCTGCGCCATTGTCTCCAGCGATCGGAGTGACACTTCCGTTTTTTGTTTTGGTTTCTACGATGGGAGTAGTGATCTCTTTGGTGGCCATTCAGCTCCGTGGAGCATGCCCGATTTGTCACGCAAAACTTCAGCCGATCAAGACTTCAAACTCACTCGCAAAATCGCTTTCACGCAGGCCTGTTTAGCGCCTGCGAAACCGACTTCAAGTGATTGAAATTTCGTGTACTTAGGTTCGTTTCGCGACTATCAAATTATACCACGGAAAAACCTCTCTATGGACCTCTATGCGCGCCCGAATCCGCTCGGTAAATGCCGCGTTTACAACGAATTCTGACGCCAGTTTCACGCGGATTCCAGATGTCGCGCCGAACGCCGGAATCTATCGCTCCGGAGGTTCCATTTCCGGCACCTCTGCGCCCTCCTCCACCATCTAACCCATGGACCCTGATAAAATAAATCCACAGGAGTTCTCAACCCATAATGGCTGTTCCCGTATCCCAGATGTGGACTGTGACGAGCTATGTTCTTCGCCAGAAGCTCGCTGGCCGCAAGCAGTACCCGCTCGTGCTTATGCTCGAGCCCCTGTTCCGCTGCAACCTGGCCTGCGCCGGCTGCGGCAAGATCCAATACCCCGCCCACATCCTGAAAAAAGATCTCACCCCTGAAGAATGTTTCCGCGCTGTCGAGGAATGCGGCGCCCCCATGGTTTCCATCCCCGGCGGCGAACCGCTCATGCATCCGCAGATCGGCGAGATCATCGAGGGCCTGGTCGCCCGCAAGAAATATATCTATCTGTGCACCAACGCTCTGCTGTTGAAGGAAAAGATTCATCTCTTCCAGCCGAGCAAGTATCTGACCTTCAGTGTCCACCTCGATGGCCAGCGCGAAGAACACGACCTCGCCGTCTGCCGCGAAGGCGGATACGACATTGCGGTCGATGCGATCAAACAAGCCCTTAGCCTCGGCTTCCGCGTTACCACCAACACCACGCTGTTTGATGGCGCCGATCCCAAATCCGTCCGCGCCTTCTTCGACGACATGATGGAGCTCGGCCTCGAAGGCATGATGCTCTCTCCGGGATACTCCTACGATAAAGCTCCGGACCAAAAACATTTCCTCGGCCGCGCCCGCACCCGCCGCATGTTCCGCGCCATTCTCTCGAACCGCAAAAAGAGCTGGCGCTTCAACTTGTCGCCACTCTTCCTGGAATTTCTGATGGGCAAGCGCACCTATCCCTGCACCCCGTGGGGCATGCCCACCTACAATATTTTTGGATGGCAGAAGCCCTGTTATCTGCTCCAGGATGGCTACGCCGAAACTTTCGCCGAGCTTCTCTCGACCACGAATTGGAGCAACTACGGCACCGAGTCCGGCAACCCCGCCTGCGCCAATTGCATGGTCCACAGCGGCTACGAAGCCTCCGCGGTGAACGCCACATTCAGCTCGCTAGGCGGATTCCTCGCCACTGTGAAAGCCACGCTCTTCACGCGCTATCGCGACGAAGAAGCGCTTCGCTTGCTGGACGAGCCACAAGCCCCGGTTCACCCGCTAGTCCAGATTGCGCAGACGACGGAACCACTGCACGAAACCAGGGCATAACCGCGGTCCTCTGTGAACCCCTGTGCCCCCTGTGTTTAAGATTTTGATTTGATCGAAGCTAATGACAGGCAAAGAATCCGGCCACATCGATCACGAAGCCGCGCAAGCCGTGCCCCACGCCAATCCCGACGCCCTTGAAGTCGCTCCCGGCACCGCGCACGAAAATCTCGAAGGCTGGATCCCCCAACTCGCCACCGACGAAGAAATCCGCATCGCCCTCGAAAAAGCTTTCGACTACCGCGGCGACGTAACCATCACCCGCAAAGACGGATCCAAGATCGAAGGCTACCTCTTCGACCGCCGCACCGCCGCCACGCTGAAAGATTCCACCGTCCGCCTCTACCCGAAAAACTCGAACGACAAAATCTCCATCTCCTACGCCGACATCGCCGCCCTCGCCTTCACCGGACGCGACACCGCCGCCGGCAAAAGCTGGGAAGCCTGGATGAAAAAATACGCCCAGAAAAAAGCCGCCGGCGAAACTAACATCGCGTTAGAACCTGAACCGCTGGAGTAATGTGGAGCGGCGGACGCCGCCGTCCGCCGAAGCAGCGGCACGGCCCGCGAAGGAAAGGTTCGTGGCACTATCCCGGACGAATGCGTCCGGGGCTCCACGTTTCCCTCTCCCACGGCGGTGGAACTTTAACCGAAGCCATGCCCGCAGCCTTCGCCGCCTGAATGCCCATCTCCGTGTCTTCGAATACCAAACAGAATTCCGGCGCCACTCCCAGCCTCGCGGCCGCTAACAGAAATGCTTCGGGGTCGGGCTTGCTCTTCGTGTAGTCTCCGGCGCACACCATCGTATCGAAGCGATCGAGCAGCTTTAGCGCAACCAGAGACGCTGTCACCGATTCCCTCGTGCTTCCCGAGACCACTCCAAATGGAATCCGGCCGTGCCCCGCCTCAATGTGCTCCAAAACATCGGGGACCGCTTTGAGCTGCGGCAGCAGCTCGAAATAGAGTTCTTCCTTTCGCCGTGCCACCGTCTCCACCGGCATATTCAGTCCATCTCTCTCGTTCAGCGTCGAGATGATCTCTGCTACCGGCGTACCACCCCACTCATAGAAAAGCTTTTCCTCAAGTTCGCAATTCCATTCTCCGAGCGCCTTCTTCCAGGCTCTATAGTGCAGCGGCATCGAATCGGCGATGGTGCCGTCGCAATCGAATAAATACGCTTTAAACAAGCCCTCGGGCAATTTAAGTCTCATGCAGCCGGACGAACACCTTTCGTAGCCAGAAGTTCTCTCCTAAGTCCTTTCGGGAAGGCCACGACTTCATAGGTTGCGGAAAATCTCGACTCGTGACGGCTTTGAAAGGGCGCGACTTCAGTCGCGCCGCAAGAGCCTAATAAAATCAACAGCGGCTTCAGCCGCCGGATCGAATATTCCACCCGCGAAGGGTTTTCCCGGCAGCCTCTTCACTCGTGCCGTGAGTCGTTGAAAAATGTGTCCGCGGTCAGCGCCTGAGGTAAGTGCCGCCCTTAGCGCTGATGCGGTTTCGCCCCCGCCCCGAAACTCAATCCCCCAATCAATTCCTCAACCTCGTCCTCCGTTCCCCCAATAAACGTGAATGACACCGCATACCCGCGCGCCAGAATCACCAGCGTCGATTGCCGCATCACTCGCGTCCCAATGTCCTTCTGAAAATCTCCCCGCACCACCGTCTTCGCGCCGATCTCAAACTCATAAGGCTCGCCGGCCACGTCGAATCCCCGCGCCTTAGCGATCTCCGTCACCGGCCCAAAATATTGCGCCGCCTCTTTCAGCCCCGGATACGCCGCCACGCTCTCCGTCGCTATCAGAATCGACGAGTTTACATCCTCCGCCTTCGCCTCCGGCGGCCGCGAAAATGCCGCCAGCAGCACTCGCCCGCATGTGTGGGGACAGCCGCCCTCGGCTGTCCCGTCGAGCGCAGCTCGATTGTCTTTCGTCGTCGCTGCCGGAGCCTCGTCCTCATCCTCACGCGCGTTCATCTCCTCCGTCCGCAACACCCAGCCCGCGGGAATCTTGCAGTTAAACCCGAAGCCTGGATTGCGATACAGTCCATTGCTCACCGATCCCGCGTCCAAAACGGAATCCGCCGCAGGCGCGGCTTTCCTCACGTGATGTGTAGAAGAAGAACTGGATGGAGTCGATTGCGCCAACGCCGCTGGAGTGGGCGTGAGCGGCAGAGCGGCGGCCAGGGCAATCGCGAGTAGGTAATTGAGACGGAACTTCATCTCTTGAATGTTACAGCAGCGCACTCCTGTCAGGGGAACCCCTGGCTATGGCAGCGTGCGCCGTTCAGGCTTCCCACCCGCACTTTTGTACTCCGCTGGATAAAGCACCACACACCGGTCGCGGCCTTCCCCGTCGCTCTCCGTACGCAGATCGGTTTCATCGCGCAGCGCCAGGTGCACCATGCGCCGCTCCCGCGACGACATGGGAGCAAAGTGGAACGGCGTGCCCGTCTGCCGCACTTTCTCCGCGGCCACGCCCGCGGCCAGGCGCAATTCCTTCAACCGCAGCGATCTCTGGTTCTTGCAGTCGAAGGAAATTTTTTCGTGCTCCCCCGAAGCCAGGCGCAAAATTTCAAATGCCAGCAGCTCGAGCGCGCGCAGAAGCTCCCCGCCGCGATCCAGCAGCAGTGCCGAATCCGGCCCCGAAAAATCGACGTAGATCTCAGGCGTTTCCCACTCGCTCAGCGCCGGAGGATCCACGACAATGCGGTACTTGAGATGAAGGCCGCCGTGAGTAACAACAGCCTTCAGAAATTCGTTGATTCTATTAGCGGCAGCAACTTTATCCATAAAATCAGTTCTCGGCGATCGGACGTCTGCTTTCAGTTTTCAGTTTGGCGGATGCATCACCAGCTGAAAGCTGATAGCTGACGGCTACTTCTCCTTTTTCCTCGCCCGCTTTTCCATCATCTCGCGCATCTCCTGGCCCAGCTTGGTGCGGTTCATGATGGCCTGCTGCGCCATCGAAATCAAATTCGTCTCCGCATAATACAGATTCAAGCCCGCCGCGAAGTTGAAAAAGAGGAAGCCCATCATGATGGGCATCATCCACGTCATCATTTTCTGCTGCGCCGGATCCATTCCCGCTTGCGGCGTCATCCTCTGCATGAAAAACATGCTCGCCACCATCAGAATCGGCAAAATGAAATAAGGATCGCGCGCGGAGAGATCGGTCACCCACAACCAGTGCGCGTGCCGCAAATCCAGCGCAATCCCCAGCATCCGGTAATAAGCGATCAGGAACGGGAACTGGATCAGCAGTGGCAGACAGCCTCCCGCCGGATTCACCCCTTCCTTCTTGTACAGCCCGCTGATCTCTTCGTTCATCGCCGCCTTGCGCGGATCGCGCAGGCTATACTTCTTATACTTTTCCTGAATGGATTTGATCTGCGGCGCGATGCGCTGCATCTTCAGCATCGACTTCATCTGCGTGATCCGCAGCGGCAGCAGCGCCACCGTAATGATCAGAGTCTGAATCACAATCGCCCATCCCCAGTTGGGATAGACATGCTTGTAAGTCCACTTCAGCCACAGGAAAAGCGGCCGCGAGATCAGCCCCCACCATCCGAAATCCACCGTCCCGCGCAGATCGGGATCGCCACTTTTGATGGTTGGTACATTCACGGCCTCGAGCGAAGACAGCTCTTTCGGCCCTACATACACACGCTCGCTGGTTGCGCCGCGCAGGTCCCCCACAGCCGTGCCCAGCACCTCAACGTTCGTAGTTTCTTTGGACTCGGGCTTCTGCGGATCGCGCAGCACTTGCAGCGAATTCCGCAGCGTGACCATCGCCGCGGTATTGGGATCGTCGGGAATAAAAATCGCCGTAAAGTATTGATCCCCCGGACCGCCCCACTCGAACGGCCCACGGATCGTGTTGCCGCCGCTAATGTTCTTCACCGCCAGCCGCGAGATAAAGGTGGGGAAGACCAGCGCGGTGCGCTCACTGGAAGCATCGTTGTGGTAGTCGATGCGCCCGGCGGCGAACGAAGCCGGCGTGAGCTGGTCGCCAAATCCCGCCGGCCACGCGGGCGCCGCGAAGATTTCAGCCCCCTTGTAGACAACCGAAGTCTCGACCTTCAGAACATAAGTGTCATCGAAATGAAAAGTCTTCCGCACCACCACATCCTGATCGGCATACTCAAAGGTGATCTGGGCGGGGGCTCTCAACGTGTGCCCAGCGAGTTCTCCTTTGGCCGACGTTACCGTTACCTTTGCGGTTTCCTCGCCCAACAGAATCGGGTCTATCTCGCTCGGCACGTAGAGCGCGGAGTTGAGGCGGTTGCGCAGCGTCTCGTCGTAAGTCCACAGCGAAAGCGGATACCCATACTTCTGCGCCGCCGCATCATGAACCAGCTCCAACGGCCCGTTCTGCGCGTCGTTATCGAATTTTTTCAGAATCCAGGATTTCACCTGCGCGCCGCGGTTGGTGAAAGTGATTTTATAAAGATCGTTCTCGATACCCGTTTCAGTTTCCGCCGAAGCCTGCTTACTAACCGTCCCAGCCGGTGTACTCGCGGACCGCACGCTCGCAGCGGGCGCCGTCGCAGCCGCAGCGGGAGGCGCAGCCGCGGGTTGCTCCGGCACAGATGAGGTTTGTTTCTGCGGCGCACTCGGCGCCTGCGGCAAGTATTTCTTCAGCAGAGGCTGGAAAACAATGAGGACGACAAACGTCAGAAGAAAGACGAGAAGCAGTCGCTTCTCCGCGCCCGGTTCTTGTTGAGGATTCTTAAAGTCGGCCAAAGTTTAATTACCGTCTCAAATTCTTGGTGCGCACGCGCCGCCGCACTTATCCAAAGACTGCTCTTCCGCCCCCACTACCGGGTCATAACCCGCCCGCGCAAACGGATGACAGCGCAGCACGCGGCCTAAAGCCATCCATCCCCCGCGCAACGCGCCATAGCGCTCCACCGCTTCCATGGCATATTCCGAGCAGGTCGGTACGTAGCGGCAGGCCGGCGGCAGCAGGGGCGAGATGGCCCACTTGTATGCCCGCAGCAATCTCAGCGTGACGAATTTGGCGCACTGCCTCAAATGTCGTGTGGCGCGGCCGCCCCCGGCCGCGTTGTCGCCTTCCCTGACAATTTCTGCTCAATCACTCCGAAGGCGCGTTTCACTTCGTTCAGCACATCGGCGAAGTCGGCGGCCAGCAATGACTTCTTCGGATTGATCACCACATCCGCCGCAACCCCCGCCACCGGACGCGTCCTGCGAACCGCCTCCCGTAATCGCCGCTTCATGCGGTTCCGCTGTACCGCCCCGCCCAGCACGCGCCCCACCGTAAATCCCACCCGCAGCCCGTGTGGCAACGAGCCGTGTGGCGCGGGCGCCCCCGCCCGCGTTTTTGTCCGTATGTCCGCCTCGGTTTTCGTCTCCGGCCTCGCCCAGTAAAAAACCGTCATGCACGCCGAGAAATGCCGCCGTCCCTGTTTATAGACGCGCTCGAAATCCGCATGGCGCAACAGCCGTGCCGTGCGCGGAAATCGTGCTGCCTTCTTTGGTGGCATTCTGGAATCCAGCCGGGTTAACAGCGCGGCATCCGCCATCGTGCTCCCTGGCTGCAACCACAGGCCGGACGTCTCTGCTGTGAAAGTGAGTGGCACCAGAAAAGCTACTCGCGAAATCCGGGCTTTACCGATACCCGCTTCCGCCCCTTGGCGCGGCGGCGCGATATCACCTTCTTGCCGCCCTGGGTCTTCATGCGCGTGCGAAATCCATGCTTCTTGACTCGCTTGCGCCGGTTAGGTTGGAATGTACGCTTGGGCATGAAAAATAGCTGCTCCTGATTCCCTCGACAGTGTTAGGGCAAACGTTGAGTATAAATGACCAAGTGCCATGAGAGCAAAGGGACGGGTAGTGATGCAGTCTGGTTGTCATTCCGAACAAGCGTTCTTTGCGCCGTGAGAGCCTGGCCTGAGCGAAGCCGAAGGCAATCTGGGCGAGCCGCGCGGTGCGGCGCGTTTTTTGCGACGCAATAATCGCGCGTCTGGCTCGCTTCCTTATCAAACTGCACCACTACCAAGGGACCGTGCCGGTAATCCCGCCCTCGACTCTTTCAGCTTCGGCAAACCAACTCCGAAAATTGCCCACCGTTGCCTGAACTCCAGATAGCGGTTTGCACCGCTCTCGCGGCAGTTACATCCTCGACACTTGACACGCGCCCCGCTTCTCGTTCTGAATGTGCGTGCACAAAAATTTCCGCGCAAGATTTTCGTGCGACGAAAAAAATTTCGTGCTACCATTCGGCACTGCTCACGTTTCAACAATCTGATTCACCATGGCAACCGCGCTCCGCACAATCGGCGCATTCCGCAGTAGACTAAGAGTTCCATTGGCAAGTCTGTAAAACAGCTTCTTAACAGGCGCCCTCAGCCAGCCGCCGGGACGCCGCGGCGGATATTTCATAATTATGTCAGCGATAAGCACAACACTCTCCCCCAATCCGTGGATGCGCATTCTCGACGCGCTGGAAAAAAAGATCAACCGGCATTCCTACGACACGTGGTTAAAGCCCACCCGCTACAGTCACTCCAGTGGCGGAATTTTATTCGTTCGCGTGCCCACAGTGGAGTTCCGCCACGCCGGCGATAAGTACGCCGACCTTATCCAGGAAGCCATGGACAACCTCGGCATGGAATTCAGCGACGTAAAGTTCGTCACCCCCGAGGACGATCCGTCCGCCACTCCAATGCGCCACAACGGCGGCCTTTCCGCTCCTCCGGCCGCCCCGGCTCCATCCCAGGCCCGCTTCGATTGGGATGGCGCCGCGCAGCTCAATCCCCGCTACACCTTCGACGCCTTCGTCATCGGCTCCGGCAATCAGTTTGCGCACGCCGCCTGCCAAGCCGTCGCCGAGCGTCCCTCGAAAGCCTACAACCCGCTGTTTCTCTACGGCGGAGTCGGCATGGGCAAAACCCACTTGATGCAGGCCATCGGACACGAAGTCAAGCGGCGCCAGCCCCAAGCCGCCATCTGCTACGTATCCAGCGAGAAGTTCACCAATGACATGATCAACTCGCTGCGCTACGACAAGATGACCAGCTTCCGCGACAAGTTCCGCGGCGTCGACGTTCTTCTCGTTGACGACATCCAATTCCTCGCCGGCAAGGAGCGCACCCAGGAAGAATTCTTCCATACCTTCAACGCCCTGCACGACACCATGAAGCAGATCGTCATCGCCAGCGATCGCTCGCCCAAGGAGCTCGCCGAGATCGAAGACCGCCTCCGCAGCCGCTTCGAATGGGGATTGATCGCCGACATTCAGCCCCCCGACCTGGAAACAAAAGTCGCCATCCTGCAAAAGAAAGCCGAGCAGGAAAAAGTAACCCTCCCCACGGACGTAGCTCTCTACGTCGCGCAAAATATTCGTTCGAACGTGCGCGAGCTCGAAGGCGCGCTCATTCGTTTAGTCGCCCACTCCTCCCTGATCGGCGCCGAGATCACACTTCCCTACGCCCAGCAGGTTCTGAAAAATTTCATCGACTCGCAAGCCCGCAAGGTCACCATCGAATCCATCCAGAAGATGGTCGCCGAGCAGTTCGGCTTGCGCCTGGTCGAAATTAAAGCCAAAGACAATTCGCGCGCCATCGTCTACCCGCGCCAGATCGCAATGTATCTGGCCAAGCAGATGACCGAAGCTTCGCTGCCGGAAATCGGACGCCAGTTCGGCGGAAAACATCACACCACCGTTCTGCACTCCGTCGAGAAAATTGAAACGGTCCGTAAGAACGACAAGGATTTAAACAGGCTGCTCAATAAATTAACTGAACAATTGGGCGGATAAACGCGGCATTTTTCACGTTTTGCACCGTGCGGCGCAGTCTTCCTTTCATCAGCCTGTGAACCAGATGTGGAACCTGTGCAAGGCTCAGGCGAAACCAATCAAGCGGAAATCTTCTTGTAGGGTCTCCGCCAAGTTCGGGACCGATTTCTCACACGAAGGGCTGGTCCCCAAAGTTCTGACAATAGGCCGGTTGCCAAAGTTTTCCACTTCTCCGACCCGCCTACTGTTACTGCTGGTTTAATAGGTTTTATATTTGATATAAGGGTAGTAATAAAAGTAGCAAGCCGATGTTGCATTGAAGCAGGTTTTTACACTGGGGCAGATTCGTATCAGGGCGCGGCTTCAGCCGTGCCGCTAAAGGTCGAAATAGATTTTGGGCTTTAGCCCCTGAGGCGCGGGAGATCATTATGCCGGTGGAAGCGGCCGTTGCGGTAGGAACCATGGAGATCACGGTCAGCAAAGCTGAGTTGCTGCGGGAGTTGACCGCCACTCAGGGGGTGGTCGAGCGCAAAACCACCATTCCCATTCTGTCCAACTATTTATTCGAGGCCTCCGAGGGCAAGCTATCGCTCACCGCCACCGACCTCGATCTCAGCCTGCGCACCTCGTGCAACGCCAAAGTTAAAAAAGAAGGCTCCTGCACCATTCCCGCGCGCAAACTTCACGACTACGTAAAACTCCTGCCCGACGCCGATATCACCATTAAATTACTGGACAATCACTGGGTCAGCATCCGCTGCGGCCGCTCCAACACGAAGATGGTCGGCATGGCGAAATCCAATTTCCCCAGCCTGCCAGTATTTCCAACCGCCGGTGTTGTTAAGATTCCCGGCCAGGTTCTGCGCGGTCTGATCGCTCGCACCGGTTTCGCCATCTCCAGCGAAGAGTCGCGCTACACGCTGAACGGCGCTCTCATGCTGCTGAAGCCCGAATCCATCACCATGGTCGCCACCGACGGTCACCGCCTCGCTCACTGCGAGCGCAGCGGTGAAAAATTCGAAGGCATCTCCGGCGAGATGAAAACTCTGGTCCCAAAGAAAGCGATGGACGAACTCAAGTCTCTGCTCGATTCCACCGACGCCGACACCGTCGAGTTCGCCAAAGACGACTCCACTCTTTTCTTCCGCATCGGCTCGCGTCTGCTCACCTCGCGCCAGCTCACCGGCCAGTTCCCCAACTTCGAAGCCGTCCTGCCCAAAGACAACAGCAAGAGCATCACCCTGAACAGCGCCGACCTGAACTCCGCTATCCTCCGCGTAGCCCAGTTTGCCGATGAACGCTCGCGCGCCGTGCGCCTGAAACTGGAAAAAGGCGAAGTAAAACTTTCCGCATCCTCCACCGAAGCCGGCGAGTCCGAGGATTCCATCGAAGCCCCCTACGACGGCGAAACCCTCACCATTGGCTTCAACGCGCAATACCTGGTCGACTTCCTCAAAGCCGCCGGCACCGCCGAAGTCCGCCTCGAACTGAAAGATTCCCAATCCGCCGGCCAACTCCGCCCCGCCGAGGGCGACGACTACAAGTACCGCTACATCGTCATGCCCATGCGCATTTGATTTTGCTTTGAAAGGGCGCGGCTTTCAGCCGCGCCATGAATCCCTACACAAACTAACCGCGGCTTCAGCCGCAGGCGATTCCCCGGATAGATGAAAGGTCACCTTGGGCTTGACCCTTCCACCCCGCCTGTCATAAATTGACCCCACCCTCATTCCAGGAGTTTCCTATGCTGTCCGGTTTCAAGAAATTCATCCTGCGCGGCAACGTGGTGGATATGGCGGTGGGCGTCGTGATCGGCGCGGCCTTCGGCGGAGTGGTCACCGAGATGACGAAGGCATTCCTGACGCCGTTGATCGCTCTTATCGTGGGTAAGTCAGATTATCTAAAGTTAAAATTCACCATTCACGGTACCGACTTTCCCGTCGGTGAATTCTTTAACGCCTGTGTCTCCTTTTTCCTGATTGCCGCGGCGATTTACTTCTTCGTGGTCACTCCGGTAAACGCGCTCGTCGCCCGCATGAATCGCGGCGAGAAGCCCCCCGATCCCACCACCAAGAAATGTCCCGAATGCCTCAGTGAGATTCCCATCGACGCCCGCCGCTGCGCCCACTGCACCCAGCCGGTCCTGGGACGAGCCGCCTGACCCTCTATCGTTGTCGACAAACAAAAGAGCGGCCAAGTTTGGCCGCTCTTTTTATCGTTCACCACCGGCCCTCAAATCCCCTCATCCGCCGAAGGCCCATACACCGACGGCACCGGCACATCATTCAGCCGCAGATAAACTCCCAACTGCGCCCGATGATGGATCATGTGATTCATCATCATCCGCCGCAGCGCCCCCATCCGCGAACCGTCATAAATCTTCTTCTCACCCAGCGCCAACGTCCAATTCTTTTGCAGATCGGCGTCGCTCGCCCCCGCAATCGCCTCCCGTAACTGCGCCACGTTCTTATCGAATATTTCCAGTACATGCTTCTGCGACTCCGCCACCACCGGCGGCTTCTGCCCTGGCGGCCGGTTGCCCAAGTCGAACCGGTCCATTTGCATCATCCTCAGTCCAAATCCCGGCAGCTCCGCCAAATGCCCCGCCAGCCGTCCCAACCCCATCGACTTCTCGTGCGGCTTCCACGTCAGCTTGTCCTCCGGAATCCGCTCCAGCGTCCTCCGCGTGCTCGCCATCTCCAAATCAAATTCCGTAAGCAGTCCGTCGCTAACTCCCATTTCATCCTCCCGATTATGTGGGACAGCCGCCCTCGCTTGCCCTGAGCGTAGCCGAAGGGGCGGTCCGCGGAGCAAAGCTCCGCAGCCTTCCCCAACCTTGGATGTGCCGCCGCCCCGCTTCGCTTCTCTAAGTTTCTTACATGAGATGGATTCGGAGAGAGGCCGCCCAAACGCAGATTCGCGCCACTTTCTGCTTGCTGGCAGCACCCGCCTGCTTATTTTCCATTCACAGCATATCCACAGAACCCATGCAACATTCCACTATTACCAACTCGATTCGCGCACGCATTCTTACACCGGTCCGCAAAGAAATTCCACTTTCATAGATCACCCCTTCGCGCACAACTCTCAAAGCAGCGCCTAAACGGATTCTCTTCCACCCAGTAACTCGCAAGATTCGTACTCAGCAAGATTCATACGTACCACCCTGTGCATAATTTTTGCTCCCAAAAAAAGAAAAGCGGCCCGCAAAGGCCGCCATCCCATAACCGAGAACCGAGAACCGAGAACCGAGAACCGAGAACTGAGAACTAAACTAGCTTCTTCCCGCCGCCGCCGCCGCAGTCATCAGTCCAGCAATCTGCATCCCTTCAATCCGCGTTAACACATTCTCCACGCTCGCCCCCGTATCCGTGCACGCATCCACATACGGATGCCGGCTTCCATCCGCGTGCATCACCAGCACCGCGGCCTCCCCCTGCGCCTTCTTCACCATATAAGGCAGATGATGCCGGTCATTCCGCGTCAGGCTCGGACCCAGTACCACCAGGTCGAACGTGCTCTTTTGCAGCGCCTCCACCACAGCCTTGCGCCCGACGGCCTGCTGCACCACGTGCCCGGCTTTCTCAAACGCCGCTGCCGCAGCCACCTGCTCCTCCGCATCCCCCTCACCATAAAGAATTCTCAGCTTCGCTGCTTTCGCCATTGCTCCCATCCTTGCTCGGTACCAGCTACTCCATACCGGCAAAGCCACAGTAGCAACCGCCCCGCCCTCTGAGAACGTCACCGAAGACCAGCGACGATCGGACCATTTTTGTTCACTTCGCGTCTTGTGCACTCTACTCTGTCATCCCGAGCGGAGCATGATCGTCCGAAGGCCGGTCATGCGGAGTCGAGGGACCTGCTTTCTGACGCCAACCCACATCACCTTTCCGACGCTGTAGAAAGGCTGATCCCTCCCAATCAAAGATCAGACCTCGAATCCCCTTCCCCTCCACCCTTTTCAGCGCTACACTCTTGGCCCAGAGGGATTTGCCATGCTCCGCTCGCACTTCGTCGTCCCTGTTCTATTCCTGCTCGCTTCCGTCTGCTCCGCGCAGCAGGCCGCGCCTTCGTCCTCCGCGAGTTGTAATCTGGACGACGGACGCCAGGTTTACATCCGCTACAATGCCATCGTTTACAAGAACGACAAGCTTCCCAACAGCAAGCCCTGGACGCCCGGCGGCTCTCCCATGACTCTGTTCACCGAAGCCCCACTCACCTTCGGTGGCGCAACCATCCCTGTCGGCGCCTACACCGTCTATCCCATCCCCGCGAAAGACAAGTGGACCCTCGCCGTCAATAAAAACGTCACTGCCGGCGCCGCCTACGACGAAAAGCAGGACATTGCCCGTGCACCCATGGAAACCGATCAGGTAAGCCAACCCTCCAATGACTTGGAAGTAGCCTTCGCCCATGTCGGCGACAAATGCACCCTCCGCATCTATTTCGGCAAAGCCGCCTCATTCGCCCCCTTCATCGCCCGTTAGCCAAGGCATGCTTAGCGGGAAAAACTCGATTCCCGGAGGCTTTGAAAGGGCGCGACTTCCAGTCGCGCCGCAAAAGCCCAATAAAATCAACAGCGGCTTCAGCCGCCGGATCGAATACTCCACCTGCGAGCGACTCTTTCCGCAACCAGTTAGCGTAATGTCCCGGAATTTCGCGGCAAGAGTTCGAGGCTTTGAAAGGGCGCGCTTTAGACGCGCCGTAACCACGGGCCCTTGATTAAGAGGCTTTTTTAGCCCCTGACGTGCACCGCTCGATTCGCGAGATGGAACCAGTTAGTTATGCCCCTAATTTGTGGGACAGTACACTGCACAGCTTCAACGTCAACGGAAAGGACGGGTATGAGCCCTACGGCGAGCTGATCCTCGACACGTCCGGCAACCTCCATGGCACGACATTTAGCGGCGGCGCCAACGCCTCGGGCACGGTATTCGAGTTTGTGCGCAAGCCAGGCGGAGGCTGGTCCGAGGAGATTTTGCTTAACTTCAACTACCGCAGTACTGGCGGGGAGCAGCCGTATGGCGGCCTCGTCTTCGACGCCTCTGGGAATCTCTACGCCACGACTTTCGATGGGGGTATGGGGACGTGCTCGGGGTTCAACGTGTCTGGCTGTGGAACGGTCTTCGAGTTGTCACCAGCTTTGCACGCGACTCTTGCGCAGGCTGTTACTCAGGACTGTCAGAGCGTGGATCCGGCAGCCGCTTGAGAGCTGGAGTAGGAATTCGGCGCGTCGTGATCTTCCTCAGGCAGGGTGACTTCCTCCCACAGGGTTTGGTCGCGGAGGATGCGGGAGACCAGGGCGGTGTGCATGGCGTGGCCGGCGCGATCGGCGACGATCTTGCCTAAAATCGGCTTGCCCAGCAGTGCGAGGTCGCCAACCAGATCCAGCACCTTGTGGCGGACAAACTCGTCGGGAAAGCGCAGTGGGCCGTTTTCGACACCGTCGCGAGTGAGCACAATGCAGTTGTCGCTGGACGCGCCACGAATCAATCCCATATTGCGCATGGCTTTCTCGTCCTCGCGCGAACCGAAGGTACGGGCGGCGGCGATATTCCGCAAATAGCTGCCGTTGGAAAGCTCGACCTGAAAAGTTTCCTTGCCGATGAGCGGGTGAGGAAAATTGATAGAGTAAGAGACGGAGTAGCTGTTGGCGGGATAGACGGAGATGAACTTGTTGCCTTCGCGCATCTCGACTTCGCGAAGAATCTTCATATAGCGGCGCGGGCGGCGCTGTTTGCGAATGCCGGCTTTCTGGATGAGTTCCACGAATGGGAGAGCGCTGCCGTCGAGGATGGGCAGCTCGAGATTGTCTAATTCCACGATGGCGTTGTCCACGCCGAGTCCGGTGAACGCGGAGAGCAGGTGCTCGGTGGTGGAGATTAAAACGCCCTTTTTCATCAGGCTGGTGGCATAGCTGACGCGGGCTACGTTGTGGCCGTTGGCCTCGATCTGGAAGCCGTCCAAATCGGTCCGGCGAAATACGATTCCCGTTCCAGGAGGAGCGGGAAGAATTTGCAGGAAGACGGGTGCGCCGCTGTGCAGTCCAATGCCACTGCACGCCACGGCCGAGCGGAGTGTCTGCTCCTGAATCAAACGCGTCAGCTTATGTCCCGGTGAATGAATAGATTACAGCCAAGAGCCCGAATGCGACTGTGGTAAAAAAGCCACAGTGCGTGGCTTAGTGTCGATGGCGAACCTGATTGATTAAGGCGGTATCGGCCTGTAAATGAAGGAATTCTGGCAAATTATCGTCAGAATTTACAGACTTGGGGGCACTACTTGCGCGAGTCCTTTTGGCGTTTTTCCGGAATTTTATTGGGATTGTAGCCCGAATTGGGATCGAACATTGCCCGGTTCAGATCCTGACTGTAACTGGCCGAAGTTATGAAGCGCTCGGTCTGCATATCGCCGTTGAAGTAGCGAGTGAAGCCGAAGGGCGTCATCACCCCTTGGGTGATGCGGTATCCGTCGTAAGTTTCCTCTTCCACATTGCGTTCTTTGTCCGCCGGATCGCGCCAGGAATAACTCTTCTTGATCGGCAGATGGGTATCGATGTCGAAGTAAACGCTCACGGACTCATTCTTGGAATTGATCAGCGTGACGCGCTGCGCCGCGAGACTGCCAGCAAGGGCATTGCCATCATAGAAAAGAGCCACAGTGGGATCGTTCACCCAGGAGCGCAAGATCGTTTCCAGAGAGAATTTGCGGCGCCGCAGATAATCATCGAGATCTTTTTTCTCGACCGCCTTTGGACCTTTGTAAGTGACCTCGTAACCTTTGTCTCCGGTGTAGATGTACGCTATATCGCGCTGCGGAGTGAGCTCGATCCGCTCGTTGTCGGGGAATTCGAGGAATCGCCAGAAGAAGACGCCGTTGCTGGTAGGGCGCCCATGATAAAAGCTGTAAACCCGGCCCTGCTCCTGCATATCGTGAATGTTTAAATAGGCCTGCCCACCGAGTGCCTGGATCGCCTGATCCAGGAGCGCACGCGCTTTATGGGCATTCTCCTGCTCGGGGGGGATGGAAGAATCCTTTGCCGAGGCCGAGTTTGAAGGAATCTGCGCGCCTGTCTGCGCCACCGCGTGGGTCGCATTGCAGACGGACGCAGCCACTACAAATGCCAGTGTAGCGATAAGTAGAAGATGTTTCATTCAGCCGGTTAGTAGGGAAGCCCGGAACAGGAATTGTAGCTGCTTGCGGCGCTGCATGTGTGGCGGGCACTCCCTTCGGCAAGCCAGGGCAGGCTTGCCCGCGATCCTTATAAGACGCTGCATGCAAGCGGGCAGGAGTGCCCGCTCCACACCAGCAGATGGCGGACTTTCCACTTTTGCTTGGATGCAGAAAAAACCGCTGGCGTCACGCTCACGCCGAATATCGCCTCGGGTGGCTAGCCCACGAGCACGGCTCCGCCATTTACGTTGAAGACCTCGCCGGTGATGAAGCTGGCGTACTCGGTGCACAGGAACAGGACCGGGGCCGCAATTTCTTCCGGCTTGCCCACGCGCCCCATGGGAATGGTGCGGCGAATCTCTTCGCCGCTGCGCGGGTCGTCCAGCGCGGGTTTGGACATGTCCGTATCGACCCAACCGGGCGCAACCGAGTTGACATAGATTCCGGCGGAGGCGAGTTCGGTGGAAAGTCCCTTCACCATGCTGATGAGCGCGCCTTTGCTGGCGGAGTAATCACAATGAAAGGCCTCGCCGCGCTGTCCGCTGGTGGAGCTGATGAGCACGATGTGGCCGGCGGCGGGGCCATTTCGCGGCTGGGCCTTCATTTGAGCGACTGTATATTTGACCAGGCCGAACACCGCGTCAAGATTGATCGAGATGGTGGAGCGCCACTGCTCATCGGTCATCTTCTCGATGGCCACGTCTTCCACGGGCCAGACACCGTGATTGGCGACGAGAATATCGATTCTGCCAAAATGCTTGACGGCTTCCGCAACCAGGACTCGAGCGGACTCCGGATCGTTCAGGCTGCTGCTGATGGCATGGCAATTAGATTCGCCGCATTCTTTGGCCAGGGCTTCAGCCTGTGCACGTGCCTTCTGATAGCTGAAGATCACCTTCGCGCCTGCTGCGGTGAACATGCGAACTGTGGCTGCTCCGATGCCGCGCGAGCCGCCTGTGATCAGGGCTACTTTGCCGGAGAGAGAAAGAGAAATGGGCATGGAGTTTCAAGAGTAACAAAAATGGGGCTGGGCTAGCTGCTACCACTGCGTACTGCGGCTACTATTGCACGGTGTCATCCCGAGCGAAGCGAGGGATCTTGGTGTTCGCTTGCGGCGGCGGTAGCGGGCGGGCAAAAACCAAGGTCCCTCGCTTCGCTCGGGATGGCAAGAGTTCCTGGACCACGCTTCTACAGGCTAAGTCCCAAGGCTCGACGAGGACGCCCGTTCCGACTTCAATTCTCGCAACAGCAACCGCACCAGCATTCCGTCGAAGCCGGTGCCGCTCATCTTCGCCAGCTCGTCGAGCGCCTGTTCCGGGGTTCGCGCTGCTGCGATCGATTGCTCGGTCAGCATGTTGGCGTAGGCGTCGGCGAGGGCGATAATGCGCGCCCACAGAGGAATCTGCTCACCCTTCGCGCCATCGGGATAGCCCGTCCCATCGAAGCGCTGGTGATGATGCTCGATGGCCTGGCGCATCATGCCGCTGTGCGGCAGGATGCCGGCGATCTCCGCTCCCACGCGCGCATGCATGCGGACCAGGAAGAATTCGTCGTCGGTGAGTGGACCGGGCTTATTCAAAATGCGTTCGGGCACAAAAATCTTTCCCACGTCGTGGATGCGGGCAGCGTAGACCAGATCGGCGGTTTCCTCCGGAGGCAGGTGGAGCGCCCGGGCAATGATTTCCGTATAGCGCGCCACCAGATCGCCGTGGCCCGCGGTTCGCAGTTCGCGAGATTCCGCCGCGCGGCTGAGGACTTCGATCGATTCCTTTAGCAGGGCGACGTTGCAATCTTCTTCGCCGCCGCAAAACTTCACCAACATCGAACCGAGTTCTTCCAGATGTTCCGGCCCGTTGTGCTCGCGCTGCAGAAATCCTTCGATATAGGTGGAGATCTGTTGCCGCTGCGGAGCGAATTCCTCGCCCCCGGCGAATTCTTCGGCGGCAGATACCCGGTTGCCGCCCGAACGCTTGGAAACATACATGCCCGCATCGGCCACGCGGATGATGTCTTCAATGGAGAAACCATGCATGGGGAAACTGGCCACACCGAAGCTGCCTGTGATGTGATGTTCGCTGAGCATGGGGTCGGTGGCAATCCACTGCCGCAGGCGTTCCGCCAGAACCTGCGCCTGCTCCGGCCCGGTTTCAGGCATGAGGATGATGAACTCATCTCCGCCGTAGCGGGCGACGACGTTGGACTGGCGGGATTTTTGCTCCAGTAGCCGTCCTACGCGAGCCAGCACCAGATCGCCTTCGAAGTGGCCCAAGGTGTCATTCACTTCCTTGAACTTGTCCAGGTCAATCAGCACCACGGAGAACGGTCTTCCCGAGCGGGAAGCGCGCTTCCACTCGGCCGACAATGCCTCCCAGAAAAAACGGCGGGTTTTGATTCCCGTGAGACCGTCGGTGATCGATTGCTGTTGCAGCTTCTGGAAGACGAAAGCATTGTGCAAAGCCGTGGCCAGCAGATCCGCCAGGGTGTTGAGGATGAGAACGTCCTGCGGGAAAAACGCGCTCTCGTTACGGCTTTCAATGTTCAACGCGCCCAGCAAAGTTTCGCCGTAGGTGATGGGGATGCAGAGCACCGACCGCGACTCAGGCAGAATCGCGCCAATCTGGCCTTCCACGCCATTTTGCACCAGCGCGCGTTCCCCCGTGCGAGCCACGCGGCCCAGGATCCCGATGCCAAGCGGAATGCGTCTGCCCATGGCGTGCGCCGTAGCTCCGGCTTCGGCCTTGATTTCAATCTCCTTCGTACCGTAATCGAGCAAGCCGATTCCGATGTGATCGAAGCTGAAATTCTTTTGGATTTCTCCCACAATCTGGCCCAGCATGTGAACTGGGTCGTCGCTGGAGATTGCGGTGCGCGAGATGTTGTTGAGAAACGCCAATTGCCGGGAGCGCCGCTGTTCTTCCGCGAACAGGCGTGCATTTTCCACCGCAACCGATACCTGTCCGGCAGCGGTCATGAGCACATCCAGGTCGCGTTGTTCGAAGACGAATTCCCGCGCGGTGCTCATGGCAACCATGGCCCCTGCCGGTTTGCTGCCCAGCAGGATGGGAGCGGCGCACAAGCACTTGGCGGGATGCTCGGGCCGGTAGTTAATGCCCAATCGCGCCCGTGTCTTCTCCAGGTCGGACCGTATCAGCAACGGCTGTCCGGTTCGAATCACATATTCGGTGAACGCGTTCTCCAGTTTGCGTTTCCGCTTGGGCAGGACAAGATCATCCTCGACCTCCAATTCGAAGCGGATTTCGTCGCCCTCCTGGAATGCGATATAGAAATCCCTGTTATTGAAAATCTGTCCTAACTCGGCGTGGATGGTTCGCAGCACTTCATCCTGATCCAGCCGCGAACTGATGGCCTGCCCGATTTCGGTGAGCAGTTCGTACTCCTGGGTGCGGCGGTGAGCGTCATGCGCGATCAGATAGTTTTCGAGGGTGAGCCCGAGTTGCAGGGCCAGTCCCACCATAAGGCGGGGACCGGACGTACCAAACGCTTTGCGTTGCGCATGAGGAAAAATGATCACGCCGAATGCGTGTTCGCGGGTCTGGAGACTTACTGCGGTGAGGTTGCGGATTTCCGCTTTCTCGAGCGCATCCTTAAAGCCGGCGAAGGTGCCGGCGGAGCCCACGGGCAGCGGCTCCGACATCTGATCAATATCGCGGACGGTGAAGAGCCCGCCTTGACGGTAGGCCCGGTCGCAGATGTATTCCCCCGCGCCGCTGGTGGTGAGGATCTCCAGGAATTCGGGAGAGAATCCGCGCTGCACCGAAGGCAGCAATCCCCTCCAGCGCTCCGCCACGTACATGACGGCCCGCCGGGCGGACAAAGCGCCGGCCAATCGTTCCAGGGCCGACTGCATGCTGGGCAGCAAATCGTCGGCCGAGAGAAGCCGCCGCGGATCCGCGCCCAACGTGGATAGAGCGAGCGTATTCTCCTGCACCGCGTTGCGCTCATTTTCGAACAGCACCATTACCATGGCGATGCCCAGCAGCATCTGCGGCACGGGGCCGAGGACGTGGCCCACCGAGCCAAACGTTTCCATCCATGGATTACTGGATTGAATGGCGCCCATCAGCACCGCCCAGAGCGCCAGGGAGATAGCCAGCAATTGAAAGGCGACCGAGCCCTTGCGGTGAGCATGCAAGTAGAACACCGCAGAGCAATACATGAGCACCGCGCTTAAGAAAAACACGGTCAGGCTCAAAGGACGCTGATCGATCGGAAGCGGGGCGGACACTAGATGAATTCGCAAGTCGACGCAGGCCAGGACCGTTCCGACCAGAGCCAAGACCCAGTCAAACCAGAGAAAGCGAAAAGACGTCCGAGTAAGGCGCGTCGAGACAAAGATGCTTACCCCCATCGCCACCGAAAACAAGGAACTGGCAAAGAACGCAGCCGGCGCCGGCGGCCGATAATAACGGAAGGCATCGAGCGCGTAGTGGATGGAGTAGCAGGCCCAGGCAATCTGCCAGGCGCGAAAATAAAGCTGCTGGCTCTGCTGGTAAAGATAGCTGAACAGCAGGCACAGCAACAAGGCAACCACGCCCGGGATGATAACGATGCTGGTAGAAATACTATTCATGGGGCCCGGCTAAGATTTCCACGTTGAGTTGCGTCGGTCTTTCCAGGAGAAGACGATGATTAATGTTTTCACATTGAGGGGTACGAACACAACAGGATTTAAGTACAATGCCCATCGAAGTATACCCAGGTCAACTATTTAGCCCAGAGATCATCTATCCCGTTGGCTTGACGATACTTTTCTTACCCCAATACCATCAGATTCTGGCCACTTATGCCCGAAATCCTTGAATCCGCGTCAACCAAGCCGCGCGTCCGCTTCGCGCCATCGCCCACGGGTTTTCTCCACGTAGGCAGCGCCCGCACCTTCATCTTCAACTGGCTGTACGCCCGCCATAATGGCGGCACCATGATTCTTCGCCTTGACGATACTGACGTCGAGCGCAACACCCAGGCCTCGGTGGATTCCATTTTCGATGGCTTGAAGTGGCTGAATCTGAGTTGGGATGAAGAATACAAACAGTCTGAACGGCTGGACCTGCACCGCAAGACGGCCTGGTCGATCTTCGAGAAAGGGCTTGCCTACCGCGATTTCACGCCCGCGCATACCGGAGACGCCGAAAAATCCGGCGCGCAGGGGACCTGGCTGTTCAATCCCGGTGCGCGCGAACTTTCCCGCGCGGAAAGCGACCGGCGCGCCGCAGCGGGAGAGCCATTTGCATTGCGTTTTCGCGTACCGCGCGAGGGCGGTCAGTTGGTACGATTTGCCGATGCGGTGTATGGCGAGCAAGTGAAGGCGGCGGCCGACATCGAAGATTTCGCCCTGCTCCGTTCCGATGGGATGCCGACCTACCACCTGGCTTCCTGTGCCGACGATGCCGACCTGAGGATCTCTCACATCATCCGGGGGCAGGACCATCTCTCGAATACTTATAAGCACGTGCTCATCTTCGAGGCTGCCGGCTTCACGCCGCCGCAGTTCGCGCACCTGCCGCTGCTGGTCGCGCCCGATGGCACCAAACTTTCCAAGCGACGGCACGGGCCGGTGGTCAGCGTGACCACATACCGCGATGCTGGATTTCTTTCGGAAGCTTTCATCAATTTTCTGTGTCTGCTCGGCTGGTCGCCTAAGAACGACCGCGAGAATATGTCGCTGCAGGAACTTACTGGCATCTTTTCGCTCGAAGGCATCAATCGCTCGAATGCGGTGGTGAACTTCAAAGAACCGGCTACAACGCCGGAGGAAACGTTCGATCAGAAAGCGGTGTGGCTCAACGCAGAGCACATTCGCGGCTTGCCGGTGGAGGATTTGAGCGGCCGTCTGCTGCCTATCGTGCGGGCCGCCGCATTCGACGTCACGCCGGAAATGATGCTGCGCATCACGCCCCTGATTCGCGAACGCATCAAACTGTTGCGCGATGTGCTTACTGCCGCGGACTTCTTTCTTGTGGATCAACTGTCGCCTTACGATCCGGCCGAACTCATCCCGCAGAAAGGAGACGCGGCTATGGCGGTGAAAGTTCTCTCGCGAGCGCGCGAGGTACTGGCCAATGTCGAATTCAAACACGACCCGTTGGATCAGGCTCTGCGCGCCGCCGCGCAGGAGCTGGGAGTCAAGGCGGGACAAATGTTTCAGCCCATCCGGGTCGCGGTCTGCGGGCGCAAGAATGCTCCGCCGTTGTTTGAGACGCTGGAAGTGCTGGGGCGGGAGACGACGCTGGCGCGACTAGAGCAGGCGATCAAGAAGATGGGATAAAGGGCGGAGGGGAGTGGAGCCCCGGACGCCTCGTCCGGGGGGGCCCTGGGCTCGCCCCTCCATGACTAAATTCCACTTTGGGAATTTGACGCGGTTTTTGTTCCGCGATCCCCGAGTTTTCTCCCTTCAAACCAATTCGCTCGGGTCAATGGGCGCTATGGCGATGTTGCAACAGCAATGTCTGAACTTGGCTTAAGATAAGGGCCTATGGACTCGTGCCAGAGCATCCCGAGACGTGACGCGACGAGCGCCGTTTTAAGGCAGGTCTTGTTTTGTGCAATCGCATGGACGACTACTGTCCAGATCGGCGCACAGATGAAACCTCCTGGTCCGGTGTCTCAGGCCGCTTCCGATGTAAAGTCTTGCGCTCTCATCCGTGCCGTAAACCCGAAACTCCCTCCACAGGCGCCCTCGAAGAAGAAGCTTGGCCCTATCGTCTTGCATGCGGCCGTGGCAGCCGATGGTGTTGTCGAAGACGTGACCGTGGTAAGCGGGGACCCCGCATTGGTTGGTCCGGCCATGGATGCGGCCCGGCAATATCGGTATGCCCCATGCATTCAGAATGGAGTTCCAGTGGAGTCGCAAACCACTATCACGGTTATGTACGACCCTCGGCGAGCCGCAGCGTACCCTGCGGAGGCACCATCAACACTTACCGAAGAACCACAAGAGAATGTAACTCAGGAGATCGAAAACCGGCAACTCTTTCAGCTCCGCGATGGAGTAACCTTTCCTAAAGTTCTTTACAAGACCGATCCCGAGTATTCGAAAGATGCGCGTAAAGACAAGCTTGAGGGATACGTTGAGCTGGGTCTGGTTGTGGGCCCTGACGGCAAGCCGCGGAGCTTGTGGGTCGTCCGCCCGCTTGGGGAAGGTTTGGACGAGAACGCCATCGACGCTGTTAAGCGATGGATTTTTACGCCTGCCACAAAGGAGGGCAAGCCCGTGCCCATCCTAATCAACCTCGCAATCGGGTTTCGCCGCTAATACTCTTCGGGAGGGACAAATGCCATGCAGGTAATTGTGCCTTAAGTCAGCCGGCTCCGTTTCTGGCTTGTGACTTCTGACACACCCACCGCACGGTATTATGCTTTCAGCCCTAGCCGCATTCCAAAGATGGAATAGAGGCAGGATTTTCCCCGCCGCTTACCGCGCAGCGCCTACTGACTCTTCCCGCCGCCAGATGGACAGTCCATGCGATCCCAGCGCGAGTAAGCCCAGTGGAACTGGTTTGGGAGCGGGCGCGGTGAGAGCTGCATCCGGTCCTACGCTGGTTTCCTCCTCCGATCCTTTCGTCTGGCCGGCGATGATCGGCTTATTCGGTACCGTTTCGTAAGCGTAGCCAGTCAGCTTTGCAACCACGTGCAACGCGCTACAAGTAACATTCAAACGCGCCCAGCCGAAATGGACTTCGCCATTAATCAAGAACTGCAAACCGAGATAGCGACTCTGGCCGGAGGGCCATGTACTAAAGCAAAAAGTACTAAGTTTGGGATCTCGTCCTGTATCGATGAATGCCTCCTCTATCTGATTGGGACCGGTTGTAAATCGGGCGTTTGGTCCGATGGAGGCTCCGGCGCGCAGCGCGGAGGCGTAATTCCCGTTTATCCTGGAAAACCCCTCTATTTTGTTGGCTTGATTCGCGGGAAGAACCGACAGAAGTCCAGTGTGGTCGAAGCCGTAAGGGTGAGACCTCTGGTACACGTCTTTGAAACCGAAATCGACGATTCCGTCGTGGTTCAGGTCAAGAGGAATGGTGTGATCGGGTGTGATGTTCCCGTCGGCCGGCGTATAAACGATCTTCGCTTCAGCCGGGTGCCCTAGCACCAGCACTCCCACTCCGGCTGCACCCGCCGCGAGGGCGTATTTATTGAGCTGTTGTTGAACTGAATCGGAAAGGTTGGCTGACTTGCGGGGCCGAAAAGAACGCTGCATAAGTCCTCCGCCCAAGGCGGTAATTATCCGCCTCTCGCGGATCGTGAGTCAACGGTGCGATTTTATTTCCTTAGCTGACTTTATCGGGCCTTTGCGCTCAGTCGAGCCCGCACCCTACCCGAACCTTCTCCCTCGCTCACCCCACAGTGTTATGATTTCTTCCCTGACCGCATTCCATGCGAATTAGGCGCACTCTCCCTATCTTCTTGACGGTCGTATTAGTGGCCGTGGCGGTGATCCTTGCCGTCCAACTGCGAAAGCATGCTCCGCCTGAACCGGCCCGTCTGTTGCCCGGAGCGGATGCGTTTTTTTACGTAAACCTCGGCCGCATTCGAAAAGCGAACGCCGGCAAAGAATTGCCCTCCGTCAGCCATGATCCGGAGTACGAACGCTTCATTCGCGAAACCGGATTTCAGTTTGAGCGCGATCTGGATGAAGCTGCCTTCGCGGTTCACTACCCCGGCAATTGGCCCGGCGGCGGAACCGGCGGTTCCGCTCCCGAGCCGCGATTTTCTGAAGTGCTGGTGGGGAAGTTTCACGGTGAGCGCCTGACAGCTTATCTGCGGCAGATCGCCCAAGCGGTCGAGAACTATCAATCCGTCGACATTTTCACCATCCGGGTGGAAGGCAGATCCTTGCGTGTTGCAGTGCTGAGCGCCGACGCAGTGGCCGCCTCCAATCACGACGACCCAGCGGTCATACGTGGAATTGTCGACCGCTCCAAGCGGCTGGCTTCGCCCTTCGGAGGCCCATCGCTGCTGCGTCAGTTTTATAAACACGTTCAGTTCGCCAGTCTGGCATGGGTCGTGGCACGCATGGAGCCTTCCGCGGCTGGTGGCTGGGGAGCGGTTTTTGCGACTCCTGCGACCCTGGTAGTGTCGGGAACTTATCGCAGTCCGCTTCACTTGACGGCCGACGCGGTTCACCTCCGCGCCGAAGCTTTCACCGGGAGCTCGGAAGAGGCGCGCGCAATCATCGATAAAGTGAATATATTCGTCGCCTTAACCCATACCGGGGAAACTGCTGTTGGGATGCACGGCACCGACCCGGACGTTAAATCCTTCTTTGAAAGCATCGAGGTAAAGCAAGAGGGCAATCGCGCCGTGCTGAATGCCGCCCTGCCCTTTGGCTTTTTGCGGAAGATGCTCGCGGAATCCGGGCCGGAGTTGACTGACCCGTCCAGCCCCTCGCCAGCAACGTCCGTGAAATCGCGTTAGGCAAAGATTAAAGATCAGCACTCCGTGCAACTAAATACCGCGCCAATCGTCTGATGTTAGGTGTGATGTTACGAGGAGAAGTCCGCAGGTACAATAAAGACGCATGATGAGCCTTCCGCTTCCGCTTGCCGCCTTTTTCGCCGGGCTGATTTCATTTCTATCGCCCTGCGTACTGCCGCTGGTGCCGGGCTATCTGTCGCTGATCTCCGGTGCCGGCCTGGAAGAACTCAAGGCTCCGCAGGCGCATCTGATGCGGCGAGTCATGGTGAACTCGATTGGGTTCATCCTGGGCTTCAGTGTTGTTTTCATCGTGCTCGGCGCCGCCGCAACCGAGGTAGGCCAGATGCTCGGGATGTATAAACATACGCTGGCCCGGGTAGCAGGCGTTGTCATTATTCTTTTCGGATTGCACCTGACTGGCATTTTCAAGATTAAGGCGCTCTATACCGACGCTCGTCTGCACAGCGTGAAAGGCAGCAGCACTCCGGTCGGCGCGTTCGTGATTGGTTTCGCATTTGCCTTCGGCTGGACTCCGTGTCTGGGACCGATCCTTACGGCAATCCTCACCATCGCGGGAGAACAAGATACCCTCGTGAAAGGGATCCTCCTGCTCGCCGTATATTCTCTCGGACTGGCAGTGCCTTTTCTGCTGACATCGCTTTTGATGGAGCGCTTTTTAAAGTTTTACAGCCGCTTCCGCTCGCACATGCACGCGCTGGAAGTGGCTTCCGGGGCCTTGCTGATTGGGCTTGGAGTCTTGTTAGTGCTCGGCCGTTTTACCCTCATTTCGAATTGGCTTTCGTTTTTGAACCGGTTTGCTTTGTAGATCGTCGGCTGGATTTTCGGATGTGAATGGAGTGTTCCCGTGAAACGTAATCCTCTTGCGCTGGTAGTGGTGGCCTTCGTCGCCGCGCTCATGCTGTATTTCGGCTACCATCAGGCGCGCCGCTCCGGTTCGTCGTTTGCTCCACACCTCACGCAATCCAGCCTCGCTCCGGATTTCTCTTTGGAGTCGCTCGACGGCAAAACCATGCGTCTTTCCGACTTTCGCGGCAAAGCCGTGCTGCTCAACTTCTGGGCGACCTGGTGCGGCCCGTGCAAAATCGAGATGCCCTGGTTCGTCGAATTGCAAAATCAGTACGCCGCGCAGGGATTCCAGATTGTCGGCGTCGCCATGGATGACGCCAGCAAGGAAGACATCGGCAAGTTCGCCAAGGATATGGGCGTAAACTATCCCATCCTGATCGGAAAAGAATCGGTCGGCGACCAGTACGGTGGCGTCCCCGCGTTGCCGGAAAGCTTCCTGATCGGACGCGACGGTAAGATCGTGGACAAAATTATTGGTCTGAGGGGAAAGGCAGAGATAGAGGACGCGATCAAGAAAGCAATTGATACCAAGCCCGCCACGAACCAAGCATCGGTGCCGTCTGCGCGCGAGAACGGACGTGCTCCTAGGTAACGACGCACTGCGTCGTGATTGTTCTACTATTCGAGGGGCATGCTTTATTCACCTCCAATCAGGGTTGGGACGATAACCGCGCTGGCGGCATTGATGCTGGCGTCCTTTGTTCCGATCCAGGCACAAACTTCCGTTCCCCCGCCAGCGAGTCACCCGCAAGCTTCGTCGCCCCCTCCTGCGCCCGATTTCGCTTTGCAATCGGTTAGCGGTGAGACCGTGCATCTCGCCGATTTACGCGGCAAGGTAGTATTTTTGAATTTCTGGGCCACGTGGTGCGCTCCCTGCAAGATCATGGCGCCGTGGCTTGTGGAAATGCAAAATCAATACGGCCCACGTGGTTTGCAGATCATTGGCGTTGCACTTGATGAGGACGCCACAAAGGTCGAGATCGGAGAGTCCGCCGATAGCATGCGAATCAATTACCTGGTTCTGATCGGCACAACGAAAATGGCTAATGCATACGGCGGCGTTCCGGCATTGCCAATGAGTTTCATCGTGGGGAGGGATGGCAGGATTATTAGTCGCATCACCGGACTGAGCAGCAAGAAAGAAATCGAGGATGGAATTAAGAAGGCTTTCAATCTGTAGCATCAGAGCCGGCAACAGAGGCGGACGCCTAAGCCAGGTACTATTTGGACAGTCGGAAAGAATGAATCAACAAACGAATTACCGCGGCAAAAGAGAACGATCGATTTGGTGGCCACTCTTCCTGGCTGCCACGCTCTTGGTTGCAATTCCCGGAGCGGCCCAGGTGCCCGGCAAAGCTCCCTCTCTTTCAATGGCCTCAGTGCCGCTCACCACAGCTCAGCGCGCCCAGGCCACGATGGTGAACCTGAACTTCCGCGTCCCGGCCGGCTACCACATCAATTCGAACACACCCAAGTCGGAGTTCCTCATTCCCACCGCTCTGAAAATGGACCTGCCTACCGACATCATCCTGGGAAAAATTCAATATCCCGCCGGCGAGGATGCCAGTTTCCCGTTCTCGCCAGACGAAAAACTTAGCGTATACAGCGGAGATTTCACCATCGCCGTGGCCGTCCATCCAATGCAGTCAGTGGTGCCCGGAAAATACGTGATCCACGGCGTGCTGCGCTACCAGGCCTGCGACAATGCCGCCTGCTATCCTCCGAAAACTTTGCCCGTTAGTTTTGAAGTGAAAGTCGTGAAAGAACCGGCGGCGCATCATGCCAACCCCGCGCAGAGTCCGCACGTGCATAACTAGTTATGCTCAGCGTTGTCAGGAATCGGAGCGCGGCGTCGCGTTGGCGAGGGCGAGAATAGTGCCGGCGAAGAGCAGGGTGTCGAAAAAATAATTCAGCCCCTCCACCTTCACATCCGTACTCGGGTCCAAAAGCGATGTGGCCAGAATCGGCCCATAGATAAAGATGACAAGCAGCACGATCCACGCGCCAAGATAAGTTGCCGCCATCCGCGTTTTCTTTGCCAGCAGAATGCATGCGCCACAAACCAGCAGAATCGCGCCTGTGAGATAGCTGATGACCATCCGCCCCGGAATCCAGTCGGGCATCAGTTTTTCCAGGGGAACGCCCGGGACATTGATGGGATAAATAAAGTGCTCGACGCCGTAAAATATCGCGGCGATACCGATCACGATGCGGCCAATGGTGATGAGCTTGCTTCCGCGTCCGTCGTTTGGGGCCAGGGCACCTCCCGCGAGAATCCAGCCTCCGCTGCCGAACGACAACTCACGCAGCAGAAGGGTCCAGTTGATCCGGTTGTGGGGGTCGGCCAGCGTTCCGGGCAGGTCCATCATCGCCACGAAAATAAACATCATGCCGCCGAACAGCAGCCCCGACCAGCGCACCTCAACTTTCGTCGCAATGCTCAGGGACGCGGCGATCAGCGCCACGCCCACGAAGTATGCCCAAAATAATCGCCAGGGCATATACGCGGGAACCATGGTCATGAGGCCTCGGGCGGCGGAAAGATGCAGCGCGCCGAAGACGGCTAGAGGAATCGCGAAACACAAATTGCCCAAAGCGACGACCTTGTCGAGCGCTCGCGCCCGCATTAAGTCCGCCTTCGCGGCCCATAAGCCAATCAGAAAAAGTACGACGCCCGCAGCGCTCATTGAGAACACGGTACGGGAGAACTCGAAGAGCAGAACTCCGGGGCAGGCGGTCATTGTCGTATGCAGGTTCATGCGAGAGCCTCAGACACGGCGCGGCAAAGGAGAAATCATAACGCGGTTTAGACTGCGCAGCAGTGGAAAAGTTAGGGCGGCGGCCTGAATGAATTCGTGGAGGGACGGACGCCTTCGTCCGTCGGTTTTGAAGTAAAGTCCGTCCCGATTACGCCGATAATGTTGTTGAGCTTGACAGGCAGATGTGCTACTCCGAGTGGAAGACGCGCTCGGGGTTTTGCTTTTCGCGTTGTCATTCAGAGCGAAGCGAAGAATCCCTATAGCCACCGAGATGCGAGCGAGGGTAGGGATCCTTCGACTTCGCTCAGGATGACAATCCCTTTCCGCCCTGCTTCTTCTCCACCTTCGCCCACGTATCTTTCAGTGCCACGGTGCGGTTGAACACCGGCTTGCCAGGCTTCGAATCCAGATCCACACAAAAATATCCCAGCCGCTCAAACTGATACCGCCCGCCCACCGCCGCGTTGGCCAGCGAAGGTTCCAGCTTCGCCTGCGCAATCACTTCGAGCGATTGCGGATTGAGATTGGCGGTAAAATCCTGCCCTTCCTCCACGTCGCCAGGGTTTTCTTTGGTGAATAAGTTTTCGTAAATCCGCACGTCGGCATCGATGGCATGCGCGGCCGACACCCAGTGAATGGTCGATTTCACTTTGCGTCCATCGGGCGAATTGCCGCCGCGCGAGGCGGGATCGTAGGTGCAATGCACTTCCACCACGTCGCCCTTGTCGTTTTTCACCACGCTCTTGCAGGTAATAAAATATGCGTAGCGCAGGCGAACTTCGCGTCCCGGCGACAGTCGGAAATATCCCTTGGGCGGAACTTCGCGGAAGTCATCCTGCTCGATGTAAAGCACACGCGAGAACGGCACCTTGCGCGTTCCGGCGCTTGCGTCTTCGGGATTGTTCACCGCGTCCATCTCTTCGACCTGATTTTCCGGATAGTTGTCGATCACAACTTTCAGCGGACGCAGCACCGCCATCACGCGCGGCGCACGCTTGTTCAGGTCTTCGCGAACGAAGTGTTCGAGCATGGCCAGTTCAATAAAGCCGTTGGTCTTGGACACGCCAATCGCGCCACAGAAATTCCGCACCGCCTCGGGCGTGTAACCTCTTCGGCGAATCCCTCCTAGAGTCGGCATGCGCGGATCGTCCCAGCCGCTCACGCGCCCTTCCTGCACCAACTGCAGCAACTTGCGTTTGCTCAACAGCGTGTGGGTCAGGTTCAGGCGGTCAAACTCGATTTGCCGCGACGGGAAGATCCCCAACTGCTCGATGAACCAGTTGTAAAGCGGGCGATGGTCTTCGAACTCGAGCGTGCAGATGGAGTGCGTGACCCGCTCGATGGAATCCGACTCGCCATGCGCGTAGTCATACATCGGATAAATGCACCACTTGTTGCCGGTGCGGTGATGCTCGGCATGCAGGATGCGGTACATCACCGGATCGCGCAGGTTGAGGTTGGGCGAACTCATATCGATCTTCGCCCGCAGAACGCGCGAACCATCGGGAAACTCGCCGGCACGCATGCGCTCAAACAAATTCAGATTCTCTTCCGCAGAACGGTTGCGATACGGACTATCCTTTCCCGGTTCGGTTAGCGTGCCGCGATGCTTGCGAATCTCCTCGGCCGTCAGATCGTCGACGTAGGCCTTCCCATCCCTGGTTAGTTTGATGGCCCATTCATAGAGCTGGTCGAAATAATCGGAGGCGTAGAAGAGGCCGTCCCACTGAAACCCGAGCCAGTTCACGTCGGCCTTGATCGACTCGACGTACTCCGTCTCTTCCTTCTCGGGATTGGTGTCGTCGAAGCGGAGATTGGTATGTCCGCCGAATTCGTCGGCCAGGCCAAAGTCGATGCAGATCGCCTTGGCATGCCCAATGTGCAGATACCCGTTCGGCTCCGGAGGGAAGCGTGTCTGCACGCGGCCATTGTGCTTGTTGGTCTTGAGGTCTTCAAGAATAATGTCGCGGACGAAGTTCGACGGAGCGGGCGAGGGCGATGCAGCCACAGCTTTTTCTCCAGCTTCAGTTGACGGATGCGATGGATTCATTACTCTTTGATCTTATCGCAAGGCCGCTGCGGATAGGTGCATGGAGCGGCGGACGCCCTCGTCCGCCCCAGACGCAGCCCCCGGACGATGGCGTCCGGGGCTCCACTAGGTCCGTTTGATAACAGAGGGTGGCGGGGCGCAGGGATTTTCTTCCGGCGATTGCCAGATCCATCTATACTGCCGCCAGTCCTCGACCAGCGCCTTTCGCACGGGGTTCTGCAAAATGTATTCGATCTTTACGTCCAGACTTTCGGAAGAACGAACCACGCGGTCGAACGACTCTTCCTGCCAGATGGCGCCACGACGCCCCCCTGCCGATTGATCGCATGCGCGGATGCGCCTTTGATTGCCTTCATGATCTCCACCAGCGAAATTATTGCTCCGGCGGCCTTCATCCGCCAGTGGAACCAGAATCAGATGAACATGGTCGGGCATCACCACTGCCACTTCCAGGCGATACCGCTTGCCGTGATCGTGGATGCAACATCCCAGCACGATATCGCGAGCCCAATCTGGCAGGATGCGGCGAAACTTGGTGCAGAACGTGATGAAATGCGGCGTGTAGTCGCGCTGCATGTGGGGCAAGTTCCGACGATAGAACTGCATCGAAGAATTCTGCCAAGGGTGCTACCGCTGGCCAATCCCGGTTGCGCGAAATTCGCCCCTTGTGATAACTTAACTAATTGTCCCGGACATCTGGCAGGGATCAGGGGTATACTTGTGCCTGTAGGGCGCGGTTCCCCGAATGCTGGCGTAGCTCAGTCGGTAGAGCACCTGATTTGTAATCAGGGGGTCGGGGGTTCAAATCCCTTCGCCAGCTCCAGTATGCGCAAAGTCCGGAAACGAATTTCAGGAAGCGAATTTTCCGGCAGGCAGCAGAACTCGGGAAGTGGCGGCGCAACAGGTTTTTCCAACGCACTCCATTCGGAACTTTATCCGGCTTGTAGTGATCTTCGCGCGGTAATCCGTAAGCGCGATTCTTGGTTTCCCTGGTTTGCGAAAACTTGGTTGGCGTAGGTCCGGTTGGCGACGGCGAAAGCTTGCGAGTGTGCTGCCTCGGTCGTTGGCTGGATAAAGCGCGACGACTGCATCGCCCGGCGGTTTCTGCACAGGTGGGTGAGTGGTTAAAGCCAACAGACTGTAAATCTGTCCCTCCTAGCGAGGTACGAAGGTTCGAATCCTTCCCTGTGCACCAGATTAAGTTGCACCAGATTAAGTTGCACCAGTATTAAGTCGTACCGGCATTTTGTACGGCAGAAATTATGAGTCGCTTGGCCATGGCGTTGATTGCGTACGCGGTTTTGGGTGCGCTGGCGTTTGCCACGCTGAGTGATTTCCGGATCCGGTCGCTGACGTTGCTGATTCTGGCAATGTTCGCGTTTAAGAGTTGGGTGCGGCGTAGAGATGTGTTGCATTCTGACGGCGACCACGAGTCGGAGTAGGCGGTTGAGGGCCGATGTAGCTCAGTTGGTAGAGCACTCCCTTGGTAAGGGAGAGGTCATCAGTTCAATCCTGATCATCGGCTCCAGAGTTTGGAAGCTGCAGGAAGATTTGAACGGGCACGGCTTCAGTGCCGCAAGAGTTGGGAATTCAAGGGCGGCTTCAGCCGCTGAGGCAGTAAGGGCGGGAGTAACTCAGTGGTAGAGTCACAGCCTTCCAAGCTGTTGGTCGCGGGTTCGATTCCCGTCTCCCGCTCCAGATTGAGGCGTTTTGCGGAGGTGAGTCCGCAGCCGAAAT
>CZKJ01000055.1_pt1 | contig 39420 bp, 41 predicted proteins | sample 1122331 | NCBI WGS metagenome assembly CZKJ01 (sample SAMEA3539301, study PRJEB10725) | soil metagenome | biome: tundra; feature: field; material: soil | place: USA | collected 2010-05 | depth 0.15 m
GCGAAACCCGTCTGCAACACACCCTGGCTTCGCCAGGGTGACATTTTCATGTTGCCGTTAGGGTGACAAAATCATGTTGCTACAACAATCATTCGTTCAGCGCCTTTGGCCGCTCCGCCAACGTCACCGGCTCGTTGCCTTATGCCTTGGGGAATTTCCAGGGAACAGTGGTGGGCGCGGAAAAGCGGCTTTATCGCTCCGGCCTTCTGGATTCATCCTTTCGGCTCTCCGTAAACCTCAAGGGCGGTCCTGCTATGCCGGTGCTGGAATTCAGGAAATGGCAGCAGAAGATACTGCTGGGTGTGAGTCTCAAGGTGGTGGCTCCCACAGGTCAGTACGACCCGACGAAATTGATCAATTGGGGAGCCAACCGCTGGGGCTTCAAACCGGAATTTGGCTATTCCGAACGCTGGGGACATTGGGTGCTCGACGGGTATTCGGGGGTATGGTTCTACACGAAAAATCCGGAGTTCTTTTCCCACAACGCTTTCTTTCCCGGCACGCAGCCCCAATCGCAGAAGCCCATCGGTGCCTTCGAAGGGCATCTCAGCTACGATGTCAAACCTCACCTCTGGTTTTCTCTCGATGGCAATTATTGGTTCGGTGGCAAAACAACTTTAAACGGCGTAGAAAATCCGCTGACCTTTGAGAAGAGCTCTCGCATCGGAGGGACGGCTTCAATCCCCGTGAACAAGCACCAGTCTCTGAAGTTCAGCTACAACAATGGCGCCTACATCCGGTATGGCGGGAACTACCAAAGCGTCTCGGTGGCTTGGCAGTATTCCTGGCTGGGTAGACCGAAATAACCTTTACATACCGTGAATTTCTACTGAAACTCTTTCCGCCGCCTACTGGTACTTTAGCCAGTTCCTATCGGTGCACAAACTCGCTAGCCTGAACCGGATCGGTTCATTGGGCGATTCATAAGTGTTGCACAAGCTTGACAGTACCGAGGTTCCTCCAGCTTGGGCATTGACCGAACTTACTAGCCGATCTGAGATTCGTATTCGAGTTGCCATTGCTAACTGATGCCGCCGAATCTTGGAAACGCGCGCAGAGAGGCTGAAATCGACTCTGTCCATTGGAAATCGACTATGAAAATATTTTCTCTTCTTTCCGCTGTCCTGCTGCTGGCTGCCGGTATTACCACCGCCCAAACCGTGCCCTCGGGTACAGAGATTGTCGTGCGGCTGATTGACGGCATTGATTCTACGAAGACGGGGGCCGGAGAACGTTTCCGCGCGAGTATCGACGATCCTGTCATCTTGGGCGACCGTGTCGTTATCCCGCGTAACGCAGACGCCACGGTTCAAGTCGTCAAAGCAGACAAGACCAGCGAGCTTTCAATCAAGCTGTACGACGTCACTGTGAATGGCAGGAGCTTCGACGTAGTCAGCAACTACGCGCAGGTCAAGGCGCCGGCAAAAGGGTCGAAGTATGCCAAACGCTCAGTCGGTTTGGGAGCCTTAGGGGCAGCGGTCGGCGGAATAGCCGGCGGCGGCAAAGGCGCTGCGATTGGCGCTGTTTCCGGTGCAGGGCTGGGTGCGGCGACGGTAGCAGCGAGCGGTTCCAAGGTTCAACTGCCAACGGAAACGCGCCTCAGCTTTGAGTTGCGAGCACCTCTGCCCCTGAACTGAGGCCTTGCATGAAAACTGAAGGAAAGCGAAAAGAGGATAGAGAGGCGAAAATTATGTTCCAAAAACTTGCGGTGTTGTTCAGCTTGATTTTGGCATCCGCTTCGGTTTTGCTCGCGCAGCAGACCGCGAAATCGGAGGACCAGGAAAGTAACATTCAGTCCTACATCGACCTCATGAGAGCCGATGTCAAAGCCGAGAAAGTCCAGATTCTGGGCGCGATGATGCAGTTCACGCCGGATGAGGCCGCCACGTTCTGGCCCATCTACAAGAGCTACGACACGGACCTGACCAAGCTGGGAGATCAAAAGCTCGCCTTGATCAAAGAGTATGCCGACAACTACGACTCCATGACAGATGAGAAGGCCGACGAACTCGTACAAAAAAGCTTCGCGCTGGTGTCTGACCGGAACGCGCTCCTAAAAAAATGCTACGAACAGGTCAAGAGCAAAATGGGAGCTAAGACCGCTGCCAGGTTTGTGCAGGTCGAACATCAACTGGTGATGATTATCGACCTTCAAATCGCTTCCCAGCTTCCGGCCGTCAAATAGATACGGGCTGGCAGTTCTGCCAGATGTCGGCGTTCCATGGTGCCCATAGATTGGCAGGTCAGAACGACTAACTACGACGTATTCGGCCAAGGCCCGTCCGCAAGGACGCACGATCGTTTTCGGCTTTTCGTGGACGTTGAAGATTCCGAAACCGGCACCCCAAACAGCGACGCAGCACGAAAACGGGAATTGGGTCTGGCAGCAATTGGTTACCTGGGTGATCCTCTCTTGACTCTCATACCTTGACTCCTCATATCCGGTCATTGTATTTTTCGCTAATCCCAGCGATTACCGTGGCGGCTAATCGCCTTGGGGATGCGGAGCGTCGGCTGCTCGGCCTTCACAGAGGACCACTAAAAGGAGAACAAGCGGATGATGATGCCGGGAATGCCACATTTGTTTAAGGACATAAAAGCAATTGAGGACCATGCCCGAGCCTGCCAGGCTAGAGAAGAAGAACGAATGGTGCTCCTCACACGGGAAGAGGCGGACGTAATCGAGTCGTTCCGCCGTTTTAAGGCTCAGGACTACGATTGATAAGCAGATCGTCCGCGTTCAGGCGTGTAACGCGGCTTCGATCCACAGTCCGGGAATCCAGGAAAGAAGGGCCAGAAATTCCTGGCCCTTCTTTCCGACGCGGAACAGGCTGTGGAGGACACGGCGGCTACTGTCCGTGTTTGGCCATCGCCTCCGCGATCTTCGCCTTCACGGCGTCGAGGTTGAAGGATGCGCCCTTCTGCATGGGCGGATACTCGATGGCGCTCATGGCGAGCTTCGCGACTACCCCTTGGACAAACACGAAGCGCCAGAACTCGTACATGAACCATCCCATATAATAGTAGCTTCCCCTATTCCCGTCCGCCCCCGGGAAGCCCATCCTCTCGAATGGATCGAGACGCAGGTTGGTGAGAAGCGGCACATCTGGATGATCCTTTGTGCCGAGCCATCCGCCGGGCTGCGTGATGAACTGGTACTTGTAGTCATCGACCCTCACGGCTGCTAGGTTACTTTCCGCGAAGTACATGACTTCGTGGCGAGCCGATGGACCCTTGCCGGTGATCAAATCCAACTGGTTATAGCTGTCGAGGTGGTTCTTGTAGGTTTGGTCACCGAGCTTCACGCCCTTCAGGAGATCATCCTTGATGTTCGGGTTGCCAGCGGCGGCCACGAACGTCGGGAACCAGTCGAGGCCTGAAATGATGCCACTCTCTACCTTTCCGGCGGGGACGTGGCCGGGCCAGCGGATCATCGCGGGAACCCGGAAACCTCCCTCATATCCCGTGCCTTTGCACCCGTAGAACGGGGTTGTTCCGCCATCCGGCCAGGTAAAGGTTTCCGTGCCGTTGTCGGTGGTGAACATCACCATCGTGTTGTCGTCCAGCCCATTGTCTTTCAGATACTTCATCACCGAGCCGACGATGTCGTCGAGTTGCGCCATGCCTGCTTCTTGAATGGACCAGCCATTCTTCGAGTCTCGCAGCGCCTCGTACTTCGGTGAGAGGTGGGTGACGACGTGCATGCGCGTCGGGTTCAGCCAGACGAAGAACGGTTTGTTGGCGGCCTTCGCCTGGTCTATGAACTTAAGCGAATGGTCGAGAATTTCATCGTCTACAGTTTCCATCCGTTTGGGATAGAGCGTGCCTGCATCCTCGATCTTTTGCTTGCCTACCTTGCCCCAGCGCGGATCTACAGTGGGGTCATCTTTATCGGTAGCCCAGGAATGAACCATGTTGCGAGGGCCAACTTGATTCAACAACTCCTGCGGGTAGGCGGGATGCGCGGGATCCTCCATAGCGTCGAGGTGATAGAGGTAGCCGAAGAACTCGTCGAACCCGTGAACCGTGGGAAGGAACTCATTGAGATCGCCAAGGTGGTTCTTGCCGAATTGGCCTGTCGCGTAACCCATCGATTTGAGAACGTTGGCTATAGTTGCCGCTTCGGCGGGCAGTCCGAGTTTGGCACCGGCTTGACCTACCGTGGTCATGCCAGTGCGGATCGGCAGCTCGCCAGTGATGAATGCAGCGCGGCCTGCCGTGCAGCTGGCTTCGCCGTAGCAGTCGGTAAATAACATGCCCTCTGATGCAAGTTTGTCGAGATTCGGGGTGCGCCCGGCCATCATGCCACGGTGGTAAGCGCCAATGTTCCAGATGCCGATGTCGTCAGCCATGATGGCGACGATGTTGGGTTGCTTTGTAGGCATAGTTTTCTCCTTGTCATTAAGCTATTTTTTTTTAAGGGCGTGAATTCCACAACTTGTAATTCCCAGGGTCATTCAACTGTCGAGCACTCTTCACGAGCTAAAGGCCCCGCCCAAAGGGAACGTGGACGAGGCATAAGGAAGGAACGGGTCAGCGTAGGGTGTTTTCGGTGTATGAGTAACTGTCAGAAGTGACAGGAGCGCCGCTCCTTCCCCAAGGGCTTCTCGTCGTATTCCTCACAACCTGTCACAAGTAACAGTTATTAATCAACCCAGCGTGTGTTGCACTACGCTGTCACCACTCATTGCGGATCAAGCCGCAAATTGTCACCGGATGTCACAGGAGAAAGGGAAAGAGGACAGATATGAAGTGGACCAAAAGAGCGAGACTTGTTCTGTGGCCTGTGACGGTCTTTCTCGTGTCAACGGTGCCGCTGCTGTTCGCGCAAGATACGCCTGTTGGTCCGGAGGGAACTTCGGTTGCCACACAGGCGACGCCAGCGGCAGCGTCGAATGCGGAGGAATTAAGAAAACAGTCGCAGAATCCCATCGCCAACCTCATCAGCGTTCCAATTCAAGAAAACTGGAATTTCGGCATCGGGCCGGCCGAGCGCACCCAGAATGTTCTGAACATCCAGCCGGTGATTCCGTTCAGCATTTCGAAAGACTGGAACCTGATCACCCGCTGGATTACTCCGGTCATCTTCCAACCGCTTCCCGTGTTTGTGCCACCCGGGCCGCCGGAGCAACAGACCGGGGTCTACGGTTTAGGAGACATTAACCCTTCATTCATCCTCTCGCCGAAGAAGGGTAAGGTGATCTGGGGCGTCGGCACGACTGTTGTGTTTCCTACAGCCACTAATACGACTTATCTCGGCCAGGGAAAACTCAGCGTGGGTCCCACGGCGGTCTTGCTGCTCCAACCCCCACATTTTACGATTGGGGCTCTCGTCAATAACTACTGGTCTGTGGCCGGTCATTCTAATCTGGATAAGCCCGCCGTGAACCAGTTCCTGCTGCAGTGGTTCGTCAACTACAACATGAAGAAGGGCTGGTACCTCAAAACCGCGCCCATCAATACCGCCAACTGGAGGGCAAGCAGCGGCAACGTGTGGACGGTGCCCTTCGGCGGCGGAGTGGGAAGAATCATGAAGCTCGGATTCCAGCCGGTGAACCTCTCCGCGGAGGTCTACGGCAACGCCAAGTATCCCACTGGAACTTCGCCTTGGACCCTGCGGTTGGGATTTACGCTGCTGTTTCCCAAGTTAAGCAAGCAGCAGGAGAAGATGTTGCTGGAGCAAAAACTGAAACAGATGGAACGGGAGCAGCCTCAGAAGTAATGCGAGTGACCTGGACCGACTAGAAAAACGGAAAGAGTTCTCGATGAGAATTGGCAAAGTTGTTCTCTGCGTTCACATTGGCCGGATCGTATAGCGCGACCACTTGGTATGAAGCAGAGAACCGGTGGGGCGCCGGTAAGCTTGCAGAGGTTCTGATGAATACCTACTTTCCCGACCCGACAGTGCAGGCGATGATCCTTCTGGACGAGACCGGAAATGATCTACCAACAGCAATGGAACTCGCTTTGATGAACGCGCGAAAGGAGAACACTGGCGATTTTAGATACTGGGTCGCGGTAGCGGACGCTCTAACAGTGAAGGAGCAGGAAAATTGATTCAAGTTTAGCGGACCCGTGAAACAACTTCACCTTATTCGCGATGCAACACTAGGCATGCGGGTAGATTCTGTTCGTTTTTCTCAAGCCAACAAATCGGGGATGCTGAAGTAAGAACCTCAAGGAGTGGAGTCAGAAGTAACCGCGGAAGTGACGTGGGCCGAGTGAGCTAGTGTTAAAGAGGTCTCGATGAGAAATGCCGTAGCCGCTCTCAGCTTTCATCTTGTCATTCCGGCGGCGTGGCGTGAGAACTGGGCATGGGGCTTGCCGTTAATTGTATTGACCGTAGTCATCCATGTCTTGAGCCTCGAGCTCATAAATCAGAGAGGCGCCCGACTTCTTAGCCAAATGACGGAGCGCCGCCACCCCACGCTCGTTTTCGCGGTGGTCATGGGCACCACGACATTGTTGGCCACTAGCCTGCACGCGCTAGAAGCCGGCATCTGGGCTGCTTTGTATCGATTTGTCGGCGCTCTACCGGACTACAAGTCCGCGATGCTCTATTCGCTGAACGCGATAACAACTTACGGGCACGAGAGTCTGTTTCTGGAATCCCGCTGGCGGCTTATGGGAGCGATAGAAGCGCTCAACGGATGCTTGCTCTTCGGGCTGACCACCGCTTTCTTGTTTGGCATGATTCAGAAAGTCTGGCTGTTGGGCAGAAACGGGCACTGAAGGTTGAAAAGTGTGCAATATTGAACAGACAGAGGCTTTTGTTTTGCTCAAATGCTGCGCCAGGGGGGTGTGTTATGCCGTGTCTGCTCTGCACGTCAGGCAATCAGGCCGAATTTACCGCCGAGATAAACATCCATTTCCGCGGCCCGGAGAATATTGAGGATCCCGGCGTTTTGGTATTCCCCAAGCTCTTGGTCTGTTTGGATTGCGGTTGGTCGAGCTTTTCCATCCCGGAAACTGAGATGTCGCAACTTGCAAGACGTCCCACGACGCGTGAAGCGTCAACCCTGGAGCGAAAGGTTAATGATGCCGTTCTGAGTCGGAGGATTGCACTTGGAGCATAATGGTGTTCGGCTATGTGCCGCCGACAAACTGCTTTTCCGAAGTAGCGGCTTCCACAGCAGCTAATAGTTCGCTTGCGGCTCTTGTTTTCACAACGTAGCCCCACGCACCCAAGCTGAGAGCCTCCTGCACCACATCAGCAGAAGATTCCTGACTCAAGAAGATTATTTTGGATTCTGGGGCAAGTTTGCGAATTCGTCGAGCCGCCTCGATTCCATTTAGCGTCGGGAGTCCGATGTCAAGTAGAATCAGATCCGGCTGCAGCTCTTCCGCTTTCTGAACCGCTTCTAATCCGTCGGAGAGTTCGCAGATGATCTGCAAGTCCTGCCTTTTCGCCAGTGTCGAGCAGATGAATCGTCGAAACGGTGCGAAATCCTCCACAACGAGAACGCGGAGTGATGACATTCCGGCACCAGCCTTTCCCGAGTCGAACCGCACTGTCTCTGCGCTGAGGTGAAACATTTTCTTACTCTAAACCATCATCCTCCTTAACCCCAAGTTGTCAATTACCCAAAGATGGTGCATCTGACAGAACTAGTTCCAGAATGGGAACGTGACGATTGCCCCCCGGGTGGCGACCCCATGAGCCGGCCTCGTGCTCCTTCAGAATCCCTACAATGTGCTCTTCGCTGAAGCGCCTTATCTTCATCTCCCATGGTCCTCCTTCGTCGCTACCGCGGCGACGTGAGGTCCCCAATTCTAGCGGGTTGAGTTTGTCGAGGGGTAGGTCAAGACTAGGCGATCTTTTTTGTGAAGCGCCTGATTTAGCACGACACCGATAATCTCATCTCAGCCGCGATTCCCGGCGTTAAAACGCTCCTCGATCAAACTTGTAAAGCAGGTTTCTCCGATAGTCACGAGAAATGCGTGCGGCTATTTCGTAAGCCCGCTCATTTTCCTGCCGGAACCCAGGCGTTGTCGGGAGCGGCTATCTCGGCATTCGACACTTCGGTTGTGACATTTATGCGTTGGAGTCCCGCTTTGCCTCTCGGGATGGGCTGGAAAACTACGTAATACTGATTGTCGAACATCTTCTGCAGACGTTCCAAGTAGGGTTTGAAACTGACCAGACTTGAAGTGCCAAGAGAAAAACAGTCACCGCCGGTTTCATCCCCAAGCTTTGTGAGTCCGGAAAGGCCGACTTGCAGGTCCCAGGAACTTCGGGCAGCTCGTCCGACACCCAAGGCGTACAGCGAGTAGACAAGCACGTTATACCGCTGGCTGATCTCGCTAGCCGAGTTCACGTCCGGGCTCATGGTGGGCATACTGTGATACACGGCGCCATAGTTCGGGCCCAAGCGCGAAGCCGCGGGCTGGTTTCCGCGGAGCCGGTCGATGCCGTCTGTCACCATCAGGACTTCACGCCGAACATTCTGCTGAGGCCATCCCTTTACCAAGCTGATAAGCGAAAGATATGGACTATCCATCGTCGACAAACTCCCGCGAGGTAGGCGGAGCGCCTTGACGGCGAGGGCATGGTCTGCGGTGAAATTCTGGACGATGTTGACGGTTGCGTTCGACATGTAGCCGACGGCAATCACGGTTGATGCCGGCTGTGCACTGATGAAATCCCGAATGTCGTTGAGATTGTTTCCAACACCAGAGCCGAGCGTATCGTCGACCAAGATAAACAGTTGGAGCGCGGCATTATCCCCCTGGGCCGGGATCAATTGGTTCACTTTGAGAAAATTCTTCCCCTGTTTGACTTTCACATCACCTGGCTGAAGAGTCGGAACGTCACTGTCACTACGGACGGCCTCGTTCGTGATCACTAGGTGGACTTGGGCTGCGTCCTGGGTACTCTTTTCTTGTGCGTGCACGATTGGCGTGGCGAGCGTCAGGGCACACAGGGTACCCAACAATCCGATCACAACCTTGTAGCTTTTCATTGATCTCTCCTTGCGGCCTTCTTGGCCGTACACTCAGAGAAGCCGAACACAGCGGCGACGGTGGAAGGGCAAAGTCGTGCAGAAAGCCTGCGTTTCATAAACGTTTGTCTCTCCTCAACGGGCTGTCGTTTCCTCACGCCGCCGGGCTCGTAGCCCGCTACGCACAGCCCCCACTGCGTCTTTTTTCGTTTCTAACGCCAGATGAGAAGCGGCGCAACTGGTGAAACTTACAGTCCTACTTTCAACTCAATGGAGTGCTTCATTGCAGCTTCGCGTACTCCGCCTTGGCCTCCTGCAGGATGGGGATGTCGGGGTCGGCGTCTTTCCGCAGATTGAGGAAATCTTGCTAGGCGGCGAGCGAGGGCGAAGACCTCACCCTGCATGACGTACGCGCGGGCAAGACCAAGATGCGCCAGCGCCCCGATGGACTGGTTGACCACAACGCCTCTCCAGGCGAGTATTTTCCGGAACTCGACTGCCGCCTCACTGCCCCGATTTGCGGCAGATAGGCATCCGCGCGAACGTAGACTGGGTACATCGCGGGTGTGAAACTCGCGTCCCCCCGGCTGTCCCGGCTCATAAGGCGGCCTGTCTAGTTTTGTTTGCTGCTTTTCTGCTCCGTGACAATTCTTTTCACGTCCTGTTTTTGGTTTCTGCGCAGATCCTGAAGTTTCTGCAACTGACTTGTGGACAGTAGAGGCTTTATCTTTTCGTCCGACGCCTGGAGGATTTTCTCGTATTGGCTCAAAGTGTCTTTGCGTGAAAGCACGGGATTGCCACAAATCTCGCTCACTTCCCCGGACTCCTGTTCCAATATCGGCTTGATCTCGGCCTGCTGATCATCAGTGAGGGCGAGGTTTTCTGAAAGATGCTGCAGTTTCAGACTGAGGTACTGGCCGCATACCCTCGACCAGTCGAGGCTCTGGGCCGGGAGTGTTTGCTGGCTTAGAATCGGCACTTCTGTTTTTCCTGACAGCGCGCTATTAAACGTAAGCGTCTTGCTTCCGACCAGAACCAGCAACTCGACGCCTGCGGCAAACTTCACAATGTTGGTGTCATTGGGAGGCGTGTACAAAACCGTGTACGATGTATTCCCGACTCTCACCGAGACGTCATACCGCGTTACGTCGGTGTCGTGCTGTCCCGGACTCTGGTGCGCAGTGACAGCCATGATGGTGCCCGGCTGATACTTGGACGAGGGCGTCTGGCCAAGAACGGAAGGAGCCGTTGCGCAAATCAGGAGCACAGCTAGACATCTACGCATACGACCTCCCTTGTCGGCGTTATTCCGGAAAGAGTTCTAGTCGGAATACGACGGACCTTGGCTACGCAAACGAGTCTATAAGTTGGACGCGAGGGAGAGTACTGTCAACAGTAACAGGGCGCTCGCGGAGATCCCGTACGTCCGCGGGTGCGGGCAAGCACCTCGGCTTGGCGTCTCCGAGCTGACTTCAATAAAGAGATTAATTAAGAGAGAAGAACGTCTAAGCGGCCACGATGTGGTTCTTTATGGCGTACTTGACCAGTTCAGCGGTGCTCTTGGCGCCGAGCACTTCCATCATGCGGTACTTGTGATACGCGACCGTCCTGGTCGACATGTGCAGGATGCTACTCACTTCCTTCATCACCTTTCCTTCGGCCAGCAACTGCAGCACTTCACGCTGTCTCTGGGTCAGGCGTTCATCTTCGCTGACCATCGCCTTATGTTGCTTTCGCAAGAAGTTGACAGTGTCGCGCGACAGGGAAGGTGACATATACGACTTACCCCGTAACACGTCGCGAACCGCAAGCACCAACTCAGAAGCGGCACATGTCTTAAGCAGGTACCCGTGAGCTCCACGCCGGAAGGCTTCAGCGGCCACTTCTATGTCGGGATTCATGGTTAGGTAAACCAACTTGACGGCGGGCAGCATTTCTTTCACTTGCCTCCCCGCATCCAAGCCATTCAGGACGGGCATGGCGACATCGACCACGACTACGTCCGGCTTCAGTTCGCCGGCGGCACGCACCAGGGCGCGCCCGTCGCTCACGGTTCCGACCACATCAAACTCCGTTTCGAGAAGTTTCTTGCACAACTCCGCCACGAGAGTGTGGTCGTCCGCAATCAGAATGCGGGATCGGCTGGCCATGGGTAGCAATATAACACAGGTTTAGTAGTCTAACCGTGTCCCCGTGACGGCTGTACCCTTCCTTTATACGGCAATTCTTGTGTAGGTACCGCTCTTTGGCCCAAACCATCGTCAGATTTTCATTGACAACGGATTCCCTTCGTATCACCATACATAGCCTGTGGGCCCCTCCCTCCTTCGTATGCAAGGCATTCTCACTCTGAGTCGAAACGGCGGTTTCCGCCAGTCTCTTGCATGCGTAGCTATCCTCCTGTTTGCTTGGATTGCACAGGCACAGTCCGTGGGTGACGTGCACATCGAACCGCGTCAAAAGCCGACTACCGAGGGGTCCGTCAAACCTTTCCGGGTCGATGTCGACCTTGTTCTGGTGCCCGTGACCGTAACCGACGCCATGAACCGGCCGGTCACTGCCTTGCAGAAGCAAAACTTTGCGCTCTACGAAGGGGAGAAGCAACAGGAAATCCGGTACTTTTTCGAAGATGAGGAGCCTCTTTCAATCGCAGTGCTTCTGGACGTCAGCAAGAGCATGAGCGACAAAATCGACATTGAGCGGGAGGCGTTGGAGGACTTCTTCAATAACGCAAATCCACAGGACGAATACTTTGAAATCACGTTCTCGGACCGCCCGAGACTCGTGGCCAGTTCGACCAGCTCTATCGAGGAGATGGAACGGCCCCTGATGTTGGCAGAACCCGGCGGCCCCACTGCGATGCTGGATGCGATCTATTTGGCCGAAGACCAGTTGCGCACGGCGAAGTACAAGCGACGTGCGATCGTCATTTTTTCCGATGGCGGTGATAACGTGAGCCATCATAGTCACAAGGAGATAAAGGGCTTAGCCCGGGAGCGAGACGTTGAAGTGTATGCAATTGGGCTGTTTGAAGCCGCCCCCTTTGGGACTATTGAAGAAAAGCTGGGCAAGATGTGGTTGAGCCAAATTACTGATTGTACCGGTGGCCGTACTGTCGCCATACAAAAACGAGAAAAGGTTTCCGAAGCTGCCGCCGCCGTCAGTCGGGAAATACGAAACCAATACGTACTCGGCTATCGTCCTGCGATTCGTAGAGACGGGAAATGGCGAAAGATAAAGGTCCGCGTGGCCTCAGCCAACGCGGAGCAACCCCTTCACGCTTCATACAAGCAAGGGTATATCTCACTGGAAAAATAGTACCGAACCTATCCGAGTACGGTGACTCCAATAAGCCGAGCGCCCTCCATTCGCACGTAAATCGGAATCATTCGCATGATCCTTTCCCGATCCAAGTTTTTCAATCTGCACCCGTACTTGACCGAGAACGCGAAGTCCAGTCAACTCTCTCTCCTGTCACCGCGTTGACCTTCCGGCCGTTGACTTAACTGTCATTTTTGCCAGTATGCGCGGCAGAGAACGTTTCTTACCATGGCCTCGGTGAATGACTCCGAGAAGCGCTAGCGAAGAGCGCGCCAACGGACAGCCTCTTGAAGCAAGAGGTGGGCACTGGCGCCATTTAGGGAAAGATCGCGGCTAATCAAGGAACGTTCCGTCGATGTTCAACTTGATTTTCAATCGAAGAGGAGAAAACAATGCGTAAATATTTTGTTCTAGTGGGCTTGCTGTTGCTGACTGCCGGCTCGGCCCTGGCTCAGGAGTTCCCGAAGGTTGAAACATCGCCGGCCTTCATGTTCATCCGCACCAACCCTAACCTCAGTAACGAATTCGAAATACAAAACCCAATCGCTGGGCTACCGCCGGTGGCCATTACAGGCGCAAATGACTTTAATTGCGCGGGTGGCGGCGGCACGCTCGCCTATAACCTAACCAGCATGTTCGGCATTGCGGCTGACCTGGGTGGCTGTAAGTATTTCGGCAGCACAATCAGCGCGGGCAACAAAATTAGCGGGAGTCAGTTTACCTATTTGTTTGGACCGCGGATTACCTTTCGAAACGCCAGCCCGTTCCGGCCATTTTTCGAGCTTAACTTCGGTGGAGACCGTCTGGCGGTCACCTGTCAAAATAGCGCGACTGCTTGCGTGAATGCCACTGGCGGCAATACTTACTCCAAGAACGCTTTTGCCATGACGGTAGGTGGGGGATTTGACATCAAAATAAATAAGAAGTTTTCCCTACGCCCCATCCAGGCTGAGTATCTCTATACCCGCTTTGGCAACCAGTGTGCTCTTTCTGTCTGCAACAACAACAACAATCAGAACAGCTTTCGTCTCAAGAGTGGATTTGTTATTGGTTGGGGGGGCAGCGCCTCCTCCAATTAACGCTTCGGTTGACCTTGGCCTCCTCCTCACGAGGGGGGCCAAGGTCGCGAGCGGCATTGAGATCGTGCGAACGCCTTCTTGGCCGGGTCACACGGAGGTCACACCTCCTTATTTCCGTTGCTGACTGGCCGATTGTCCGAGGCAGATTTGGGTGGTTCTCAAGATGCGTGCCCTCTCAAGTGTCTTCCAAATGCGCCCGTTCCCGGTTCGAACTGCACTAGTAATCGGCGGGGATTCGCAACTTGAGGCGCAGTTGCGGGTCATCCTCGAACCCGGTGCATGGGCGATCCAGCGCGCAACTGAGAACGCAACTGCACTTATCCTGACTCGATGGAAAGGTTTCGACTTGATCTTGACCAGCGAGAAGACGTCGGGGAGGGAAGACATCGAGTTGCTTCGCAAGATACGGCGTATACATCCCCATACGCGCTTGATCATCTTGGCGGACGAGAGCACACCCGCGGATGTAATCACTTCGATGCGCGAACACGCTTTTAGCTATTTTTCCAAGCCGTTCTCACCGGATGCGCTAGCCGCTATGATCCAGCATGCAATCGCGGAACCTTGCTGGGATGACGGTATCGATGTGGTCTCGGCGACTCCGGAGTGGATTCGTATACGCGCGCGCTGCGACTTTAAGACAGCGGATCGAGTATTACAGTTTCTTGATGAGGTCGCCGAACTGCCCAACGCGGAAAAGAGCGCCGTTGGTGCGGCATTCCGCGAAATGCTGATGAACGCAATCGAGCATGGCGGACGTCTCGACCCCAACCAGCAAGTAGAGATTTCTTATGTACGCGCCCGCCACATGGTGAAGTGCCGGATCAGTGACCCCGGCGAAGGGTTCACTCTGGATGAGATTCCCCACGCTGCCATTGCCAATCCAGCGGACGATCTGTTGCGCCACGTCGAGTATCGCGAGGCACGCGGTATGCGCCCGGGCGGTTTCGGCGTTCTACTCGCCCAGAAACTCGTCGATGAGCTCGTCTACAACCAACAAGGCAATGAGGTAATACTTATCAAGTATCTCGATCTTGCGCCGCGGCTGCCGGCATAAGAAGAATGGCCCAAGTCGAAGAGCTATCGGCAACTTCGATCACTAGATTCTGGGTGCGGTCCGCGATCTTCGTCGTCTCTCCGGGAGCCGCGGATTCGAAGGCAGTCTCGATCAACCATCCGGGTCATTGATTTGGGGTTTGCTTATTTTCCACTGAAAAGTAGAAGTAAACCGCAAGACCGACAAAGTTTTCTTGCTTGTTCGGGTGCTTGCCGGTGTCGTTCTCATGCTCATAGTAGGGATTGAACTCCACATGCTTTCCCACAGGGAGAAGGCAACCGGCGTACTCGGTCGTGGTGCTCCATTTGTTGTACTGGCTCTCGTAGTAGGGCTCGAAGGCGACGTAGGGTATTAGATGGTAGGAATGAATCGCGAATGTTCTTTCGACTGTAAACTTGTTGCGATAGCGCCAGTTAGACACGCCGCCCTTCCAGTCGAGGTCGGCGCGGTTTCTGTCGGTGACCAGGAATCCTGCTTTCATGGGAAAGTGGGACGTTACAGACATTAAGAAGCGATTGTCGAGAGGCTCATTTGGAGCAGTTATGTACCGGTATCCAGCTTCGAGCACCAGGGCTCTCGGTTTCGAATCGTCAAGATCGAAAGTGGTGATTTTCTTGAGCTTCAGGAGCGGCTTAAGATACAGCTCCACACTCGGTCCGCTTGTAATTTGGGTTGAGTCACCGCCGTCTCGATCGTCTTTGGCCTGGTTATAAACCCGAAACATTGTGTTGAGTTTGAGGTAAGTATCAACCTCCGGCAGGAATTGAACCGTTTGCGCCTGCCCAGAGATGCCGGAGAAAAGAAGGCAAAGCGATATTTCTAAGCACCGCTTCCGGGTTCGCGACATAACAGCCAGAAAGCGCTCCCCGATTCGCGATAACCCGAGGTAAAGCGATCGCTCTTGCCGGAAGCTCGCCCACTGGTGGGCGCATCTACAGGAAAAGGCCGAAAAAGAAAGTATCGCAAGAGAGAAGACAGTCTGTTGTCTCATGCTTTTGCTCTCGGCATCCGAGTCTAGCTGCGTGTGGGAAGTGTGCAACCGTCAGTTCTGACAGGTGTACGCCCGGACGGAGTCTCGTAGTTTTGTTCGTGAGTCGGGAAGAAGGCATTCTTGCGCCCAAGATGGGAACCGCGGATACCTGAGCCGGGAAGGCGACTATGTGGGTGGAAATGCAACACGCCAGTGTGCATCGTCAGTATCAGCCTCGCCGCTGCTCCGCCTGGTTGCCAATCTTCCTGTTGGCCCTGACTGGAATTTGCTCAGCACGCGAGAAGAAAGACGTCATCCAGTTCACCAATGGCGACCGCATTACCTGCGAGATCATTAAGCTTGAGAAGGGCTACTTGTATGTCAAGCTCGACTACGCGGATGGCACGGTTGCAATGGACTGGTCCAAGATTGCCCGCGTCGAGAGCGCACAGAGTTTCGTGGTTGCGGATAAGGTGGGGAACCGCTACACGGGCGCGCTACAGAGTGCTGCCGAGGGAAAGGCTCCAGAAGAACTGGGAGAACTGAAGGTGCAGGTGGCGGGACCCTCCACTAGCCAGGTTGTCGCGAGCAAAGAAGTTGTTGAGATTCACCAGACAGAGACTACCTTCTGGCAAAACCTGCACGGCGGGCTGGATGCCGGCCTCAATTTCGCCAAACAGCAAAACCGCACGCAGTATAGCTTTCAGTCTAATGCAAAGTTCGAGCGGACGAAGTGGTTGGCTACCGCGAATTATGAGTCTAGTTTCAGCGGTGGAGGTGGCCTCACAGATCTTCGCAATGACCTGCGGCTGAATGTTACAAGACAATTGCTATCACCGCGCAATTTCTACGTGGGGCTTGCAGATTTCCTGCAGAGCGATGAACAGCAACTCGACCTGCGCACGACTATTGGCGGTGGCGTGGGACATATGTTCAGCTATACGAACAGCAGCTTCATTGCCGCGTTTGGCGGTGCGGATTGGAACCGCGAGCGCTACTCTTCAGAGGCGACTGTTGGCCGGACAGGGGACAGCGCGGAAGCGGTCCTGGGAACTCAGATCAATTTTTTTCGCTTCAAAACCACCAATATCCTGGCTGACGCCCGCGTCTATCCCAGCCTGACTGACCCGGGACGCGTGCGCTTCGACCTCAACACGTCTCTGAAATTGAAGGTGGCCAAAGATCTGTACTGGAGGTTTGGCTATTATCTCAACTTCGACAGCCGCCCGCCGCAAGACCTTCCCAAGACCGACTACGGCTCCACTTCTAGCCTTGGGTGGACATTTTGATGACTCACGCCTCTGATTCGCTGCAGGCGCGAGAAAAGAATCGACCCGATTCTGTCAAAACTGACAGTTGCCAGATGCACGCCTCTCATCGAGCATAGTGCCGAAGCGATTGCCCTCAGTCACCACAAGAACCCATTTCTGGTAGGCCGAATGGGTCCGGAGACGAGTCGTGGGCTCATCGCCCGATTCCCGTTCAGTCGGGATAAAACCGAGGGGCCGTTGGGTGAGCTTAGCTGCTGTCGGTCCCAGCCGGCCTTAGCTCAATCTGGGCGTGGATCGCGACGGCCAGATTGACACGCCTTCCTGTATGGAGAGATGAAGATGATCAGGACTTTCACGAAACAGCTTTTGTCAACAGCGCTATCGTTCCTGCTCGTCATTACCACAACGCCGTTTGAAGCTGGGGCTCAATCGGAGCCAACGGAGTCGACCGGATATTCGGGACAAGGCGTGCCGCTGACTGCGGATGAGTTGCAAGCACTCGTGGCGCCTATCGCGCTGTACCCGGACGCACTGGTCGCCCAGATTCTTGGAGCCGCAACCTTTCCAGATCAAGTCGCTGCTGCCGCAAGCTGGCTTCAGCAGAATAGCAATCTCACGGGCAAGACTTTAATGCAGGCGGTAGATACACAAACTTGGGATCCCAGTGTGAAGGCGCTCACACAATTTCCTTCGGTGCTCGGCAACCTCGCGCAGAACCTCAGTTGGACGTCCTCATTAGGAGAGGCGTATCACACGCAGGCCGCTGACGTCATGACGGCCGTCCAGGTATTGCGCGCGAAAGCATTAGCCGCCGGCAACCTGAAGTCAGGTTCACAGATTGTTGTCTCGCAACAGTCGCCGCAAGTCATCGTCATTCAATCTGCAAGTCCACAGGTGGTGTACGTCCCTGTGTACAACCCGGCGGTGGTTTACGGCTATCCCTACGTCGTTCCCGCATACGTCGCTCCGCCCGTGGCGGCGACCGCCGTGATTGCCTTCGGTGTCGGTATCGCGGTGGGGGCGATGGTGAGCGGCGGATGTTGCGGCTGGGGGTATAGCAGTTGGAATTGCGGTTGGCACGGTACCACTACGGTGGTATATCGCGGCGGGTCGTACTACGGCAATGCCGCATGGCATGGCGGGTACTATGGTTCCAGTAAGTCGGTGTATGGCGTCAACGGCGCCGCGCACTATAGCTCTGGCTATAACCCATCCACGGGGACTTACGCGAGGGGCGGCACAGTCTCCAATGGCTACGGCAGCGTAAGTGCCGGTCAAGCATACAACCCAAGGACCGGCGCCTCTGCCTCAACTGTGCAAGGTTCCAATGCCTATGGCAGCTATGGAGCCTCGACGGTTTCGAAAAACGGAAACACTGCGTACAGCCAGCATCAAACGACCTCTCAAGGAACCACAGGTCAGGTGCACACTTCGAACGGTGCCTCGGCTTATGGCGCGTCGGGCAAGTATGGCAACAGCGCCGCGGTCGGCCAGACCGCAAACGGCGACAAGTATGCGTCCGCGAACGGCAATACCTACAAGAACACCGGCAGCGGCTGGAGCGGCAATTCGAACAATACTCAGAAATCCAGTTCAAGTTACTCGAGTCAATCGAAGAGCAGTTCCAGTGGCTGGGGAAGTCAGGAGAAGAGTAGCGGGTCATCGGCCTTCAGCAGCGGTAGCGGAGGCTGGCAATCCAAGTCGGAGAGTGCTCGTGGGTCCGCAAGCACCGGCCGCAGCGGTGGCTGGGGTGGTGGTGGCGGCGGCCGGAGGTGAACACAACAGTGCAGCCGCAAACTCAGTCAACTGTGATTTCGTGAAATTCTTAGAGTTGGAAAGTGTGGAGGATTAGTATGTCGCGTGCAAACTGCAGCATCGCAATTACAAGCCGGTTCATAATTCTGGCGCTAATCGTTTCCCTTGCCTCCTGCACCAAGTCCGAGAAGGCATCGATCAGATCCTTCGCTTCGCCCGATGATGCGGGCAACGGGCTGCTGGAAGCCGCGAAGTCAGGAGATCTAAACGCAGTGTTGGCAATTTTCGGTCCGGAATCGAAAGCGATAATTTTCTCTGGCGATCCCGTGCAGGACAAAACCACGGTCGATGCATTTGTGGCGGCCTATGGAGTGATGCATCGCTGGCGCAAAATGCCTGACGAAGCCCAAATCCTGCTTATCGGAGCTGACAATTTTGCCTTCCCTATCCCGCTTAAGAAGAATGGTGCCGGGCAATGGTTTTTCGACACAGCGGCAGGAAAAGACGAGATTCTGGCGCGCCGGGTTGGTCGGAATGAATTGGCGGTCATTGACGTCTGCGGAGCGCTGGCGGACGCTCAGGCTGAGTACTTCGCACAGGTCCACCAGGACGGAAGTGTGAAACACTACGCTCTAAAGTTCATCAGTGACACCGGCAAACGGAACGGTTTGTACTGGGAGTCGCCAGAGGATCAGCCCAGAAGTCCGCTCGGGCCGCTGGTAGCCTTCGCAACCGACGAAGGATATAACATAAAGCCGAACTCGCACATGCCTTTCCACGGCTATTACTTCCATATGCTGAACCGGCAAGGCAGTCGCGCACCGGGCGGTGCGAAGGACTATGTGATCGATGGGAAGATGGCCGCGGGATTCGCCTTCGTGGCCTATCCAGCGGAATACGGCAACTCGGGAGTGATGACCTTCATCATCAACCAGGACGGTGTACTGCTGCAAAAGGACCTGGGGAAGAACACTACCGAAACCGCAACCGCAATGAATGAGTTCAATCCCGATTCCACTTGGACTCAGGTCGTGGAATGACAAGTGTTTCTCAACTCCGGCCAGCGCCGGGCGAAAGTCTGGGGCAAAGCAGTTGAACCGACGCCGGAATTGCCTGTCGTGAACAAGACGACAGCAGCATTTCTTGTGGCTGTCTCGTCTGCGCGTACATTGCATCGGACTCTCACTTGCTGGCGTCCCGCCCGATGTTCTCGCTGAGACTATCGCCGGATGTAGCACATGAACAATATCGTCGACTTTCCACTTGTTGTTTTTGCATTCTCCTTCATCGCGCTTTGGCTCTCGGCCCTCGTCGGCGCATTTTCTCGCAAAAGGCTGCGACCGTTGGACGATGATGAGCGGGAAGACTTCGGCGTTGTCCAAGGCGCTGCCGTGACGCTGCTGAGCCTCCTTATCGGATTTACCTTTTCGATGGCCATCAACCGGTACGAACTGCGCAAAAACTACGAAGAGGCAGAGGCTAATGCAATCGGTGCGGAGTACATCCGCGCCGGCGTGCTGCCTGCCGCAGATGCGGCGAGAGTGCGTGAGCTGCTGAGAAACTATCTCGATAAGCGTGTGCTGTTCTATACCTCCCTTGATGCGCAGCGGCTTCAGCGGATCGATACCGATACTGCCCAACTGCAGAACGAGTTGTGGGACGCCGTCCAGGCTCCTGCCTGGGTTCAGCCCACACCTACCGTCGCCCTCACCGTTTCGGGCATGAATGATGTGTTGAACTCGCAGGGGTACACTCAGGCCGCTTGGTGGAACCGCATTCCATTTGAGGCCTGGATCTTATTGGCAGCGATTGCCATTGGCTGCAACCTGCTGATCGGTTATGGCGCACATCGAACGAGCGTCCTGTTTATAGTCTTGCCCCTTGCTGTGTCCGTCTCCTTCTTTCTCATAGCCGACATTGATAGCCCGCGCGGAGGTTTGATTCGCGTGGAGCCGCAAAACCTGGTGAGGCTATCTCACACCCTCCCTGCACACTAGCTCTAAGGGGAATTCCTGCGGCAACAATCCCCGTCTGGTGTCGATGTCAAGAAAGCTTCGGCAAGTCGGTCAGGCAAGTCCCTCGTACATCTTTGACCGACCAGGCGCGAGTTGTTCGCAAGTAGGGCCAACCAACAGCACAGAAGGCACTGTCTTTTTTTACAGTTTTCGGCCGCCAATTTCGTCGGTTACGCTGTGCTCTTTGAGTACGTGGTGCGAAGTGAATTTACACGCGATAAAGCAGGCTCCAAATGTCGAAAGTAATGTTTACGCTCCTCGTCCTGGCTTCAGCGGGTCTGGCGCAATCCTCCTCCGACGGATCGTTTTCGGTGCACCATTCCAAGCACGCGAACTTTTCCCTCAGCCCGGCCCAGATGCGCGAGGCGGAAAGTCTCTACCACAGCGCGTGTGCGGTGGTGCAGCGCGAATTTCACACCGGCAACGGTAAATTGCATCCGCACTTTACGGTCGTCATCGGTAAAGACAGCAATGAGGTCCAACACGTTGTGGTCAACGGCAATAAAGCCAACCCCGGGGCCGAGATCTGGCTGAAGAAGTGGAACCCAATCATGTTTACACAAGGAGTCGTGGTTCTCGCGCTCGACGAAACGCTTACGACTGATATGGTCACGCAATTGAGCGACCGCGCCGTCCACTACAGCAACGCCACGGTGGAGGTCTCCGGACTCAAATAACCTAGGTATCACCGCTGCCACCAGCAACTGATGTCCCGCCCGTGGGTGCGTACGGCTCTTCACTGGCCATTCAATAACCGTAAGTTCTGTTTACCCTGCACTCCCTGCGAACGCGGGAGTGAAGCCTGAAAGCTGCCACAACGCTTGGATTCGCGCCTCAACCACATCTCGTGGCGTGCTGCCAAGCAGCAGAGCGCATTCATGCTCGGAGTATTTCTCCAAAACGGACATCACAAAGGCAAATCGCTGAATGGGCGGAGCCAATCCCGCCACGGCATTGATGGTACAACGTGCTCGTGATTCGACCTCGACTTCGTACTGGGCATCTTGTTTCCTGTCGCTTTCGGTTGGCCCGGGAAACACACGGCGAATGGCGTTGATTATTAAACAGCGTTTACTCCAGGAGCTTTCCCATCCCTTGAAAATGCAATTCGCGTTAACGGCATCCCCGACAGTCGCGATGAAACATTGTTCAGCTTCGGGGTGACTTCCAGTCAACAGAAAAGCAAGCAAATACAAAGGCTGCAAATCATGTACAAAGCTCTCGCAAAAGTCAGAGCACGTGGCGTACCCTGAGCGGGGCTGCGGGTCTTGTTTAGGTCGAAACCTATACATGGTCAACATCGCTCTCGCGCGTGTCCCATCGGCGCCTTCTGCGTCCTTCAGAAAGCCACGCCTCTTCCGCGGGGTGCTTGCTTCGGGTAGATAATCGGTCCTCCGCTGATGGCGGACCCGGAATCCTCGGCTACTCGTGCCCTGAAATTGTCCGTAACAGCACCACTTTACCGGAGCCCAACTCGTAAATTGCTTCGAACACTGTCAGCTTGCCCTCGTGCAGGAAATGCTGCAGAACTTCGCTGCTGGCCAGCACATCCTTCGCGCTTTGGTGAACATTCTCCAGAATCGCTGCCTCCACCAGTTCATCGCCCTTGGCGTGCGCTTTCGCCCGCGTGACGGCCGGCGAAATCTTGTCCACTATGGCCTGGAGATTCGTCGTCGGCATTTTGTCACCGGAGCAGGCCGCCGTAACTGCGCCACACTTTTCATGTCCCAGCACCACGAGCACGCTAGATCCCAGGTGCTCAACGGCGTACTCAATGCTTCCCACGCCAATAGCATCCGCGATGTTGCCAGCCGACCGGACCACAAAAAGGTCTCCCAAGTTCTTGTCGAACAGAATTTCCGGCGACACTCGACTGTCGGAGCAAGCCAGTACCACGACCTTGGGCATCTGTCCCTTCACCAAAGCTTGGCGCAGGGGTACCACGTCGACGGTCTTCGTCCTGCCGCTTACAAATCTTTGGTTTCCTTCCATAAGATCCGCCCAAACTGATTCGGCGGAAGGTGTCTGCGCCGCAACAGCGAACGCCGTTTGGGGTGTCGTTGCCTGCTGCGAAAATCCTGCACCCAGAAACTGGCTCATCAAGAGCAGGTAGAGTAAGTATCTTTTCATCAGCTCCTCCTAACCTCGTGTACGATCATCACGGTTTCTCTCAGCGAAAGTCGGGAACACGACTTACTTGAGCGCTCTCGACACTACTTGACGAGTCACATCGTAAGACCTGTCAGTGTTGACAGGTTACGAGCGCCTAACCGTGTTGTTAACCGTTCTGCTCACTAGTTCTCCCTATCAATCTAAGTGTGTACGGCAGACTTCAAGAAAAGGACCTCCTGTTCCACCTGGACCCGCCGTCGATCACAGCCGGAAAGATGTGCCAGCCGGCAAGGGAATGGTCCTCTCATCGCACTTACCGATTGAACTGGCAATTTTGACAGTCGTCCGCTGCTCCTTCAGTCGTTAGTGTGCGTGAGGAAAGGTTGGTTCGCGTCCGAGGGCGGCGATGCGGCTACGCAACAATCCCGCCGAAGCCCCGTCTTGACATAGGCAGCGGAGCTTCACGACCCAGCAGTGGAGTTGGCGTGCCACGCCAGCGCAAGGAGCCAGGATGTGAACATCGATTAGCCGATGCGGCCAGACGGAGGAGACACCAATGTTTCATCTATCCTTTACCTTTAAATTCAAGAATATTTGCCCCGTGAACTTATGTTTCGTTCCAGTCCTGGTGCTGCTTCTGAACGGATTCTTGGCCGCGCAGCAGACTGGACAGAAAACCTTTGCGTCCGCCGAGGATGCAAGCAAGGCTTTGTTTGCCGCAGCCCTGGCTGATGACCAAGCTGCAATGCTAGAGATCTTCGGTCCGGACGGCAACGAAGTCATCTCCACGGGAGATGCTGTTGAGGATGAGGACACGCGTGATCAGTTCGTCGCCAAATACAGAGAAATGCATCGTCTAGGCAAGGAGCCGGATGGGACTACAACTCTTTACTTAGGCGCCGAGAACTGGCCCCTCCCTGTGCCGTTGGTCAATCAAAGTGGTGTGTGGCACTTTGATACAGAAGCGGGCACGAAGGAGATCCTCTATCGTCGCATCGGCGAAAACGAATTCGGGGCGATAAGTGTATGCCACGCACTGGTGGAAGCCCAAAACGACTACTACAGCCAGCCGCGGGATGGACGAGTTCAACAATACACACAAGTATTGGCCAGCGACGATGGCCAGCACAACGGGCTGTTCTGGAAAACTGCTGATGGAGAACCAGAGAGTCCGATTGGTCCGCTGGTGGCCTACGCAGCGAGTGTGGGCTACGACAAGCCATACGGGCAGGAGCATTCCCCATTCCATGGCTACTACTATCGAATCTTGAGTGGACAGGGAAAAAGCGCTCAGGGGGGCGCCAACAGTTACATCGTGAACGGCCAAATGGCCGGGGGCTTCGGCATCCTCGCTTATCCTGCCAACTATCGTTCGTCAGGCGTGATGACCTTCATCGTCAACCAGAGTGGAGTGGTCTACGAGAAAGACTTGGGCGATGAAACCTCAGAAGTGGCGAACGCGATGAAGGAGTATGCGCCGGACGAGACGTGGAAGAGGGCAGAGTAGGCAATTAACAAAATTCATGGGCGACAGTTCGCGATCTTGATCAACACGAAAGTGTACTTGGTACGTCTATAACGCGAAATCAGCGATGGCGGGCCGCCGGAGTCGGTAGATTCCGGTCCGCGCTGTTCTGCGTCATTGGTCTCAGCATAGTTCCACCCAGCGCGGCCGCCCAGGCCGCTTCTGCTCGCCACCCTCGACAGGGAAGCGAGGTGCTTTTCCTTTCCTCTGCAGATCCGGACTTGCCCGACGTAGCCGCCATGATCGAGCAGACCGAGACCCATATTCTCAACGGCTCCGACAGGCCTGTTCACTTTAGCTTTGAGCACCTCGAGTTGTCTTCATCTCTCGCGGATCCAGCCGGCAAAAGGGCAACGGCCTCGTATCTCCTCGAGAAGTACCGCGGACAGACCTTCGATCTGGTGATTGCGATCAACGAAGAAACATTGCCCGTTGCTGAAACGATTCGAGCGAAACTGTCCCCTGATGGGGCCCTGGTGTTCTTCGTGGTCAATCCCAAGGATCCCGCAAGCTGGCTCAACTCAGAACCGGGCCGGACGGGCGTCATCCGGAAGCTGAACTTCCTTGCTACGCTTCAGTTGGCTTTGCAGCAGAATCCCGGTACTAACCATGTGGTTGTCGTTTCGGGATCCTCGGACGCCGAGAAGCTCGATGTGAAGTTAGCGCGCGAGCAGTTTCATGCGTACGAGTCGAATCTGGAGTTTCAATACTTGACGGATCTACAGTTCTCGGACCTGGGACCTCAGTTGGAGCACGTGCCGCCTAACAGTATCATCGTGTTCCTTGATTTCATAACTGACTCCCGTGGTGAGCAGTTTATCCCTGCACGAATTCTGCCGGCTATCGCCAAGACGGCGAACCGGCCGATCTACGGAACGTTCGCCTCCGTTGTGGACGGGGGAGTGGTGGGAGGCAGCGTAGCTGATCTAGGCGAGGTGGGCCAAATCCTGGGCAATGATGCGGTGCGCATTTTGAAGGGAGAGAAGGCAGAGAACATCCCGGTTACCACCGGTGATTTCCAGCATTATGTGATCGACTGGCGCCAACTGCGCCGCTGGGGCATTCCAGAAAATCGGATTCCGCCGGATAGCGTTGTTCTGTACCCGGAATACTCCCAATGGGCACTTTATCGATGGAGAATCCTGGGGCTTTCCGCACTTCTGTTGATCGAGACTCTGCTGATCGTTTTGCTGTTGCGAAGCATCGCCAGGCGCAAGCACGCTCAAGAAGCACTCCGTCGAAAGGAGGCGGAACTCGCAGAAGCGCAGCGGCTCGCACGGGTCGGCAACTGGCGGTGGGATACAAAGAATAACGCCTTAACCTGGTCGGAAGAGCTTTACCGCATCCACGGACTTGATCCAGGGTTGCCCATTCCACCGTGCAAGGAATTCGCACAGCTCTTCACGCCCGAGAGTTGGAGTCGACTGAGCGCCGCAATGGAGAAGGCATTGCAGACGGGTTCAGTTCAGGAGCTCGATTTGGAGCTAGTGCGTCCGGCCGGCAGCAAAAGGTTAGTCACTGCCCGTGGTGAAGCAGTGCGCGATGCCACCGGTCGTGTGAAGTACCTTCGCGGCACGGTTCAGGACATCACCGAGCGTAAGCAAGCGGAGGAGGCCCGATTCAGGCTCGCTTCTATTGTGGAGTCCTCCGATGATGCGATCATCTCCGAGAACATCGATGGGATCATCACGACGTGGAACCGCGGTGCGCAGCACATCTTCGGACTCAGTGAAGCGGAAGCGGTGGGCCAGCCTATTACTATTCTTGTTCCGCCCGAGCTTCGCCAGGAAGAGGAAACAATTCTACGTAACGCAAGAGCGGGTGAGAAAGTTGAACACTATGAAACGGTCAGGGTGACGAAAGAGGGCAAAGAAATCAACGTGTCACTAAGCATATCTCCACTGAGAGATGCGACGGGCAAGATCATCGGCTCTTCTAAAATTGCACGCGATATTACAGAGCGGAAACGAGCGGAAAAGGAACTGAAGAAGTCGGAAAGGCGGTTTCGCCTGATGGCTGACTCGGCGCCGATGCTGATTTGGTTGTCCGGTCCGGATACCCTCGCCACCGACTTCAACAAAGCGTGGTTAGAATTCACCGGCCGAACCGTGCAACAGGAGTTGGGAGAGGGGTGGATACGCGACTTACATCCCGATGACGTGCATCGACACCTCGAGACTTATGCTCATGCTTTTGAGAAGAAGCAGGAATTCACCAGCGAGTACCGTATGCGGCGGCACGATGGCCAGTATCGCTGGATGCTCGATCAGAGCGTGCCTCGTTTCCTGGACGACGGTACCTTTGCCGGATACGTCGGCTACTGCCTTGACATCAGCGACCAGAAGGAAACAACAGCTGCTCGAATCGAACTCAGCGGCCGGTTCATCCATGCGCAGGAGGCGGAGCGCGAGCGCATTGCGCGCGAATTGCACGACAACATCAACCAGAGGCTTGCGTTGCTGGCGAACGGACTCCAGGAATTTGAGCACGCCACATCAGCGGATCGGGATCCTTTGCAGAACAAGCAACTGCAGGACCTTTGGCAACTCACCAACGAAATCGCGACCGACATCCAGCACATGTCTCATCAGTTGCATCCATCCAAGCTGCACTACCTCGGACTGGCAGCCGCCGTACGTGATCTTTGCCGTGAGTTTTCCCGGCAGCACAAGTTTGAGGTCGAATGTGTGGTGCGGGATCTCCCGCAGGATCTTGAGGAAAGCGTCTCTCTCAGTCTATTCCGCACAGTGCAGGAGGCGCTGCACAATGTGGTCAAACACGGCCATGCCCGTCACGTGAAGGTGGAATTGACTTGCCAATCGAGTGTGGTTGAGCTACGCGTTTCCGACGATGGAATTGGATTCAATCCAGAGCAGGCACGAGAAAACCATGGCCTGGGACTGGTCAGCATGCGGGAGCGTCTGCGGTCCGTGGGGGGTGAGTTCTCCATCTGGTCAAGACCATCCCTAGGTACTCAGGTGACAGGAACTGTTCCGGCTACGACGAAGGGTGTTCGCAGGGGAAAAGAACCCGCTGCCTGATCAAAAAGGCTCAAAGTCAGCCATTGCTGACCGTCAATTCTGACAGTACCCGAGACCACTGAGGCCGAATAGCATAACGCTGCGAAGGTCGGCCTGTGGACCGGAACATCTCGGCAACCATAACGGCATCAAGACTGTCGGGGGGCGATTCCGCAGTGTCAGCCCTCGAAGAAGGACTTGTGCAGAGTACAACCATACTCCTTAGCGACGATAATTCTGCCGTTCTCGACCATGTTGGCGAGATGCTCAACAAAGAGAAAAGCTACAAGATCGTCGGCGCCATATCCGACGGCAGAGTTGTCGTCCGCGAGTACCTCCGGCTCAGACCCGACGTCATCATCCTCGATATTTCAATGGGGGACGTGAGCGGAATCGATATCGCGCGGGATCTGCGGGATTCGGGATGCGGCGCCAAGATCATCTTTCTCACTGTGCACGAAGACTCTGACTATGTGAACGCCGGCCTGGGCGCGGGGGGCTCGGCTTATGTTGTGAAATCGCGGTTGAGCCAGGACTTGCTTGCCGCCATCAGTGCGGTGCTTTCTAACAAGTTCTTTGTTTCGCCGAACCTGTTGCATTGACCCGGTTGAAGCGTGACCCGCCGTTACGCAGGAGAGACCTCTGATAGGGCACGTTAGTGGCAACGACTCAAAAACTGCATTCCAAGTAAATAGGAAACGTCAGGGGAACCACGCGGTTGACGGGTTCGGTCCACAACCAGCGTTGACACGCCTGGTGGTCTAAGGGACCCAAGCTCGGTCAATGTTGAGACATTCCGACTTCACCCTTCACCAGCAAATTCTCGGGCGTGCAACTCCTGATTTCGCCAACTATTCCCATCCGGCTTGCTATAAAAGCAGTTTTCGTCCAGGGCGGATTACTACGGTTTACCAGTGATCCGGGCACAATCCCGCAATGTTCAGGCGATTCAGGAGCGGACTGGCAATTTTGCCAGTTATTGGGATACCACGGTGCTAATAGACTGACTGCTCTTACGGTGCGCCTGTATTCTCCAAAGGAACTCCACGCTCGATCTTTCCGTCAGGCTCGGGCACTCGGGAAAAGTGAGACTCTCCTCAAAGCAGGCTTCCGGTTCTCGAATGGCAGGAAGACCCCAGTTTTGGCGGAATGCGACAGCGTTTCGATTCGCGCCACCATGTGATAACTCCCGGGTATAAACGGTTGATATGAGTCTCTTAGCGAACTTCAAAATCCGGACCAAGGTGGTGGTCGCCATGCTTCCGCTGGCGCTGATGGCGATTGGCGCGGGGGTATATTCGTCGATCGAAAGCCAGAAGATCGACACTTGGTACAGCAATTTGATCGACAATTACGTCAAGACATTTCAAGCGGTGACCGCAGCGCGAGGGAACACGATGCGGTTCCGTTTGTTGCTCTACCAACTCGTCGCCGAGGACAACCCCGATCAAAGGCAGGAAAACGACGGAGAATTGGACAAGGTGCAAGCCGATTACCGGGCATTGCTCGCCGACGCGCTACGGCAGAGCCCCGGTCGCGCTAGCGAAATCGAAGCGGCAGAGGCTGTGTTCGATCGAGCTGCATCCGGCGCACGCCCCGTCCGCGCCGCTGCCTTGGCTGGCAACCGTGAAAAGGCCATGAACATCATGCGCAGGGGGGTCGACGCTGATTTGCAGCAGGCAAGGCAGTCTATGACCGACCTGGTGGACGAGATGCAAAAGTCTGCAAAGCAGGAATCTGACGAACTCACTTCCCGGACGCACCGCGCGATTCTGATCACATGGATTGTGATCGTGCTCGGCTTGGTCGCATCTTTCGTCGTTGCGCTCTCCATCTTGCATGTTGAAATCGTCCAGGTTGTGTTGTCATTGCGAAGTCTTATTCTGGACGTGGCTGAAGGACGACTGGACCAACCCATTGCGAATCTCAACCGTCGCAATGAGATTGGCGACATGAGCCGTGCGATGCAGACCCTGCAAGTCGCTGCCCGTGAGCGGGAAATGCAGAGTTGGGTCAAAGCCGAGGTGTCGACCACGGTTGCGCGATTGCAAGCTGCCGAGGACTTCCCGGAATTCTCCGCCATCCTTCTGTCACGGATCTCGGAAGCGTTGGATCTGCTGTACGGTGGGTTCTACCTCGCTGACGATACCCACATGCGCTTCACTCGCGCCGGTGCTTTCGCGACTGACGTCTCAACGGAACCGCGAGAGTTTGCGCTTGGCGAAGCCCTGGTGGGGCAAGCCGCCATTGAGCGGCGCAGTCTTCGGATTGTTTCCACCGCCGAGAAGCCCCTCCAAGTCTTCGCGGGTGTGGGGACGGTGACACCCGCTTGCGTCCTTTTTGTCCCCTTAATTAATCAGGACGTTGTGCTGGCGGTCATCGAACTGGCGCCTTCGGCTCCGGTGTCGGCGCGTCAACAAGCGCTGCTGGACGCGCTGCTGCCGAGAGTGGCCCTCAACACCAAGATTCTTGTGACCACGATGCAGGCCAAGAAGCTGCTGAAGCAGACCCAGGTACAGGCCGCGGATCTGGCGGTAGCCAAAGAGGCGGCCGAAGCCGCCACCAAAGCGAAGTCTGATTTTCTGGCCAACATGAGCCATGAAATCCGTACGCCGATGAATGCCATTATTGGTATGACGCACCTGGCCTTGAAGACCGATCTATCTAAGAAACAAGCAGACTATCTGACCAAGGTGAAATCCGCCGCACACGCGTTGCTCGGGATCATCAACGACATCCTCGACTTCTCGAAGATCGAAGCGGGCAAACTGGATATGGAAAAGACAGGCTTCCGGCTTGAGGATGTGCTCGACAATCTATCGTCGATTGTCAGTCAGAAAGCTCAAGACAAGAACCTCGAGTTTCTGATCGCAGCGCAGCATGACATCCCGCCAAGTCTGGTCGGCGACCCGCTTCGCCTGGGACAAATCCTGATCAACCTGGTAAACAACGCGGTCAAGTTCACGGAACGTGGCGAGGTCTTGGTGACGGTGACTGTCGAGGAGCAACTTGCGGACCGAGTCAAGGTAAGGTTCTCAATCCGCGACAGTGGTATCGGCATGACGCCGGAGCAGAGCAGCCGCCTGTTCCAGGCGTTCGCACAGGCGGATACCTCGACGACGCGAAAGTACGGTGGCACCGGCCTTGGACTCTCCATCTCGAAGCGATTGGTTGAGATGATGGAGGGTACCATCTGGGCCGAGAGTGAGCCCGGCGTAGGCAGCACTTTCCACTTCACTGCCTGGTTCGGCATTGGATCAGAGGAGAAACGCAAGCGCTTCATTCCTGATCTGGCGGGAATCCGGGCCCTGGTTGTCGATGACAATGCACAGGCACGCGAGATCCTCACCGATGCACTCCGGGTTCTTGCACTCCGAGCCGAGTCGGTTTCGTCCGGGGAGGACGCCGTGCGGGAAATAGCCAGCGCAGATTCCCAGGACCCCTATCGCCTGGTGTTGATGGATTGGCACATGCCAGGAATGGACGGCCTGGAGGCCAGTCGCATCATCAAGCGCAATGATCGTCTCCAGCACATTCCAAAAATCGTGATGGTGACCGCATTCGGCCGAGATGATATCAGGACACAGGCAGAGGAGATTGGAATCGATAGCTATTTGCTGAAGCCGGTCAATTCGTCGCTGCTCTATGACACGCTGGTGGATTTGTTCGGCGTCGCCGGACTCGAGGATCACCGTTCTCGCGTGAAGAAAGACGACACACCGGTACATGACGCCACGGGAATCCGGATCCTGTTGGTAGAAGACAACGAGATGAACCAGCAGGTTGCGACGGAACTCCTGGAGAGTGCCGGGGCGATCGTAACTGTGGCCAACCATGGTGGGGAAGCGGTGAAAATCCTGACTGCCGGCGATCAGGCTCCGCCGTTCGATGTGGTGTTTATGGACCTGCAGATGCCCAAGATGGACGGGTTTACGGCAACCCGGCTGCTGCGGCGTGATCCGCGTTTGCAGCGCTTCCCGATTATTGCCATGACGGCGCACGCTCTCGTGGAAGAGCGCCAGCGCTGCCTCGATGCAGGCATGAACGATCATGTGTCAAAGCCGATTGATCCCGACACCCTGTTTTCGACCTTGCTGAGATGGGCGAAGCCCCGGCCCAAGCCCGCAGTCGAGTCCCAGTCGCCGTCACCGATCCCCGCAAAAGCGGCCGATGAAGTAATTCTGCCGAAAATCGCCGGGATCAATTTAGCCGACGGCCTGAATCGCGTCGCAGGCAATCGGAGACTCTACCGCGATTTGTTGGGCCAGTTCGCCGCCAAGCAAGGCGATGCGGCCGCGCAGATCTCAGCCGCGCTCGAAAGCAAAGACCTCAAACTGGCGGAACTCATTGCGCATACGGTGAAGGGTGTCGCTGGCAATCTTGCAATCACAGACGTGCAGTCTGCAGCGCAAAAGGTGGAGAAGGCAATTCGCGACGGGCAGGATTCCGTCGCGGTGCCGCTCGATGCGTTCGCAACCCTATTGCGCGCTCAGGTTCATGCCATTGAGCAAGCGCTACAAGAATCAGCACCTGCCCAGGAGGAGGGAGTGCTGCCATCGCCTTTCGACGGCGAAGCGGCCTCCGCCGCGATTGCCCGCCTCCAGTCCTTACTCGATGCGAGTGATGGTGATTCCGAAGTGGCATTTCGCAGTTTGCGGGACGTAATAGCAGGTGTTGTCGACCAGCCGCACCTGGATGCCCTGAGCGCATCCATCAGCGACTTCGATTTTGAGGCAGCGTTGCTGAAACTTGATGCAATCACCGAACAGTGCTGCACTCCGAAGGCGAGCAAGGAATGAAGCCGCCTCGCATCCGCATGGCCCTCAACTCAGGAACGCTTCTCACTATTGAAGTGAACCGCCAGGAGCGTGATGTCATCCTCCGGTTCTCGGCCGGAAGCGGTATCGGACCAGCGCGACAATTCATCAAGGACCCCATCAACGAACTGGCCCACTGACCGATCATGATGGCTCTGAAGAACGAGCTTGAAGCGATCGCCCCCAAATTGCTCATCTGACCGGTTCGTCGTTTCCGGGATTCCATCGGTATAGAGCACACTCCAGTCGCCCTCCCGGAAAGGTATCTCTACCGAAGTGTAGGCAGCGTCGGGAAAAAAGCCGAGGAACAAACCGTTTTCCACCAATTCGCGAGTCTCCCCTGCCGAATTGTCCCAGACGATGAGCGGCGGATGTCCCGCGCCGGCATAGCGAAGTGTTTGTTTGCCAGTGTCTATTAATACATACGCTGCGGTGACGAAGTGCCCCTGGAACTTTCCATAGAGAGCTTGATTCAGACCAGTTAATACACGCGCCGGATCGAAAGCACAACTCGTTTGCGCAGCTAGAGCAATTTTGAGCATTGAGGAGATAAGCGCTGCGGGCATGCCATGGCCAGACACGTCCGCCACTAGAACACCGATTCGCTTTTCGTCGATCTGGATGAAGTCGTAAAAATCGCCTGCCACTGACGTCATCGGGATATATCGGGCAGCAATGTCCAGACCCTGAATGGCTGGGATCTCACGCGGCAAAATGGACAGTTGAATCTCTCGCGCGGTCTCCATTTCGTGCTGGATGGTTAGTAATTGGCTGGCCAGTTGTTCGCGTATGCCGCGGAGCACGAGGTGGGTGTGCACCCTGGCTTTCACGACTGCCGGCGAGAACGGCTTATGGATGTAGTCGACAGCCCCCACCTCGAAACCCTTGGTTTCATCATCGGTTTCAGTCTGACCCGTCAGGAAGATCACGGGGATATCCCGCGTATCGGCGGCCGACTTAAGTCGAGAGCAAACCTCGTAGCCGTCCATCTCCGGCATCATGACATCGAGCAGGATCAAATCCGGCGCCGGACTTTGATTTGCGAGTTTTAATGCCTTCTCGCCGCTGGTGGCGATCTGAATCTTGTAAGTGCTTTTGAGAATTGAGTTCACTACGTGGAGGTTCGCGGGTGCATCGTCCACCAGGAGTACACTCTTCGCTTCGGCACTCATCGCTTTGCCTCTTGCTTGGCAAGGTTTGCGGAAAAATACTGGCCGAGCCCAGCAGCAACTTCCTTCAGTCCGCGGTCGAGATTGAAATCCAGCGCCGTAACTACTGCTGAGATCTTTTTGCCTTCCACCGGTTCGTTTCGGGAATAGGAATGCGACCAGACGACCCTACCCGATTTTCGGTCATAGAGTTCAAACTCCATGGACACGAGTCCGCCGATACTCCCGCTGTCGACTTCCTCGAATTCGTCGAGTCTGCCCCGGACCACAAATTGTCCTTCAGACGTGCTCCCCAGTCCGGCCACGGACTGATAATTCCCTGACGCACGAAGCATGCCAATCAACTTGCCCTTGAGCAGTTCGACGGGCGGCTCAGCCCAGCGACTGTACTGGTACGTGCCAACCTCGTTGGTGCCGATGCGATACGCAATCGGTGTGTCCTTAAACATCTCTGGTCCGCCGATGGTTGCAACTAACAGAGACACCGAGTACGTGTCGGTCGAAGGAGTTGGAGCCACGGGAACCTGCACCGTGTAATACTTAATGGGCCGAGTGGCGCCGCACCCGCTTAGGCCTAAGGCGAGCAACGAGATCAGAATAAGACCGGCTGTTCGATTCATAGATCACCTCTTCCGTGTGCCCTTGAGACAAACTCAAGGGTCCTGAAATTTATCTTTTCCGCCAACAGTCTCTCCCCACTACTCGTTGCAATCAAGCCACTCACGCCGCCTATCGGCCATCCCCCGTGTTCTGCAGCCTACTTCTCTCGCTCGCCTGGTTGGCGATCGGTCACAGTGTTTCCACGAATGAGCGTCGAAGGCCTGGTCTTCACCGTGTCCGTCAGCTGTTTTATGTTTTCGGTTGTGACGCGGAGGTCCACCAATATTTGGTCGATGTTGTCGGTGTTGTAATCCGTCGTATTCTTAAGCTGGTCCATGAGAGACGAAGCCGTGAGCAGCGTTTGCTTGAGCTCGACGACTACAGTACGGATATCATGGCGATTCTCAACCACAACTGGGTCAATGTGTGACAGGACAGCGTTTGCTTGATCTGTCGTTGTCTTGAGGTTGTCGAGCAAGGGTACGATCTTCGCACTCGCCGTCTGCACATTCGTCAAGCTCGCGGAAACCTTTGGGCGATCCTCAGCAAGCATCGAATTTAGATTCCCCAGCCCATTGCTGAAGTTCACGCGGTTCTTGTCGTTCAGGAGTTCGTTGACGCGTGCCACCGTAACTTGTATTTCCGTAAGACGTTGGTTCAGATTCTGCAGAGCCTGCTGGGCAACGGGGGCCAGGTCGCCCATCATATCGCCGATCGCACCGATTCCGACGGTCTCCGCTCCCTTCACTTCGCTGCCCGGAGCAGCAAGGGAAGCGTCCTTCGTTCCGGTTCCTAACTCCACATAGTTCTCGTCGAGAGCCCCAAGACTGGTAATCTTTGCTACGCTGTCGGTCTTCACAGGAACTTCGCGCTCCACGCTGAAGTCGATCTCCATGCGGGTCGAGTTCTGAGGATCCACGCGGACGGCATCGACCCTGCCGGCTTTCATGCCTCCGTAGCGGACCGTGGCGCCTGGCAAGAGACCGCCTGCAGACTTGAAATATGAATAGTGAGCAACCTCACCTCCGCTGAATGCGCCAGCCACGGCCAAGACCGTCCCGATCAGCAAAGATGCGGCAATCAATACAAAGAGTCCTACCCAAACCTGCTCGCGCTTGCTATCCATAAAGCCCTCTTAAAAAGCTCCAAGTTCTCAACTGTTCGTGGCCTTCCGGTTCCCGGTGAGCATTTGCAGATAGTCCAGTTCCTCAGTAACTTCAGGCTCCGGAACCCGGTCCAGGAACTGGCGCACACGTGGATGGGTGCTCGCTTGTAGCTCCTCCTTGGTTCCCAGCGCAACGACGTGGCCTCGGTCGATCAAAACCATACGGTCAGCGATCAGAAAAGCACTGGCTAATTCGTGCGTCACCACCACTATGGTTATGGCGTAAGCCTTTTTGAGGTTCAGGATCAGTTCGTCGAGTCCCGCAGCAATAATAGGGTCAAGCCCCGCTGACGGTTCATCAAAAAACAGGATCTCGGGATCCATGGCCAAGGCACGGGCGACCGCAGCACGCTTTTTCATTCCTCCACTGAGTTGCGAGGGCATATAGTCTTGAAAATTCCCCAAGCCAACTTGTCCGAGCTTGATCCGCACCATAACCTCGATCGTGGAGTCTTCAAGATCGGTATGTTCATGCAAAGGCAGCGCAACGTTTTCGCCAACGGTCAAAGAGCCAAACAGGGCTGAGCCTTGAAATGACATGCCGATCCTCTTTCGAATCGAGTCCATTTCTCGCTCTGAAATGCGTGCGGTGTTAATGCCATTGATCCACACCTCACCCTGGCTCGGCCTCTCCAAGCCGACTAATGTTTTCAATAACGTGCTCTTTCCCGAGCCCGACCCCCCCAAGATCACCATGGTTTCGCCTCGCCGAACGTCAAAGGTAACGCCGTGAAGGATCTCGCGCTCTCCGTAGCTCACACGGAGATTGACCACCGAAATGGCGGGCGTGTTGCCGGAGTCATTCATATTCTCTACCCACGGCCGCGGCCCAGTTGGCCAACCGATCAGGATCCGTACGCCGTTCGAATTCTAGAGTCGACCGGTCGTCCGGCATCATTCGCATACTCCTTGGCTAAGTGGGGTTAATAAAATAAAACAGAGCAGTAAACACCAGATCGACAAGGACCACGAGCGCAATAGAGGTAACGACTGCTGCCGTCGTCGAGCGTCCAACCTCCTCAGCGCCCGCGCCGGTTGAGAAGCCTTCCTTGCAACCGACGGCCGTAATGACCAAGCCGAACAACACACTCTTAATGAGGCCCGTATATATGTCACGCGAGACGATGGCATCTCGAGTCGCTTGGAAATATGAGATGAATGTAAAATTCGCGCCGGCGACGCCGAAAACACTTCCGCCCACAACCCCCATGAAGTCAGCCCAGATTGTGAGGCAAGGCAGCATCACCAGCATGGCCAGAAACTTGGGCGCAACGAGAAAGGCAACTGGATCGAAAGCCATCGTTTTCAGGGCATCTACCTCCTCGGTCACCTTTTTGGTCCCGATTTCCGCGGCAAATGCGGACCCCGAACGACCGATCACGACGATGGCTGTTAGCAGCGGTCCAAGTTCTCGAAGAATCGAGAGGGCTACGGCGCTGGCCAGGAACTGCATCGCTCCCAACTTCCGCAGCTCATATGCACTCTGCAGGGCCATGATCAAGCCCACAAAGAATGTGATCAGCGAGACGATGGGTACGGCTCCGACACCCACCGCCATGGCTTGTTGGATAGCCCGGTGGGGTCGCAGGCGCTGGCCCCGGAGAGGACCCACGAATGTGAAATAGGCAGATTGGCCTGCGAGCGTCGCCAAGCCACCAACATAGCCGAGGCCGTTCAGCGTCCAGAGGCCGACCAAGCCCGGCACGACTGCGATTTTTTCCAACGCTTTCACGCCAACGGTTCCCCTTCCCAGGAATTGCTTCCGCCTTGTTCTGAAGGGCGGCTTTCGATGAAGGCCTGTCTTCGAAGGCGGAACTCAAACTTCGAGTGCCTGCTCTTCGTTTTCGCGTATTTCAAAAACTCCGGTTAAGCGCGTGAGCTGTAACACTTGACTAACGGCCGCGGTCAAACCGAATAGGACAAGCCGCTTTTTGGATTGGCGGGCTTCTTTGAGGACCTCCAACAGTGAGGCGATTCCGGAGCTATCGATGTACTTGACCGCGATCAAGTTTACGGCCACGCGATCTGTCCCTTTCAAAGACTCCAACAGTGTCTTGCGTAAAGCGGGTGAATTGCCAAGGTCAATCTGACCTACCACATCTACGATCGTGGTTCCTCTTTCAATACGGGTCGAAGACCCCATCTGTCTTTCCATGTCCATCCTCCCCTACATCGGGTCCGGAACCGCGACCTTCACTGGCTTATCGATCTTCGCGGGAATGCCAATTCCATCAGCCGCAGGTCACCTTCACTGCGGCGATCACTCTCCATCGACACTCACCTTGGCAGCGGGAAGGTGCTTGATGAGTCTCAGTTGATTTCCTCTAGGGACTCTCTCGTAATGCATCTCATCCATGCTCGCCTTGATCAAGTGCGTTCCTCGCCCGCTTAGTGAAACCTCATCCAAGGGTTGGCCGCAGATCCTGGCCGGATCCGCCGCTTCGCCCCGGTCGACCAGAGTGAATTCCAGGTGATCGGCACCGGCTTGGCAATTTAATTCGATCTCCTGGTCATACCGATTCCTGTAGGCGTGCCGAATGATGTTGGCCAAGGCCTCGTCAACGGCCAAAGTGACTTCCCGACACGAGTCCTCTGTCAAGCCGTAGACCACGCCGAGCTGGCCCACGGCGGCGCGGACGATAGACAAAAAGCGCGGATGGCTTGACATCACAACTCTCAAATGAAAGCTCATCTGGCTCCGCTGAACTGTCCCTGACATCGGTCACCCTCGGGGCGGTCTCCGGTTATGACTGAGTTAGTGGATCGACTTCGTTGTTGGCGGAGCCGTCGCTACTCAGCGTCGCTACAGTTAAGTGCTACCAGCATTGGCACAGGGTCGCTTCCAACGGCGCGATCCCGGGGCGTTCACTGTTCATTTCATGCTAACGGTTTAGCAGAGGGGATAAAACTGGCAGAACTAACAGCCCGATGCCGAAGAATAAAAGTAAATGATCAGGCAGCCCCGCTCGCGCTTTGTGAATGGTGCGCATTCCCGAAACCACCCCGAACCAGCCAAGTCACATTTCAAGGTGGGGCTGTCAGTATTGACAGTTACCCCCTCGTTTCGTTCCGTGTACTGTTCGCCTAGTTGAAGGTGATGCCCCGGCTCGCTGAGGGCTTTGCCGAGTAGTCGGAAGTACAAGTGTGCTCTTTGGCGGTTGAAGGCACGACGGCTCGCGAGTAAACCGGAATGCACTGGTTACGCAAACTCGAGCGTGTGCTGCTGATCTTGGGGGGACTGATGGTCGCCCTTTATGTAGCAGCTAACGTCCATCGGACCGTTCTGTCCAGCGCAGAGTTGCGGAGGTTCAAAGCTCGGCAACTGGTTCCGGCAGTGCCTCATGGGGTGGCATCGACCCCTGCCACTCCGAACTTCAGTTTGTGGTCGCAACGGCGGATCAAGGACTACGAGGAGAGCCTGGCCGCACAATTCGCGCCCGCCATCGCTATCCTCCGCATACCTAAGATTCACGTCGAAGTTCCTGTCCTCGAAGGAACCGATGACCTGAGCCTGAACCGGGGAGTGGGGCATGTGGCAGGTTCGGCCAATCCCGGTGAGAACGGCAACCTGGCAATTGCCGGACATCGAGACGGCTTCTTCCGCGGCCTAAAGGACATCGGTCTCGGCGACACAATTGAGTTGGATTCGCGCGGGGAAACGGAAATTTACATCGTTGATCGCATCACCATTGTAGATCCGAGCGATGTCTCAGTGCTGAAGCCACGCGTGCACGAGTCGCTGACGTTGGTGACTTGTTACCCGTTCTATTTCGTTGGTAGCGCTCCGAAGCGTTACATCGTTCAGGCATCTGTCGCCGATTCCCCTCCGTCGACCCCTCATGCTATATCGGGCCGCCGCGCTCCGAGCCAGGTGGCTTTGAACAGCAAGCAAATGCAAGATGAACCAGTTTCGAACAGATAAGCCGAGTGATCTAAATTCATGGTTCCGAAAGATAACAACTAAGGAGAAAAGCAATGCGATCAAGAGCAGGTTGGAAACATACATCGCTGGTGTTCATGGTGGGGGTTGTTTGCCTGGCCTTTACCCTGAGCATGAGCGCGCAGGTGCAAACAAAGACTTATACAACCAGCGACAATGCCACGGTAGACAACCACGTCGAGAGCGGTGAAGTCATAACCGTCTCAGGCAACGACCTGGTCGTCAAGATGGCGGATGGCACCATCCGGCATGTTGCCAATGTACCGGAAAGTGCCAGAGTCACGGTGGATGGCCAGGAACTCGGAATTCACGACCTGAAGCCGGGCATGAAACTGCAACGCACCATCACCACCACCACAACTCCCAAGACCATTACGACGGTGCAGAGTGTCACGGGAAAGGTGTGGTTCGTAAGTCCGCCGAATTCTGTAATCCTCACCCTGGCGGATGGAAAGAACCAGAGTTTCAAGATTCCGAAGAATCAGAAATTCAACGTTAATGGCCAGATGAAGGATGCGTGGGGTCTGAGGAAGGGGATGACCATTTCTGCGACTAAGGTCGTTGAGGTTCCCGTCGTTGACGTTGCACAGACCAGGACCGTGACCGGCGAACTGCCGCCCCCGCCGCCTCCGCCACCCGCCGATGTACCGATTCTGGTGGTC
>CZKJ01000062.1_pt1 | contig 38527 bp, 27 predicted proteins | sample 1122331 | NCBI WGS metagenome assembly CZKJ01 (sample SAMEA3539301, study PRJEB10725) | soil metagenome | biome: tundra; feature: field; material: soil | place: USA | collected 2010-05 | depth 0.15 m
GCCCCGCTTTGGCGGCCGTTACCTAAACGACAACGGGGGTGACAGAATTTCGTTGCAGTTAATACGACATTTTCTGGTTGCAACAACAGATCAGGACCAAAATCTCACACTGGATGGGCGAATGGACTGGCACGAAATTCAGCTTGCTTCGATAATGCGATTGTGGCAAGATTGGCCGCGTAAGAACGGAAATCCGATGGCCAAGCCAGGTCAGAGTTCGGCAAAGGCCGTAATTATCGCTCTCGTTGCATTACTGGGGGCGATCGTGCTGGGGACGCTGCTTTTTCTGAGCGATCTCGGAGGCGCCCTGGGTGGGTCTCGCAGGTGACGCGGAATCCACAACTGGGTCTAAGGCACGATCCTCATGGCCTCGCCTCACGCACGGGAGATCTCATTTTTCCTGGCAGGACTGAGCAGGAGTGTGAGTTGAGTCGTCATGGTTGCCCGCAAAGCAGAACTTGTCCACAAAGTCATCGCCGTAGCGGGTTCGGACTTCTTCTGGAACCTGTTTGTTGCTAAGCTTTTGGAAATCGAAGGTGATCGCTCCATTCTCTTGAACGGTCGCCAGAAGATAGCCCCAAACGTCGGTCTGCGCGTTCGCTTTCTTCAGGACATCCGGAGGTAGGTCGGGCAGGCTGTATCTTCTGGCGCCAGCCGTACCGACGATCCAGCCCGGCAGAACCTGGCCTCCGTGCTCGGGATTTTTCCAATACGCGGTGTCGAACAAGTCCTCCATGAAGAAATGAGAATGGCTGGCCAGAACGTACACAAACTTGCCTGAATCCTTTTTCCACTTGGCCAGGTCGCTGTAAGCTTGCCGGCCGCTCTTGAGGCTTTTTTCGCTTGGGTTAGGCGGGTCTCCATTCATGCTGTGTCCGCAGGCAAGGCTGTTGGGGAGCGCCCGATGCATGCCAACGACTACGGTCAGCACGTCCTTGTCGTTCTTGTCGTGTTCGAGAACTTTCTCGAACCAAGTCAGCTGTGCATCGTCGAAGCCGTCATTTCCTGAGTTGTCGAGGTAGATGAAATCAATGTGGCGTTGTTTCCAGTGAAAGTACGCTTTTACAGCTCCATCTTTTGGATCGTCGTGCAAACGCTGAGCTCGCAGGTCCGGGGTGTCCAGCCAATAGGCAAACTCAGCGGTAAAGTCCGCAGGGACTTTATTGCCGGCTACTTCGTGATTGCCAATGCCCAGATGAACCGGGAGCAAGCCAAAGGGTGCAACCTGGTTGGCCAGGAAATCTCCCCAGGCGATGCGCCAGTACTCGTCGACCGGAAGGCTGCTGTCGTAACGTTTGCTCATGTCTTCATCGACGCCATACATGGCTCGGAAATCGCCCAGATGCCAATAAAACTCGGCATGATGCTCCAGCACGCTCTTGGCGATGGTTGGCATAACTACGTCGCCGCAGTTACGCGAGTCTCCCGAGACTGCGAAACGCCAGGTGCCCGGGGCTTGCTGGGCCCAGGCAGAAATTCCGGCAAGGCACAGCGACATCGTCAGTAAAACTTGCTTGGAGTTGGACATGGTTGTCTGCTTTCTGAACTTGCGGCTACCTCTGGTTCGAACGCTTGGTTGAAACGATACCACCAAGCACAATCTCCATGCCCTCGGCGGCTGCCCGCACTTTGGGATAGTAATTGCGGGCTTCATGCACAACCTTGTCGACGATGGCGTCGGTGTGCTCGGGATCGTGGTGGAACAAGACGAGCTCTTTGGCACCGCTCTCCATCACTACATTGACGGCTTCGCGCCAATGGCTGTGTCCCCAGCCGCGGCGGCGGGCTTCGTATTCCTCGGGAAGATATTGCGCGTCGTAGATGAGCACGTCCGCGCCTTCGGCCAGCTTACGTACGGCCTTGTCGAAATCGGCGTCGCCGGGCTCGTTGTCGGTAGCGTAGACGAGGATTCCATCTTTGGTTTCGAGGCGGAAGCCCATGCATCCTTGGGGATGGTTGAGCCATGCGGTCTGCAGTTGGATGCCGTCCTCGAGCGCGATGCGTCCGCTCTCGATGTCGTAGAAATCGCGACGCGCTTTCATCTGACCGATATCTACGGGAAAGTACGGTGCGGCCATCTGATCGGCCAAGACTTGTTTGAGGCTGCGGGTTCGGCTGGAGCACTGGAAAAGAAAGCGATTCTCCGCATTCGCATAAAGAGGGCGAAAGAACGGCATGCCCTGAATGTGGTCCCAATGAAAGTGTGAGACGAAGACGTGGGCCGAAAAGGGGCGGTTGCCGAATTCACTTTGCAGCTGCTGGCCGAGGACGCGGAAACCGGTGCCGCAATCGAAGATGTAGATGCGATCGCCGAAGCGTACTTCGACGCAGGAGGTATTGCCTCCGTAGCGCATGTTCTCGGATTGTGGAGTTGGGGTGGAACCGCGCACGCCCCAGAACTTGATCCGCATAGGTTCGTGACCGCACGAGGGCCCGGTTGCTTGGTGACTTCTTCCTTATATCTTCCGACGATCGGCCGCGCCCCGTCAATTGCCGGGTTGGTTCATGTCCTGCCACAATAGAAATGTACTCTTGAAGCCACAATTCGCGACCACGACTGTCTGCAGGGCGAGATCTATAACTTGACCGAAACAGCTCAAAGAGAGTGTCATGGTCACCGTCTGGACACTCATCAAGCTCAATGGGATATATTGCGGGCGCGATTGGGAGAATGCGATGCGACGAATCTGCTCGACTTTGGTAGCGGTTTTACTGGCAGGGTTGGGCTTGCTCATAGCGGCCCAGGCTCAAACCCCCGAAAAACCCGATTTGAGCAAACAGCCCACGCTTTACGTCGTTGGCTATGCCCACCTGGATACGGAATGGCGGTGGGAGTATCCCCAGGTTATCGACGAATACATTCGCAAGACCATGGAAGATAATTTCAAGCTGTTCGAGAAATATCCTCACTACATTTTTAACTTCAGCGGCGCCAACCGCTACCGCCTCATGAAGGAATATTTTCCGGACGACTTCGCAAGAGTGAAGAAGTACGTGGACGAAGGAAGATGGTTCCCGGCGGGCTCTTCCATGGAAGAAGGCGATGTGAATACACCCAGCGCCGAGGCCATCATTCGGCAAATCCTGTACGGAAATAACTGGTTTCGCAAAGAGCTCGGGAAGGCCAGCGCGGAGTACATGCTGCCGGATTGCTTCGGATTTCCGGCGTCGCTGCCGACGATTCTCGCACACTCTGGGGTAAAGGGATTCTCGACACAGAAATTGGTGTGGGGATCGTCGGCGCCCGGCGGAGGTGGGGAGTCCCTGGAGAAAACGCCGGAAGGCACGCCCTTCAACGTGGGCGTGTGGGTGGGCCCGGATGGCGAGAGCGTGATGGCAGGACTGAATCCGGGCGACTATGCCGGCGGAATCAACAGCGATCTGAGCAAGCCACTTCCTCCGCTCCCGCCGGATAAGGTTCTGGACGATCTGAACAAGAAGTTTCAGCCGCTTCGGCAAGAACTGGTTCAGGCGGACCAGAACAATTCAACAATGGATACCAGACACATCGAAGAATACCTGGCGGTGCGGAATCAGCAGAAAACCGAATTACAGATGCAGCAGGATCGAGAGTTAGGCCGGCATCAAAGCGACTGGGCGGCGCGCGTAGAACTTAACGGCAAAGTGAGCGGGGTCTTCACTGATTATCACTACTATGGAACCGGCGACATCGGTGGAACTCCGGATGAAGACTCGGTGAAGCGTCTCGAAGCGATGCTCACGGGCGGCAAAGCCAGCTTGCCACTGGATGTTGATCCTCTTTTTTCCCGTTTCTCCCATGAGCAAGGACCGGCGGTGCAGCTTGGCGGCGGGCCGGTGCATGTGATTTCCGCGAACGCCGAGCGGATGTTTCTCGAGATCACGCCCGCCGAGGCGGCCGGACTTCCGCGCTACGCGGGAGAAATGGAACTGACCAATCACTCGGCGGGGTCGCTGACGTCGCAGGCTTACCAAAAGCGCTGGCTTCGGAAAGAAGAGCTGCTGGCGGATGCGGCGGAGAAAGCTTCGATTGCGGCGGAATGGCTGGGAGCGCGGCCTTATCCGCTGCAACGCCTGAATGACGCTTGGACGCTGGTGATGGGCGGGCACTTTCATGATCTCGCCGCCGGGACGGCAAGTCCCAAGTCTTACGAGTTCGCGTGGAACGACGATGTGATCGCGATGAATCAGTTTGCGGGCGTGCTCAAAGACGCTACAGAAGGCGTTGCGGCGGCATTGAACACCGAAACTAAGGGCGTGCCGGTCGTTGTATTCAACCCATTGAATATTGTGCGGGAAGATCTGGTGGAAGCCAGCGTGGACTTTCCTGGAGGGATACCGACGGCAGTGCATGTTGTCGGTCCAGATAACGATGAAGTTCCGGCGCAGATTTCGAACGGCAAGGTGGTCTTCGTGGCGAAGGCGCTATCGGTCGGCTACGCGGTTTACGACGTGCAGCCGGGGGCTGGCCCGGCCGACCAGTACCGTATGAAAGTATCGGAGAATTCACTGGAGAACCAATATTACCGCGTCAAGCTGAATGCCGATGGCGACGTTGCCAGCATTTTCGATAAATCTTTAGGCAAAGAATTGCTGAGCGCCCCGGCGCGCCTGGCGATTTCCTATGACAACCCTGAGCACTGGCCGGCGTGGAACATGGATTGGGAGCAGGAGCAGGCCGCACCGAAAACTTATGTCAGCGGTCCGGCGAAGATTGGAGTTGTGGAAAATGGTCCGGCACGCGTGGCGGTGGAAGTTTCGCGGGAGGCTGTGGGATCCAGGTTTGTGCAGACCATCAGCCTTTCCGCGGGCGATGCGGGGAAGCGCGTTGAGTTCGCAAACGTGGTGGATTGGAACACGAAGGAATCGAATCTGAAGGCGACGTTTCCGCTGGTGGCGGCGAACGAAATGGCTACCTATAACTGGGACATTGGCACGATCCAGAGGCCAACGGCGGAGCCGAAGAAGTTCGAAGTGCCGACACACCAGTGGATCGATCTGACAGACGCGAGCGGTGAATTTGGTGCGACGATCTTGACCGACTGCAAGAACGGATCGGACAAGCCGAACGATCATACGATTCGGTTGACGCTGATTCGAACGCCAGGAACGCGCGGAGGGTATGCGGACCAGGGGACTCAGGATCTTGGTCATCATGAATTTGTTTATGGCATCGCCGGACATTTCGAAGACTGGCGTCAGAGTCAGACAGACTGGCAGGCGCAACGCTTGAACGATCCGTTGATCGCCTTTGAAACTGCAAAACATGCGGGCGCACTCGGACGGGAGTTTTCCCTGCTGAAGGTCAGCAATCCGCGGATTCGAGTTCTGGCCCTAAAGAAAGCGGAGGATGGAGACATGATTATCGTTCGCCTAGTTGAAATTGACGGCAGGCCCCAAGGGGACGTTCGGATATCTTTCTCTGCGCCGATCACTGCCGCGTATGAAGTCAATGGGCAGGAACAACCGGTCGCAAGCACTGCCGCGAACGGCGGTGCGCTGTCAGTCTCGTTCAAGGCTTATCAGCCGCGCACTTTCGCGGTTAAGTTGGCTGCGGCTGCAACCCCAGTTGCGGCGATGCAATCGGCTCCGGTCCCGCTGAAATATGATCTGGCCACTGCGAGCAATGACGGCACGAAATCGGTGGGAGGGTTTGACAGCAAGGGCAACGCGCTGCCGGCGGAGATGCTGCCGGCGCAGATCAGGTTCAACGATGTGCAATTCCAACTAGCCCCCGCGAAGACAGGCGCGCCCAACGCGGTTGTGGCAAAGGGGCAAACCATTGATCTGCCAGCGGGCCACTACAACCGCATATACGTATTAGCGGCCTCGGCGGAAGGCGATCAGAAAGCCGTATTCGATGTCGGTGGGAAGAAGGCCGAGCTGAATATTCAGGACTGGGGCGGATTCATCGGCCAGTGGGACGACCGGGAGTGGAGCTCGAAAGATACCTCGCACGACGATTACGGCGAGATGACCGGCATCAAGCCAGGCTATATCAAGCGCGCCGACCTGGCGTGGTATTGCTCGCACCATCACAACGCTAAAGGGGCGAACGTGGCCTACCGGTACTCTTATCTGTTCGCGTATCCGATCGACCTGCCGGACGGTACGAAGAGCATCAAATTGCCCAACAACGACAAGATCCGAGTTCTGGCTATGTCGGTAGCCGAAGAGAATCCCGATGTGAAACCAGCGCAGCCGCTTTATGACTTGCTTGCTCCGCCGCTCGCGGCCTCGGCAACACTGAGCCAGGCGCAATAACGAGTTGACCGGCGTGCGTTTTCTGGCATAATGCAGTGCATCCCAGGAACTCAGGAGGACACTTATGCTACCTATTAACTGGAATACGGCCATTCAATATGCTGCTCTAGTTAAGATCGCCGAATCGGTGACTCCGACTGGCAGCTACGGCCAATCCACAATCGACCAAATCAACCTTGCCGGTTATAACTTCCTTCAGACTATTTATGGAGACGATCTGGCAACGGACATCGATCCTCATGTGGGAGATGTGGTGACGTTTGGTTTCCTCGCGGTTTCTGGTGCGAACGAGTTGGTGGCGGCAATTCGTGGTACAGACTCGATCCTCGAGTGGCTGCATGACGCGTCGTTTCTCATGGTGCCGTCTCCAATCCCCGGTGCTCATGGCTACACTGAAGATGGTTTCACGGCAGTGTATAAGTCATTGAGAATCGGGCCGGCCAATGGGACCCTCGCGGCAAGGGATTCGATTAAGAGCTATCTGGATACCGGAGCCGGCACGTGTGTTACGGTCTGCGGGCATAGCCTGGGCGGCGCGCTGGCGACGTTGCTGACACTCGATGTGGCATTGAACACTTCGTGCCACGCGCCCACGACCTATACCTATGCGAGCCCGCGCACCGGCGACCATATTTTTGCAGGCTCCTTCAATGCCGCCATTCCTGCCAGTTATCGCATTGCGAATCGCCAGGACCTGGTGCCAAAACTACCGCCGATTTTGCCTTTGCCCTATGAACATGTCAATACGCAATATGAACTGAATCCCCCACCCAACCAAGTCAAATCCTCCATACCTTGCATGCACCACTTAACCACTTATCTGTGGCTGATGGGGCAGCTCGCGGGAAGCAGTGCATACTCCCTTGATTCCGACTGCACAGCGACAGGGGAAGACCACATCTGACGGATATTTTCTTTGCCCCGGGCTTTGAAGCTTAATTGACAGTCAGAGGAATATTTAACAGAGAATCGGCATTCCCGTTCGTATTGCTAACCGTGTAGGCATTGACTGTAACGGTATAGTTGCCGGGGGTTGTCCCGTTGCCGCCTGCAGCAGTGGAGGAAGTGCTGTGGCCGCTTCCGCATCCAGGAACCAGTAAGGCCAGCATCAATCCTGCCCCGCCTAAACTGTGCCGTAATTTGCGGCTCCACTTTGTCGGTACGAGAACAAAGGCGAACAGTGCGAACGCACTCGCCAGGAAGGTCCGATTATCGAATCCTGTGGTTAGTAGGTTTGATCCCGCCGTGCTGGCCGTGGTGGTCACGTTTACGGTGGCGGTGCCGGTGGCGCTCTTGCTGAAGTCTACGGTGTACTGATTCAGGGAATCACCAGAGTTGATGGAGCAGGCGGCCTTGGGAGCCGTGGTTGTACAGGAGAGATAGACGCGTCCGGTGCCGCTTGTCGAATTCAAGCCGATCGTGGCGCTGCCGCCGCTGCCAGACTTCACGCTGATAGGGGTAGCGCTCATGGCTGGCCCTGCGACCGGCGATGGCTTGTACCAGCGAACATAGTCCACCGCCATTACGGCAGGGTTGGGCGTGTTGCTGTCTGGAGGCCCCGGCCAACTGCCAGTCCCGCCCACGGCGAGATTCAGTAACAGGAAGAAGGGATGATTGAAGTCCCACGTAAAACCCGACGGAATGTCATTCACCGTGCGAACCAAGAAAACATTGTCCGGATCGTCCACGTAAAACTGCACCATGTTGGCGGACCAGATGGCGCCATAACTGTGGAAGGTAGTGACATCGGGACCATTCTGGTCGTTGCTGGGAAATGTATAAGATTGCCCCAGTCCGTTTCCGCCACAATAGCAACTGGCCGACGAATTCCCGCCATGAATGGTTGACCGGATGGCATTCGGTCCCAGCCCACCTGAAGCCGGAACGTTCTCCATGAAATCCATTTCGCCGGAAGCCGGCCAGCCTACGCTGCCAATGTTGTTGCCGAGAGCCCAGAAGGCAGGCCAAAGTCCGGCACCGACGGGAAGCGCAATGCTCGATTCCAGCCGGCCATATTGAAAGTTTTGCAGGTTGTTTCCCGTATTCAGGCGAGCGGACGTCCAGCTTCCGCTGTAGGGCGCTACACCGGAATTAATCTTGATGGCTTGAATGACGAGGTGACCGTTGCCATCGATATAGGCGTTCGGAGAGCCGGGAACGCAGGGCGGCGTGCTGCTGCCGGGCGCGCAGTCGTACTCCACCTCATTGTTGACGTTCAGAATCCCGGTATCGTACTGCCAGTTGCTGCTATTGATGGGGCTGTTGGCCACGCCGTCGAACTCATCACTCCAGGCAAGATTCCAGGTTTGCGCGGCACAGACAGTTGGGAATGCCAGACAAAGCGAGCCCAGAGCCAAGAGTATCCGGAGAATTTCTCGAGCAGGTGAGAAATTGCGTGGGGAGTGAGCGGCTTCCATTTGGACCCTTTCAGAAAACCTCGTGCAGCACATCATAGCGAGGGAGAGAGGGTACGGCAAAGGTCATTGCCAGAAGTTTTTGAGCCAATTGCGGTATTCTTCGTGCAATGCGTTTATTTCTTATTTGGGGTCTTTTGTGCGCGGCAGCATTGGCGCAGACGGCGCCTTCCCGGCCAAACCCTGACTCTACGCTGGGGCGGAGTTCGACCGCCATCGCGGTTCCCCATTCCCCGGTTCCACATTTCGAAGACATCGGCAATCAAGCTGGTTTGACAGTCTCACACATTTCTTCGCCAGCGGCGAAGTACATCATCGAATCGGTAAGCGGCGGGGTCGGCCTGATCGACTGCGATAACGATGGCAAGTTGGACATCATCACGGTCAATGGCTCGAGCGTGGAACGCTACCGCCAGCAAGGGGGCGACCCGATGATTACGCTTTACCATCAAGACGCAGACCTCAAGTTTACTGACATTACAAAGCAGGCGGGATTGACGCACAAAGGCTGGGGGATGGGCGTGGCTGTCGCAGACTATGACAACGACGGACTCCCGGACATCTACGTTACCGGGTACGGGGGAAATGTTCTTTACCACAACCTGGGGAACTGCAAGTTCGAAGATGTCACCGAAAAAGCGGGCGTTGGAGGGGGCGAATTGAGCCTGGGCGCGGCTTGGGGAGATTATGACCGCGACGGAAACGTGGATCTATTTGTCTCCCGCTATGTCCACGTCGACATGAACAAGCTTCCGGAGTTAGGCAGCAACGAAAAATTCTGCCGGTTTCGGGGTGTGCTGGTGCAATGTGGCCCCTGGGGTTTGCAGGGGGAAACAGACTTGCTATTCCATAATCGCGGCGATGGCACGTTTGAAGAGGTCTCCAAGAAGGCAGGAGTCGACAACGCCCACCACTATTACGGGATGGGGGTCGAGTGGGCCGACTACGACAACGACGGCTGGCCGGACTTATATGTAGCCGATGATGCCGGGCCGAATTATCTGTATCACAACAAAGGTAACGGAACTTTCGAGGAAGTCGGCCTGATGCTCGGAGCCGACCTGAGCGGAGACGGCCAGGAACTCGGTTCGATGGGCGTCGACATGGGGGACTACGACCACGACGGACGGCTGGACATTTTTGTGACGGAATTCGTCGATCAGTCGGACACTTTGTACCACAACAAAGGAAAGGATGGCTTCGAAGACGTCAGTTGGAACTCTCACATCGCGCAGCCGAGCCATCCTTACGTGGGCTGGGGAACAGGGTTCTTCGACATGGACAATAGCGGCTGGCTGGATATCTTCGTGGCCAATGGCCATGTTTATCCGCAGGTGGACACGATTCCCGATGCGGCCCATTTCCGCCAGCCCATGCTGTTGTTTCGCAACAATCGGGATGGAACGTTTGACGAAGTTGCATCGGCTGCGGGGCTCAATAGTGGTCCGCTGCAATCGAGACGGGGAGCGGCGTTTGGAGACATCAACAATGACGGCTGCATCGATATTGTCACGCTGAACTGGGGACAGCCCCCGTCACTTCTGATGAACCATTGTCAAAATGGTAACCATCGTGTGCTGTTCAAGTTGCTGGGAACCAAGAGCAACCGGCTCGCGATTGGCGCGCGCGTAACCGTTCGGACCGGGAGTCTTACGCAATTCAGCGAAGTGAAGGGTGGCAGCAGTTATCTCTCGCAGAATGATCTTCGCCAACATTTCGGGCTGGGTAGCATTAACAATATAGACGAGGTCACCGTGCGCTGGCCGACGGGGAAAATCGAAGTTCTCAAGAATGTCCCAGCCGACTTCATCTATACGGTTGTGGAGGGACAAGGCATCAGAGTTAGGGTCCCACTTCCCGCGGTGGACGCCGTCAGTTCGGCCATGCGAACCGAAGAAGGCGGTGCTACAATCAACGGCGTAAAGGGCGCTCGCCCGTAGATTACCGTCCGCCAAGTCCAAGCAGGTCGCCCGAGGGAACATGAAAAAACGAATCGGGATTTGTGTATTCTGTGAGCTTGTTTGCGTGGCCGCTCTGAGTTTCTCAGTTCTTGCAAACGCACAAGACTCCCACAATGCTCCACCGGCTCAGGGCGCTTCCAGCGATCAATCAAGTTCAGTTCCGGTAATTCACGCGACCTCGCGATTGGTGCTGCTCGATGTGATTGTGACTGACCACTCCGGGAAGTTCATGCCCGGTTTGAGAGCCAGCGACTTTACAGTTTTCGAGGATAAGCAGCCGCAGAAGATCTCTGCGTTTGCGATGCAAGTACCACCGACGACGCCGGCCAGATCGTATCCACCTTTGAACCTTCCTCCCCACGTGTACACGAACTTCACGTTCATCAAGCCGGTAGCCGACCGGCCTGTGACCGTGGTTTTGATGGACATGCTGAACACGGCTGGGATGGATCAGGCCTATGCGCGGAAGCAGATGGTTAAGTTTCTGGAGAAGCTGCCCCAGGGGCAGCCGGTTGCGCTGTTTGCGCTCACTTCGAAGCTCCGCATGATTCAGGGGTTTACCGGTGACTCAGATACGCTGGTGGCGGCAGCCAAGGCGTTGCAGGGACATGAATCTCTCCTCCTCAGCCCCGAGGCGCAGCGACAGCAGGAGGAGAATGGAGCTACTGCCCTGGAGAATAATGCTGGTCCGCCGGGCATGGGCCCGGATCCCTCTCTCACTACCATGCCTGTGGCGCCAATCGGGCAGGCCATTCGCAATGCAATGGCGGCACAGGACTCGTTTCAGCAACTCGAGCGGATGAATATGACGCTGAGCGCTCTCGATTCCCTGGCCCATGCCGTGGCCGGTTACCCGGGGCGCAAGAATTTGATATGGCTTTCAGCGGAGTTCCCAGTCGTGTTTGGCCCCGGCATAACCCCCTACCAGCCGGTGGTGAATCTGCAGACGGGTCGAGATCAGACGAACAATGAGCTTCGCGATCTGGAGAATGACACGCCGCCACTACAGCAGACCGCGGCCCTGCTCGCCGCCGTTCGGTTGGCGATCTATCCGATCGACGTTCGCGGTCAGGTAAGCCTGGGGACGGGGATCGATATCAGTACTCCGACCGCCAACCTGGGGACAGTCGATATGCAAAATGAGGTCGCCTCAACGAGTCTGCGCCAGACTACTGCTCTGTGGGATGCGCATGAGGCGATGAGCGATATTGCACGGGAGACTGGCGGGCGTGCCTTCTACGGCACGAATGATCTTAACGATGCCATGTCTCGAAGTGTGCAGCAAGGGTCCAGTTACTACACCCTTGCCTACACTCCAACCAACCGTGAATGGAATGGCAAGTACCGAAAGATCGAAGTCAAAGCTGCAACTCCGGCCGCAGAGTTGACTTATCGCCGCGGCTATTACGCTGTTCGGGAGCGCCTGTTGGCCGCCAACCGGGCAGCGGTCGCCATGACCGCCGCGATGCAACCGTCAGTACCCGAGTTCACAGGATTGCTGCTAAAAGTACAGGTGCTGCCTCCGGACGCGGATCACAAAGCTGTTCGCATCGACTACGCCGTGGATGCCCACGACCTCAGTTTCAGCGATTCCGCGGACCAGCGCAAACAGGGGTCGATTGATTTCGCGGCCACGGCGTGGGACAAAGACTTCAAGCTGGTTGGGCACGTTGTAGAGACGATGGACACGACGCTTCGCCCTGAGGCCTACCAGCAAATTATGCGTAGCGGTCTGCCCTACCATCAGGAACTGCAATTGAAGCCGGGAACGTATACATTACGGCTCGGAGTTTTGGACAGAACCAGCCGTAAGATCGGCAGCGTAGGCGTACCGATCACAATTCCGTAAGGATAGAATCCGCGCCACCAAGAGCATCTTAGTAATCCGCTGCAAGCGCAAAACGGCAATGAGGTAGCCCAAGTTCTTCCTCTCCATCATGCTAAAATTCAGGGGTTCTCATGGGCAATCGGTTCAGCATCATTCTCGGGATGTTTCTGCCCATTGCCCTTCTAGCCCAAACACTTCCCGCTTCCCAGCCTGTTCCGCAATTTGAGGACATTTCGAAGCGAGCGGGTCTCACCGTTCCCCACAACTCCACGCCGGAAAAGCGTTACATCGTCGAATCGATGAGCGGCGGTGTGGGGTTCATCGATTGCGACAATGACGGCAAGCTGGACATTATTACTATCAATGGGTCCTCTGTAGACAGATACCGCAAGGGCGGGGACCCAATGATCACGCTCTATCACCAGGATGCCAACCTCAAGTTCACTGACATCACGCAAGCTGCCGGTCTCACCCGAAAAGGATGGGGCATGGGCGTCTCCGTCATGGATTTTGATAACGACGGATGGCAGGACATCTACGTCACCGGCTACGGCGGGAACGTGCTGTACCGCAATCTAGGCAACTGCAAGTTCGAGGATGTGACCGATAAAGCCGGCCTGCGCGTGGGTGGATTCAGCACCGGCGCCGCATGGGCTGATTATGATCGCGACGGCTTCGTCGATCTCTTCGTGCCCCGCTACGTGCACATCGATATGGACAAACTGCCCGAATTTGGCAGCGACGACAAGTTTTGCCGCTATCGCGGAGTCATGGTGCAGTGCGGGCCAGGGGGACTACCGGGCGAGTCTGATTTTCTATTCCGCAATCGCGGCGACGGTACCTTTGAGGATGTTTCGAAAAAGGCCGGAGTAGACGATCCCGGTCACTACTTTGGCATGCAGGCCGTTTGGGCGGACTACGACAACGACGGCTGGCCCGATCTCTATGTGCCTAACGATGGCAAGCCCAACTATCTTTACCACAACAAACACGACGGAACATTCGAAGACGTTGGACTTCTGTCAGGCACGGCGCTCAGTCTCGATGGCAAGGAGCAAGGTTCGATGGGAGTTGACTTCGGAGACTTTGACCACGACGGCCGGCTGGACATCTTTGTAACGAACTTTGTGAACGAACCGGATGCGCTTTACTGGAATCAAGGTGACCAGGGTTTTACGGATATTGGGTGGAAGGCCGGCATCGCCAAGGCCACGACGCCGCTCGTGGGATGGGGCACCGGCTTTGTCGATTTCGTCAATGATGGCTGGCTGGATATTTTTGAAGTGAATGGCCACGTCTATCCGCAAATGGATTACGTAAAAGGCGGCGCAGGCTACAAGCAGCCGGTGGTTCTGTATCGCAACAATCGGGACCGCACATTTGAAGACATCACCGCGCTTTCTGGGCTCGACAAACTGCCACCTGCCTCCCGTCGCGGAGCCGCGTTCGGAGACGTTAACAACGACGGTAAGGTTGACATCTTGATGCTGAACGTCGGGCAGCCTCCGACTTTGCTTCTCAACCGGACCCAAACTTCGAACCACGCTGTGCTCTTCAAACTGATCGGGACCAAAAGCAACAGGGCAGCCATCGGCGCGCGTGTTGCGGTGACTGCCGGCGGCGTTATGCAGTTCACCGAAGTGCGGAGCGGAACCAGTTATCTCTCGCAGAACGATCTCCGGCTGCATTTCGGGCTGGGAAAAGAAACCACGATGGACGCCGTCGAGGTTTCATGGCCGAGTGGTAAGAAAGAGATTTACAAGGACCTGGCGGCCGATTTCATCTACACGATTGTAGAAGGCACCGGCGTTCAACAGAAAACGCCATTTGAGGTGGGAGACAAACCGTAGGGAATCAGCCGCTCAGTCTGGAATTAGCGCGTCCTTCTTGACGACACGGATCATGTGATCCGTAAACTTAGTGTGCATCTCCGGCGTCTCGTACTTGGGCATGTGGCAGGTGACACAATCCTTTGTGCTTACGGTGCATGCGGCCCCGGGATGATCGGCCTTCGGCTCCGAACCAGAGATCTTATGGCAGCTTAAACATCGCTGGTCGTATGAAGCCGGCTCCTTCGCCAGCAACTGGTGGGGATCGTGACATGCCATGCAAGTGATGCGAGCATCTCCCTTGCCCCAGCAGCGGCTTTTTTCGAGACGGTATGCCGGGAAGCGCAGGGTTGCGATCCCGGTGAAGCCGTCCTGGTTGACATCCCACCATGTGCGGTGGCATGCGCCACAAAAGTCAACCGAGTCGGCAGGAGCCAGTCTCGCGGGGTTCAGCACGAATGCAGCACCCTCATCTCTAAAACCATTCTTTTCGGCTGCTGCATGGGCCGCTCCCGGCCCGTGACAAACCTCACAGGTAACGCCGGGCGTGGCCTTGCTTGGTGTAAACACTCCGCTCACGCTGGAAGCGGTGGTGTGGCAGCCGAAGCATTTCTGCGCTTCAGCGCTGGATATCCTTCGGCCAATAGCCTTTTCCAGAGATTCGGCAGGGGACAAGGGATGATTGGGTGTGAGACCGAAGGTCTGAGATGACTGATAGTAAGTCAGGCGAGTTTCGTAAAGCGATCCCTGGTGCTCGAATAAATAACTCTGCCCGTGATTGCCCGTGCCAAAGGCCCAAGTTAAGGGCTCTGAGATGGTCTGTTGGCCGTCGGTGGTTGTGTAAACCTCTCCCTCTGCGGTGCGCGTCATTTCGTACTTGTAAGGACCCTGTGACAAATCGACTTTATCGTGCGAGCGCAACAGTTCAGAGTCAGATGGGGGCCTGGCGGTGCGCGCCATTGGAGTGGTTTTCTGGGAGGCCGCTATATCAGAATGACACTGGGTACAAGCCGCTGGTCCGACATATTCGTCTTTAGGTGCGTTGCCCTTGGTAGGCCACCAGCCGGGTTTCTTGAGCCGCTCGGCGGTGCTGAACTGATCCGCAATGGTTTGGGGACTCTGGGCGCGTGTGGCAAAGGATACAAGAAGACAGGTACCAAGAACTTGCCAAACAAAACGGCTGCCCAGGCGATTCATGCGCATACTCTGAGAATTCCAATCCCGAATTCCAATCCAGAATTCCAATCCAAAGATACTCGACCGCTTGGGGAGGCACAAGCGGGCATTCAGCGAGTTTGGCGCTGATTTTGCGGTGTTACAATCATGAGGGTTTATGCGGATCCTGCCACTGTGTACCCTCTTGTCGTTATCTGTATCCGTGTGTTGTCTCGGCCAAGGTCCGCCGCCGCCCCGTTTTGAAGACGTCTCCAAGCAGGCCGGTCTGACCGTTTCGCACATTGCGGAGCCGCAGCAACACTATATTGTCGAATCCACCAGCGGTGGTGTTGGCTTCATCGACTGCGACAATGATGGGAAACTCGACATCGTTACCGTGAACAGCTCCACCATGGATCACTATCGCAACGGTGGCGATTTGATGGTTACTCTCTACCATCAGGATGGAGACCTGCACTTTACCGACATTACCCAGGCGGCGGGCCTGACCCGAAAGGGCTGGGGAATGGGAGTAGCCGTTGCGGACTTCGATAACGATGGCTGGCAGGATCTCTATGTGACGGGCTACGGCGGGAATGTTCTTTACCGCAATCTCGGCAATTGTAAATTCGAGGATGTGACGGAAAAGGCCGGATTGCGAGCAGGAGGATACAGCACCGGCGCGGCTTGGGGAGACTACGACCGGGATGGCTTTGTAGACCTCTTTGTGCCTCGCTACCTGAGTGTCGATTTAAGCAAGTTGCCCAAGCCGGAGGATATCGACAAACTTTGCGATTTCTCGGGCATCTCCATGGAGTGTGCCCGGCGAGGTCACACTGGGGAATCTGACTTGCTATTCCATAATCGCGGGGACGGAACTTTTGAAGAAGTTTCCAAAAAGGCTGGGGTAAACGATCCTGGCACCTATCTCGGGATGCAGGGTATCTGGGCTGACTACGACAACGACGGCTGGCCCGATTTGTACGTAACCAATGACGGCGGTCCGAACTACCTCTATCACAATAAGCACGATGGAACTTTTGAAGAGATTGGGCTTTTTTCCGGCGCCGCTCTGAGTCTGGAGGGCCAAGAGCGCGGCTCGATGGGAGCAGATTTTGGTGACTTCGATCATGACGGACGTCTCGACCTCCTGGTGACTAACTTTTATGGGGAGGGAGACGCGCTTTATTGGAATCAAGGAGAGCGCGGATTTACCGATATCGCTTGGCCGGCGGGAATTGCTCGTCCCACTGTCCCACTAGTGGGATGGGGCGCAGGGTTCGTCGATGTGGACAACGACGGCTGGCTCGATATCTTTGTGGCCAATGGTCACATTTTTCCCCAGTTTGATAATGTCAAGGGGAGCTCACCCTACCGCCAGCCAGTCCTGCTCTTTCGCAATAATCGCAATCGAACATTTGAAGACGTCAGCGCACTCTCCGGGCTGGATAAATTGGCGCCGGCATCGCGCCGCGGTGCGGCATTCGGGGATGTCAATAACGACGGCAAAGTGGATGTTCTTCTCCTGAATGTTGGTCAGCCACCCACGCTGTTGATCAATCGCACGCAGAATCAGAATCATGCAGTTCTGTTTCATCTAGTCGGGACAAAGAGCAATAAAGCTGCGATCGGCGCGCGTGTCACGGTAACGGCGGGGAACGTTGCTCAGTTCAGCGAAGTGAGGGGTGGCTCGAGTTATTGCTCGCAGAACGACCTGCGATTGCACTTCGGTCTGGGGACGGAAACAAGTACGACGGCTGAAGTTGCATGGCCAAGCGGGAAGAAAGAGACTTACAAGGAGTTGGCGGCCGATTTCATTTACACAATCGTGGAAGACAAAGGGATTACTGGGAAAACACCCTTCTCTGGACAGTTGGCCGGAACCAAGACTGGTCCGGTCGGGAAATAAAAGCCCGAACCGGATGCGATGGGCGGGAGTGGTCAGTGGGCATCGCGAGGAGCGGGCGGTTGACCCTCTTTCAGCTTTTGGAATCTTTCAAAATGTTCTCGCGCTATTGCTGGTTTGCCCAGCTTACTCAGAACCAGACCGAGATCGTATTCCGTTTCGAGATTATTAGGGTCGATCGTTTCTGCCGCCTGCAAGGCCTCCTGAGCTTTCTGGAGATCGCCTGATTGCAGGTAGAGATTGCCCAGACTCCACAATGCCTTGGCGTGTTGTGGTTGCAATGTTACCGCTCGCTGGAAATGTTGAATGGCTTCCGCGGAGCTACCCTCGTTCTTAGCCACCACCCCGAGTTGGTATTCCGCTTCTGCGATGTTCGGATCGAGTTGCAGTGAACGCTCCAAGGGGCCCCGGGCATCCGAGTACCTCTGCTGCTGAACATACGCCATTCCCAAACCCAACCAGGCCTTGGCATTGTCGGCACGCAGCGCAACATACTTTTCCAGAACCGTACTTGCACCACCTGAATTTTGCTGGAGCATGGCCGCACCCGCAAGATAAAGATCGTCGGGATTATCCGGGCTTCTAGCCGCCAGGGCGGAAGCTGCATCGAGGGCGACCTGTCCATTTCCGGCTTTCGTCGCTTCCACCACGAGATGCCGGAGCACAATGACACTATCGGGACTCAACGCAAGCGCTTTTTGAAGCGCTGTGACAGCATCCATGTGTTGGTTCTGCGCCGCATGCAATTCGGCAATGGCCACGAGCGTATCCGTGGACTTCGGATCCGCCGCCAGCGCTTGCTTCAATGCGCCCAAGGCTGCCTCCGGCTGACTCTTCGCCTGGAAAGCCCGTCCCTGGAGGTAATAGAACCGTGCGGGCCTTCGTTTGAGATTTACGGCAGCGAAGGCCAAGCACCGCAGGGCTTGGTCGGGGAGCTTGGCGTCGAGAAAGACTTCGGCCAGCTCAATTTCGGCAGACGGAAAGCGTTTTGCCTGCTCGGCTAGAGGCCAGACCTCCGGACTTTTCCCAAGAGCAAGAAGACTGGCGGCCTTCACCGGAATCGCTTCCGCGGGAAATCGATTTTGCGGGATCGCCTGCAGCACGGAGAGCGCTTGTTGAAACTGCCCACGTCCGGCATAGAGCTGGGCAGTTTCCACCTTTAATCCCAAGTCTTCGGGAGCGAGGTCCATCGCGGCTTTGTACTGCTCAATTGCTTTATCGGGCTGGTTTTCGGCAACGAATGCGCTTCCCAACCCGCGATGGGCCAGCACTGAATTCGAATTGATCTGCAAAACTCGCCGGAAGAGGGCTTCGGCCTCCGCATAACGTTGTTGGCGGCTGCGAATTGTGCCGAGCAAGGTTAGAGCCTGCTCTTGATCAGGATTGGTGGCAAGCACGGTCCAGAGGGATGTTTCCGCATCTCCCAGGTCACCTCGTGCAAACTGGGCACGCGCCTTGGCCAATAGATTTTGCTTTTTCTCAGCGTCCGCAGGTGAATCTTTCCGAACCTGGGCCGAGACGGAGGAGGGGAACCACAGAGAAAGCGCTGCGACGAGTACGACCGAAGCGGCCCGGTTAGTTCGATGGCGGAGGCTCATGATCTCCCCGGCGGTGCTGTTTCATGGCTTCGTACACTTGCATTTCTCTCTCCGCGTCTTCGGTACGGGAATCACGACGGTAGGCCATTGAGAGCTGGTAGTGAATATAATCGCTGGCGGGACTTAACCTGGCGCTGGTCTCGAGGTTCGAAATGGCTGTTTTGGTATCTCCCTGTTCCAGTTGTAGCTTACCTAACTGGTAAAAGGCGTCGGCGTAAGTGGGATCCTGCAAGACTACTTCGCGCAGCAGAACCTGACCCTCATCTTTTTTCTGCATCTGGATCAGGGAGTAAGCAAGGTGATATTTCGCTGTTGCGTCCGTGGGATCCAGGGCAAGAGCGGCTCGAAATTCCTGGGCAGCGTCAGTCTGAGTTGCCTGGTGCATTAAAGAAAGCCCCAGCAGAAAGTGGGTTCGCGCCTGGTTCGGGTCGATCGACAGCGCGTTGCGGTATTCCTCACTCGCAGTCCCATAGAGTTTCTGATCGGCGTAAGCTTCCCCAATGGCCACGTGGACGCCGGCTGAATCAGGGTTCGCCTGTTCCAGGGACTTCATCCGCGACATGCCTTCATCGTATTTCCCCGTCTTCGCCAGCGAAACCGCGTAGGCAAGGGCCAGCCCGGGATCTGTATTGACCTCTTCCGGTTTCAACAGCTGCAGAGTTTCCAGCGCTGCCGAATATTTTTCCACCTCAAAATAACTTAGCCCGAGGGCAGCCCGTGCTCGCATGTCGTCAGGATTCTGCTCCAGGTGATGCCAGAGCGGGGTGATGGCCTCAGAATACTGGCCGGCATAGAAGGCTGCCATCCCAATGTTACGGTCGAGGGTTGGAAGAGACGGATTCCATTTTGCCGCCTTGCGGAAGTAAGTTCCGGCGACGATGAAATCCTTTTGGCCGGCTGCGGCTACGCCCAGATTATTGTAGGCATCCGCGATACCGGGCTTCAGTTGATCGAGGTAGGCTTCCAACTTCTGCCTCTCCACGGACTGCTCAGGAGTGGCGTCCGGACGTACTTGATTCTCCTTAGCGGAGACGGGAAGGACATCTTGCGGCTTCCCGCTTCTTTGCACGTCCGGATGCGTGCGTTCACGCAATTCCGCAGAAAGTTTGAGTTCCTTTGCGCCTTCCTCCCTGCGTCCAGACCGGATGAGGACCCGGCCCAGCACGTAGTGGGCGCGGTGAACCTGATAGGCTCCGCGCGCTACATCGGTGGTCAAGGCGATGGCCTTGCGCATGGCCGCCTCCGCTTCCACTGGACGGTCCTGGCCAGCATAGAGCTCGCCCAGGTAGATCAGGGGATCCGGATTGTCGGGCGCAAGTTCGGAAGCGCGTTTCAGCTCACGTTCGGCTTCGTCCGCACGGCGCTGCTTCAATGCGATGTTGCCCAGTTCGTAGTGAACGCGGAAATCGTTGGGATTGTTCTTGATCTCTTCCCGCTGTTCCTGGGCGGCCTCGTCCCAGCCTTGGTCCTCATCGCGGTCGAGATAGGCTAGGCCCAGAAAGTAGTGCGCCTGGGTGATCTTCGGATTCTTCGCCAGCGCCCTTTTGAATTCTTCGATCGCCTTCTCCGGATAGTCTGTACTCCAATAGGCGTATCCGAAGCGGACGTGAATCTGCGCCGAGTCTCCAAGGCCGGCAAGCATTTCATCGAACAACAGACGCACGTGGTTGAAATCCTTGAGGTGCAAGTAAGTTAGAGCGAGGTTATAACCGACTTCGAACGTTGGGTTATCCACAATGGCGAGCTCTAGTTGCGCTTTGGCGCCGGCAAAGTCGCCTTGCTCGTAGAGAATGCGGCCGAGCAAGTAGTGGGCACGAGTCAAATGAGGCGCCAGGTGCAGCGCCTTTTCCGACTGTGATTTTGCTTCGGCGAAATCTTCTTTCTCGAGACACAACAGCGCGTAGTCCAATCGAATGTCTGGGTTATCAGGAGCAATGGCTAAGGCGTCTTTGAACAGCGCATCCGCTGCGGTGAGATCGCCCTGATGTGTGCGCGCGTTGGCGGTGCGCCGTAATGCCTCGGCCAGGAAGGCTTTGTACTCTGCCGCGGCGTGCTGCTGGTCGCCTCCAATGGCGAAGGTGCGGGCAGCGTCGTAGTGCTGCTGAAGGACATCCTGTTCCGCAGGGGCGGAAGGCTTAGGCTTTGCGCTTTGAGCAAGTGACACAGATAGGCAAAGCGCAAACTGTGATGCAAGTGCGAGGACGCGATCCAGACGCGATCGTGAGTGCTGGGTTTTACTCAAAGACGCGAGGGGACTGCTGGGACCCATTCTTAAGACAGAATAAAGGGTGGGACCTGACCTTCGTCAAGCCTCACCCTAAGGTTAGAGGATAGTCAGATCAGAAGTCGACCTTCAATCCATACTGAATCTGACGCGGTCCGCGGTCGTTGGCGACTCTCCCGAAGGAGTTCTGCACCTGCCCTGGGATCGTCACCATGCATGGGGCAAGGCACGTCGCAGTTGCGGGTACAGTCCAGGTGGTCGCTGACTCCTTCCAGAAAAGAGAGTTGTCGGCGTAACCGACGCACCAAGGTTGGGTTGGGTCCGCGCTAGCACCAGCCTTGCACGCGGTGCCACCATTGGAAAGTGACAAGTCCATACCGACGGAATTGAATTGAGTTTTGTTGAAGAAGTTGAAGAAGTCGAGCTCGAACTGCATTCTGACTCGCTCAGTAATCTTGAAGTTCTTGCGGACGGAAAAGTCAGTATCGGCGATTCCGGGTCCGGAACAAATTCCGCGAGGAGCGGTTGGATCGGTTCCCAGTTGATAGTGATCCAGCGTAAACATGGCGGGATTAAACCACTGGTTTCCGTTGGCGCCGCAAGAAACTCCCGGCACAAGGTTAGGACGGTCGGTTGTGGCGTTTCCCGCGCCCACTAGACCGCCGGTGGTACCACTGCCTCCAGCTAACACAGTCAGAGATGGACCACTTGCGTAGGTAAGGATGCTGCTGAGCTGCCATCCACCGGCAGCGGTGCGGAGAGCCGCACTGTGTCCGTCTAGCGTCGGAAGGTTGTAAACAATGTTGGCGGTGAAAACCTGGGGGCGGTTAAGCTGAGTCGGGCCGTAGTCGGCGTGGTGATTGTTTGGATCGATAAAGGTATTCCCAGCATTGAGGCCGCCACTGGAATCGCCAATATCGGTGTTGGCTAAAGACTTGCCCCAGGTATATGCGAATTGGGCGTCCAAATTCTTGACGCGCGACCTGAACAGAGCTTGCAGAGCATTATAGTTATCTCCCGACTCATATTGCTGCTGCGCAATCGTTCCCCAGCTACTCGCGCCGAAAGGCCGGAGGTGGTTTTGACTATTGTCTAGCGCATAAATCGTGCGGTCTGCTCCCGCCGGCACAGGATTTACATCCTGGAAGTTGAGGAGATGGTATCCCCGGTTGCCCACATAGCCCATCTGTAACTTCGTGTTCCGGAACAGTTCCCGTTCGAAGGTCAGGTTGTACTGCAAAGTGTTGGGGATATCAGAGGTTTGCTGGTAAGACCGACTCGGTGTTCCTGAGGCGGTCAGGTTAGTCGGAGCCACATCCAGTTGGCGGGTGAAGCCTGCCGAGAGAACAAACGGAGTATTTGCCGATCCGGCTTCCCGGATAGCCACGCGATCGCGCTGGAAGAACTGCCCAAACCCAGCGCGAATGACAGTCTTGCCATCGCCGTAGGGATCCCAGGCAAGTCCGATACGCGGGCCAAGCAAGTGATTGTTATTGGGGACCAGTGCGCGGTTGGAGGTGAGCACAGCACCCAACCCCTCATTACCGGGCAAGGCATTACAGGCCGCCAAACCGGGCCGAAGTACCCACATACCGTTGCAAGGCTCGGCGCCAATTGCGGGGTTGTAGAGTGCCGGATTGAACGTGGAATACTGATCGTTGCCGGCAAAGGGCTGGCGGAGGAAAGAGTAGCGTAGTCCGTAGTCTATGGTCAGGTTGCGGCGAGCCTTCCAGCTATCCTGGAAGTACATCTCATAATCGTGCCAGCGCATGAGCGAGTTTACGTTGGTGGTGTTTTCCGCACCACCCCAGGTTTGGTCGTTCCACAAAAGATCGAACACACCGTTGCTGGTGGAACCGGGGTCTCCTGAATGGATGTTACCGGCACTCGTCGTGCTCCAATACGTCGAGTTCGCGTTGGAAGCATTGCCGTTGATTTCGTTTTTCTGGTTATTCGTGGCAAGGAATCCAACCTTGAAAGTGTGGGACCCTTTTACTTTGGAAAAGTCATCCTTCAAAATCAGCAACTGCTCGTTATTAACCCACGGACCCATGTCAGAGAAGCCACCAACGGCAGCGCCGCCACCTTGGAAGTTCCCGGTGCCCGCAAGCGCGCTCCAGAACAGCGGCTCCCCTAATCCCGCAGGGCCGCCCAACTTGCTATTGGGGTTGAAGTACGAAGGAGATGCGGCATTGATCGCAGCCGTTAACTGGGTCGGTGTGAGCCCATTTTGACCAGTTCCACCCACGCCGACAGTAATCTTGTTAGCGGCGTAAGACACTTGAAAGTCATTTACCGCAGTGCCACCGAAGAGCTTGGTTAGCTTTACTGTCGCCTGCCGTCCAGGTTGCGTCCAGCTGCCTTCGACTGCGGGATAGATGTCGTCGCCCCAATAGCCGAGGGTGTCCGGAGCCGGATTCGACCATGCGTCATGGGTAAAGCGACCGAATACTTTTATTGTCTTGGTAGCATTGAAGTCAATGCGAATGTTGTCTTCGCGCCAAGGAATTGAAGTGCTCTGGGAGAATCCCCAGTTATCGCAGCCGGTGACATTGGTTAGATTTGGAGCAGGATAAGTATCTTTGGCCATAGTTTGGCCAGCGATGGAAAGTCCTCCATCGGGAACCTGGCTAATGTTTGTCACCGAGGGGATACCTGCGATAGTGGGTGCGGACTCGCACGGCGTTCCGTCGCTATTTTTACGAAGGTTAGAAAAATCTCCATTGAGTTCAGCTGTCGTCGGGACGTTGGCAAATCGGCCCACTCCGCGAAGTTCCTTGTTCCACTCTTCCGACTCAAAGAAGAACAAGCGGTCTTTGATAATCGGGCCGCCAACATTGAAGCCGTAATCGTTGCGGTGCAAAGCGCTTCTGGGCTGATTATGCTGGTTATTAAAGTAGTCGTTGGCGTTGAGAGCGGTATTGCGGCCGTCGTAGAATGCGCCGCCGTGGAGCTGGTTCGTTCCACCACGGGTGATGATGGAGATCACGCCACCGGAAGCCTGGCCGTACTCCGCGCCGTAGCTATTGGTGAGAATCTTCATCTCGTCGATCGCCTGGATCGACGGATAAACCAGAATCGTGCGATTCGAGCCGATGTCGTTGTTGTTTACGCCGTCCACCAGGAACAGGTTGCCAGTGGTGTTGTTCCCGTTAATCGAGAAATCCACGCCAGCTTCCAGGCCCTTATGAACGGTGCTGAAGTTGTCCTGAGGAGACACGCCAGGGGTGAGCTGCGTGAGTTCGACGAAGTTGCGGCCATTCAGAGGCAACTCGCGGACTTCATTGCCTTCCACCGTGGCGGAGAGCACACCGCTCGCCGTTTCCACCTGGACCGCGCTTGCCTCCACCGTAATTTGCTCGTTCACACTGCCAACCTGGAGAACGGCATTGACCGTGGTGACGGTCGATGCGTCCAATTCAACGTGCTTGGAGACAAACTCCTTGAAATTCGCCGCCTTAACGGTCACGTCGTAGATGCCCACAGGCAAATCGGGAGCGGTGAAGACACCTTGGGTGCTGCTCATCACGGTGCGCGTCTCAGCGGTGGCCACGTTCTTGATCGATATCTGCGCGTTGGGCACAGATGCGCCCTGCGAGTCCGTTACGACACCTTGTATAGTTCCGGTGATGGTCTGCGCGCCCGCGGGCAACGCAACGCACAAACAGATGAGTAACAGCCAACCTGAGCTCCTGCGCATGTTCAGCCTCCACTTAAATGCCGCTTTAGAAACGGTTAGTTTCCTCGGGCGAGAGTGATGTTCCGCGAATAACGTTTTTATACTAACGTTTTTGTACTAGAGACCCGCCGGGCTATTAAGCGGCAGACACCTGAGCCTTGTCAAGCAGAAAATCGATTTTCCCGATTAATTTTGCAGATTTAATTGCCGCAACGGGTTCCCTGGGTCTGCCGGGAGCGTGAATTGTTGCGCGGCGACCCGGCGCCAAGTGCTGCTTCAAACTGCCACCGGGCTCAGATTCCTCCGATAGAAGTAGTAGAGGATCGACATGAATCCTGTGGCGGCGACGGGGACCGCTAGTCCGACTCCCAAGTGGTTGAATTTATGGGAGGAATAGCCGACAAGCCAGGGTAGAAATGCGCCTCCTAGATTGGCCATAGTAAACATGACCGATCCGACGCGTGATGCCGCCGTCCCGAATTCCTGTGACAACCGGGAGATCGTGATCGGGTAGACGGCGGCCAGTCCCAGTCCCGCGACCGATACGCTACTCACCACCAGCGGGATGGTGCGGGAAAAAACCAGTCAGGCCATTCCCAGGAACGCGACGAAAAGCCCGGCGCCGGCGGTTTTGATCTCGTCTGTCTTGTTCAACACAAAGTTCGCGATCCATCTTCCAATCATGAGGGCAGCGTAAGAGAACGACGGCGTCATTACCGATAATGTCGGCGACGAAGTTCCGAGACTCTTGGCATACTGACCAAGGCACCGCACAGAGGCCGGTTCTTTGTACCCTAGGACACGGCGGCCATGGGAGGGGGAGCCTGGGCTGTGGATTGCCGTACCACAAGTTCGGGCTCGATCGAGATTTCCGCCGGGGAATCTTTCGCACCTTCAATCCGAGCCAACAAGGTTTGGGCCGCGAGGCGTCCCATATCAGTCAGGGGTTGTCGAACTGTAGTCAGACTCGGGATGCTGAAGGCCGCCCCCTGGATGTCGTCGAACCCAATCACCGAGATATCCCGCGGCACCCGCAGTCCCGCCTCCTGGAAAGCGCGAATCGCTCCGAGAGCCGAAATATCGTTATAGGCAAACAGCGCGGTAAACGGAACTCTGCGCTCCAGAAGCTGTTTGGCAAAGGGATAACCGAGCTGCGGAGTGGGATCGTCGATATCGATTTGCACGGTAAGCTCAGGCTTAATTTCGATCTTCAGATCTTCGGCCACCTGGCAAATCGCTTGCCAGCGGTGTTCCGAATCCGAACTGAATGACTGCCCCTTCATGAACGCAATATTCTTGTGCCCCAACTGGAGCAAGTGGTTAAGCGCGATGCGGGCGGCATGCTGATGATCCAGCACAATATTGGTGACGCCGGGAAACTTCTTGTGTCCGGGTACTGCGACGGTGGGCAATGAGAGGGCCTCGGTCAATTGCATGTCCACGGTGATGAAGCCTTCGACGCCCCGTTGCATGAGTAGTTGAGAGTATCGTTTCAGTAACTCAGGATCGTGCCGATGGACAACCGTAAGAAAGAAATAGTCTTTTTCTCTGAGATATTCTTCGATGCCGCTAATCACCAGAGAACCATAGGAATCGCCGATCTCCTCCGCGATGACTCCAATCATGTAGGTGCGTTTATTACGCAGGCTGCGGGCAAAAAAGTTAGGGCGATATTCCAGTTCTTTCGCGGCGGCGTGAATCCGATTCTTAGTCTTTTGCGGAATGGAACGGGCTGAGGGGGCATCGTTTAGAACCGCGGAAACTGTGCCCGGAGTAAGCCCGACGTGTTGGGCAACCATTTTGAGCGTGACAACGGTCGACTTAGGGCGGGACTTCCTGACTTGGCCCATAATTGAGATCGTCTCCGATCAGTTTGAATCACGGCGAATGACCTTAGGTGTCAGATGGTCACTTATATCAGATGCCGACCGTTTCCATGGTTAATTGCTTATCGCTCCCATTTAGGAATTCCTTGAGCCATCCACCCGCGTTACATGCGGCCGGCAGGAATCTGGGCAATGGAAATGACTGCGCCGCCCGCGGCGGCTTCGATGATTTCTGAAAAGCCTGCTGGGGCCAATGAGAATTTAGCAACTGCGGTTTCAGGCTCGCGAAAAAAATAAAACGCGTGGGCGATGGCCAAGCCGGAAGCTAGCCTGACAAGTCAACGCTGCGCCTCGGTCCTGTGGTACCCTGCCACGGAACGAGGTGCCAACATGCACGGTTACCTTCGAACGGCCAAGCTTGGGTTCGTGGTCGTCCTCTTCTACGCATCGATCGTCGCTGGCCAGCAATCCGGGCAGTTGCCCGCGCCTAAAGAAGGCGACTATGTTTCACACAATTTCCATTTCAAGTCAGGGGAAACACTGCCCGAACTGCGAATGCACTATGCAACCTTTGGAACTCCGGTGCGTGACGCGAACGGCCGAGTTACAAATGCGGTGTTGCTCTTGCACGGTACGACCGGCTCCGGCGGACAATTCCTCGCGCCGCAGTTTGCAGGCGTCCTGTTTGGGCCGGGACAGCTCCTCGACATCACGCGCTACTACATCATTCTGCCGGATAACATCGGTCACGGAAAATCCAGCAAGCCCAGCGACGGCATGCACGCTCATTTTCCGCAGTACGACTACGACGACATGGTTGGGGCGCAACACGAGTTGCTGGAAAAAGGAATGGGCGTGAACCATCTGCGCCTGATTCTGGGCACTTCCATGGGATGCATGCATTCCTGGGTTTGGGGCGAAACCTACCCAGACTTTATGGACGCCCTCATGCCGTTGGCCTGCCAGCCGGTGCAGATCGCGGGACGGAATCGCCTTTGGCGCAAAATGCTCATCGACGGTATCCGCGACGATCCGGATTGGAAAAAAGGAGACTATACTGCCCAGCCCCGAGGGGCCTTAGAAATCGCGGCAGATATGTTCTACATCGCCGGAAGTGCGCCACTGCAGATGCAGAAGACGCTTCCCACCCGCGAGGCAACGGACACAGCAGATGCGGACTACGTGAAACGCTTCGTTGCAGCCCATGACGCCAACGACCTGCTTTACGCGGTGAACGCCTCCTGGGACTATGACCCTGCGCCGCGGCTGGAGAGCATCACCGCGCCGGTGATGTTCGTAAATTCAGCCGACGATTTCATTAATCCTCCGGAACTCGGAATTGCCGAACGCGAAATCAAGAGAGTGAAGAAGGGCCGTTTCGTCCTGATTCCGATCTCCGAGCAAACCCATGGCCACGGTACTCATACCTGGGCGGCGGTGTGGCAGCACTACCTGAAGGAATTGCTGGAGTCCTCCCAACATTAAGGCTCCGGCAGATCGTTCTGCTCCGCTCGCATGACAGTGACGTCAGCGGCCTGCGGCCAGGCGGGTGGCTAACCGGGAGGGTAGGTTAGCCGCGAAGATGCGGTCCTGCGCGGCTTTCAGGTTGTAGGGTGTGCGGTGGAAGTGGACGACTTGGGAATCGGTGTCGAACAAGGCGAAGGCGGCGCGCCAATCTCCGTCGCGGGGTTGTCCGACCGAGCCGGGATTGATCAGGTAGCGCGTGGAAGATTTCAATTGCAAGGAGACGGACTCGGCTTGGCCGACGGTGCGGTATTCGGGACGAAAGCCATCGGCGCTGGAGCCGTTGGCGAAGAATCCGCCTTGCAGGTGGGTGTGTCCGAAGAAGGTGATCGGCGTAGTGAGCGTGATGAGCGGAACCAAGGCATCGCCGATCGAAACCACGTAGGCGTCTTCATCCCCAGGTGAGCCGTGAACCAGTTGCACGTGCGGGAAGTCTTCTAAAGGAAGCGGGCCTTGCGGCAGGGAGCGCAGCCATTCGAGATGCTCGGGAGTAAGTTGATCGCGGGTCCAGATGGCGGCAGCGGCGGCCATGGGATTGAAGTCATCCAACTCAAGCAGGCCGGTTGCGGCTTTGTCGTGATTGCCGCGGACAAAAATTTTGCCCAGGGATCGGGAGCGGTCGATGACTTCGTTGGGAGAGGCTCCGTAGCCGACGACGTCGCCGAGGTTGGCTACGAGATCGAAGGCAGGAGCTCCGGCCAGGCAGGCCTCCAGGGCTTCAAGGTTGGCATGAATGTCGCTAAGCAGCAGTATGCGCAATAGGCACCAGACGGATGGCGATTATAGACGAGTGGGACAGAAGAGGATACACGGGCGGTCGTTATTCCGCATTGCTATTTCGAATTGACCACCGGGCAGCGGGCCCAATGCTCCGGCGCAACCTGCGCGAGCGGAGGAAAGGCTCCGGCGCATTCGGGAACGCGGTATCCGCAACGGGGCTCGAAGGTGCAGCCAGGGGGCATGGCGTGCAGCGGCGGAACCGTGCCTTCGATGGTTCCCAGGGGACGCCCGCGCTGGGTCCTCAGGTCGGGCACGGCTTGCAGGAGGCCGCGAGTATAAGGATGCGCGGGGGCATGAAAGATTTCATGTTTGCTTGCCAGTTCGACGACGCTTCCGGCATACATCACGGCGACGCGGCCGGCAATCTGCGACACCACTGCGAGATCGTGCGAAATGAAGAGCATGGCCAGACCGAACCTGGAGCGCAGGTCAGCGAGCAGACCGAGGATTTGTGCCTGGATGGTGACGTCAAGCGCGGTGGTGGGCTCGTCGGCGATGAGCAACTGGGGACGGTTCACGATGGCCATCGCGATCATGGCGCGCTGGCGCATTCCGCCGGAGAGTTGATGAGGATAGTCGCGGGCGCGGCGGTCGGGCTCGGGGATGGCGACGTCATTCATGGCTTGGACGGCGACTTTCTGGGCCTCATTTTTTGAACGAGAGCCGTGAGCCAAGACGGCCTCGGCGATCTGGTCGCCAACGCGCATGACGGGGTTGAGGGCGGTCATTGGCTCCTGAAAGATCATGGCGATGCGCGACCCGCGCAGTTGGCGCATGGAGTCGTCAGGAAGCGTGGCGAGATTGCGGGACGAGCCATTCTCCGTGAAGAGGATCTCGCCGGAGACCCGTGCCTGAGGCGGAAGCAGGCGCATGATGGCAAGGGAGGTGATCGATTTGCCGGAGCCGGATTCGCCGACCAGGCCGAGAACTTCGCCGGGAGCGATGGAGAAGTTCAGGTCGCGAACGGCGGGAAAAGCTTGAACGGGAGAGTCGCCCGTTCCCACACGGGATCTGGCGGGGAATTCGACACTTAAGTTGCGGATATCGAGAAGCGGGGGCACGGTGTCATGTTAGCAGCGAAGAGTCGACTTGCGGGCGACGGACAGCCGCGGGCGGCTGTCCCCACATAAACCTGTCCCGGCATAAAACCTATTGTCCCAGAATCAGGGGCAAGCCGTTTTTGTTGTTGCCGATGACTACGACCTTGGAGTTGGGACTCTTCGCCAGGTTTTCGGTGGCTTCAATTCCCTTCCATTCCAATAAAGATGGGGTAATGCCTTGGGCTACGATCTGCTGGAAGTCACGGACGCCGGCGGCTTCGATGCGTTTGCGCTGAGCCTCCTGGGTTTCTTTCTGGAGCCGGAAGTTCATGGCCAGGGATTCCTGCTCGGCCTGCTGTTTGGCTTCGATGGCGGCTTTCAGCGTGGCGGGCAATTGGATGTCGCGCAACAGAACGTTCTCGACGGTCAGGCCGCGCTGACTCAGTTGGACGGTGACCTGATCGTAAATCTGCTTACCGACCATTTCGCGTTCACCGGTGTACAGAGCGTTGGCGGTGTGCGATGCAGTGGACTCGCGGATGGCGGAGCGGAGTGTGGGTTCGACGACTATATTTTCGTAATCGGCGCCGATCTTCTGGAAAACTTCAGAGGCGCGGTCCGGATTGAGATGGTAAATGAGCGAAGTGTCCAAGCTCATCATGAGGCCTTCGCTGGAAGGCACGCTGGCGGATTCTTTCAGGGTCTGCGTCTGGATGGAGAGTTCGTTGTTGGTCTTGAGTGGGTTGATGAGATGGATGCCTTCGCCGAGCGTCTCGCCGGTTACCTTTCCGAAAAGGGTCAGCACGCCCACGTGGCCGGTGCCCACCCGGGTTACGGAACTGAATAGCAGAATGACTACCAAAAATGCGGCGATACCGATTCCGATCAGGCGCAGAAGTCCGCCGCCGTGACCGCCGCCACCATCAATGATTCTGCCCCGAGCCGCATCAAAGACCGTCATCGTAGTTTCTCCCTTGTCGTCTGTGCCATTCTACGGCAGGCTGACCGTTGGTGTATTTGACTGCTCTGAGACCCCAACTCGCGCAGCGGTGAATCTTCCGCTTCTCTCCAGGCATCTTTTATGATGAAACCTATGAGCAAGATTCACATCCCTACACCTTTGCGGCAGTATGTTGGAAAACAAGCCACGGTGGAAGTGAAAGGTGCGACCGTCGGCGAGGCGCTGAGTGCGCTGCTGACGCAGCATCCCGAACTGCGGCGGCATTTGTATACAGAGGACGGAAAACTGCGCGCCTTCGTTAACCTTTATGTCAACGACGAGGACATTCGCTATTTGCAGAAGGAGGCGACTGAGGTGAAGGAAGGTGATAACATTTCCATTGTGCCTTCCATTGCCGGAGGCGCTCTGTGACTGCGAGTTTCAAAGATTCAGGAATTACAAAGTTGGGAATTACAGAGTTGAATCCTGCCGCCACAAGCCGCTGTTATATGTGTCCTGCCTGTTGTTAGCGTCCCGGTTCTGACGGAACGCGCAGCTCAAATTTCAATCGAGGACTTATGGCCACCACCACCGAAATTCCAGTGACACTCAGTAAAGAAGAAATCCTGCGCTACTCGCGCCACCTGATCATGCCTGAAGTCGGTATGGAGGGACAGCAGAAGCTGAAGGCGGCGCGCGTGCTGTGCATTGGCACGGGAGGACTGGGATCGCCGCTGGCGTTATATCTGGCCGCCGCGGGCGTGGGCACGCTGGGCTTGGTGGATTTCGACGTGGTGGATTACACCAACCTGCAGCGGCAGATCATTCACTCCACCGCCGATGTGGGCCGGAAGAAACTGGATTCCGCGGCGGATAAATTGACGGGGATCAATCCATTTTTGAATCTGCGGAAGTTCGACATGCGGTTGAGCAGCGAGAATGCGCTGGAGCTTTTTCGCGATTTCGACATTATTGCCGACGGTACCGATAACTTTCCCACACGCTACCTGGTGAACGACGCGTGCGTGCTCACGGGGAAGCCAAACGTCTACGGATCTATTTTCCGATTTGAAGGGCAGGCCAGCGTGTTCGCCATGAAGGATGGGCCATGCTACCGCTGCCTCTATCCCGAGCCGCCGCCGCCGGGGCTGGTTCCCTCCTGCGCGGAAGGCGGTGTGCTGGGCATCTTACCGGGACTGGTGGGCGTGATGCAGGCCACGGAAGTGATCAAATTGATTCTGGGCGTGGGCGAGCCGCTTATTGGGCGGCTGCTGCTGATTGACGCACTGGGCATGAAGTTCCGCGAACTGAAGCTGAGAAAAAATCCGGAGTGCCCGGTGTGCGGCACGCATCCTACGGTGACGAAGCTGATAGACTACAACGAGTTTTGCGGAATTCGCGGGGAGGAAAAGCCGGTGGCGAATGGAGTTCCCGAAATTCAAGTGGAAGAGTTGAAGCGTCGGCTGGACGCGAAGGAAGATCTCTTCGTCCTCGACGTGCGTGAACCGCACGAATATCAGATCTGCAACATTGGCGGACATCTGATTCCGCTGAACGACCTGCCGAAGCGCATAAATGAACTGGATTCGAGCCGCGAAATTGTCGTCCATTGCAAGATGGGCGGGCGCAGCGCGAAGGCGGTCGCGTTCCTGCAGCAGGCCGGGTTTAAGAAGGTACACAACCTGGCGGGCGGAATTACGGCTTGGGCGGAGAGAGTGGATCCGAAGGTGCCGAAGTATTAAGGGCAGTTACCAGTGGGCAGTTGCCAGTTGTCAGTTTTCGAGAGGGAGCGCTGAGGCGCTCCCTTTTTATTTCTGGTGAGCACCCGCGCCGGCCAGTGATATGGCACAAAGCGCGGCAGCAAACGGGGCCCCCCGAAAATGGGGCTTCCGTCTCAGCTAAGCTGCAAATGGGTTCAGATCCGCCGGGCGCTGATATTGAAGTCGATGGCAGTTTCGTAGGCAATACGCCTTCTGACGTGCAGGTTGCCGAGGGATCATACCGTCACGGTGAAGAAAACTGGATTCAAGGACTGGGAGCGGAAGCTGAAGGTTACGGGCGGGAGCAGCGTGCATCTCAATGCGGAGCTGGAGAAAATACCGAATCCGTAGCGATGAGCATCGAATCGAGCGCCTCGCTGCGCTCGGCGGGACAGCCGAGGCGGCTGCCCCCACAGGAGCATCCCTGCTGGAAGTGAATACTTGCATTTTTCCCGCAAGTCGGCATAATTACCAGTTTCCTTCCCGCCGGGAGGCTTCATGCCGCTATTCGGTCGGTCCCTGCGCTGCGCCGTTGTGTGTCTGGCGGAGACGTTTGCATCCATCACAACTTTCTTCCTCGCAATGATTGCGTTATTGCCAGCCGCTGCGCCTTTGGCGGCACAGAGTGCTCAGCCGATGGCGCCTAACTCCGATCCAACCTATCAGGCCTTGCGCAATCTCACGCTCAGCGGCGAAGCAGTGAGTGTGACTAATTTTGATCTCAAACGCGACGTGGGGACCTTCCATCTCCGCTCGGGCACCGTATGCTTTACGGCACCGGTGCAAGGCAAAGTGACAGGTGCGGTATTCGTGGGGGACGGCAACTTCGTGATCGCACCGCCTCCCTCCGAACTCGGCATGCTGAAGTTGCTCACCAAAGAAAACGAATTCAGCGAAAACTTCAGCCATTTGGCGCTGCGATTTACGGACTCGACTTACGAAGAACTCAAGAACGGGAATACTGCGGCCTCGGGCGGATGCGACGCGGGCTTGCTCAAGGATAGCCAGAACGCGACGCGTCATAGCCGGACTCTGAAGCACAACCTCGAGGTTCGAATCCTGCAGGATGTGCTCAGCACAGAGCCCGGAGGATTGTTTGTGGCGTTCGTGCATGGCAAGCGCTACAACGACAAAGAAATTTTCGTGATCGATCCGCAAGGGGCGCGATACGTCATGGGAGAAGAAGTCGGACTCATGACTTACGACGAGAATAAGTATGGTGTTTGGGCGGGCTTTCCTCTCTCCGGCCGCCACAAAAGAGGGACTGTGGGCACGCCGATTCGGATTGAACACCAACAACTGGATACGACCATCGAGAAAAACGCCAACTTGAGCGGGAGGGCGACGACCACGTTTGTATCGGAGATCAACGGGCTGCGCGTGGTTCCGTTCGATCTGTTCCACACGTTGCGGGTGCAGAGCGTAAGCGCGGATGGGCGCCCGCTGTCATTTATCCAGGAAGACAAGAATGACGATGCCGACTTCGCAGTAATTTTGCCGCAGCCCTTGGCCGCGGGTGAGAAGTATACGATCACCACGACATATAGCGGAAAAGAGGCGGTGAGCAACGAGGGCAACGGCAATTATTTTCCGGTGTCGCGCGAGAACTGGTATCCGAATAATCCAGGCGCTTCGTTAGGAGAATATGCGCTGTATGACATGACGTTCCGCATTCCCAAAGGCATGAAGATGGCGGCTACGGGCGAACTGGTCAGCGAGAATAATGACGGCGGACAGAATGTAAGTGTGTGGAAGAGCGAAGCTCCGCAGACGGTTGCGGGATTCAACTTTGGCCGGTTCAAGATGGAAGAGGCGAAGCTGACCAAGCCTGAGTATCTGGTGCAATCATTGGCCAATCAGGATCCGCCGGACTGGGTGCAAAACCTGCAGCGGGCGGCCAGCGGCGACGCTCTACCTTATCAAGGTTCGCACGTGGGCGCGGGCGTTGCCCTGGGCACGATGAACACAACGCTGCTCAACAAGAAGGCGCTGGCCGAGGGCGAGTTGGCCGTGGAACTCTATTCGGATTACTTCGGGCCGTCCTTGTTCAAGCATCTGCAGATTACCCAGCAAACGAGCTGCCGCTATGGCCAATCGTGGCCGGAGCTGGTGTGGATTCCCATGTGCTACTTCTTCGATACCACGGTACGCCACGAACTCGGTATGGATTTTGGCGACCGCGGTTATTGGAAGGTGGTGACGCCCCACGAAGTCGCTCACCAATGGTGGGGACACACCGTTGGCTTCAGCTCGTATCGCGATCAATGGATGAGTGAAGGCTTCGCCGATATGTCGGCATCGATTTACCTGTTCAACATTGAAAAAAGCCAGCAGAAGTTCATTAGTTTCTGGAACGATGAGCGGGAGCTACTGCTGGAACGCAACGCCGACGGGTTCCGCGCGATCGATGCCGGCCCCGTGACCATGGGATATCGCATGAGCAATTCACGGACCGGTTTTGACTTGACGCGGCGGCTTATCTATCCCAAAGGCGCCTACATTCTGCATATGATCCGCATGATGATGTGGGACCGCCAAACCGGCTACAAACGGTTCAAAGAGACGATGCACGATTTCGTAACAACTTATAGCGGCAAGTCTGCTACCACCGAAGATTTCAAGGCCATGGTGGAAAAACACATGACTAGAGAGATGGACATGGAGGGGAACCAGAAGATGGACTGGTTCTTCGACGAATATGTGTATGGCACGCAGTTGCCCGCGTACAAGCTCGATTATTCCTTCGATACCGGAGCGGATGGGGACGTGGTGTTCAGCTTCAAGATTACGCAGTCGAAGGTGAATGAGAATTTCCGCATGCCCGTGCCGATTTACTTTGAGCTGGCAGACGGCAACGTTGCCTTTGTGGGACGCGCCAAACTCATGGGAGATTCTTCGATGGAGCAGAAAGTTCCGATGAAGGGATTGAAGGCGAAACCGCGCCGGGCTCTACTTAATTACTACGACGACGTGCTGGCCTTCCCCAACTGAGGGCGAAAGAAACGGGAGCACCTGCGTGCTCCCGTTATTGCAGGTTGCGGAAAAGCTATTTGCTGGAACCACCGGCCTGCATACTGTCACTGGCTTCACCCAAATCCAGGGCGAATTTCTTGCCTTCGAAACGAACTCCGGTGAGGGAGTTTGGTCCACTATCATTCTTACGGGTCACGGCCGCGTCGTTGGAAGCGGGCGTCTGTAGTTCCACTAGATGCGCGGGCACTTTTGCCACGACGTTCTTGCCTTGCAGAATGTTTAGTTCGACGTTGGGGCCGCTGCCTTCCCACTGGACTTTATAGTCCCCTGGCCTCAGGGTTGTTCCGTTGACGGTCACGGGACCGGTGAGTTGCAAACTGCGTTTGGTTGCGGCAAACGCGCTCGACGCCAGTACCAACGCCAATCCCAGTACGATGCTCTTCGAAACTGTCGCGAACTTCATGACTGCTCCTTTTTCTTTCCCGAAATCGCGTCGGGAAACGGTTATGGCGGCCCGGCTCACGACATACGCGAGAAAACGTTGGTGTTTTGCCGCGAATCGCCTACAATGCAAACGCTGGGGTTCAGCAGGCAGGCCGCAAGGCTTGGCTCGCTGTGCATGGGGGTTCCGTCACCTGGGCCGCCAAACCGAGAGTGAAAGAATCCCCTAACCCCGCAAAAATCCTACGCCGAAAAATCCGACAGCACTTCTACGCTGACTGCATACTCCCACTACTACGAAGGTGCTTCACCGAAAGTTCCGTGGTGCAGGTGCGACGTTTCTGGTAACTTCCGATCACGCATGTATGGACGAAGAGTGCGCATTTCCGGTAGCAGGAAAGCTCTGTGAATTCGTTCTCAAGTGCGTGGAACAGTAGCGGTGTGTTCTGTCTGGTAAGAACACTAGAACTATCGTCATGCTGTCTGCGTATTCTCCGGTGTCAATTTCGTCAGTGTGTTCTTGACGGTGGTCGTCCCGAGTGGTTGACCCAAGGTGGCTTCATCAGGAGGCGCTTTCGAGCGGCAAAGCAGATGGTGTTGACCTCAGCGGTGCTGCTAGCCATCGACGGGCGGTTGCGGCGGCCGATGCAGTTAGGAGCTGCAGCATAAGGCTACGCTGCAGCCTAGGCTCGGCGTCGGACGCCGGTTCTGAAAACGAGAGAGAGATCGCAGCGCTTGGAGCGCTGGGGGGGAAATTTACCCCTTAGTCTCGTCGTCATCCCCCGCGTCAACCGCCGGAGCCGGATGCCGCGATTCCGCAATCAAACTCCGCGCCTTCTCCTCATCCTCTTCCCGCACCAGAATAATCATTCCCCCCAGCCCAGGAAACGCGTCCTGCAAGAAACTGCCGGACTTCAGATCGTTCTCAATCCCCGCCGAATCCAGCAGTCCCTTCACCACCATCGCCTCCGATTCCTGTTCGCTGTCAAACACCTTCACCAACTTCTCATTCGGATCTGGACGCCGTTCTTCCGCCATCGCCTTCGTTTCCTCTGCCATGTGATCTCCGGTTCTCGGGTCGGTCGCCAAGAAGAGGGCGCGGACTCCGCTTTTCTCTGATTCTAACTCTTCTCGCCGAGTTGTTTTAGGAGAGCCGTCTGTTCGTCGATCCCGCCGTTACACTCGCCAGGCGTGCGACGAGTGATTTACAGTCATGAGCGGCGGAATCCCAACGCCTGGCATCCCATGTCGAAGCCCCGTCGCAACCAACCTTTACTCCCGCTCGATGACGCCCTCTTCCGCGTGAAGCCGCGCAAGCCCGTCCCTTTTCCGTTTGTCCTGGATGCCATTGCTTCTTTGTCGCCCTGGACTCGACCCATGTTCGGCTGCCTTGCGATTTATGTTCAGGAAAAAATTGCCCTCATCCTTCGTGACAAGCCGTCCACTCCTCTGGACAACGGAGTGTGGCTGGCCACGACCGAAGAACATCACCAAAGTCTGCGGCGGGAGTTTCCCAACATGCGATCCATCCAGGTCTTGGGCAAGAAGGTGACCGGATGGCAGGTTCTTCCGGTCGATGCGCCGGATTTCGAACGATCTGCGCTCCGCGCCTGCGACCTCGTCGTGGCAGGAGATCCTCGAATCGGCAAGGTCCCCGGCGCCCGGCGAACTTCGAAAGCAGGTCCCAGGAAGGCGCTCAGTTCCTCTAATCCGGCGCAAACATCCACGAGATCCGAGAAATCTCGCGGGAAGAAATCTAGCCGCGAATCCCCCCGAATGTAACGATCCGCTCGGCGTCTCTAATAGAACCCAGCACTTTCGGGCTGTTCATTTTTTCTTGCAAAAGGCGCAAGATGCTGGATAAAGCGGCAGCAACTTCAATCCGTGACGCAACATCCGAATCTGGGGACATAAAAAGCTGTCGCCGAAAAAGGACTGGATATGAATTCCGGGGAACAGTCACATCATGAAAACAATCCGCCTCACGCCGGAACGGAAGCCAATAAAAATGCAGCCGAAGACGAAGCCCGCCTAATCCGCCGGCTGCAAGTAATGATCAGCATGGTCTCTTCCGTCATCAGTCAGGATCCCAGCCTCACCGTCGAAGAAGCCTCCGAACTCGCCGCCGGCGCCAAGCGCGCCGCCCTCGCCATGTTCCCCGACAAAGAACTCGCCTACGACCTTCTCTACAAACCCCGCCTCCAACGCCTAATGCGCGAACGCTTCCGGCTGCAGTAGTTAAGATTGGTTGTGTGGGTGCGGGCCTTTGGGTGGCGCAGCGCTTCAGCGCTGCGATAAAGTTGTCCTTTTCAACGAGGGCTAAAGAGACCGCGTGAGAACGCTTCCAGGCGCGATCAATTCGCCGATTGTTGCTATGTTTGCTGGCCCGGACTGGCGGGTGGCCAG
>CZKJ01000177.1_pt1 | contig 37481 bp, 28 predicted proteins | sample 1122331 | NCBI WGS metagenome assembly CZKJ01 (sample SAMEA3539301, study PRJEB10725) | soil metagenome | biome: tundra; feature: field; material: soil | place: USA | collected 2010-05 | depth 0.15 m
CTGGGCTGCGCCTTGCAACAGAAGGTGATGGATGCCGCGATCGTCGAAGAGGTGATCAGCGACCTCGACATTTCCCGCCATACCTCGAAGGCGTTCCGCGGGCCGGCGGAGTTCGGCCCCGGCGCTGCGCAAGTTTACGAAAGCTCGCCCGCCAGCACGTTTGTTCCCGCTTCCACACACAGAGTGAACGGCAACCATGGCGCACATCTGAGCCCTTCTGAAGCCCGGGCATACATGGAACAGATTGTCATGCAGCTGCAAAAATCCAGTCAACTGGTAACGGAAGCGTTGTCAGACCGCAGCAAGGCGTCCGGGCACGGCAAATTGGATTAAGAGAGTGGCCGACTAGAAAATCACTCTCCTTCCGCGGTACGCACAACCATCACTAAGGCCAAGACTTTCCCCTGTTCCTCCTACGTTCGACAGCGCTCTTCCAAGGAGTTTTCCAGTGGGTAACGTTCGACGACAGTTCTTGTTGAATTCGATGAAAGTGTTCGACCTTGTCCTGATGGTGGCCTCATTTGGACTGGCCGCGGTTGTGGTCTCGGAGAACGCGACTGTTTCGGTAGCCGAATTTCTTGCGCTACGAGTCAAAATTCAAAACTTCGTAACTTTCTCGCTTTTGCTCCTGGTCTGGCATCTGATCTTCTCTTCGTTTGGGATGTATGCTTCTCGACGCTTGGCAGGCCGCTGGGATGAAGTAGTCGACGTCATCAAGGCCGCCACGCTGGGCACGTTCGTGGTTTTCTTTGCTTCTCTTGTATTCCACATCACCCTGATCACGGCGGAGTTCCTGGGAGTGTTCTGGGTAGCGAGTATGGCGACTACCATTCTCAGCCGCACTGCGATGCGGAGCCTGCTCAAGCGAGTTCGCCTGCATGGCAGAAATCTGCGCGACATGCTGATTATAGGCACGAACCCGCGTGCGGTTCAGTTCGCGGAGAAGATGCGGCAGAATCCGGCACTCGGCTATCGCGTGATGGGCTTTGTGGATCAGGACTGGTCAGGGCTGACCGAGTTCCGGCGATCCGGGTTTGAGCTGGCCTGCGACTTTGATTCGTTGCCGGCGTTTCTGCGGGCCAACGTTGTCGACGAAGTTGTGGTTACTCTGCCCATGCGATCGTTCCATTCCCGCGCCTCGGAGATTGCGACGCTGTGCGAGGAGCAGGGAATCGTCATCCGGTTCATCTCCAACCTGTTCGACCTGAAGAAAGCGCGATCGAGAGCGGAGGAATTCGACGGCGACTCACTGATCACGCATTACACGGGTGGATTGCAAGGCTGGCCGGTGGTGTTCAAGCGCGTCGTCGACATCGTTTTCTCGCTGGGTATGATCATCCTTCTTCTGCCGTTGTTTCTGCTGACGGCGGTGCTCATCAAACTGACTTCGCGAGGACCGGCGGTTTTCGTACAGAAGAGGCTGGGCCTGAACAAGCGGCACTTCGGCATCTACAAGTTCCGAACCATGGTGGTGGATGCGGAAAAGCGTATGAGTGAAATCGAGCATCTGAACGAAGTCACGGGGCCGGTTTTCAAGATCAAGAATGATCCCCGAATTACTGCCCTGGGCCGCATTCTGCGCAAGACCAGCATCGACGAACTGCCGCAACTGTTCAACGTTCTGAAAGGCGACATGAGCCTGGTGGGGCCGCGGCCGTTGCCCATCCGCGATTATGAAGGGTTCAACGAAGACTGGCAGCGCCGCCGCTTCAGCGTTCGTCCCGGCATCACCTGTCTCTGGCAGATCGGCGGAAGAAGCTCGATTTCTTTCGAAAAATGGATGGAGTTGGATTTGCAATATATCGATAAGTGGTCTCTGCGGCTTGATCTGGAAATACTGGTCAAGACCATTCCGGCGGTCCTGAGAGGCTCAGGGGCCGCGTGACAACGGAGACCGATGCAATTGAAAAGTCGGCGCCTGGGGAAGAGCGTTTGCCGTTGCACAAGCGGGTCTTATTTGGCCTGGCATACGGGCTTTTCATGGTCGTAACCCTCGCGCTGCTGGGAGAAGTTGGGTTGCGGGTTCTTCCGCTGGGAAAGTTTCGCAGCGCCCCTTTTCGCCAGTATGATTCGGAGCTTGGCGTGTCCCTGGTTCCGAATATGAAAGTCACGCACAGCCGAGGCTGTTTCACGGGTGAAGTCGAGACCAATCGCTGGGGTTTTCGCGATCGTGACCGCATTCTGGAAAAGCCACCGGGTGAGTTTCGTATTGCCCTGGTCGGCGATTCGGTGGTCGAAGGTGTTCATGTAAACCCCGATCAGGTGATGAACATCCAGATGGAAAAGCTTTTGCAGCAGCAGGGATATCGCAACGTGGAAGTGATGAATTTCGGGATCGAAGGCATTGGGACGACCCAGGAGCTCATCATGTACAAGGATCGGATCCGGCAATTTCATCCTGACCTGGTTCTGCTGACGGTTTCCGATAACGACGTGATGAATAATTCCTCCACGCTGCAGCCGAAGTCTTACGGAATTCATACCTGGTATTCGCCGTACTACAATCTGGATGCGAACGGCCAGTTGGTTTTTCAGCCGGTGCAGCATCGGCCGCTCAACGGCTTGGTTACATTTCTGGAGCGGCATTCGTACCTGGCCTATTACGTCGAGCGTGTCTGGTACAGGGCAGACCTTCCTTTGTATCGATGGCACGGCATGCCGGTTTACTTCGGCAGCTATTCGGATGATCCGCTCGACCCAGAGTGGCAGCAGGCATGGACCGTTACTGAGACGGTGATGGCCCGCATGCGGGATACGGTCGAGGCCGACGGTGCGAAATTGGTTGTGATTCCCTGGACAAACTTCAGTGACACTGATCCTGACTGGCGGCAACGGCTTACCAAGCAGTTCGGGCCGCTACCCAAGGAACTGGCTCCGGCCAAGCTGGACCTCCGGCTGCAACAGATCGCGGACCGGCAAAAACTTACGATGGAGTTTGTGACGCCCTACATGCAGGCGTATCGCGATCAGCACCAGTTGCAGTGGCCGTATTTTTCGTTGACTTGCGATCCGCATTTCAGCGCGCTGGGACACCAGGTTGCGGCCGGGGCCATGATTGACCTTTTAGAGCGCTACCACTGGCTTCCCTCGCCGGGCGCGTCCGTCAATTAGGATTTTGATTTAGGAAAAATTAAGCATGTGGATCCGGAATTTGCGGATCCTCCCGGAATCACACCGACCTCAAAGGAGACTTCATGAAATTCATTCGCACCACAGCTCGAAACCTCCAAACCGCCGGCGAATTGCTCCATTTTTTTGGAAAAAACAAACGCTGGTGGCTGTTGCCGATCCTGTTGACGCTGTTCCTGTTGGGAGCGCTGATCGTTGTGGCCCAGAGTTCGTCTCTCGCCCCCTTCATCTACACGATGTTCTAAAGCGAGAATTCGCCAGCCAGCAAAGTGGACACCATGTCCACCTTGCTATCGGGTGAGTGGGCGGCACTCGATCGACCGGAACGCAAATTAAGCACGCTTATAACGATGATGATCTCGACGGGAGCCAGGGAATGAGTACGGGCACGAAAAAGCGCGGTGGTTTCTGGAGAGCCATCGGCTGGTTTCTGGCAATCTGCGTAGTTTTGGAACTCGGACTGCGTTTGTTCGGCTATGGTTCTTTAACCATCTATCGTCCCGACAACCAGTTGCTCTGGGTGCCGGAACCCGGCCGCACGCTTACGGTGGTGAATCATCTTCCGATCACCATCAACCATCAGGGTTTTCGCTATGCCTCTGAGTTGAAACCCAAGGAGAAAGACCAGTTTCGCGTCATCGCATTCGGGGACTCGACCACCCAGGGCTGGGGCATGGACGACAACTCGCACTACAGTGCGCAGCTGGAGAAGATGCTGGGCGCGAGTGGTTGCAACCGGGAACACTTTCAGGTTGTTTCCGCGGGAGTGAACGCTTATCCCAACTCGCTGGTGGAAGCAAAACTCAAGCTGGTCATCGAAGATCCTACGTTTCAACCCGACGTCGTGATCCGCTCCTATAGTTTCAACACCAATTTCGAGAACCTTCCCAAGTTGCAGGGGGAAGCCCGCAAGCAGTTCCTGCGCCGCGTGGAGTTCAAGTCGATCGTGCGGCGCAGCGCGCTTTACAACTTCTTCATCGAGGACCTCTTTCGTGAAATCGCTTACTACAAGCTCCGCCACGTCCTCATGCAGGGGTCGCTCTCCACGGTGGAAGGCAACGGCGACCTCGATGTCAACTCGTTCAATGCCAGCCTGAAAGAAAGCCTGGAGTTGGCTCAGGCGCACCACTCGCAGTTGATTCTGCTGGTGCTCGGCGGCGACGGCTTGGTCAAGGACAGCGACATGCATCCGTTCCAGAGGGCGATGCTGCAGTTCGCGCAAGTCGAGCGTGTTCCCGTCATCAACATGATCGAGGTCATGCGCGATAAGGATCAGAACGTCATGTATATGGATCCCGCGCACCCCACCGTGGCTGGCCATAAGGTGATCGCGGAGGAGCTGTACAAGATCATCCGGCAGCTTCCTGTCTATAACGAAGCTTGCCAGGTACCGGGCGTGAATGTGGCGAATTCTGCTCCGGTCACTACGCCTTCCAACGTTACAGCTCACTAAGGATCGCTAAACAAATTCGGCAGACAAATTCAGTTAGACAAATTCAGTAAACAAATTTAGTTAAACCCAGGAGCGGTGATCAGAATGTGGAATATGTTAAAGCGGGCATGGGAAGTGTGGAAGGCGTTTGGCAAGAAGGTCGGCAACTTCCAGGCTCGGGTATTGCTAACGGTTTTTTATGCGGTCCTAATGCTGCCGTTTGGGCTGGCGGCGCGATGGTTTAGCGATCCGCTGCGAATCAAGAAGCTGCCGGACGCGTGGCTGGACCATCCTGAAGAGGCCTACGACATGGATTGGGCGCACAAACAGTAGCAAGGTGCTTACGGAACTTGAGTAACTCCCGGAAGTAACTCCGGTCGCCCAGTTCACGAAGGGCTGGAGCCGAAAACCAACGTAAAATTTAGAACGGGGGCCTGATGAGCGCCCGTTTCCCCGTATAGGAGAAAATCAATGAAATTCATTCGGAACGGTGCGCGGAACATGGGTGTTGCCGGCGAACTGCTCTCATTCTTCATGCGCAACAAACGATGGTGGCTGGTGCCCATGGTGGTGAGCCTGTTCCTGATCGGAGCTCTCATCATCCTCGGACAGAGCTCGGCCATTGCACCATTCATCTACACGCTGTTCTAGAGCACCGCGTATCCCAGGAATAACCGCGAAGGTTCCCAGGAATCAATGAGTGTGACTCTTCTAAATCCGGCAAGGCCGAACCACAGCCCGGCAGAAAGCAAGCCGAATGTAGGCTTGCGCTCCGGGCTGTGGATCGGCGCCCTGTGCGTGGTCACGGCCGGTGCGATGGCGCTTTTCTACGAATTGGTTTCGGATCAGGCCGTTACGATTATGATCGCGGGAGTCTGCTTCTTCACTTTGCTCTGGATCGTCATGGCGGTCTCCGGCGAGTCCCGGGGCCGGAACCTGGTGTTTGCGCTGTGGTGGGTGCTGCTGGGTTCGGAAGCTTTATTTTCCTACGTCACCGAAGATGCCGAAAGCGGCGCGGTTTCCACGGGAGCTTATTCGGAAGTGATGATCTGGGTTTTTATTATTTTTGCTTTTGTCCTTTACTCCGTAAAGAATCCCCAGTATCTGCACAAGATCTTCGCTGGATCCTTCAAATGGGTGGCGTGGTTTGGCGTAGTTTGCTTTTTGTCGTGCGCGTATGCCGAGAAACCGCTGTTTTCGTTGGCTTGGATCATCAAGCTGTTTCTGGCGATCGCTCTGTTAGCCGCTTGCAATCAGGAAATAAAAGACTCCGACGACCTGCGGGCGTTTCTCAGAGTCAGCCAGTGGGGATTTGCGTTTCTGGTTTTCGTGCCGCTGCTGCGGCTGATCGCGGATCCTGCAGTGCTCGCCATGGGACGGCTTTTCGACGTGGGCACCGCGCCCACCATGTTAGCCGCCGACGCGGGAGTTCTGGTTCTTCTATCCCTGGCGCTTTCCCGGCCCGGGCATCGTGGGTGGGCGTTGTTCTTTGCCACCTTCGGAATGCTGGTGATGATTCTGGCCGCGGGCAAAGCGGGAATCGCAGGCTGCGTCTTTTCCGGCCTCATCTTTTTCATCTGGCAGGGCAAGTTCAAATCGGCAATTTGGTTCCTGCTGGGCTTGGTGGCGGCGGGCGCGCTGCTGATGGTTCTGTCACCGGGGCTGGCGTCTTACATCACCGCCTATCTGGGAACCGAGCAGGCAGGAACGGTGACCGGCCGTACCGATGTGTGGTCGGCGGGATGGCAACTCATCAAGGAGCGCATGATTCTGGGCCGAGGTTTCATGTCGTCCCGATTTCTGGCCTACAAGATTAGCGTCTCCTGGCAGCCTGGGCACTTGCACAACGGGTTTCTGGAAGTCTGGTACAACAACGGCATTTTCGGACTTTTCGTCATGGTGATGATGCACGCCGTGATTATCCGCAACCTCATCCTGGTAATGCGGAAGGCTTCACTCCCATTGGCGGCCGGATGTTTCGCCGTTTATCTCAATATTTTGATTAATGGCCTGGTCAGCCGCGCCTTCGGCAGCCGTCCTGACGCCACCTTCACCATGCTTTTCGCCCTGGTGTTCGTGAGCGAAAGGTTGCTGAAGCAGGTCAGCCAGAGCGAAGAAAAGCCAGCGCCTGGCTGGAGCCTGGTCCCCGCCAGAGCCGAGTATTAGCACCTGAGAGACTTTTGCAGAGGAGTACAAACCAGCAATGTGGAATATGTTGAAGCGGGCTTGGGAGGCGTGGAAGGCCTTTGGAAAGAAGGTCGGCAACTTCCAGGCTCGGGTATTGCTAACGATTTTTTATGCGGTGCTGATGCTGCCCTTTGGACTGGCAGCACGATGGTTCAGCGATCCCCTGCGAATCAAGAAACTCCCCGACGCGTGGCTGGACCATCCTGAAGAGGCCTACGACATGGAGTGGGCGCGCAAGCAGTAAGGAACTGACCGAACCGAGTACCAATCAAAGAGGAGTGTAATGTACATATTAGGAATCAGTTGTTACTACCACGACGCGGCGGCTGTGCTGCTCAAAGACGGAGCACTGGTGGCGGCGGCGGAGGAAGAACGCTTCACGCGGAAAAAGCACGACTTCGATTTTCCCAAGCAGTCCATCAAGTTCTGTCTGGATGAGGCGGGCATCACCGGTCCGGATCTCGACTACGTGGTGTTCTTCGAGAAGCCGTTCCGCAAGCTGGACCGCATCCTGATGATGGTTCTGCAGACCTACCCAAAGTCCTGGAAGGTGTTCCGCGAGTCCATGATCACATGGATGATCGACAAGCTTTGGGTCGCGACCACCATACAGACCGAGCTCGGGATTAAGAAGGACAAGATTCTGTTCAGCGAGCACCACTTGTCGCACGCGGCCAGCGCTTACCTGTGTTCGCCTTTTGAGGAGTCGGCAGTTCTGACGGTAGACGGCGTCGGTGAATGGGTTACGGCCACGCACGGGATCGGCAAGGGCAACCAGCTGACCCTGAACAAGCAGATCGAGTTTCCCCACTCGCTGGGCCTGCTCTACAGCGCCTTTACCGCCTTCCTGGGATTCGAAGTGAACGAGGGGGAGTACAAAGTGATGGGCATGGCGCCTTACGGCGAGCCCAAGTATGTGGACAAGGTCTGGAAGCTGATCCAGTTGAACAGCGACGGCTCTTTCTCGCTGAACATGGATTACTTCAGCTTCCATCACTCCACGGAAAAAACTTACAACAACAAATTTGCCGCTTTGTTTGGCACCCCGCGCCCGTCAAAAATGCTGTTCTTCACCGAGGAAACTGGCTTTCCAAAGTATTTTGGAACTCCGCCGGGAAACTTCCAGGAGATGTCGAAGCTCAACAAGCACTATGCCGATATCGCCTCCAGCATTCAGAAGGTGACCGAAGACATCATGGTGGGCATGGCCACGCACCTGCACAAGACCACCGGGATGAAGAACCTGTGTATGGCCGGTGGCGTTGCGCTGAACAGTGTGGCCAACACCCGGATTCTGAATGAGTCGGGGTTCGAGAACATGTACGTGCAACCGGCCGCTGGTGACGGCGGCGGAGCGCTGGGCGCCGCTCTGTGGGCCTACAACACTCTGTTAGGCAAGCCTCGGAACTTTCAAATGGACCATGCTTTCTGGGGCCGGGAAAATTCGGATTCCGAGATCGGAGATTTCCTGACGCAGAACAACATTCCTCACAAGCGCTACGACGACGAAGACAAGTTGCTGGACGCGGTGGTGAGCCATCTGACCAGCGCCAAAGTAATTGGATGGGCGCAGGGACGGTTTGAGTGGGGTCCGAGAGCTTTGGGAAGCCGCTCGATTCTGGCCGATCCGCGAAATCCGGACATGAAGGACATCGTGAACACCAAGATCAAGTTCCGCGAACCTTATCGTCCGTTTGCCCCGTCAGTCCTGGCCGAAAGCGCGGAGAAATATTTCGAGCTGCCGAACGCGATGAACCTGTCTCCGGCGCGCTACATGCTGTACGTGGTGCCGGTCCGGGAAGAGCAGAAGAAAACTTTGCCCGCCATCACTCACGTGGATGGCACCGGGCGTCTGCAGACGGTATTCAAGGCGCAAAGCCCGCGCTATTACAAGATGATCGAGAAATTCGGCCAAGCTACGGGCGTGCCCGTGGTGATGAACACCTCGTTCAACTTGAAGGGTGAACCGATCGTGAACACCCCGGCCAATGCGTTCAACACATTCGAGAAGAGCGAGATGGATGCCTTGGTGCTGGAAAACTTCATCATCGAAAAATCCTCTTCAAACTAACGAATCGTCGGTTTGAAGTGGCTCAAACAGCCGTAGCGAGGGGAGAATCCGAAAGTGCCGTCTCAAGCGGTTCTAGATCTTGTAAGCGAGATACCCAGTTTTCGCGTGCTGGGAGTTCGCGTAAATGAGGTCCAGATTCCAGATGCGATTGAAGTGCTGGAGTCCTGGATTCAGGAACGCGGTCCGGCCAGATATGTTGCCGTCACTGGTATGCATGGCGTCTCGGAGGCGCGGGAGAATTCTCACTTCCGGCGCGTGCTCGACTCCGCCGATCTAGTGGTTGCCGATGGCATGCCGCTGGTGTGGCTGGGCCGGTGGCAGGGACACAGCAAGATGAGGCGCCGGGTATACGGGCCGGAACTCATGGAGACGTTTTGCCGCGAGACGGGTTCCAAGTACCGGCACTTCTTTTACGGCGGGGCTCCGGGAGTAGCGGATCACCTCGCCCAGGTGGAGCATGAACGGTACGGCATTCAAATCGCCGGAACTTACTGCCCGCCGTTCCGCCCGCTTACCGAGGATGAGGAAAAAGAAGTGCAGCGGGCTGTGGAAGCCGCAGCGCCTGATGTCCTCTGGGTCGGCCTGAGCACGCCCAAGCAGGAACAGTGGATGTACGCTCACCGCGACACGCTGCGCGTGCCGGTAATGCTGGGAGTGGGCGCAGCCTTTGACCTCAACACGGGACGCTTGACGCAAGCTCCCGCCTGGATGCGGGAGAACGGGATCGAATGGTTGTTTCGTTTGTGCGCGGAACCGCGAAGGCTGTGGTCCCGTTACATCGTAAATGGTTCGAAATTTGTCTGGGCAGTTTGTCTGGAGCATTTGGCGCCGCGAATTTTTGGACAAGAAAAATCCAGCTAATTTCCAAATCTCCTCCAGGGCAGTTCTATTCAACAAAAGACTCGCAGCAGAAATTCTCAAATTATCTTCGGGAGACGAAAGAAATATGAACGAGGGGAAACGGTGCCCATGCCTACGGATGTAACTCCCGGCCCCGTGTTCGTTGTCGGCATGTGGCGTTCCGGTACTTCGCTGTTGTACACACTGCTGAACCAGCATCCGGGAATAGCCCTCATGTATGAGGCCGATCTCCCGTTGCTGCCGCAGCTTTTTCGGAAGTCTGGCGGCAAAACAGACTGGCTGGAACGTTGGGAGTTCTGGAATTCCGCTCTCTCCCGTCATCGCATCGATCGCCAGCAGATTCCACATAACGTTCCCGGTCTGCGGAGCGCTACGGAAATGGTCTGGAAGCAATATGCCGGGGACGCGCTCTACGGAGAAAAATCTCCCAACTACTACGACTCGCTGCGCTGGCTGTCGCGGGAATTTCCGACCGCCCGCTTCGTGGTGATCTGGAGAGATCCCGCCGACATTTGCCGAAGCATCATTCGTGCGGCACAGACCGGTTCCTCCTTCTTTGCCAAGCGGGGGATCACACACCGCGCTTTAATCGGCACGCGCCGGCTTAAGAGCGAGTGCGAGGCCCTGATCAGCCGCGGCGTTCCGATTCACCAGATCCAGTACGAGGAAATGATCAAGGAGCCCGAGCGCGTTCTGTCCGGTGTTTGCAACTTCCTGCAAATACCGTTCGACCAGCAGATGGCCTCTCTTGAAGGTGCCGACCGCTCCGCTATTTACGAGGCCGACCATCACGCAGGACTGAAAAGTAAAACCATCGGCGCCAGGAAGAAGAAAGACCGAGACGAAGTCTTACCGCTACCCTTCAAGAACAAGATCGATCGCTACGTTGCCTACTGGCAGCAGGAGTACGCGGGAAGTTGGCCGCTGTACCCGAAAATGCCAGCTGGAGATAGGCCCCAGCCCGGTCGGCTGGAGCGAAGTTGGGACGGGGTGCGGTTCCGAGCCCTGCGCTCTTTCGATCGGTTCACAGCGCTGGTTTATTGCTACGCCCCGATTTCTTTATTGCAACGATACCGCTCGGCGAAGTCAAAAGACCGCAGCCCTGAAGTCGCACAAGAACCTTCAGCCCTCCCCGAAGTTTCGCCCCGCAGTTGAATTTCGCCGAAAAAGGATCTCATGCCAATTCTGCGCAAAGTTCGCCATAGCCTTTCGAAGACGCCGGCTCGCGCCCCTTTAGTCTGGGTGCGGCACCGCAGCTTTCAGACTTCAGACGCATTTGTTGGTTCTTATCCCCGGTCCGGGAGTACGTGGCTGCGATTCATGCTGCTGGAGTTGCTTGCAGGGCGCTCTTCAGGTTTTTCCAATACCAACGAGATGATTCCTGACGTCGGCCGGCATCTGACCGCCGCGCCGGTGTTGCCTGCCGGAGGACGGCTCATCAAGACCCATGAACCCTTTCGCACGGAATACAAGAAAGCGATCTATCTGGCGCGCGATCCCCGGGACGTTGCACTTTCCGAGTTCGCTTACCAGAAGGCGCTGGGACTCGCGGGCTGCGATTTCGATATTTATTTAGAGCGCTTCCTGCGCGGCGAAGTAAATCCCTATGGCTCATGGTCGAATCACGCGATTTCGTGGATGGATGCAGCCGACAGCGGACGCTCTGAAGTCTTGCTGGTTTGTTTTGAAGAATTGAAGCGTAACTCCGAACAGGAGTTAGCGCGAATTGTAGACTTCCTGGGCGTGCCGGTGCAGGCGGCAAGAATTCGGGAGGTGATCGTCAACAATTCGATGGATAACATGCGCAAGAAGGAGAAAGCCGATCCGCAGCGGGCTTCGGCAAAAGGAAAGTTCATCCGCAGCGGTTCGGCTGGAGGCTGGCGCGAAGCGTTTACCGACGAGCAGTCTCAACTTGTGCAACAGTACGCGGGCGAAATACTGGCCAGACTGGGCTACTCTGCGATAGAGTCTTTGGAAGGGAAGCTGGTATGAGTGTCGAAAAAAGCGGAGTAGAAAAAATCGGCCGCTCCAATTCTTCGCAGACGGAGAAAAAGCCCGCGGCCAGCGCGGGAGGAGTGCAGTGCCTCCGTTGCCATAACGAGCTCGATAGCTACGCGTTCACCAAGTTTACATTCCTTCCCTACGGCTCGGCCGGTGGCAACGTCGTGCTGGAGTGCCCGAAGTGCGGGCACGTCGAGTTTATGTCGCAGAATAGCCCGCTGTTGCGCCGGTTGAACGCTAAGCCGGTGGCCGTGGGCGATGGCGATTAACTAGTCCTCCCCCAATAAATCTTCCGGTAGAATCTCCCGAGCCCTGAGCGGACGAAGTTTCTTCATCGTCAACTTAGTCGTCTTGTTCGTTTCCAAGAACAATCCAGCGGGGAAAATCCAACATGCGTATCTTAGGCCTGTCCTCTTTCACCCATGACACCTCCGCAGCTCTGCTCGAGAACGGCATGATTCGAGCCGCTGTCGAGGAGGGCAAACTTTCCCGTTCGAAAACCACGCGAGGCCTACCCGAAGCAGCCATTGAGTTTTGCTTAAAGCAAGGCGCAATCCAGTGGAAGGATTTGGATCACGTCGCGGTTGCCAGCCGGCCGGTTCGTGGCTGGACGCGACGCTCGGTCGCCGGCGCCAAGATCTCGCCTTTTGCTCCCGTGGCTTCGGCTTATTGCCAAATGGCCGAGATCGGCCGGCTAGCGCGGGAAATGGGGCATCACCGCCTGCTTCGCCTGCAAGACGGCGCTCCCTTGGACCGCATCGTAAACGTTGAGCACCACCTGTGTCACGCGGCCAGCGCCTTTTTTCTTTCGCCGTTCGAGCGAAGTCTCATCGTCACGATGGACGAAGAGGGTGACGGCCACTCCGGTATGCTTGCCGTCGGCGAGGGTTCGCGCATTCGCGTGCTACGCACGATCGCGTATCCTCACTCGCTCGCATGGCTCTATTCGAAGGTTACGGAGATCCTGGGGTTTAACCCGCATGTCGATGAGCACAAGACGCAATGGCTGAGTCTGGAAGGCGAGCCTCTTTATCGCGAAGTTTTTTATGACATGCTGGGGAAATCGCGTGCCGGTATTCTGCGGTTCGATTCCAGCTATCTGGACCACGGAGTGGGCGGACGCTTTGCTCTTTCGGCCAAATTCTGGAGCAGATTGCGCCTCCCGAAGAATCGCGCGGAGTGGAGCGACGAACAGCGGCGCGCGCTCGCGGCCAGCGTGCAGCAGGTTTGCGTCGAAAAAGTTACCGACATCGTGGAGACGCTGCGCAGGCAGGAAGGAATCGACGAAGTCTGTCTCGGCGGCGGCTTGTTCCAGAATGTTCTGCTCGTGGCCGCAGTCGAAAAGAACGTCGGATTAAATCGCGTGTTTGTGCCTCCGGCTCCGGGCAACGCGGGATGCGCGGTGGGCGCAGCTCTGTACCTGCAACACCAGATGCAACCAGCTCCGCGTAAAGCTCCCAGCAGCGATGCTTATTGGGGTCCTACATATTCCCGGCAGCAAATTAAAGATGTTCTCGACAACTGCAAGGCCCGTTTTTCCTTCCAGATCATGAAGGATCGCCAGGCCGAGAACGCAGTGGAACTTTTGCTCTCGGGAAAAATTATTGGATGGTTTCAGGGTGCGGCCGAATTTGGTCCACGCGCTCTCGGCAATCGCAGCGTTCTGGCTTCACCCTGGGCGCCCTACGTGAAAGAAAATCTCAACGACTTCATCAAGCACCGCGAGTGGTTCCGTCCCTTTGCCGTCTCGGTCCCCGAAGAGGACGCGTCGCGCTTTTTTGAGTGCTCCCAGCTTTGCGAGTCGATGAACTCGCTGGCGCGGGTTCGCCCGGGTGTGGATGGCCTGCCCGAAGGCTTTGTTCTTCCCGGCGGCCTGGTGCGCTTACATACCGTAAAGAAGGAGAGCAACCCAGAGCTGTGGGATTTGCTGAAACGCTTTGGAGAGTCGGCCCCGGCGCCGATGCTGCTGAATACGTCGTTCAACCTGTTCGGCGAACCGCTGGTGGTCAGCCCGCTCGACGCGATCCGGAGCTACTCTTGCTCCGGCATTGACGCGCTCCTGATGGATAACTTCCTGCTGACGAAGGCTCCATTCCAGCCCTCGGGGCAAGTGAGGAAGCGGAAGGAATCGGCCTCGCTTTCGCTGTCGGGATTCTAGGCAGCCGCGAAATCTCCGTCGGGGCGGGAATCACAATTCGGATGTAATCAGGAAGGGCAGCGATCCTCGCGGACGCTGCCCTTTTTTCTGACCCTTCCAAAACCGGACGGGCTAAGATGTAACTGCAGAAACGACATGAGCAAAATACATTGTTTCCTCGCTGCAGTCTTATTGCTGGTGTGCGCCTTTTCTCTCGCGGGCGCCGGCGCGGCGCAGTCGGGTTCGCAATCGCCTGCGGCTGCAGCCAAGCCAATCCCGCCCACATTCTTTGGCATGCACATCAACCGCCCTGGAACGCCCTGGCCTCAAGTCCCGTTCGGAAGCCTGCGCATGCTGGGCAACCTGACAACCTGGTTTCATCTGGAAGGCGCGGGCCGCAACCGGTACAACTGGCACAACCTGGATGTTTGGCTCGACGCAGCGCGCTCCCACGGCGTTGACGTGATGTACAGTTTCAGCAGCACGCCCGACTGGGCTGCGGCCAGTTCTCACGAAGCCTGCGGCCCGCGTCGCGACTCGCCCGATTGCGCTCCGCCTTCCGACCTCATGGCAACGACGCCGTGCCAGGGACCACTCGCGGGTGCGACCACGACTGACTGCCAATTCAAAGAGTTCGTTACCAGTTTGCTCGATCATGTTTGCACGGGCACCGCTCCCAACAAGAGTTGCCGCATCGTGGCGTTCTCCTGCTGGAATGAGCCTAACCTGGATGGCTTTTGGGTTGGTACTTACGCGCAGAGCGCGAAGATGTGCGCCGACATGGTGAAGATTGTTAAAGATCAATGCCGGGGCTGCACAACGCTCACTCCCGACATCTCTGCGGCCACGTCCGGCGATACGAAAGGCAACGGTAACAGCCGGTCTTACGACGAATACCTGAGACAGTTTCTGCTCGCGTACAAGCAGTACAGCAACGACTATCCCGACGCCGGGGCTTTTCATCCTTACGCCGCCCGCACATGGAACATCAATCCCGTGCCGTTTCCCGAGACCTTCGCGGGAAGCGGCTGTCCGGGCGGAGGACAGTCTCCCGTGTGCCCGGACACGTTGCTCGGAAAGATTGCTACCATGCGGTCGTTAATGGATAAAGGAGGCATGGCGGGCAAGCCGCTGTGGGCCACAGAAGGCGGATGGGGCACAAACGGCGAACTCCCCGACCTGGACGTCCAAGCCGCCTATGTGGCTCGCTGGCTCATCCTGCAGGCCTCCAGCGGCGTAGAACGCGCCTACTGGTTTATGTGGGATAACGGCGGCGACGCGCGGGGCTGGGGAGGAATGTGGGACGGAAGGAACGGGATTAATAAAGCCGGCGTGGCGTATGGTCAGGTTTACAACTGGCTGGTTGGCGCCAGCTTCACCAAACCGTGTTCAGGCGATCACGATGTTTGGACATGCGACATCTCCCGCCCGAACGGCTATCAGGCCAGGATTGTGTGGAACGCCTCGAACTCTTATAACCCACAATCAACTTCGAAGTATGCAACCGGTAACGATTTCTCGCAATACCGCGATCTGACCGGCGGCAAGTTCCCAATTGCTGAGGGGGCCGTCATGATTGGAACGAAACCGCTTCTTCTGGAAAGACTTGGCGCTCCGCCCGCGGAGCACAAGGCGCCGCACAAATAAGAAAAGCGGCGGATCCTCTGGGGGATCCGCTGCTTAAATTGCCGACTCAGTGGCTTAGAAATCCGTCGCCGGATTGTACGGAGCCGTCACGAATGTTGGTGCTACCGTGGGGCCCGGGATCACAGGATTAGACCGCCCCGCTTCATTCGGATCGAACACAACGAAGCCCACGCCAGGAGATTCGGAGAGCGAATAGTTGTCGTCTGGGTACACGGGATTGGCGAAGCCCGGACTTTGTACCACGCTTCCCGAATCCTCGCCCGTTGCGCTCTGCCATGCGGAAAGAGACGCGTAATAGGTTGTCTGCGTGCGCCCTTGCGACCCGGTCGTGAAAAATAGGTTAGTGGGCAACGCGCATGCCACGCCTTTCGCATAGCAGTACATGTTGTCGGCGTACTTCTGCACTTCCGTGCAGGGTCCACCCATGCAGTAGGCATATCCAGTCTGAACATATCCCCGGTCGAAATAAACCAGGTTATTCGTGAAATTAAACTGCAGAACGCCCGAAGCGGGCGGGTCGCAGCCCTCCTGTTTGGTGCCCAGACGTCCGTAGGCGAAGATGTTGTTCTTGATGGTGTTGGGAGTGCCTGCGGATTGTGGTCCACAGGTTTGCGCCTGGGTGGTGCCCGAGGTTCGATAGACGAGATTGTTTTCCACCAGTACGTTGGCGGTATCGGCGTCCAAATAAATGCCCTGGCCGCCGTAGCCATCCGCGTCCAGCGCCGAAGCATCGCTCACATCGTGAACTTTATTGTTGAGCGCCTGGTTGCCGGTAGCGCTGGGATCGGTATTGAAGTAGACCCCGCCAATATCATCCATGATGCCCTGTCCAAGGTTGTAGACGTGATTGAACGAAGTGATGTTGTTGAATGCTCCGTGCGAATTGCTCGAACCTGGCAGACAGCCTAGGGCGCACACTTTGATCCCAGTCTCATATCCGTCGTAGACATCGTTATGGGTGTAAGTATTGTCGTGGCCATCGCCTTGCGAAATAGCAAAGGAGCCAGGAGTGACCCGTCCGTAGCCGCTGATCACAGTATTCTCGATAAGATTAAACTGCGCCACGTTGGCGTCGGTGTCCGTGTACTGAGCCAGCAAACCGACGCGAACTCCGAATGCGCCCAAGTTGTAGAGAGCGGAGTTCTCGACTGTATTGTGCGACGTAGTGGCCGTCGTAGTGTTGGTATAGAGCTCAATGCCTCCGCCTGAAGTCTGCGTCACCACAACGCCGTTGAAGGTGACATTCTGGCAGTTGTAGCAGCCCACCACGCCGGTGACTCCCTGATCCCCCGTGAGTGCTGAATATCCAAGAGACGGAACTGTCCAATTGTCGTGCTCGAAGGTGATGCCCTCGAACGTAACCCATTGCAGTCCCGTGGCCACGAGCGCTTGCGTGCTTTGCGGAATAATCACCGTATCCGTTGGCGGATTCTCGCCGTTGTTCACCAGATAAGTGAGGGTCCACGGGGTGCGAGACCGGTCAAGGAACCACTGGCCCGGTTGGGTCAGTTCGTCTTTGATGTTCTCGACGACATAGCGGTGTCCGGCGATGAAGCCGTGATAATAATCCTGCTGATAGGTCGGACCGGTCAGGTAGATGATGTTGTTTGTGGTATCGATGGACTTGATTCTCAGCTCGGACGCAGTCCACTTTTCGAAGTCATACAGCTCAATATCACCTTGAGGATAAGGTGAATTGAGGTTCGTCCAACTGCCGCTGATCGGATCGGACTTGCTGTACTTGAAGCGATCGAAGCACTCCCATCCCAGGCCCGCCATATAAACCGTGCAGTTTGGATCGGGGGCTGGACCGGAGCCCGAACCCGGTAAATAAATCGTCGCGGCGATGCGGTAGTAGGTCCCTAAAGTATTTCCGCTCGCACCCAGCCGCGGACGAAGCCGACGCTGGCCGTTGTAGAACAACTGCTCGAAATACTGCGCGGAAGACGGCAACGTGGCTTGCCATTCATCGCCGCTGCCATGGGTCCAATTCGCGATTTTCAAGCCTCCGCTGATGACCGGCACCTCGTTGGGATAGTTCTCCCAAATCACCTGCAGCGCCGAAGTCCCCGAGTCGGCCGTTGTGAACGACAGGGGCTGCGTTAGGTAGTAAGTTCCGGCGCGCACCATGACCTGAATTGGCGTAGTGCGGCCTTTGGGATTCTTCAGAATGCCCTGCACCGCGGTCTGCGCACGCGTGACCGTCGCGAAAGGCCCATCTGTCCCCTTCGAATTCGGCGCCGCCAGCGTCCCGCTCCAATTGTCGTTGCCGTCGGTTGCAACGTAGAAGTCGGCAAGCGTACTTTGTGCCGGAACGACGGTCACCGAGAGTGCCTGGCTCACGCTCTGCGGCGGGGAGGATGAGTCCGTGAGCTTAACGGTGAAGTTGAACTGTCCGGTTTTCGAAGTCGTACCGGTGAAGACGCCGGTGCTGCTGCCCAGAGAAATTCCGGACGGTAAGGTTCCCGTGCTGATACTCCAATGGTAAGGAGAAGTGCCTCCCACCCCGTCCACCGGCGCGTCATAAGCGGCTCCAGCCGTGATTTCGGGAAGCAGCGTAGTGGTGATTTCAATCAAGCTGCTTACTTGCAGAACAAACTGCTGGCTGGCCGTCTGCTGCGTGGGCCAGGAAGAGTCGGTCACCTGGAATGTGAGATTGAAGGCTCCGGTTTGGGCGGTTGAGCCCGAGAGTACGCCGGTGTTCACCAGAGAAAGGCCCTGCGGAAGCGTGCCGCTGGTGAGGGTCCAATGGTACGGAGAGGTGCCGCCGGTGACGGCCAGCGTTTCCGTGTACGCGGCGCCCGCGATCACTTCCGGAAGGGAAGTGGTTGTGATCTTCAGTGGTATTACGAGCGGCGTAACCACAACCATTACCGTGTCGGACTTGGCGGGATCGGCAGTGCTGGTCGCCCAGACCCTGTAGGTCCACGTGCCGCCGGTTACCTGGGGCGCGGTATAGAGTCCGCTGCTCGAGATTGTCCCTTCGGACGCGGACCATGTCACGCCTTGATTGGACGAGTTGTAGACGGTTGCCTTGAATTGCAGGGTCTGTCCGGATTCCAGGGCGCCGGCGTCCGGGGAAACAGTAACGCTGATCGTGCCGGATGCAGCGATAACGATGGAAAAGCTGGCCGATACCTTGTTCGAGTCCGCGTCGGTGACTGTTACGTTTACCGGAAACGTGCCCGAGGTTTTCGGCACGCCGGTGATAGTTCCGGCGGTTGCGCTCAGGCTCAAGCCCGAAGGCAGGCCGCTTCCCGAGAATGAATAAGGAGTAGTTCCGCCGGTGACGGTCAACACTGTGTTGTAGGAGATTCCAACCGTGCCTTGCGGCGGGGTTTCCTGGACGGCAAGAGAGGCTTGTGAAAAGGCGGATGAAAACAGGATGAGAGCGAGAATAAAGAAGGCACACGTAACCTTATAAAAACACCCTGCCGTGCAGGGCTTGGGGGAGTCCTGTAACATTAAATCACCTCAAAAGCGCCGATGGACGGGCTGTTTCGCTTGTCAATACCGTCCCAACCCTAGGAGACACTGGGAAGGGACCTTATGTAAGGTCACAGAGGTGCATCGCCCGAAATCCAAATTTGCGGTGCCCTCATCGCAGAGCAGTTAGAACTGGCTGAGGATCTGATTAACGGCAGAATGGTCAACAAGTTAACGTCACTAAATCAACGAGTTACGCTGATTACTTGATGCATCAGCTTCGCGGCTTCCTGCGCCGTCTGCCGAGTCGCCGCAGGCTACCAGGGAATTTCCCATTTTCGGCTTGACAGGGCGATTCGAAGCCAGACAGACTGAGGTTTGACTTTTCGAAGACTGCGATCTTCCAGCACCGCACCGGCTAATCCCCGAAATGATCGAGAATTTTATGGTCTCCAGGTGGGATTTCCCGGTTAGCCGGCCGATAGTCTTGTGCGGCCGTCCCGGATTGCTGGCGGAGAAATCACAAGGCAGAAAGGAAATGATTTGTCGATTCTCGTAGTCGGCGGGGCGGGATACATTGGGAGCCATGCAGCGCGCGCTTTGCGGCGCCACGGGTACGAAGTCGTCATCTACGACAACTTGTCGCGCGGGCACGCCTTCCTGGCCCATGGTTTCGAGTTGGTGAAGGCCGACATTGGGGATCGCGAGCCATTGACCCGGGTGATGGCCCGGGTGAATGCCGTCATGCACTTCGCGGCGCACTCGCAGGTTGGTGAATCCGTCCTGAATCCACGGATTTATTTTCAGAACAATGCAGAGGCGGGATTGACGCTGCTGAATACCGCGCTGGACGCGGGAGTGCGAAGGTTTATTTTTTCCTCGACTTGCGCAGTGTACGGAATGCCCGAGAAGATCCCCATTACCGAAGATACGCCGCGGCAGCCCGTGAATCCCTATGGGACTTCGAAGCTCTTCTTCGAGAATGCTCTCGAAGCTTATGACCGCGCGTACGGACTGCGCTACATGAGCCTGCGCTACTTCAACGCCGCCGGAGCTGACGAGAGCGGAGAGATCGGAGAACTGCATGATCCGGAAACGCACTTGATTCCGGCTGCATTAAAGGCCGTGACTGGCGAACGGGGAGAACTGGAATTATATGGTTCCGACTATCCCACGCCCGATGGAACCTGCGTTCGCGACTACATTCATGTGTCCGATCTGGCCGACGCTCATGTGCTCGCCCTCAAGCACATCGAGGCCGGAAACAGTTCAGCCGCCTTAAACCTGGGCACCGGCTTGGGCTGCTCCGTCAAGCAAGTGATCACGATGGTCGAGGAGGTAACGGGCTCCAAGGTTCCGCGACGCATGGGGCCGCGTCGGCCCGGAGATCCTCCGACACTCGTCGCCGATCCCGCGCGCGCGCAGACCGTATTACAGTGGAAAGCAACGCGCTCTCTTAGAGAGATTGTGCAAACCGCCTGGAAGTGGGAGCAAGGCGGCCGCCGGAAGGCGCGCAAGGCATAGCCGATCGAGGCTTCGCGGTCAGCGCGCGAAACCGTTACAATTCACACTCTGAACAATTTATTGCTGGGCGCGGCTCTGGTCGCGGCGCACGGAGAGAAGAGCAAGTATGGCAAATAATCTTTCAGGAAAGAAAGTCGCGGTGCTGGGTGCGGGCAAAATGGGAGGCATTCTGCTCCAGGCCCTGCTCAAAAATGGCCTGCTCGCGCCCGAACTCACGACCGCCACGGTTGCCCACCAAGAGCGCGCCAAGGCACTGAGCACAAAACTCGGCATACCGGTTGGCATCGACAATTTGCAGGCTGCCAAAGATGCTGATGTCATCTTGATTGGCGTGAAGCCGCAGGTGGTCGAAGAAGTTGTGGCCGAGCTGCGCGGCCATATCTCACCTCGACAGTTGGTCATCTCCGTGGCCGCCTCGGTCCCTAACAGTCTTATCGAGAAGACTCTGGATGCCCCGGTGCCCGTAATCCGTGCCATGCCCAACACACCGTGCCTGCTGTGCTGTGGCATGACCGCTCTGGCCAAAGGAAAATATGCCGACGCCAGCCACGTGGAGACCGCAACCACCATGTTCGACGTGGTAGGCCGCACTGTGGTGGTGGACGAGAAGCACATGGATGCGGTGACTGGACTTTCTGCCAGCGGTCCGGCTTACATCTACATCATCATCGAATCGCTTGCGGAAGCGGGCGTCAAGGTGGGGCTGCCGCGCGATATTGCAACCTTGCTGGCAGCGCAAACCACCATGGGAGCGGCCCGCGTTGTTCTTGAAACCGGAGACCACCCCGCGCTCCTCAAGGATGCTGTTACAACTCCCGCCGGCTGCACCGTGGACGGCATTATGGAACTGGAGGAAGGCAAGCTGCGCGTGACCCTGATTAAAGCTGTGGTGAAAGCGGCGCAACGAGCCAAAGAGCTGGCTTTTTCCGGAAACTGATTTTGCACGCTCCAGTGCACAAGTCTTCGACACTAAAGTACTATTTACCGTTATTAGTCGAGCGACTACTTTACAAAAAGCTGCAAGCAGTGGGCTCAGTGTCTTTGGCGAGCGCAACAAATTTCCAACAGAGTAGTAACAGAATCCGAGGGAAGCAGTAAGCTTCTCTCGTAGCGTCAACGGGCCGATCAACCGAGCCGGGTGAAGGAAGCTAATGCGGAATCTGCAAGCCTTGGGGGTGGGACGCCAGCCGTGAGGGACGCCTCCATCGAACCCAGTAAGGATAAGCCGCTAATCCGAGTAATGGCTGCCGACAGCACACGCATGAACAGCCAGTTGCTGGCTGATGTGTTGGCTCGAGACAAGCGCTTCCAGGTGCTCGAAACTCAGCTCTCCGCCGCCACCATCCTGGCGGCTGCAGCCTGCGAGAAGCCGGATGTGGCGTTGCTCAGCCCGCTCCTGGAAAATGATCCTATGCTGGGGTTCCAGGTGGCCCGCCAGTTGCACGCCGCCCACCCCGCCACCCGCATCGTCATGTTGCTGGATCGTTCCGAGCGCAGTTCCGCGGTAGAAGCCTTTCGTGCCGGTGCCAGCGGCATTTTCTGCCGCAGCGAATCTCTCAAGTTCTTGCCCAGATGCATCTCTTGTATTCACTCCGGCCAGGTGTGGGCCAACAGCCACGAACTCAAGTATCTCCTCGATGCCCTTTCACAGGCCATGCCGGGGCGCCGGGCAGGGAACACGGCGGATGTTTCCATTCTTTCCAAGCGCGAACAGGATGTGGTCAGCGGCGTGGCAGATGGATTGTCCAACCGCGAGATTGCCCATCGTCTGAAGTTGACTGAACATACGGTGAAGAATTATCTGTTCCGCATTTTCGATAAGTTGGGAGTATCCAGTCGCGTAGAAGTAGTGCTGTACTCTTTTGGGCTGGCCGGTGCGGGTCCGCTCGCGCCAGCTCGCAAGCCCCGGTCCCACGCTGGCCTGGCTGCCAGCAAGGCTCGCAAAGGTCCCATCCCTGCGCGACGAAAGGACAACGCCAGCCCGGACGAGCGCGTCTCGCGGAAAGTCGTGCCTCTGTAGGAGTTCAGTCCAACGAGAGCGCCAACCTTTAAGCTTTTGGCTCTTAGCCTTTTAGCCCTTAGCTCAAGTGCTCTGCGTTTGGCTAAGGTCTACTGGCTAAAAGCCGCCTTAGGGAGGGGTTGAGCTTTCGTCCTAATCCCCCGTGCCAGTGAGCTTCGCTGTTTGAGGGCTGTTAGGGGCGCTGTCCGTAAGTTTCAACGTGGCGTTCCGCGCACCCTTGGCGCTGGGCGTGAAGGTCAGCGTTATCGTGCACTTCGCCCCCGCCGAGAGAGTGCTGCCGCAAGTAGTGCCGGTCTGGGTGAAATTGCTCGCATTGGTGCCGGTGATGGTGATGCTCGTGATGTTTAACGTAACTTTCTGATTATTCGCTACGGTTTCTGTTTTGGGTGCGCTCGTGGTACCCACGGTTTGGGTGCCAAAGGCCAAGGTCGCAGGAGTCAGCGCCACCGGTAACTGTCCCGAACCCTTGAGACTGATGGTTTGCGGGCTGTTGCTGGCACTATCGGAAATGGTTACGGTTCCCGTCAGCGAGCCAGTCGTCTTTGGTGTGAAGGTGACGGTGATGGTGCACTTCGCGCCCGCGCCAATACTTGTGCCGCAAGTGTTGACTTGGCTAAAGGCGGCGCCGGTGACGGAAATATTAATGTTGGTCAGGCTAACCGACTGATTATTGGTTAGCGTTACGGGCGATGCGGTGGCGCTCGAGCCCACTAACACGGTGCCAAACGAGAGACTGGTCGTCGACAAAGTCACTGGCGCCAGGCCAGTCCCGGAGAGGCTGACGGTTTGCGGGCTGTTCTCGGCGTCGTCAGTGACGGTTAACGAGGCGGTGCGTGCGCCGGTGGCGCTGGGTGTGAAGAAGACGCTGATCGTGCAGTTTCCGCCCGCCGCAACGCTGCCGCCGCAGGTGTTGGTCTGGCTAAAATCTCCGTTGTTGGTACCCGTGAAGCCGATGTTGCTGATGTTCAGTGTCGTGCTCTGACCGTTGGTCAGGGTGACGATCTGCGGTGCGCTGGTGGTGCCAACCACTTGCGAAGCAAAGGTCAGGCTGGCCGGCGATACCGAAACCCCGCCGCAACCCGATAGTTTGAAATTAGCGATGCGCGTGTGCCAGTTGACTTCTGTGCCCGTCTCGTTCGCGGGAAAGTATTCATTCACGTACCAGAAGGTGCAGCCGTCAACCGGATCGACCGTCATGCTGGAGTAGTCACCCCAATGGTAAGTGTTCTCTTCGTCGGCAGTCCCCGTCAAAATTGAAAACTCAACCGGTGCCGTTGGATTTGTCAGGCTGAACCATGAAGCGCTGATTCCTGGATGAACCGAGCTGCTCGAAACGCTGTAGCCCACAGCCGCATTGCCGCTTGCATCCTGAGCCATGCTGGGCATGAAGCGATAAAGAGACGTATCGGGACTTACGGTGCCGTCCTGGTATACCGTGGGAGTTCCGCTGCCGCGCAATTCGTACCAGCGTACACCCGTCTGCTGGCCGCTTCCCGTGCCGGTTTGCACCGTATGGCTGATCAGAAACGACTCGTAAGAGCCAAAATTGCGGTAGTCGAAACGCGGCATGAAACGGTCGCCGACGGAATCGATAGATTGTCCCGTAGTCGCGGTTGATGGCTCGGGAACACAAATGGTTTGCGAAGGAGACGCCGCGCTGTAACATCCCGGCGTATAAGGCGCGACCGAAACCGAAGATTGGGTGAACGTCGAGTTCGCCGGGGTCGTCCAATCCACATGGAACTGCCACAAGTTAAACGAGCCTGAAGTTTTGGTCACGCCGTCGTCTACGGGATTTTCAATGCTTACAAAGTATTCGTCCCGGCCGGAGGGCGGAGCGGTTGTGCCGTCGACATCCGCTGGGATCAGGCTGTGCCCAAGGTAAATGCCGTTGCTGAGAGGACTGGTCTCACGGAAACACTGCGGAGGATTCGGCGTGCCGCCGATCAGGATATTCGTGCGGTCCAAAGCGCAAACCACCACTCCCACTTCGCGGTAGCTGTTGTTCACATCGTTCAGATCCATCGTCAGATAGTATGCGTCCGGCCAGGTGCCTAATTTCGGCCAGTCCGGGAAATAGACGTTACCCTCCCCGTTGGTGCCCAGAATCGGATTGAGCGGAACCGCGTAGGCATACCAACTCAGGGTCTTCGAAGTTAAGTCATCGGTGTTGGAGACGGCGATGCAGTAGGTGTAGTTGTTAGAAATTGTGGTGCGCACAGAGATGACCCACCGCGAAGCGAGACGGTCAAAATTAATAATTCCATCCCCGCTGAAGTTGTTGCAGGAAGTGACGCCTGCTGCGGTGAATGGAGTGGTCGCCGCTTGCGGGGTTGACCACACTGGAGCGAGCGTCACTTTGTCGTAGGCCTGATAGTAGACGTTAATCCACTCCATGTATTGCTTGGTGCCCACCGCACCGTTGGGATCGACATCATATTCGGGATGCCCGACCTGCGACGCGGCGATACCGTCGAACGAAGTAACGGTCTGGGCCATCGACCACGAGGTCAAGAACACGAAGAGCAGGGTAAGGATTCCAGATTTGGTCATAGATGAGTCAGTCTCCGCGGATTATTCTTCCGCCGTCCGATTCCAGGGCTTGGGAGAGAGTGCCCATCACTCGGCCCGATTAAAGATTCGAAAAATTCTTTCCGTCTGCCTAAGAACTTCCACCGAAGTCTTACTTGGCCGTCTCGGTGAAGGTTACGACATTGACATTGCTGTTGACTGTCGCTGTGATCGAATATGTCCCGGCGCCGGGAGGCAAAGTGTAGGTAGCACTCGCTTGACCCACGCTGTTCGTGATCGGAGCACTGTTCACGAAACTGCCGCCTGCTCCTCCATCCGCGAAGGTAACCGTCACTCCGGACACCGCATTTCCATACTGGTCCTTCACGACAACCACCAAAGGCTTGGGCAGTTGCGTTCCCGCAGTCCCAGTTTGATTGTTGCCAGAGGAGATTGCCTGGGTGGCGGGAGCGGCAGCCACTGAAGACTCATGAAACGTTGCCGAGGTAGCGGTACCAGAAGACGCGGTCACGGTAAAACCACTATGAGCCGAGGTCGAAAGAGTGAATGTGGCGCTGGCCTCGCCGTTGATGCCCGTCGTAGCGGGATTGGGCGAGAAGGTGCCGCCGTAACTGTCGGAGAATGTCACCGAGGCGCCGGAGACTTTATTTCCAAAACTGTCTTTCGCCATGACAACCAGTGGCAAGGGAAGGGTTGTCCCCACCGTTCCCGATTGGGAGGAACCGGAGATGACGGAAAGTGCAGCCGCGGCACCGGCGACCGCGGTTTCAGTGAGGGAAGCAGTGCTGTAGCCCGGGCTCGTTGCCGTGAGCGCATAGGTCCCTGCGGTCTGGGGCAGTGTGTAGGTAGTTGTGCCCGTCCCGGTGGAATCAGTGGTTACTTGGATGGGATTAAACGTGCCTTTGTTCCCACTGCCGAAGGTGATCGTTACGCCCGCGATGCCCGCGCCCGAATATGGATTGGTCGCCTGGACGCTCAACGTAATCGGAGTGTTCACGGTCGCGGTCTGATTGTTTCCAGACGACGGATTCAGCGTGGGAAATAATCCATAGACTTTCAGCTCAGTCTGCGTTCCCACATATACCTTGCCATTGGTCACTACTGGCGCGACAAAGTGCGGAGCTGTGCCCAGCGCATCACGGCCGCTCACCTCCTGACTGTTGTAAAGCTCGTTGATGTTCGGCCAGACATTAAACGCCGAAAGCTCCATGATCCCGCCGGTATTGTTGGTGTTGCGAACCAGCCAGAAGATCCCATTTTCGCTTCCATTTGCAGACAGGGTCGGTACACCGGTAAGCGTGTAGGTTGCCGGGGACTCGTAGACCCACGTCGAGGAGAGCGTTCCGTTAGTCAGCGAGAAAGCTTTGATGTGGTCCTGTCGCGCGGCGGTATAGACGTAGCCATTCCAATAAACCGGGGCGCCATACATCTGCTGGGTTGCACCTATAATGTCTTCTTCATTCCCATCGCCGCCGTTCTTAGTGTCGTACCCTCCCAGGTCGTTCGTGTTTAACAAGTAAATGGTTCCGGTCTTGCCTTCGGCGATCGCCAGTGTCGAGGATTGAGTAAATCCGTCGTTCGGCAGCAACACGACTCCGCCCGAGCCCAGATCCAAGTCTCCCGATTTCATCCTGGCCTGGTTGGAGGGCGTGAAATAGTCCAGCACGGAGAACGCAGCGCCATTCAAGCTAAGCTTCAGTACGGTGTCGCCGTAGTCCAAGCCACCTGTGTTGGCGTCGAACGTACCATTCGCAGTCGACACGTAAACATTTCCGTTGCTATCGGCGGCGGGACCGACGCCGCTCATCCAAATCGATGCGCCGTAAGTGACGGCTGGCGAAGTGTTGAACACCGCCAGCTGTTGCAGCGACGACGCGCTGTAAGCCAGCAACCATCCGTGCGCGTTTTGATCACAGCCGTTGGAACCGAAGGCGATATAGACCGTCCCATTCGATTCCAGCAGCGCCGGCCGTTGCAGATCGTACTGCTCATAGGTGGCAAGAGTCACGCTGCCAAATGAAGCAGTGATCACCTCGGGTCCACCGAACTTCTCAGCGCCGGTGGTGATATCAAGCGCGTGCAGACGGAAAACATAACTGGTCACACCATTCGTGACTTCCATGGTCTTGGCGACCAGGTAGATCGTGTTGGTGGTTGAATCAATCACCGGCGTTCCGGTGATGCCGACCTCGGCGTATGCGTTCACCGAACCGCAACCCAGCGCGGAATCCGGTTCCGTGGTGACGGTCGTACCATTTGCGGAGTTCAGGAAACTGACCTGCCACAGTGGAGCTCCCGTACCCGGGCTGTCGGCATTGAATGCGAACACGCTATCGTGCGTAGTGGCCACATACACGACGTTTACTACGCCCACGCCCGGAATGTTCACCCCGGAAACGTATAGCGGCTGAGCAACGACATAACCATCCACGGCATAGGAGAACAGGCTGCCAAATTGATTTGGATTTACATTGCTCGGCGTGAGATAGAGTTCATCGGAAAACTGTCCGTCTCGCCTGGCGTCACCGCGCTGGGTCAGGACGTTGTGTTGTCCCCAGGCTATGCCCACACTCAAAAGGGTCACAATCGCGGCGGTGGTCAGCGCTCGCACACCGCCCCGCGCACGCCGCAATCTTTTAGCAGTTACGTTGGCAGCACAGAGTTCGGGGCACCGGAAACAGTGGGTGGTAGGGAGCTTCATAGCAAACGTTTTCCTAGACTTGGGGGATGAATATTTTAACGAACGGGGGAAGGTCAGGCTGAACCGAGCCGCCAAATCAAAGTACTCAAGAGTACCGCAAACATCGGTTCTGTCGTGACCGGAATTCTTGATGGAAGGTTAACATACCGGGTCGCACTCGCCTACAAAAAAAAGCAGCAAAAGGCGCACCCTCCAAAGTTGCAAGTTATTGCAACTGACGCGGTTGCAAATTCTTGCACACAACCCCACCCTCACGCGGCGGAGCCGCCAGTCGACTCCATGATTGAGCCCTGAAGCTGGGCTTCCTTAGCTGGAATTTTGCCAAACTCAGGCCGCAGAATTCGATCCGGGCAGATCAGTTCGAGAACCGGTGTGGTCATGAAGGTGGTGAACAGCGCCATCAACACCATCATGGAGAACAGTGCCGGCGAGATGACCTTGATGTCCAGACCGATGTTGAGGATCACCAGTTCCATCAGGCCACGCGTGTTCATCAGCGTGCCCAGGCCGGCGGCTTCGCGGATAGGCATCCCTGACAACCAACCCGCTATGGTGGAGCCGCCTAGTTTCCCGCCCGTTGCCACCAGGATGATCAGGCCGCAGTAAAACCACATCGCCGGACCCTTGAGCAAACCGACGTTGGTACGCAGGCCGGTAAAAGCGAAGAATAGAGGCAGGAGCAGAGTGATGGTGATGGTTTCAAAGCGGTCGAGAATGTAGCGGACGAACTTAGGTTCCTTGGGCATGATGGCGCCCATCAGGAAAGAGCCGAACAGCAGATGAATGCCCAACCGCTCGGTGCACAGGGCGGAAGCCAGCGCCAGCAACAGCAGGAACGCCATGCGGTTCTCGCTGATCTCGCCGTACTTGTGAAAGGTACGTTCTAAGCCCCGCAGCAGGAAACGCACGCCGTAGATCATGATCACGGCGAACAGCAGGATGCCGCCCAAGGTTATCCAAATGGAAGTGGTCTCGTGAGCGGCGCGGATGAGCACGACAATGTAGGCAAGAATGCACCATCCGGTTACGTCGTCGACCGCGGCGCAGGCAATGGCTATCGTCCCAAGGCGAGTCTGCATCAGGTCGCGTTCGTTCAGAATGCGGGCCAGCACCGGGAACGCGGTGATGCTCATCGCGGCGCCCATGAACAGGGCGAAGTTGGTGAACGATACGCTGTCGTCGGAAAGCCTTGGGTACAGGTAAAGAGCGAGCAGAGAAGCCAATACGAAAGGCGCCGTGATGCTGACGTGGCTCACCAGCACGGCAGCGTGGCTTTGATGCTTGAGTTCTTTGGGATTAATCCCCAGGCCCACCAGGAACATGAAGATGACTACGCCCACCTGGCTCAAGGCGTTGAGAAATCCCAGGCTCGAAGGCGGGAACAAATAGGCGGAGAACTGCGGGGCAATCCAGCCGAGTAGCGAAGGCCCAAGCAGGATGCCCGCGAACATTTCTCCCACCACGCGGGGCTGATGGAATCTGCGAAACAGGCTGCCGGTGAGGCGGCAGACGGCAAGGATGACCGTGATCTGCAGGACCAGAGTAAAAAGGTTCGGCACTAATGGCCTCCCTTGGACGTGGCCGGAGCCTGGCGCTCGGCATGGAATCCCACGGACGCGCAAGATTGGCAGTTCGGCACCGAGAGCGTGCCGGTCAGCAAGTTCGAATCTACTTTTCGGTCGACACTGGCGAGCAGAGACAACTGGCGTCCACCCACACAACTGCTGTCAGAGGATTCTGCCGGCCAATTGAGCGACGCACGAACATTGGCCCCGTCGAGAGTGCCTGAGGCTGTGAGTCTTGGCCCGCTGGGAAAGCTGAGTACCAAGCTTCTTCCGGACTGTGCAATCGCCATCGTCTGGTTGGGAACCGCCGCAAGAACCTTGCCACAAGGCAGGGAATCGATCTGCGCGGAGTCAACCCGCATGGTCCAAAGGCCATCGATCGAAACCGGCGCCGTCATACCACGGCCGGCCTTGAGAATTCCAGCCAGTCCCACCAGAGGCAGAACCACTAGGAAAGCGTATGCCAGGACGAAATTTCTATTGGAGCCGGACATTTGGCCCTCTTACCGATCCGGGGGAATTTTTTCATGCCGCGCCCGGGACCTTCCGGGATGCAGCCGCAAATCCGGGCAAAACCAGAAGCCGGCCCTGACCGGGGTCAGAGCCTCTCCATGCAATCGACTCGTCGCAGCTGGGGAACTGCAACCTTATACCAAGAACCCGCCCGCGCGTCTACGAGTTCGCTTGGGTAAACGCATTCGCGGTCAGATCGCCCAGCAACTTGTGCCACGGATGCTTTTCGTTCTGTTCGACTTCCGTGACCATCTTCCGCATCTTGTCCAACACCGGCGGCGTCGCATCGTCGTAGACGTCACCTTGGAGGAGCTTCAGAACGTCCAGGCGATACCTGGGATCGTTGATGAAGTAGGTGAACAGTACGTTCAGCCGGTAATAGACGGTGATGAAGTCGTACCAGTTCTTGGTTCCGAGACGCAGAGTATTCTCGTAGGTGGCAAAACTTTCCCGCGAGAACTCATTTTTTTCCAGCGCGCCGAGGATGTCCTTGTGCGCGAAGCGCGAGCTGTTCAACGCAATGCTCACGCCGGTGGAGAAGATGGGATCGACGAAACGTCCCGCGTCGCCCACCATCAGGAACCGGTCACCGCAGAGTTGCTTCATGGCGTAGCTGTAGTCGCCCTCATCTTTGAAGGGACGAATACGATTCGCCTTGCGCAGTGTCTCTTCGATCATCGGCCGCGTGCCCACCGAGCTCCAGAAAAACTTCTCGCGATCTTCTTTCGACTTGGCGAAGTTTTTCTTCTGGGTCACAACTCCAATACTGGTGACGTCGTCAGAAATCGGAATTTGCCAGATCCACGTGTTCGAAATCGGCAGAAAGTGAATGTAAATGTAGTCGAGGTTCGTATCCCGCTTGGCAAATACCTTGCGGTCGTAGCCGTCAAACCAGGAGTGAATGGCGTACTGATCGAAGACCGCATCCTGGATTTTCAACTTCATCTGATTGCCCAGGAACGTATTGCGGCCGCTGGCATCCACCACCATTCTTGCGCTTACGTTCATTTCCTTGGGGCCCATGTTAAAGCGGATGATAGGCTCCTTGGGACCGAAGTCTACCGCGCCGACCTTGATGCCGTCATAAACCGTCGCGCCCAGTTTGTTGGCGTGCTGCAAGAGCATCAGATCGAACTTGCCGCGATCCACGTGGTAAGTGTGATTTTTGTCTACGCCGGTCTGCTGGCGCTCGTCGAAACGGATGTCGACGTTGCAATCCGGAGCCAGACCCTCGAGATCATGAACGTACGGCATCTTCTTGTCGTCCGTCGTCCACACTGCTCCATACTTGTGCGGGAACTTCGCGGCTTCCATCTGGGGCAGGAAATCCAAATCCCTGAACACCCTGGTCGAAGACGGCACGAGCGACTCGCCCACATGCGGGCGCGGGAACAGCTCCCGTTCAAAAACGACGCAACTGACGCCGGCCTTGGCCAAGTAAGCAGCCATGGACGATCCAGCCGGTCCCCCACCAATAATCGCGACATCAAAATCTGGCTTCGTGATAACCAACGCTTCCTCCTGGAAAACGATTGTCATCCTGAGCAGCGCGTTTTTTTGCGTTGCGAAGGATCTGGCGCGCCGCGCGAAGCATCGCGCTTTTTGCGATGCAACAATCGCGCGTTTGGCGCGCTTCCACAGACTACACTTGGCTGGCCTGCTTGAACGCATCCACGGTCATGTCTCCCAGCAACTTGTGCCATGGATGCTTCGGATTCTGCTCGACCTCGGAAACCATCTTCTTCATTTTTTCCAGCACCGGCGGCGCCGCATCATCGTAGACATCGCCCTGCAGCAGCTTGAGCACGTCCAGGCGGTAGCGCGGATCGCCTACGAAATAGGTGAACAGCACGTTCAGCCGGTAGTACACCGAGATGAATTCGTACCAGTTCTTGGTTCCGAGCTTGAGCTTGGTTTCGTAGTCCGAAAAACTCTCGCGCGTGAAATCATTTTGTTCGAGCGAGCGCAGAACATTGGTATGAGCGAAGCGGGAGCTGTTCAGCGCGATGCTCACGCCCGTCGAGAAAATCGGATCCACGAAGCGCCCGGCATCGCCGACCAGCATGAAGCGGTCGCCGCACAGTTGCTTCATGGCGTAGCTGTAGTCGCCTTCGTCCTTGAAGGCATGCATTTGATCCGACTGCTTCAGTTTCTCGCGCAGCAACGGACGCGTCCCCACAGCTTCCCAGAAAAACTGTTCGCGATCCTGCCGCGACTTGGCGAAGTTTTTCTTTTGCGTAACCACGCCAATGCTCGTAACCGAGTCGGTGATGGGAATCTGCCAGATCCAGGTATTCGAAATCGGCAGGAAATGGATGAAAATGAAATCCAGCTGAGCGTCTTTCTTGGCGAACGCCCGGCGATCATAACCATCAAACCAGGTGTGGATGGCGTACTGATCGAACACCGGATCTTTGATCTTCAGCTTCATCTGATTGCCCAGGAAAGTGTTGCGTCCGCTGCAATCAATCACCATTTTGGCGCTGACGCCCATTTCCTTGGAGCCCATATTGAAGCGCACGATCGGCTCTTTCGGCCCGAAATCAACCGCTTTGACCTTGACCCCTTCGTATACCACCGCGCCCAGTTTATTGGCGTGCTGCAGCAGCATCAGGTCAAACTTGCTGCGATCCACGTGATAGGTGTATTGCCGGTCGGCGCCTTCCTGCTCGCGCTCGCTAAACCGGATTTCCACATGAGACTCCGGGTTGATCTGATCTTTATCCTTATCCTTGAATCCACCCTGGAAGTTCATCTCGTAGGCGCCCTGATCTTCCGCGGTCCAGGCGGCGCCAAACTTGTGTGGGAACTTGGCTTCTTCCATCTGGCCGAGAAAATCCAGGTCGCGGAAAACCCTCATCGAGGAAGGAACCAGGGACTCTCCTACGTGCGGGCGGGGAAACAGTTCGCGCTCGAAAACTACGCAACTTACGCCCGCTTTGGCCAGGTAGGCGCCCATGGAACCGCCCGCAGGCCCACCGCCAATAATGGCAACGTCAAAATCCGGCTTCGTAAGAACCAATTTACTTGCTCCTTTGCATGAATGACTTTAGTAGATGGGGTGCCGCGATAAATTGCCGCGCAAACTCCTACGCGAAATTGTCTTACGCGAAAAAATGTCCGTTTGGGGGGTGGACCACTGCACGCTGTGTTTGCTCACTATGACGGTTATTTGGGCGCTCTGTCAAGAGACCTTTTACTCCATTCGCCATCCCCTCGTTCGGTAACTTGGGCTGGTAACGTGAAACGCGTTACCAGAGTCATCGTAGGCGAACCAAATCGACCCACGGCGGCAATTCCAATAGCGCCAGTTCAATTCGATTTCTTCTTGGGTAAAATGCGCAGGCGCTTTTTGTCAGCAGGATTGGGGGATCCAACGCCTAAGCAATAATGCATCGTATCACGATGTAAAATGCGCGTAAAGACAAAATTAATAGCTCACCCCGTCCGGAAGTTTCCCCTAAAACCTCACCAACACCCTCTTACTTCAGTTCCACCTGACCCGCCACCCTTTTTCTCGGATTTTGCTACTACTCTGCTGCGCAACTTCTCAGCCCGCGCTGGGTTATGCTATGTATTCTCAATCGAATAGCAAGAGGTGTGTCCCCCCCAATGTTCACCACCAAATTTGTTCGGAGACTAGGATCGATTGCGGCCCTCTCTATCCTCTTGGCGCTCGCCGCCTGCGGCGGCGGCAGCAGTGCGCATACCTTCCTTCAGGTTTCCGGCCCCGCCATTACGACCCAGCCCGTCGGACCCGAAATCGCCAAAGGCGGCACCGCCACCCTGACCGTGGTAGCCTCCGGCAGCGGTACTCTCTCCTATCAGTGGTACCAGGGACCGACGGGAACGACCACGAATGCCATCAGCGGCGCGACCTCCAGTTCGTACACCACACCGGCGCTGACCGCTACCACGAGCTACTGGGTGCAGGTGAGTGACCCGAATGGAAGCGCCAGCAGCAATACAGCGGTCGTTCTGATCGCTGGTCCGCGTCAGGTGCAGGCTCTGCTGTTTCCGGTGCTAACCTCTAGCAGTAACATCTTCGCCAGTTTCATGGCCAATGTCCTGCCCAACATCAGCGGTGTCAGCGTCTCCATGCAGTGGAACCAAATCGAATCCAGCAATGCTGCGGGAACCGATTCGGGCGGCTACGACTTTTCCTCATTCGATGCCAGCGTGGCGCCTTATCTGGCCGCCCATCGGAATGTGAATCTCATCGTTTGGCCGGCCACAGAGGGGGGCAATAACGCCCCCAATAGCGGCGGCTCGACCCCCACTTATGTGTTCAGTTCTGCCTATGCCGCCAAGGTAGGAGCGTCTAACCCGCAGGATATGACGGTCTGCCAAAATTACCAGGGCGACAGCGGCAGCCCATACGGGAAGGCGGCCTTTACATCGGGCGGAATATGGAATTCGAGCGACCCAACTTACGGCTCAGACTTGAGCGGACTCCCGGTTAGCTACGAACTGCCCTTCATGACTGCCTACAAGAATTTCATTCAGGCTGTCATAGCCCACTACAACGGCAATACAACGACCGCTATTGGCTACATCCGCTTCGGCTTCTCCCAAGGTGGAGAGAACAGTCCAGAATGCAATCAGTTCTGGCCGGATAACTTCTCGCAGACGACTTACGTCACTGACTACATCACACCAATGACGCAGTGGGTGAAGGCGCAGAATCCGCAGATGACGATTCTTGAAGATCTGCACGCTTTGGGCACTCAAACGGACACTGGCTACACCTCCTACCCCGATCAGGAAGCGGTGACCGCGGTGGCGAATGGTGAAGGTTTCGGGACGAACGGTCTGCAGAAAAGCGATGTCACAAGCGTCAACAACGGGGACGTTCCGCCCTGCGACTCGGACTGGTGCTTTCTTTTTCAGAAGTATGCGGGCACAACCTATGGCAGCACCCCCATCACCTTGTCGCTGCAGACATTGCAATGGAGCGATCCCACGGGCGCTGCACAGACGGGTTCGCTTGCCACAGCGAACGGCGTTGAAGGCATCGTTCCGTTGGCTAAAGCTAACGGTGCCAACAATCTCGAGCTCTACCTCGCGGACGTCGGACTGGCGTTCGATAGCGCCAACTACCCATCGTATCCGCACGCCTCGGCGTCAGTTAATGCGGCGTCATTCAGCAGTTCGTACGCCGCCGCCATCCAAGATTTCTTGTCCTCAAATCCTTAGTTAATACGGCTGACCATAATTTTGGCGGTGCAGTTCCCCCACCTGTACCGCCCAATTCCCATCCGTGGCTTATTTTCCCTATGGCACGTCAGTGCCATTTACCGCCTTTGGCCTTTGGGTCTAAAGTCTCTCTAGCGATGTGCTCAGAGCGGGTATTACACAGGTTCCCGTCTTAGTATTTAGAGCAACCCCCACTTCGTTGTCCCGGATTGCCTGCGCCAGGAATACGGGCGCGTGAGTGGTTTCTTGATCGATTACCCATCATTAAGGAGAACGTAGAATGGCCCAACACGCAGTTCCATTGCCACAAAAAATGGACAGGATAAAGGTTCTTGCCGCTGAAAGCACTCGCATGAATAGCCAGTTGCTGGCCGAAGCCTTGGCGCAAGATTGCCTGTTGGACGTCATGGGAATTGAGCCGAAACAGGCGGCGATCCTGGCAGCTGTAGCTCAACACAAGCCTCACGTGGTTCTAATCAGTTCGGCTTTGGAAGATTCCGGCACGCAGGGCTTCGATTTGGCGCGGCAGATTTCTGCCACCTGTCCCGGCACCCGAGTCATTCTTCTGATGGATAATTCCCACCCCGCCTCCGTGGTTCAAGCATTTCGCTGTGGCGCTCACGGAATCTTCTCTCGCACCGAATCCTCCAAGAGCCTCGCCAAGTGCATTCACAGCGTTCATCAAGGCCAGGTATGGGCGAACAGTGCGGAGCTGCGCTACGTCATCGAGGCGCTGCGAGAATCGGAGCCCATGCGCCTGGTAGATTCCGGCGGCGAAGCGATCCTCTCCAAGCGGGAACAAGATGTGGTTCGCTGCGTGGCGGAAGGCTTGTCCAACCGGGAGATTGCAAGCTGCCTGGGACTTACCGAGCACACCGTCAAGAATTATCTGTTTCGGATTTTCGACAAGCTCGGCGTTTCCAGCCGCGTAGAGGTCGTGCTGTATGTTTTCCGTTTCCGCAAGGACTGGGTGGCTGCTCCTGCGAGCCATCACGGCTCCGTCCGTACGGCCGGACCAAAACTGCTGACCACAGCCGTGAAGACGGCCAGCAGGATGCGTCTGGCGGTGCCGGCGTCCGTCGTAGCGGCGAGAATCTAACCGATTCAGGAATCGATTGCCCGGGTTTCCGGCGCTATTGCAACCCCAATCCGTCCGCAGCCGTGTCCACAATAGTGCGTCCGATCACGAGCGAGGCCGTCGCCGCCGGCGAGGGGACGTTGAGCACGTGCAGCATCCTGTCTGACGGAACAAACTGAAAATCGTCGACCAGTGTGCCCGCACGCGTCACCGCTTGGGCCCGAACCCCGGACCCGGCCGGAACCAGGTCCGCCATGTGCACCTGCGGAACCAGCCGCTGCAAGGCGCGAACGAATGCCGGCTTGGAAAAAGACCGGTAAAATTCGTCGAGCCCGCTGCGCCAATGCTTCGCAGCCATCCGCCAGAATCCTGGAAAGCCCAGCGCCGAAGCCAGATCGCGCAAGTTGAAATCCGTGCGCCGGTATCCTTCGCGACGAAAGGCGAGAACGGCGTTGGGTCCGGCATCCACGCTGCCGTTCACTCGACGCGTGAAGTGAACCCCAAGAAACGGAAACCGCGGATCGGGCACGGGATAGATGAGCCCTCGCACCAGCGACGAGCGCTCGGGGACCAGGTCGTAATACTCGCCGCGAAAGGGAACGATCATCACATGGGGATCGTCCCCCGCCATGCGGCTGATGCGATCGCTGAAAAGTCCGGCGCAGTTGATCAGCGACCTCGAGAAAAATGCGCCGTGGTTGGTTTCCACCACAATTTCATCCGAGGTTCGCTTGAGGCCAATCACCGCGTTCGAGGTCCGAACCGTTCCTCCCCGGGCGCAGATGAGCTCCGCATATTTATCGCAGACGGCCGCGTAGTCAGTAATTCCGGTGGAGGGGACCACCAGCGCCCGCAGTCCGCTGGCGTGAGGCTCGATCTGGCGTAACTCTTCCGGCCCGATCGATCGCAGCCCGGTCAGTCCATTCGCTTCTCCACGATGTCGCAATTCCTCGAGGCGCGGGAATTCTTGTTCATGGGTGGCCACAATCACTTTGCCGCAGACTTGGTGAGGAATGCCGTGTTCGCGGCAAAACTCCACCATCGCCGCTGCGCCGGTTACGCACAATTTCGCCTTTAGCGATCCCGGCTTGTAGTAAACGCCAGAATGAATGACGCCACTATTGTGGCCGCTCTGATGGCGGCCAACGCGGTCTTCTTTTTCCAGCAGCAGCAGGCGAACCCGGGGAAATCGTCGCGTGATTTCAAGCGCTACGGCCAAGCCGACAATCCCTCCGCCGACGATGATGACGTTGTAGCGTGAATCAGTCATGGTCGGCGATGGCGCCTGTCTCCGTTCCGCGACGCTCGCTCTTACCCCGCATCTTTCGCTAGTTCACAATACTAGTTCACGATCAGGGTCACAGTGGAAGCTTGGTGAGTCAGCGTCCCCGAGGCGCCGGTCACGGTAATCGTATAGGTGCCGGGTTGGGTGCCCTGCTGCTGGCCACCGCCGCCTCCACC
>CZKJ01000021.1_pt1 | contig 37072 bp, 35 predicted proteins | sample 1122331 | NCBI WGS metagenome assembly CZKJ01 (sample SAMEA3539301, study PRJEB10725) | soil metagenome | biome: tundra; feature: field; material: soil | place: USA | collected 2010-05 | depth 0.15 m
GGCGGGGGGGCTGCCTTCTTCTTGCAAGCGCCGAGCATAAGAATAACGCCCAGTGCAAAGACAGTGGCGACAGACTTCAGAGTTAGCTGCTTCATGGTGACCTTCTTCCTGTTTCTCTTCACGATGATTCTCCTGCGAGCCCGAAAATTGATTTCGAGTTCAGACGAAGTGAATTTATTTCCAACTCCAGTTTGGCTGCGAATTACGTCCCGTAAAAGTTAGCTGATGCAGCTTGGTGCCGTCGGCGAGCATTTCCCAGATCTCTTCCTTGCCGGAGCGGCTGGACTGAAAGACGATGTGGCGGCCGTCCGGTGACCACGAAGGAAAATCGTTCCGGCCGCCGTCATGGGTGAGCTGAACCCATTGTTTGCTGGCGATATCCATCAGATAAATATCAGAAGAGCCGGGCTCACCGGGGCCATACTTGCGGATCCAGGCCAGACTGAGAAATTGGCCATTGGGCGACCAGTTGGGCGAGACGGCATAACCCTGATCGGTCATGCGCTGCTGGTTGGTGCCATCGGCTTCCATGGTGTAGACCTGAGGCAATCCGGTGCTGCCGCTGACAAAGGCGATCTGGGCTCCGGTTTTGCGGTTCCACATGGGAGAAACGTCAGGGCCTTTTCCTGTGGTCATCGGGTGGAGGTTTCCGCCGGAAGCATCGCAAACATAAATTTCCGATTGGCCGCCGCGTGAGGAAGAGAACGACAGGCGGGCGCCGTCGGGAGACCATGAAGGCGAAAGATTGGTGCCGCCGAAATGAGGGAAAGTGACGAGGCGGTTCAGATCGGTGGAATACATGAGGATGTCCCAGCCGGACTTAGTCAGGGAACTGAAGGCGAGGCGGGAACCATCGGGAGAAATTCTGGGCGAGAGGGAGATGGAGGACTGATGAGTGAGTTGGCGCTGGTTGGAGCCGTCGTAATCCATGACCCAGATTTCTTTGTGGCTGGAGCGATCGCTGACGAAAAAGATTTTGCTTTCGGCGATGCCGGGAATGCCGCCACCCAAACGAAAAATGATTTCGTCCGCGAATTTGTGGGCAATGAAGCGGGCGGCATCGTCGGTAGCGACATCAGTATATTGCTTTCCCAGAACCTCGGGCGATGCGGTGTTCTTAACGTCGTAGAGCCAGCCCTGGACAACGAGTTTGCCGCCGCCGGGGACGCCGAGATTGCCGAAGGCCAGCATGGCGGCGTTGGGCGGGGGAGAGTTCCAGACTCCGAAGGTGACTTCGGGCGGATTGCCCGGAACCTGCAAGGGATAAAAGCTTTTGGAGACCAGTTCGACGACGCCGGAATTGTCGAGGTCGTTCCAGAACGTGTCGTTGAAAGTCTTGAGCAGAGCGGTGTTCTGAGGATCGTTGTTGGAGGGCTTGAAGTCAGGGACGGCGAGGCGGACCCTTTCGACGCCAAGGCCGGAGCCGGTGCGAACCCAATCCTGAGCTGAAGCGAAGACAGAACAAAACAGGAACAGGCAGCAGGCGGCCACCAGGCGGGCCAGGGGCGTGGAAAGGTGCGGAGTTTGTCTGCGGTTATCGTCCATCCGCTTGGAGGTGTTGCGCGGATCAAAGTTGCGCGGATCAAAGCATACCGCGAACGACAATATCGTATTCCGATATGTTCTCATTGGCAAGTTAGGATCAATCATAGTCGAGAATTGGGCAACCTAAAGAATTAGCAGGTACATGCGTATCGCAATTTATGAACATCGAATTAAGTGCTGTCGTGCGAAAGATAAAATCGTGCGGTCCCTGACGGGACTTGTTTCCGCTTTTGTTTCTACCCGGCACTGCCGTACCGGGCTTTCCCACGCCGCGCTTCGGGCTGCAGCGAGGTAGTTTCGTTCAGCGTCTCTCCCGGAGGTGGAGTTTCTAAGCTCGGTCCACCTCCTCATAATCTCAGCTATCGGTGCTGGCGCGAGGGACATGTGCAATTTTATTTCTTGCTGTAATCGAACCAATATTCCACTGAGATCTTGTTGCCGCTGTAGTCGGGCGGCAGCGAGCCGAAGGTATCGATACGCTGCAGGGCGCGGGTGGCAGAGACGTCCAGTGACGGAACCCCGCTGGACTGTTCGACCTGCACGTTAAAGGGGTGGCCGTCGCGAGCCACGTCGAAAGTGATATAGACGCGCTGGGCGCTGGTGATGCGAGGATCGACCTCGTACCTTAGCCAGTTTTCCGAAACCTTGCGCTGAATAACCTGGACATACCAGCCGAACCTGGTGCCAAAGTCGCCGCCGCCGCCGGTGATGCCGAAACCGCCTTTCGCGCCTCCAGCGGCGAAGCTGCCGTAGGGGCCACTGACCGGGCCGCCTTCGCCGAACGCAACCTGGTTGGTTTCTTCCTCAGGCGCGGGCTGGGGCTTCGCCTTGGTGGGAGTGGAAATTTTCTTCGGTTTGATTTTTGAATTCTTGCCCTGGATCTCGATGGCGTCGGGTTCCTTCTCTTCAATCTTGGGCTGAGATTTTGTCAGTCCCTTGGATTCATTGGCCAGAACATTCTGAGTCTGGTTGGGCGCGACCGATAGAGGAACGGAACTGACGAGGGTCACTCCCATGGCGGAGCCTCCACCGCCAGAACCCCAATCCGAGCCGCGGGAGCCTGCGAAAAGAAGAGGGAAGAGCAGGATGATGGCGGTGAGGACAACGTGGAAGCCTGCGGACCAGGCGAGGGCGCGTCCCCAACTATCGTGCTCGAAAAATATCTCAGCGTTTTGCGCCATTTTGTTCCAAAGGCTGAGTGACGATGCTCACATTGGTGATGCCCGATTGTTTGACTGCGTCCATGACGGTGGCGAAGGCTCCGAAGGGAACGTTTTCATCGGCGCGGATAAAAATAAACTGGTTGCGAGGATCGCGAATTTTTTGCTTGAGCCGGGCGGCGATCTGGTTGATGTTGATGGCGTCATTGCCGAGGAAGACGCGCTGATCCTTGTTGATGGTGATAACAGTGCGTTCCTCGGAGATCTCTTTGACGGTGCGGGTCTTGGGGACGCTGACTTCGATGCCGGACTGCAGAACGGGAGCGGTGACCATAAAAATGATCAGGAGCACGAGGACGACATCGACCAGCGGAGTGATGTTGATATCGGCCAGTGCGGTTTGGGTGCGGCCATTGGGCGACGTGAAAGCCATTAACGCCTCACTTCGGCCGCTTGTGGCTGGATGCTCTCGATGGAGTTGAGCACTTCGAGGGAGAAGTCGTCACCGCGGGCGGCGAAGACGCGAATGGCATTGCCGATCAAGTTGTAAGCGATGACGGCCGGGATAGCGGCGGCGAGGCCGGCAGCGGTGGTGATGAGAGCTTCGGAGATGCCGGGGGCGACGGCGCGCAGGGTGGCGCCTCCGGCGGTTCCAAGGCCGTGGAAAGCGTCGATGATGCCCCAAACGGTGCCGAAGAGTCCGATGAAGGGGGTGACGGCGGCAGTGATGGCGAGCCAGGGGACGTTGCGCTCAAGACGGGTGATTTCTTCGGAGGCGCCGATCTGCATTCCGCGCTGGACGGCAGTCAGGCTGCGTAGAGTGGCGGCCGGAGTTGTCATCTGCCGCTTGTATTCCTGGAAACCGCCTTCGAAAACTCCGACCAGAGGACTGGGACGAAACTGATCGGCAACGGCGGCGATATCCTGCAGGCGCTGAGCTTTGCGGAAGGCGCGAAGAAAGCGTCCACTCTGAACCCGGGCGCGGCGCAGCAGGCTCCATTTGGTAAGAATGATGGCCCAGGAGATGAGGCTGAAGGCCAGTAGAGTTACAAGGACGAACTTGGCGACCGCACCGGTATTGGAAATCAGGTCAAGAATTTCGCCGCCGACGAAAAAAGCAGAGTATGAGAGCAATTGCATCTTGGTTTGGGAATCCCTGACGCGATTATAGATGATTCGCGGCGGACTCTTGACGGGACGTATCCTAAACATAACGTGGGGCTGTGGATTTGCGGCTTGTGGTTAGTTCCATAAACTTAATTTCGCTGATATACCCCGACATGAGGACTGACATCCAAAAGAAGCAACAACTGGAAAATTTTCCGGGAGGAAACATTTATGGCGAACTACGGAATGCTGCGAAACTATCGCTTTACGGATCAGGCAGAAGACATCCGCGGATCCAAGTTGTACGGTTTGGATGACGAAAAACTGGGCAAGATCGACGATGTGATTTTCGACCACTCCACCGGATTGATTGGCTACGTCGTGGTCGACACGGGCGGGTGGCTGTCAACAAAGATGTTTATTGTTCCGGCGGACCGGCTACGGGCTTCCACCGAGCACGATGACGATTTTGCGGCCGATCTGACGAAAGCGCAGGTGGAGAATTTCCCGCCTTATAAGGAGACGGATCTGGAATCCGATGAGCAATGGTCGGATTATGAAGGGAAGTACCGCTCGAAGTGGGAGGCCGATCCGGTGATGCATCGGGCCGGGACGGACCGGAATATTACGCCGACCACGCAGCAGATGCCGGGGAATTCGCCTTCGGCACGGGCCGCAGGCGCGCCGGATGCGGAAAACTTGGGAACAGCGGAAATTGTAGAAATTGAGGACACGGAGTTTATCGCGCCCGGATTTGCCGCTGGAACTAGTACGGTGGAGATCTCCAACAGCGCGGTCGGCATTGGCCCCCGATGGGATACGTTCCAGAATCGGTTACGGGAGCGGCGGAAGGAAGTAGTTGGTACGGGAACATCGGGCGAGGACGAGTACCGCAAAGCCAGTTAGTATAAGTTGACTTGTCGTTTATAGAGCCACGGCGGCGGCCGTGGCTTTTTTTGGCGCGGAAAGCAAAAGCGCAAAATCTCCAATACTAGAGAACACAGGGTTACACGGAGGAAACGACCTGAGCCAAGCGGCAATTAATTATGGAGCGTGCTGGAAGGATCTGTCAGGGCAATCAGTTTGCCGACTGGATACTCTTCTCGAGAAAGCGGAGTTGATGGCTCTGGATTGATGATGGTGAGCACTTCACCGCTGTGAACTCCCCGCACCATCAGGCGGTCACTTTCGACGCCAACCACTCGATATTTCTCGTCGAAGATTGACATAGGCGCCTCTGCCGATTAGATGCCCAACCGCGTGGCCGCGATGCCGAAGAGATTGGCGATGATTACTCGTAGGTTCCGAAAGGGTCCGAGTTCGGATCCCCAGGTTAAGCGGTGGGTGAACACTGGCTTAGGCTGGACGTCCTGCCAGTTCTTTTTCGGCGCCGCGGAAGAGGGCGCGCAAAGCGTTCAGGACCAGACGGACCAGCAGGATAATAATGATCAGCAGAGCTAAGGCAACGGATGCGGCGGCGTAGGGATGCCGCGTGGCCAGCCAGGTGAGACCTACGGCGAGAACGTCCTCACCCAAGCTCAGGGAAATATTTGAGAATGGTTCCGGCGACGGCGTGACGGCCGCTCGCAGTGCGGTCTTTCCACCGTGCGCGGCGAGAGCGATGAGGGCTCCCAGAAAAGCCGCGAGGAGTTGCTGCGCCGGAGTGAGTTGTCTGGTGGCGCCGTAGACGAGTAGCGCAGCGACCGGCACGCGAACGAAGGTGTGCAGGGCGCTCCAGATTAGATCGAAGGCGGGAATTTTGTCGGCAAAGAACTCGATCACAAACAGGGCGAGGCTGGCGGCGATCACGGGCCAGCTTTCAAGGAGGTGTAATCCCGGAGGAAGTGGCAGATGTCCGAAGCGGGCCAATAAACCCAGGGCGCCGACGGTGGCGTAGACATTCAAGCCAGCGGCAAAAGCGACTGCGGCCAGGACGGCGAACAGTTCGGGAAGCGGGATTTGCAGCCAGTCGAGCATTCCGTGCGGCGCGCACAAAACTAAAGGGCCGCCTTCAGCGACCCTTGGGATTCAGTCTGTAATCCGCGGTTACAGCGTGGACTCGATCTCAAAGCCCCATGCTTCCAAAAGAGGCTCAGGGATGTACTTGGAGTTCTTGTTGCGGCGTGCCCACTCGCGCAAACGAGTTGAGCGCAGATATTGGTCCGGGGTGAGCTTGTATTCGCGCACCACCTGTTCGAACTCCGTGATGGTGGGGACGACCGGCCCAATTGGCTCGGGCTTGCCCCAGTTTGGATTTCCACGTCGCTTTGCCATGAAGAACGCCTTTCGTACAGATGGGGGATCAACTTAACAGCAATAATTGCTCTATCTATAAGATTCTCCTAGCGCTAAAGGGATGCAAGGAAAGAAAGCCTGCGCCCCACAAAGTGTGGGAAGTGGGTCCCGAAAAGCTGTTTGGAGACTCAGTATATTAGGGCACCTCGGGGACAAAGTCAACCACATTTTGGAAGTTGTGTCAAGACTGATTAGAAATGTCCCCTTTTTGTGGTTGATGTTGTCGTTGGGATGCGCACTGAAGCGAAGCCCTGTAGTCTAGGGCGAAGCGTAAGTGCGCATCCCAACGAGCGGCGCTCCGATCTGCTCCTTGGGAATCGGTGCCCGCATGGTCTGGTAGGATTGGCGCCACGGATGGTCTTTTTTCGCCTTCCTCATGCTGCATCGATCAATTTCAGTTCCTCTTTAGCGACTCGTCCCATCACTTCCACTCGCTCCAACTCACGCGTGCTCATTGCCGTCCTCTTCAACAAGACCTCCCCTGGCTGGAGGTCTCAGTGTAAGAGGACATTTCTATTCGGTCCGTGAGGGGACACTATCAAAAAGTTTCAACATCACATTTTGGAAGTTGCTCACTTTAATTGTCAGATGTAAGCGGTTGTATTTATTAGCGTTATCTCATGGGCGGCGAGTGGCGAGTGTCTCCCGTTGGGGGACCGCGATGAGGTTACAGTCGTAACCTACCGCCCCAGAGCTTCATTGATGAGACCAGGGCGGCGGCTTACATTGAATGTGTGTTCTCCGCAGCAAGATCACAGCACAAGAATTCGCGAGCTGGAGGGATTTAAGGCAGGCTATGAGTTTGAAGTCACTGTTGCTTTGTGCAGATGAGAAAATCGGGCGGGTGCTGCGCCGCACGCTGGGCGATCTTGACATTGGAGTCGAACATTGCACGAACGCGGAAGCTGCGTTGCGTCATCTAACGCGAGACCGGTTTGAGGCAATCATTGTGGATTGCGCGGGCCCGGGAGCTGCCGATGTTCTACGCGGGGCGCGGACCGCTCCATGCAACAAGCGGGCGATCGCGGTGGCGATTTTGGATCCGGCGAGCGGTTTGCGTTCAGCATTCGAGATGGGGGCGCATTTCATCCTTTATAAGCCAGTTTCCGCGGAGCGAGCCAAGTCAAGTTTTCGCGCGGCGCGAGCTTTGATGAAACGGGAACGCCGGCGCAACTTGCGGGTTTCCGTCCATTTTCCGTTGGAGATGGTCAGCGTGGAGTCTGGCGCCCGCTTCAAGGTGAATACTACGGATTTGGGAGAAGGTGGGCTCGCAGTCTCGCTGCCCCGGCGCAGCAAGCCGCATGGGCGCTGGAGTTTATCATTCACGCTTCCGGGCTCCGGCCCGCGTGTAGAACTTGCTGCGGAGTTTGCATGGGAGGGAAGCGGGATGCAGGTGGGGTTGCGTTTCGTGGATCCATCGCCGGAAGTGACGCGCCAGTTGCGCGAATGGCTGGGCCGCAATGCGCCCGAAGGAGAGAAGGACGACCCTCCGGTGCGCTGCCAGCTTACGGACTTGAGCTTGTGCGGCTGCTATCTCGATATTCCTTCGCCATTCCCGGTTTCGACCCGCGTGACGCTTTCGATGAGAGCCGCGGGAATTGAACTGCGATCCGAAGGGGTGGTTCGGGTGATGCACCCGGATAAGGGCATGGGCGTGGAATTCACGCAGACGACGGCGGAACATCGCGCGTTATTGGAAAAATTTCTCAGTTGCCTCACGGAAAATCCCGATACGTTACCGGAGTTGCTGGTTGAACCCGAGGGTCTGGAAACTGAAACAGCCCAGAGTTTGCGAACTTTGTCCGAGACCTGCGATGTGGACGATCCTTTAGTGGAACTCTTCCGTAGTCAGGCGGGGCTTGCGGCTGATTCGTTCCTGACGGAACTCCGCAAGCAGCGCGGGGTAGCGGCTGCCGCGGCTGCCGCCTCCTGATCACGGGCGGCGGTCAACCTACTTGTGTTCCGTTATTTTGGCAATGGCGTTCCTTCTGCGGGGCCGCCTTTTACCAGATTAGTCTTCATGGTCGACTTCTGATTGGCTACCAGGTCGATATCGGTTTCAAAGTTCTGATAGCCGGGCAAGCTGATTCTGATTTTGCGCTTGCCGGGTGCGACCAAGAGGGCCCTCCCGATCCCGCTGAATTCAGCGACATGACCCACGAAGACGCCGTCGACAAAGACCGCGGCGCGATTGGGATTAACGTCCAGCTTTATTTCAGCGGTGATGCTTGGAAGTTGAACCCGCGTATCTTTTCCCATTCTCACTTCGACGGTCTGGGTTTGCCCGGCTCGGACCGAGACGTTCTGAACAAAGTCGACATAGCCGCCCTGGCGAACCGTGATTTCGTGCTCGCCTGGGAGCAACAGAAGTTTCTTCGATCCTTTGAGTTCGTGCAGGTAGCCGACGTATTGGCCGTCGATCCAGACACCCGAGGTGCGCTCGACTTTAGTGGCGCCGACGAGGTCAACCTGGCCCAGCACATCGTTCCCAGCATGTACGGCGGGGATGAAAATCACATAGCAAAAGAGAACAAGAGTGCAAACGATACCGCGAGCTTTTGAAAAAGATTTCACAGGAGGCTCCAACGCCGCTGTTGAGATGCGAAAGAATGAAGAAGGGTAGCCGGCGGGAGCGCGGATAAGACGTGGCGAGAAGGCGCCCGTGCCGGCCAAGAGCGGACGGAATGGTAGGCTAGAATGATCGCGAGCCGGGATGGCGAAATTGGCAGACGCAGCGGACTTAAAATCCGCAGGTCCGAAAGGACTGTGGGGGTTCGATTCCCCCTCCCGGCACCAAGCCAACCGCAGCCGTTTCACTTGCTTCACGATGGTTTTCGTTCTAGCGCCGGCGTCCTACCAGGCTTGCCGTTTGTGATTCCCCAGCCTCGGTCGGGGCAGATCCAGCTTTCGTTCGCGAACGCAGATAATTCCTACCCTAGGCCAGAATCACAGAGGTGGGTGTTTTGGAGGAGCTCACGGCGCCGGAGAGCAATTCGCCATTTCTAGCGCATTGTTTCCAGCCCCTTCGGGTGCTAGACTTTGTTTGGCCGAGAAGTCACGGTCCTGCATCTTTGCCGAGCGGGAGTAGTTCAGCGGTAGAACGCCAGCTTCCCAAGCTGGATGTCACGGGTTCGATCCCCGTCTCCCGCTCCATGATCCTTCCGTCATTCCAATTTCATTTCCAGTTTGGGCGCCTCACGTGGCGTACAGTGCCCTGGAGGCAGGGGGCCTTTCTGGTGTGCTATTTGCCCGTTGCACCAGGATACGGAGGGTCAGCGACGGCGCGCAGATAGGCCACCACCGCCTTGATCTCGGGTATGGTTAGCGTGCCTCGATACGCCGGCGTCTGCGGAGACTTCCCCAGGGCGGGGCCGCCATCCGCGATGATTTTGATCAGGTCGGCATCCGACATCGGGTTGAGTGTGTTTCCATCCGTGAACATGTGCGGAGCGGGCGGGGCCAGGTTGTCAAAATTGGAAACTCTCTCCGGCGTCGATTCGGGATCGTGACAGAAGGTGCAGTACTTCTCGCTCACCTCTTTGCCCAGCTTCTCCTGGTAGCCAAGCGCAATCTCACGCGAGGTCACAGAGACCGTTCCTCCGCCGGATTTGGGTGTCTCGGCGAGAACCTGGTAGCTGCCGGGAATGCCCGCCAGTTGCAGCACGACACTGACCTGTCCGCTCGAATCGGAGAGGGCCGCGGGTGGGTTAAATGTGATCCCCTCGCAGCGGAATGACACGAGCGCCCCGGCGACAGGATTTCCGTCCGTGCCATTCACTTGCACCGCGAGGGGGTCGGACAATTTGGAGCCCACTCCGCCGATCTGCTTGCCGCCGCTGACCTCTACGATCTGTGTTCCATATGCTTTGGGCGTGGGCAACGGATTGGCAGCCCGGTGCTTGGTGCAGCCCGAGAGAATCAGAATGACGACGAGGCCGAGAGTCGCCGCATGTTTCATTTTGTGCCTCCCTTCTGATGCGCCTTCAACGTCACCAGGAAGGCCGTCAGGTCGCGCGCTTCGCCATCCGGCAGGTTGGGATTCGGCATCAGCGTGCCCGGACTGAGCGCGTTCGGGTTCTTCAGCCACTTGTAGATCCAGACGGGAGTCAACCGGTCCCCCACGGCCGCGAGGGTTGGGCCTACATAGCCCTTGTCGATTTTGCCATCGGCAATGTGGCACGACTGGCACGCGTACTTGGTATAGAAAAGGCGCTTGCCTCGAGCCGCGGCACCGGCATTCAAGGCACTCGCCTCCAGCGCCTGCGAATCGAATCCGGACGCCTGATAGGCGGATAGCATGTAATCCGAAAGGTTCTTAATCTCGGCATCGCTTAAGTTGAACTTGGGCATTCTGCGAATGAGCATAGGACGCAAGGTGTTGGGATTGTTCATGAAATCCAACAGCCATTTGCGTTGCACCGCGCTGCCCTCAAAGGTCAGGTCTGGAGCCATGTCTCCGCCGTTGCCATTGATCGTGTGGCAACTCTGACAGCGCAGGTCTTCCATCAACCGGCCCGCATCGCCACCCGGATGATACTTGGCATGAGAGGTGGTGCGCACCAGTTCCGGAGGCATGGTCACAGCGCGATCGGTCTGCGCCAGCAACGCAGTCGTCAGACTCTCAACCTGCACCTCGGTGAGACTAAAGGTGGGCATCTTCAGCGCGGGACCGAAGGCGCGCGGATCATGGATCTTGCCCGCGATGTAGTCGGGCAGCGTTTCCGGCATGCCGCGAATGAAGCCCACCTGGAAAAGCGGTTTGCTGCCGATGCGCGAAAGATCGGGAGCGAAACTTTCTGGCGGGTTCACTCCGTTGACGCGGTGACAAGCGGTGCAACCATAGTCGGCGACGAGTTTCTTTCCCCGCGCAATGCTGGGTGCGTCGGAATCAGGCAGATGAACGTTGGCCAGGAAGTCATCGTCCTTCTTGCTCAGCAAAAAGCTTGACAACAAGGCCACCTGTTTCTCGTTGTACCGGTAACGCGGCATGCGCGTCTTCGGATCGTATCCCTGAGGAGCCTGCAGCCACCGGCGAAGCCAGTCGGGGTTCACCTTGCTGCCGACCCGGGTCAACTCGGGCGCGAGGTCTCCGCCCACCAGATTTCCCGCCGCGTTTTGGATGGCATGGCACGAGGAACAAAACAAAGTGCCATACAAGCTCGGCCCGGCCTGCAACGCTTCGTCGCCCGACGGCGGAGCAACACTCTTCAGCTGGGTGCGGGAATTTTCCGAAGCCGTACTCTGCGCCACTAAGAAGGACGCAATGTCGGCGGCTTCCTGGTCGCTGAACCGGTAGTTCGGCATCGTGGCCGAGGCGGCGTACGCTTGCGGGTTCTTGATCCAGGCAAAAATCCACTGGCGCGTCGTCTTTTCCGCGACGTGTTCCAGCGAGGGCGGTTCATCCACCGGGACGACGAGCGTTCCATCGGGCTGGGTGATGGCATGACAGTGGGCGCAGCCGTAGCGCGCCAGCAAGAGGCGGCCCTGGTTGAGGCGGGGCGTTCCTTCCAGCACATCCATGTGGCACTGGCCGCAGGAGGACTCCGTGTACCGGGCCGGTAGAATCGGCTGCTCCCACGCCTTTGTGCTGTAGTGCGCCTCTTGCACGGTGGTGGCTGCTCCTTGCCCGTGGTGGCAAATGACACACCCGAATTCCGTGAGCGAATGCGGCATCGGGGGATGCGGGCGGAACGGCTCCTTGCGCACATCTGACAAGCTGGGTTCCTGCAGGGCCACGTGGCAGGTTGAGCAGCGATCGACCACGTGCTGCTCGGGAATCCATATCTGGTTGATACCACTTTTGAAGCGGTGATCGAGACGATCCGCATCCGGACGATTGCGGATCATCTGCACATAGAGCCGTTGATAGTGGCGCCACTGGCTGAAGAGATCTTTGGTCGGGGCAATTGAGGAGACCACCGCCAACAGGACACTCACCGAGGCAAAGCGGCGCGGCGCCGTGCCCACGAAAAACCGGGCAACGCGGCCGAATTGATTTCTCAGACTCACTCAGCCCCTCCAGGGCCAGGCCCACGCCCAGCTCGGACCGCGGAATAGTGTGCCCATGGAGGTCAGGACGACAGCCTCCATCAGGAACAACGTCATGATCCAGAACGAAAGCGGCCTGGAGCTCAGCCAGCTTCGGACGCTTCTGGCCGGCTGGGACGCCGACTCCGTTGCGAGCAGCAGGAGAATCGTAACCACTAGCGCAGGAAGCAGTGCATCCCAGGCATGCACCCGCACGAGCAGCACACTCAGGGCGAGGATTAAAACGGCCGCGATGACCATGCGGATCGGTTTGCGGCGAAACCACTGGTGCGCATCGTAAGTGGTGACGTTATCGAAGAACGGAGAAAACGGAATGAAGAACAGACCGCTCACGATCAGCCCCGGAAGAATGATTCCCGCCACGAAGGGTGGGAAGTAGTGCAGCAACTCCTGGAGGCCGGTGAAGTACCAGGGTGCTTTGGCAGGATTGGGAGTGTACAGAGGATTCGCAAGTTCCTCGAGCGGCGCCTTCCACAGCAACCCCATCACAAACAGGACAACCGTCAGCGCCTCGATGCCGATAATTTCGCGAAAAAGTAGTTCGCGGTAGGAGAGAGTCCTTTCCTGTTCCAGCCGGATGGGCGCGTCGGCCATGGCCAGCGGACTGTGTTCGGGCACGATCGGGGTTCCGTTCTTGCCCAAGTCGTACATTCCACCGTCTTCATGCAGCCGCCAGAGATGCACTGCGATCAGCACGATGGCCAGGAGCGGAAGCATCATCGTGTGTAGAACGTAAAACCGCAATAACGCGTTCGCATTTACGGTGTGCCCGGCTAGCAGGTAGAAGCGGAGGTGGGCGCCCACGAAGGGAATCGAAGAAATAATGTTCGCTCCGACCGTAGTGCCCCAGTACGACAGCTGATCCCAGGGCAGCAGATAGCCCGTGTAACTCAACAGCAGCGTAGCCAGCAGCAGAAAGACGCCAATGATCCAGTTCAGTTCGCGCGGTGTTTTGTAGCCCTTGCGATAAAACACCTTGGCCATATGCATGAATACGAGCAAAACCATGGCATGTGCCGACCAGCGATGCAGACTGCGCAACATGTATCCGGAGGAGACCACGAATTCCAGGTCCTTCATGTCGGCATAGCCCTGTGGAATTGACGGGTGGTAGTACAGCATGAGTAACAGCCCGGTGGTGACTTGAATGGTGAAACAGCCCAGGGTCAGGGCACCGAGATACCATGTGACGCGGAACCCCAGCTGAGATTCAAGCACCCGGGCAGACATCATGCGCTGAAAGTCTTCGCGCCAGCGAACAATGGCGTGCAAGGGGTTGTGGAGTCCGGCGCTGCCGTCAGGGATACCGAGTGGTCTAGCCATGCGTTTCCACCTGGACATACTCGGAACGTGGAGGCAGGGTGGTTGATCGGTCGACGATGAGATAGCCATCGTCGCCGAGCCACATTTTCAGCCACGGCAAAGGTGCGGGAGCTGGGCCGGCGATGGTGGTTCCGTCGCGCCGAAACGTGCTGCCGTGGCAAGGACAGGCGATAACGCCCGCATCCGCCTTCCAGATGGTGAGGCATCCGAGGTGGGTGCACACCGCACTCAGCGCGTAGAAACCTTCCTGGTCTCGCACCACGAGAATGCCGAAGCGGGGGTCAAGCGTAACCGAGCCGATGGTGTAACGCTCGGGCCGTCCCACGCTGACGATGGGCGAGGGTTCGTAAAGCACGTTCGGTGAGAGATAACGGAATCCGAACACGCATGCGCCCAACCCGGCCACGCCCAGCGAGGTTGCGCCGACCCGAACGAAGCGGCGGCGATCGAGAGCGGCGCCGTCCCGCTCCCCGGAATTTTTGCTGTGGTCCCCGGTCATGAGGCCCTCAAAGTCATAAGACCAGATAGTCGGTGAGGAGCGAACGGTCCCGCAGTGAGGGAAATCACATAGGTGTGTGACGGGCGGCCGACTGTATTTTCCGTAAACCAGATTCTTGAGATGCAGTTGCTCTGGGCCAGGCGGCAAGGGTCTTCCACTGGGTCACGGAGCAGGACCATGCGCGCTTGCAGTCATACCACATTCACTCGCCCAACCTGCGCTGAACATGCCCTGCGTAGTATCCTAGATGTTCTACCTCGGAGCGTGTCCTATGCTACTTCACGGTATTTTTCCTCCCATCACTACGCCCTTCTATCCTGACGGCAACGTCTACTTTAAGAAGCTCGAGAGCAATGTCGAGCGCTATTCCCGCACGCCGGCCGCTGGCATGGTGGTGCTCGGCTCGACCGGAGAGTCCATTCTGCTCTCCGATCAGGAGCGGCGCGACGTGCTGAAATCCGCGCGCGAGGCGGCTGCCCCGAACAAAGTGCTGATAGCGGGCACGGGGATCGAGTCGGCTATCGAGACGCTGCGGCTCACCGAGTATGCCGCGGAACTCGGATATGACGTCGCCATGGTGCGGACTCCGCACTACTACAAGAAGCAGATGCAACCGGCCAACATTCTGGCGTTTTACCGAACGGTGGCGGACCGCTCGCCGTTGCCGGTGATTATTTACAACTTTCCGCAGGCTACGGGCTATAACATTCCCGCGGAGCTGGTGATCGAATTGGCGGAGCATCCAAACCTGAGCGGGATCAAGGAATCGAGCGGCGACGTGGAAAAAGTCCGCAAGATGGTGGAAGGCACGCGGCACATCCGGCGCAGCGCCATGGTGACTGAGACGTTTGAAGCGGTCACACCGCGCATGCTAGAGGCAGCGGCCGTTGGTTCGAGTGGAGACGGCGGGGAACTCGTGCAGGTTGGGGCACTGGGTTCGTCATCCCCGGCGAAGCCTTCGTCGTCGGCGATCACGGTTGTCGGCAAGATGAAAACCCGGCAGAAGGAAGCGGGATTCCAGGTGATGGTGGGAGCCGCGGACAAACTGCATTCTTCGCTGGAAGCAGGAGCGGTCGGGGCAATTCTAGCCTTCGCCTGTCTTGCGCCAACTTCTTGCTATGAAATCTACGCCGCGTGGAAGGAAGGCGACGGCGAGCTGGCGCGGCTGAAGCAAGAGCGCATCGCCCAGGCTGCGCAACGTGTTGTGGGCGAGTTGGGCATCCCCGGCGTGAAGTACGGCATGGACTTCAACGGCTACTTCGGCGGTCCGGCGCGGTTGCCGTTGCTGCCACTTACTGGCGACGTGAAGGACGAAGTGGAGCGGTTGCTGGCGGATGTAAGGAACTGAGGCATAAATCCTCCAAATTATTTCTTGTAGCTTCCCCGCAACACTTGTGATCAGGATCACAATTGCCGTATACTGTGTTCGAACGAACGTTCGAATTAGAGGCACCTTCGGAGTTTATGGCCAGTCCGCCAACCGCAACGCGAGTTTCCCCACGCCGCCATCGCGCTGCGTCCGCCCCGGCCACGCGCTTTGACCGGCGATTATCGGAAATTCTCGTCCACGCCACGAACGTCTTCTGCGAAAAGGGATACCAGGGAGCCTCGATGCGCGATCTTTCGCGCGCGAGTGGAATGTCGCTGGCTGGACTTTATTACTACTTCGAATCCAAAGAGCGGCTGCTCTTTCTGATCCAGAAGCACACCTTCACAACCATTGTGCAACGGCTGAAAGCGCGATTGGATGGCGTGAGCGATCCCGAACAACAAATTCGCATCTTCATTCTCAATCATCTGGAGTATTTCCTGGCCAACCCGGCAGCCATGAAGGTGCTGTCGCACGAGGCGGAAGCGCTGAAGAATGGATTTGCCTCGGAAGTGGCGGCCATTAAACGCGAATACTACCGCATCTGCGTGGCCCTTCTGGATGAATTGAAAAGCGACCGGGGACTGCAATTCTCCACGCGCATCGCGGTGCTGAGCTTGTTTGGCATGATGAATTGGATTTATACCTGGCATAACCCGCGCATCGATGCCGATGCCGAGCATATCGCGCGAGAAATGGGCGACCTCTTCCTGCGCGGCGTGATAAACGGCAGCAGGGCGCGCAAAGATGGGCGCTAATGTTGGGGTTGTATTGGGTTCCGGCGAAACCGAGATTCCTCGCTTCGCTCGGAACGACAAACAGCTCGGAATGACAAACAGGTAGTTGAGTGCCACGGATATATTGATATTCACGAAGACATAAAGGAGTGACAAAATGGCGACCACAATGCAGCCGGCGACCGGCGAAACCACCAAGCAGCTTGTCAACTACCGCACCGATGGCGGGGTAGCGGTGATCGAGATGTGCGATCCTCCCGCCAACACTTACACCTACGAAATGAACCAGCAACTGGATGCGGCGATCCTGCGGGCGCGCATGGAGAATGATGTTTACGTGATTCTGCTGACCGGGGCGGGCGATAAGTTCTTCTCCGCTGGCGCCAATATCAAGATGCTTTCCAGCGTGGATCCGACCTTTAAATATTATTTCTGCCTGCACGCCAATGAAATGCTGTTGCGTCTGGAACACACTCCTAAACTGGTAATCGCGGCGATCAACGGCCACTGCGTGGGTGGCGGGCTGGAGATTGCAATGGCGGCCGACATCCGCATTGCACGCAAGGACGCCGGAAAGATCGGCCTGCCGGAGGTAAACCTGGGCGTGCTTCCGGGCACTGGCGGCACGCAGCGCCTTTCGCGGCTGGTAGGGAAGAGCAAAGCCATTGAACTGATGGTGACGGGCAATACCTTTTCGTTTGAAGAAGCGCAAGAGCTCGGGATCATCAACGACATCTACGAACGCGACGGCTTCATGGAAAACATGATGGAGTACGCCAAGCAGTTCTGCCCGCCGAACAAGGCCGCGAAGGCCGTGGGACGGATCAAGCGCGCGGTACAGACCGGATGGGAGATTCCCATGGAGTCGGCGCTGGCGGTGGAGCGCGAGAACCAGCAGATACTTTTCCAGAGTGAAGATGCGAAGGAAGGCCTGGCTGCCTATGTAGAGAAGCGGCCCGCGGTTTTCAAGGCGAAATAGTACCAGGTGAGGGATGAGTGGGCGGGGACGCCCGCCCGACAGCCGGCGAGACGCCGGCGCTACGAGGAAGAATGAATGCTTGCAGCAAAGGTAAAGATTGAACCCGGGCAGTTGTTGATCGACGGACAATGGGTGGATGGAGCCAAGAAATTCGACACCATCAATCCGGCTACGGGCGAGGTGTTGACACAGATCGCGGCCGCTTCGTCCGCGGATGTTGATCGCGCCGTAGATGCCGCCCGGCGCGCTCTTGAAGATCGCAACGGTCCGTGGCGAAAGCTCTCGGCGAGCGAACGCGGACGTCTGATCTGGAAGCTCGCCGACCTGCTCGAGAAAAATATCGACGAGTTCGCCGAACTCGAGACTCTCGATAATGGCAAGCCAATCTTTGAGTCGCGCTACGTCGACATGCCAATGGTGATCGATGTTCTGCGCTACTACGCAGGACTAGCTACGAAGATTCACGGTGAGACGGTCAACACGCTCGAAACGGCATTCACTTATACGTTGCGTGAACCGGTGGGAGTGGTGGGACTGATCGTCCCCTGGAATTTCCCATTGTTGTTGGCTTCCTGGAAGGTCGGTCCGGCGCTGGCCTGCGGCAACACCATCGTGTGGAAGCCGGCCAGCCTGACTTCGCTCACCACATTGCGATTCGGAAAGTTGGCGATCGAAGCAGGCCTTCCCGCGGGCGTCATCAATATTGTCACCGGTCCGGGAGAGGTAGGCCGGACAATGGTGAAGCATCCGGGGATCGACAAAATTGCCTTCACCGGCTCGACTGCAGTCGGCCAGGAAATTATGCGAAGCGCGGCCGATACGGTGAAGCGCATCACGCTGGAACTCGGTGGAAAGTCGCCAAACATTGTCTTCGCGGATTCCGACATCGACAATGCCGTGAAGGGCGCGATCACTGGAATTTTCTACGGCAAGGGCGAGGTCTGCAACGCCGGCTCGCGGCTCTTTCTGGAGAGCAAGGTGAAGGATGAGTTCACCGAAAAGCTGGTAGCCCGCGCGGCCAAGATGCGTCCGGCGGATCCTCTCGATCCGAAGACGCGGCTTGGCGCCATCGTCAGTCAGGAGCAGATGCAGACTGTGCTGGGGTACATCGAAGCTGGCAAGAAAGATGGGGCGAAGCTGATGGCCGGCGGCACGCGCGTCTCGGTCAACGGCGGCAAGGGATTTTTCATCGAGCCAACAATCTTTGGCGACGTGAAGAATGATATGACGATTGCTCGGGAAGAAATTTTCGGTCCCGTGCTCTCAGTGCTGAGCTTCGATGACATCGACGAAGTCATCGAGCAGGCCAACAATAATCCCTACGGGCTCGCAGCGGCGGTATGGACGCGCGACGTAAAGAAAGCTCACAGCGTTTCCCGGCGCCTGAAGGCCGGGACGGTGTGGATCAACACCTATGGATTGATGGACGCGTCCCTGCCCTTTGGCGGTTACAAGAGTTCGGGTTTCGGGCGCGAGCTTGGCATGCACGCAATTGAACATTACACGGAGTTGAAAACAGTTTGGCTGAATATTGGGTAGCTAAAACCGTTATTGCAGTGAGGAGTCATAGCGTATGCCTGGAAAAGTAGCGAAAATCGGCACGTTTAGCGACTGGATCGGAATGTTCAACGACTGGCGCAAAGATATCGGCGTCAACACGCGGGACATTGAAGCTTTTCATTTCGACACGCTGTATGGCGCGATCGATACCGAGGAGATTGAATTCGGTTCGTACAAAGGCCGGCGCAAGTGGGAGAACCTGCGCCAGATTCCGACGCAGCAAATGCGCGACGCCCTCATGAATATGATCGTGTATCAGGGCGATACGGAATTCGCCAGCGTCGAACAGCAGCGCAATCTGCTTGAGAATGCGCCCACGGATTGGGATCGCCGCGCGATTACTCGAGTCATGATTGAGGAAATGCGGCACGGCTGGCAGATGTGCGCGCTGCTGGTGGATCACTTCGGCTATTCGGGCAAGGTCGAGGCGCAGAAAATGCTGGAGCGGCGCGCCTTCGACAACAAGCGGCTGCTGGGAGCATTCAACGTCGAAGTCGATAACTGGATGGATTTTTTCACCTACACCGATTTCGTCGATCGCGATGGAAAGTTCCAGCTCCAAATGTTCAAATGTTCTGCGTTCGCGCCGCTGGGACGGTCCATGTCCTACATGCTGCGCGAAGAGGCATTTCACATGGGCACGGGCAATGATGGCCTGCGGCGCATCGTAGAAGCGGGAGTGGTTCCGGGCTGGCTGATTCAGAAATATCTCAACAAGTGGATTTCGAGTTCCTACGATTTGTTCGGCACCGACCATTCTTCGTCGGCGCATTGGGCGTACGTGTGGGGCGTTAAGGGACGCTACGACGAGCCGAAGAATGAGCAAGCCCCGGACCTGGACGATTTGAACGATTACAACCGGAATCTATATCGCAACGAAGTGGCAGGTCTGATCGAGCGCTTCAATGGTTCTTTGAAGCCAGGCCAGCCGAAGCTGTACGCTCCGAACATCAAGTTCAATCGCGAGATTGGACGTTGGAAGGGTCAGAAGTTCCACGCGCAGACCGGCGAGGCGCTCGAGGACCGCGCCTACGAGCAACACCTGAAGGAGAACATGCCGTCCCAGGAAGATAAGAAACTTCTGCTGGAAATCATTGCCAATGAAAAGAAGTGGATTGCCGAGAAAACCGGAGCGCGCGATCCGCTGGCGAGCATCGGCGAGGTTCGAAAGTCGGCCATCAACCTGTGAGTCAACAATTTGTTTTCACGCCAATATGGATTACGAGATTACGCCCGAAGAAGTGAAGATCAAGCTTGACCAGGGCGAGGGCATCACGCTGCTCGATGTCCGGGAACCCTGGGAGTTCGAAACGGCGCACATGGCCGGAGCCAAGCTACTGCCGATGGGAGATGTTCCATCCCGTGCGCATCAGGAACTGAATCCGGAAGATCACATTGTGGTGGTTTGCCATCACGGTGTGCGCTCGATGAATGTGACCGCCTGGCTGCGGCAGCAGGGATTCGAGAAAGCACAGTCAATGCGCGGCGGCATCGATGCCTGGTCGCGGAGAGTGAATGGAAATGTGCCGATGTATTAAGAGCTGCTAGCTACTAGCTTCTAGCTAACCCCGCAGTGGCCATCGAGGTTTGCTAGAAGCTAGCGGCTAGGAGCTAGAAGCTGCGTTCATGAAAAAAGAACTCGTCGAACTCAAAGTTAACGGACGCATCCACGAATTGGCCATTGAGCCAAGCGCGTTGCTGTTGGACGTATTGCGACAGGACTTGGAACTTACCGGCTCGAAGCGCGGCTGCGATGAGTCCTCGTGCGGGGCCTGTATGGTGCTGGTGGATGGCGTTGCGATGATGTCCTGCACGCTGCTGGCGGCGAGTTGTGAAGGGCTGGAAATCACGACCATTGAAGGAGTGAGTCAGCACGGGAGTCTGGCGGCCATTCAAAAGGCCTACGGCGACTGGGGTGGAGCCCAGTGCGGTTTTTGCACGCCGGGATTCATCATGACGGTGAAGTCGTTGCTGGCGGAGAATCCTGATCCGTCGGAAGCCGAGGTTCGGGTGGCGCTGAGTAGTAATTTGTGCCGCTGCACCGGCTATAGCCAGATGTATGAAGCGATCCGTTCGGCGATTGCGGCGGAGCGGCAGTCGGCACGGACCTCCGACTAGCAACCAGCGAAAAGACACATGAGTTCCTTCTCCATTATCGGCAAGCCTACCGCAATGATCGACGCGGCAGAGAAGACCACGGGCGGCGGCAAATACACGGACGATCTCAGCGTCCCCGGCATGCTGATCGGTAAGATTCTGCATTCGCCGTATCCCCATGCGCGCCTCAAAGGCATCGATATTACCCACGCCGAGAAACTTGATGGCGTTGTCGCCGTGGTCGTCGGCAAGGATGCGCCGAATCCTTACGGGATTCTTCCCGTGGGTCACGATGAGCATGCGCTCGCCCTCGACAAGGTGCGTTACGTGGGCGATAACGTCGCATGCGTGGTTGCGATTTCCGAAGCGGTTGCCGAGAAGGCGTTAGAACTCATCGATGTGGAGTACGAATTGCTGCCGGCCTACTTCGATCCCGAAGAGTCGATGAAGGCGGAGACTGATCCCATCCACGACAACAAGCCGGGCAATCTGGAGAAGGACTATCACCACGTTTTTGGTGATCCGGACAAAGGCTTTGCCGAAGCTGATCAGGTCGCGGAAGCGCGCTTCGTGGCGAATGAAGTGACGCACGCGGCGATGGAGCCTCATTCTACGCTGGCTTCGTTCGAACTTGATCCGCATACCGGAGAGATGGGAAGGCTCACGGTGTGGTCTTCTACACAGGTGCCGTACTATCTGCAGCACAAGCTCTCGCTGGTGCTGGAAATGCCCATGTCGCAGATCAGGGTGATCAAGCCACTGGTGGGTGGCGGCTTCGGCGGCAAAAGTGAAGTCATACCGCTGGAGATCATTGCTGCGGTGGCAGCGCGCAAAGCGCAAGCTCCCGTGAAGATCACTTATACGCGCGAGGAAGTATTCTGGGCGCATCGCGGACGGCCGCGAACCATCATTGATCTGAAGACCGGCATCAGGAACGACGGCCGAATTACTGCCGTGAAAGCGCGGGTCGTGCAGGATGGTGGCGCCTATTGCTCGTACGGAGTAGTCACGATTCTTTACTCCGGAGCGCTGCTGGGCGCTCTCTACGACATTCCGCACATTCAATATGATGGCTATCGCGTCTTAACGAACAAGCCTGCGTGCGGCGCCATGCGCGGCCATGGGACGGTCAATGTACGCTTTGCCTTTGAATCGCAACTCGACGAACTCGCCGCGATCATTGGAATGGATTCGGCGGAGATTCGTCAACGCAATCTGCTCAAGCCGCCCTGTATCACTGTGAACGGCTTGCGCGTCCAGAGTTACGGACTGCCGGAGTGCATCGAGAAGACGGTTGAGCGTTCGGGCTGGAAGCAGCGCAAGGGCAAACTGCCCAAGGGGCGCGGCTTGGGCATCGCCTGCAGCCACTACGTAAGCGGGGCGGCGAATTCGATTATCCGTTCCGACATGCCGCACTCAACCGTGAACATCAAGATTGACCGCGATGGAGGTGTGGTGGTGTACACGGGCGCGTCGGAGATCGGTCAGGGATCGGACACGATGACCGCGCAGGTCGCCGCCGAAGTACTGGGCTGCTCGCTGCCACGCGTGCGAGTAATCGCGGCCGACACGGATCTCACGCCGATCGATATAGGATCGTATTCCAGCCGGGTCACATTCATGGCGGGAAATGCCACGTTGCGTGCGGCGGAAGATGTGAAGAAACGGATCGCAGCAGCGGCGGCGCAGAAGATGAACTGCGGCGCCGAAGACCTGATGTTTCGCGACGATGCGATTCGCAGGAAGAGCCTGGCGGGAACAGGCCAAGACGAGTCCGCGCAAACACCGCGCGGACCGGACGGGCGATTGCGCCCGTCCCCACATGGTTCTTTGTCACCGCCGAACTCAGAACAACCTCAGACCACGGAGCAAGCTTCGGTCAGCGGGCGCGTGGAAGGTCAGATTCTTCGCGGATCGCTTCAGCAGAAGCGAAAAGAAGAAGGTCCGAAAGAGTGGATGACATTCGAGGAAGCGGTTGTCGCCGCGATTGACTTTCACGGCGCGCTCACCGGGACAGGCTCGTATGCACCGCCGCCGGAAGCGCGGGGCGGTAGACACAAAGGCGGAGGAGTGGGGCCATCGCCGGCATATTCTTACTCAGCTCAAGTAGCTGAGGTCAGCGTGGATGAAGACACCGGCGAAGTCACAGTACACAAGGTTTGGGCCGCACACGATTGCGGACGGGCGTTGAATCCAGTTGCGGTGGAAGGGCAGATCATCGGCTCGGTGTGGATGGGTATGGGCCAGGCGCTTACAGAAGAAATGGTGTGGAAAGACGGGATGCTGATGAATGCTGGCATGCTGGAATACCGGAGTCCGTCGTCCGTGGAGTCTCCCGAAGTGGAGCCCATCATCGTGGAGAGCATCGATCCCGAAGGGCCGTTTGGCGCCAAGGAATGCAGCGAAGGATCGCTGGCTGCGACCATACCGGCAATTTCGAATGCGATTTACGATGCAGTCGGCGTGCGTTTGCATGAGTCTCCATTCACCCCCGAGCGAGTGCTGGCGGCGCTTCGGGCGAAGAGACATGACAAGGTTTTGAATTTGACCGAGGGCGTGGATCCAACGGCCCCTGCGCGGTTTCGCGAGCATGGCGGATCGCTATGCTTCAAGGGCAAAGGGCCGGAGCGTCATGCACTCGATCCCGCGCGGCGCGAAGCGCCAGCAGTTGCTGGAGGTGCGGATTGAGCCTTCCGCAATTCCGATTGCTTCGGCCCCGCGCACTCGAAGAGGCTGTTGCATACCTCGCGAAACATGCCGGCAATGTTCGCGTGCTGGCTGGCGGCACTGATTTGATCCCGTCGATGCGGCAGAAGCTCTTTGAGCCGGAGTATGTACTGGATCTGCGCGGCCTTGCGGAGTTGCGTGGAATTCGGCCGCAAAATGATGGCGCGGTGGAAATCGGCGCACTGGCAACCCTCAGCACGATTGAGAAATCGTCATACTTGCGGCAGCACTATCCGGTGCTTACCGAAGCGGCGGCGACGGTCGCTTCGCCAGTGCTGCGCAATATGGGCACGGTAGGAGGGAACATTTGCCTCGATACCCGCTGCCTCTGGTACAACCAATCGCTTACATGGCGCAAAGGTTGCGGGTTTTGCATCAAGAAGGATGGCGATCTCTGCCACGTCGCTCCGGGTGGAACGAAGTGCTGGGCCGCATTTTCCGGGGATACGCCGCCCGCGCTCCTTTGCCTGAAGGCGGAGATTGAGATCGCTGGCACCGATGGCATGCGGCGCATTCCATTGCGAAACTTCTATACCGGAGACGGAGAAAATTACCGGAAGCTGCTGCCCACCGAGCTGGTTACCCGCGTTTTCCTGCCCGCAGAATCGGCAGACTATCGCGGAATTTATCGCAAGCTGCGAGTCCGGGGATCAATCGATTATCCTTTAGCCGGGGTTGCGGTTGTCATGAAGCGGTCGAACGGACACGTCGCCGATGCGCGGCTCGCGATCACGGCGGTAAATCCCGCGCCGCTGCTGGTCGAACGGGCGGGAGAGATGCTCATCGGCAAGGCGGTTGACGAAGTTGTGGCAGACGCCGTCGGCGATCTGGCGGCGCGTACTGCCAAGCCGCTTACTACGTCGGCTCTGACGCCTGAGTACCGCCGGGAGATGATTCGGGTTTTTACCAAGAGAGTTGTTCTGGCTGCGGCCTCTAATTGAGCGCTAACGAATGATCACCGACTGCCACATCCACATCCAGCCGATGGAGATGTTCAAACCGCACGCGCTGGAGCTGATGAAACAAAAGCGGCCGAACTTCGAGCAGATTGCCGAGTTCTGCCGTTCTCCTAAAGCGTTCCTGAAATATCTCGACGGCTGCGGCATCGACCGCGCTCTGCTCATCAACTACGTGGCTCCCGAAGTGATCGGATTCACCAACGGCGTAAATCAATTCATTGCGGACTACGTTAAGGAGAATCCCAAGCGCCTGCTCTCGTGCGGCAGTCTGCATCCGCGGCATACCACGAACGTCCTGGCCGATATGGAACAGATTCTGCGGCTCGGAATCCGAATGATCAAAATTCACCCTCCGCATCAGCTTCTGTTTCCGAATGACTATCTGAACGGGGTGAAGGAACTCGAAATTATCTATCGCGCCGCCGAGGCTAACGGAGTGCCGGTGATGTTTCACACGGGAACATCCATTTTTCCTGGGGCACGCAACAAGTACGGCGATCCCATTTACGTGGATGATGTAGCCGTGGATTTCCCCAACCTCAAAATCCTGCTGGCGCATGGTGGGCGACCGCTATGGATGCAGACAGCATTTTTTCTCGTCCGTCGACATCCCAACGTTTATCTCGACATCAGCGGTATCCCGCCCAAGACCTTGCTCAAGTATTTCCCGCGCCTCGAAGAAATTGCCCACAAGACTTTGTTCGGTACTGATTGGCCGGGCCCGGGCGTGCCGGACATCAAGAAGAATCTCGATGAATTCCGCGCGCTTCCGTTGCGCGAAGAACTGCAGCAGCAAATTCTGAGCAAGACTGCGCTGAGCATTTGGCCGGCTTAATCTCGCCCGCTTCGCTTGGGGGCATGAAAAAAGCTCGCACCCGAGTGCGAGCGTGTGCCTTCTACTATTTTCTATTTGCCCGCTCCGGCGGCTTCCGATTTGGATCCCAGCAACTCGTCAGCCAGGCCCGCAGCTCCGTAGATCTTCCGCAGCGCTTCCTGAATTCCGCGTGAGTCCACGGAGACGGCGCGGCCCCGCACATCGCTGTAGGCAATGTTCCACGGCAGCGATTCGATGTTGCCGTCGAAGATGATGCCCACCACTTCGCCCTGCGTGTTGACCGTGGGCGAACCCGAGTTGCCGCCGATGATGTCGACCGTCGACACGAAGTTCAGCGGCGTCTTGAGATCGAGTTTCGCTTTCGCGTTCATCCAACTGTCAGGCAATTTATATGGAGGCTGATTGTCGTGCTCGGCCGCGTGCTGGTATCCTCCGCCCATCGTTCTGAAATAAGGGAGGTCCTTGCCATTTTCTTTGTAGCCCTTCACCGCACCATAGCTTAGTCGCAGAGTGAAGGTGGCATCCGGCGGCTGGCTGAATCCGCTCTGGGCAAAGCGGGCCTTAGCGATCAGGGTGCCGTCGCGGCGCACCACTGAGTCGATCTTGTCGTCGAACTGCTTGCGGACAGCCAGAGCATCTGGCTCGATTGCCCGCATGGCGACGATCAGCGGATCGTTACTGGCCTCGATCGCAGCCCGACCGGCTTCGTACAATTGTTTTCGAACCGCGACATCGTCAAGCTTGGTGCCGGCGATTAACGATCTAGCCGCGTCGGTCGGAGTCCTTCCATTGAGAATGTTCTGTACATCGGGATTGTCCTTGCCCAAAGCTTCCTGCATGTCGGCCAGAGAATCCGCGAGAAGAACGGTGTCGAGACTCTTGTACACCGGAGCGGTTGAGAATAATTGCTGCTCCAGCGAGGGCAGGGCGGAATCGCGAAATTCACGCAGTCGCGCCGCGTTGGGTTTCGGTTTCTCCTCGGCGGCACGCACCAGTACTCGCGCCATCCCGGGCAGGCCCGATGCAAATCCTCGCAAGCGCTCCAGGTAGGTGAATTGGGGGTACAGATCGCGCTGCAGCTTCATGGCCTGCACAATTTCTTCCCATGGATCGGGCGTGCCCGCGCTTGTTGCGCCGGCCTTGTACGCGGCTCGCAGCTTCGTCTCATCCGCTGACTTTACGTCCAGGATCGATTTGTCGAGCAGACCGGAATCGTATCCCGTGATCGCCTTCTGAGAATTTTGCAGCCCGAAGATATCTTCCTTGGCGATGCGGGTATTTTCTTCCGACTGTTTGCTGAAGTCCTGCAGCAAGGAGATGCGGCGCTTGTAAAGCGCCAGGCGGGAAGGGTAATCCACGTCTCTTAGGTAATCGAGTTGCGCTACGGTTAACAGGCGGCTGGTGTTGCCGGGATGGCCGGAAACGAAGATCAAATCGTTATCTTTCACGCCGGTGTGAGACCACTGCAGATAGTTGTCGAGGTGTGCCGGGTGTCCATCTTCATACACTCGGAAGAAAGTAATATCGAGGTCATAGCGGGGGTAGGTGAAGTTGTCGGGGTCGCCACCAAAGAACGCGGCGTCAAACTCGGGCGCGAAGACCAGGCGCACATCGGTGTACTTCTTGTACTTGTACAGGTTATAAACCTGACCGGAGTAGAAAGTGACCACGTCGCAGCGCGGGCCGGTGGATTTAGAGCAATCATTCTCGATCTGTGACATGGCAGAGCGTTGGGCCTGTCCCGCGTCGGCGGCGGACATTCCCGGTTTCACTCCGGCATTCACCTTGTCCGTCACATCCTCGATCCCCACCAACTGGTTGAGCTCCAGGTTCGGACACTTCGCCTCTTCGGCTCGGGTCTTGGCGTAAAAGCCGGCCTTGATGTAGTCATGTCCTTGGCTGGAAAGTTGTTGCACGCAGCCGGCGCCGACATGGTGGTTGGTAAAGGTCAAGCCCTCCGCGGAAACGAACGATCCGGAGCCTCCATTGTTGAATCGCACCGAAGACAGCCTTACGTGATCGAGCCACTGCGGCGTCAGTTCGAAACCGTATTTCGCTTTGATCTTATCTTTAGGGGCCTCGTTGTAAAGCCACATGCCCTCGTCTGCAGTGGCAAACGTAGAAAAAAGAAAAGACAGAACAATGCACATCGACAAGAAGCGCTTCATGAAATTCCTCCAAGGGGGATAATGGGGACCGATTACAGCTTCCCCGGCGAGTTATGAGCAACTTTCCAATATATACCGTGAACCGTGAAGAAGAAGAAGGGTCAGACTACCCCGCTGGTCAGAGCCAGGGTGATGTCTTTGCGATACGCCGCGGTTACCCCGGCAGCTTGGAAGGCGAGCGCCTTTTGGCGTATAAAAGAAAGTTGCACTCTCCGCGCTCCCCCTGGCGTGGCTCCGCAACGGTAACCAATCTTACTGAGCGAGATCCTATGTCCAGCGTGACCAGCACTCCTGCCACCAAAGGACTGGAAGGCATTGTTGCCACCAACTCCAGCATTTGTTATATCGATGGCGATCGCGGTGTTCTTGCCTATCGCGGCATTGACATTCACGAACTGGCTGACCATTCCACTTTTGAAGAGACCTGCTATCTGCTGTGGTTCGGGCGTCTGCCGAATCGTAGCGAATTGAAGGACCTTCAGGGGCGTCTCGCGCAAGAGCGTCATCTTGACCCGGCTATCATCCAGTTTCTCCGTGAGGTTCCCAGCACCGCATTACCCATGGACGTCTTGCGGACGGCGGTTTCGGCGCTGGCGTTTTACGATGCCGACGACAAGAAAAACGATCACGAGGCCAACGTACGTAAGGCGATCCGATTGACTTCGCAGATCGCGATGATCGTTGCCGCTTATGATCGCATCCGCAAAGGCAAGCCGGTGGTTGAAGCCGACCGCTCGATCTCGCATGCCGCCAACTTTCTGCTGCAGTTGAACGGGACTAAACCCTCCCCCACGGCCGAGCGAGCTCTGGATATCGCTCTGATTCTTCATGCGGACCATGAGCTGAACGCTTCTACTTTTGCAGCGCGGGTGACCGCGGCGACTTTATCAGACATGCATTCCGCGATGACCTCAGCCATCGGCGCGTTGAAGGGACCGCTGCACGGCGGAGCGAACGAATCGGTTTTTCGCATCCTGCAGGCGATTGATCGCGAGAAAGCTGATCCCGTCGAATACGTGCGCAACATGCTGGCGCAAAAGAAGAAGGTTCCGGGTTTTGGGCATCGCGTCTATCACACGGAAGATCCGCGGGCCACGCACCTGCGCGCCATGTCGCGCGATTTAGGCCGATCCAGCGGGCAGCCGCAGTGGTATGACATGTCGGAAAAAATCGAGCAGTTCGTTAAGGCGGACAAGAAGCTTAACGCGAATGTCGATTTTTATTCCGCGTCTACCTACCACACGCTGGGCATCGATGAGGATCTATTCACCCCGGTATTTGCCGTTTCGCGCATTAGCGGCTGGGCCGCACACGTGATCGAACAACTGGACGACAATCGTCTGATTCGGCCGCGGGCGGAATATCTGGGGCCGCCCTATCCCAATCACTACGTCGCGATTGAAAAGCGCGGATAGATCAACAGTGCAGCCATAGTGGAAGTTAAATTCTGGCGCCCCTTGGGGCGCCATTTCTGTTGTCCCGAATGATTCGACCGGGACATTCAACAGAAAGCAGGTAGAATATCAAAGATGATGCGCCGCATTTACCTCGACAATAACGCAACTACTCCGGTTCTTCCGGAAGTGCTGGAAGCCATGCGCCCATATTTTGGCGAGCACTTTGGCAACGCATCGTCCATCCACCACCACGGTCAGGAGACCCGTGCTGCGGTTGAACGTGCGCGCGACTCCGTGGCGTCGCTGCTAGGCTGTAGGGCACCGGAGATTGTCTTCACCAGCGGCGGGACAGAGGGCGACAATCTGGCGATTTCAGGATTGACCAGCGAGGGCGATCACGTCATCACTTCCAGCATCGAACACCATGCTGTGCTGCATGCCTGCAAACATTTGGAGGAAATGGGATGCGAGGTGACCTGCCTCCCGGTGGATGGCCGCAGCCTGTTAGATCCCGATGATGTGCGGCGTGCCTTGCGACCCAATACTAAACTGATCTCGATCATGATGGCGAACAATGAAACCGGGGTGCTGCAGCCGGTCGAGGAGATCGGAAAGATTGCCGCAGAAGCCGACGTCTATTTTCATACTGACGCGGTGCAGGCCGCAGCCAAGGTTCGGATTGATGTGAAGGAGATTGGTTGCGACGCGCTGTCGATTTCCGGCCACAAGATTCATGCGCCGCAGGGAGTGGGCGCGCTTTACGTGCGCAGGGAAGCGCATCTTCAGCCGCTTTTCTACGGAGGACAGCATGAACGTTCGCGCCGCGCCGGAACCGAGAATGTTCCTGGAATTGTCGCCCTCGGCAAGGCCGCGGAGCTCGCCATGCAAGGCTTCGAACGAGGCGAGGAAAAGAAAATGTCCGCCTTACGTGACCGCCTGCAACAGGGAATTCTCGCGCAAGTGGAAGAGGCCGCGGTCAACGGTGAAGGAGCGCCGCGCGTGCCGAATACATCGAACATTTATTTCGATCATATCGAGGGCGAGTCGATGGTCATCTCCCTCGACCTGAAAGGCCTGGCCGTTTCTACTGGCGCTGCATGTTCGTCGGGTGCGATTGAGCCATCGCACGTGCTCATGGCAATGGGGCTGCGCGCTGACCGCGCCCGCGCCAGCATCCGGTTTAGCCTGGGCAAGCAGAATACCGCCGAGGATATCGACTTCGCGCTCGCGCTCGTTCCGGAGGCAGTGGCGCGGCTGCGGGAGTTAAGTCCGGTGTATAGATCGACAGCTTCCATGTGACAAATCGTGACCAGAACCGCCAGTTTGATGAAGCAGTTCGACTGATTGAGGTTGAATTGCGCCGAAAGATGACTGCAGCCGAACGGCGAAGATTACACGATGAGATCACCGGGCGCGGCCATACAATTGATGAGATCGTAGATATAGGTCTAGCAATGTTTCCGAGATAAACATGCAGCTAAAGAGAGAGATCGATACATTGTTCCGGCCCTTGATCGGCCAGAAAGCTTGGGGCGCATCGGTCGGGCATGGAAGTTTCGTCACGATCGAGTTCGGGCGGAAACGTCTGTACCATCGTCATTACCATGGCGAGTGGCATCTTTGGTTGTACCTCTGCGAATGGGACTTAAGCTCAAATGATAGATTGCTGGCCCACTCGGAGTCGAAGAGAAAGCTGATGCAACTGGCGATAGATAACCTGAACGGGTTGGAACTGAGGAGCTTTGCCTTCGATTCGCAACGTATGTTGACGGAGTTTGCGTTTGATCACAATCTGCGCTTGCAGTGTAGGCCTTATACCGACGCTGCTCCTAATGAGGAGTGTTGGATGCTGTTCATGCCGGACGGGCGGGTCGCTAGGCTGCGAGGGTCTGGATTGAAGTACGAACCCATGGATCGGATACCTGCTGCATCTCTTGTACGACGCTAGCCATGGAAATGAACGATCAAAGCAAGACCATCGCCGTAGCCATGTCGGGCGGTGTGGATTCCTCCACCGTCGCGGCCATGCTTCGTGCTGAAGGGCACAACGTGATCGGCTTGACCATGCAGCTCTGGAACCAGCGCCGGCTGGCCGGACGCGAGGGCATGCCGGAGTCGGTAACCGGGCGCTGTTGCTCGCTCGACGATGTTTACGACGCCCGCCGGGTAGCCGAGCATATCGGCATTCCATACTACGTGGTCAATCATGAAGAGCGTTTCGAGCGCGATGTGGTGCGTCCGTTCGTCGCGGAATATCTATCGGGACGAACGCCCATCCCTTGCAGTCTCTGCAACAATCATTTGAAGTTTGATCAGCTACTCGTCGTGGCTCAGCAGATTGGCGCCGATTGCGTGGCTACCGGTCACTACGCTCGCGTTGAGTATGACGATGCCCGCGGACGCTGGCTGCTCAAGCGTCCTTTCGATCGCAGCAAAGATCAAACCTATTTCCTGTTCGGACTCACTCAGGAGCAACTCAGCCGCACGCTCTTTCCTTTGGGCGGTATGACCAAGCCCGAGGTGCGCGAACGTGCGCGAGAGCACGGCCTGGCTCTGGCCGAGAAGCCCGACTCTCAGGAGATTTGTTTCGTTCCGGGCGGCGACTACAAGCGCTTCATCGATGCTTATCTCGCCGAACGCGGCGAGTCCCTGCCTGACACGGCGGGCGAGTTGGTAACGGCGAGCGGGGAAGTGATCGGCGAGCATGGCGGCATCCACAACTTCACCGTGGGACAGCGCAAGGGCCTGGGGATTGCCACCGGATCGCCGCTTTATGTGATCCAGATCAATGGCGCCGACAAGCAAGTCGTGGTCGGCGGCAATGAGCACCTTTATTCGCGGACCCTGCGCGCCCGGCGCGTGAACCTCATCGCCATGGATGACCTGTGCGAACCAATGCGCGTATCCGTGAAAATTCGTCACCGCCACGAGGCCGCCCCGGCCGTGTTAGAAAAGATTGCCGCCGATGAGATTCTCGTGACCTTCGATCAACCTCAGCGAGCCATCACCCCGGGCCAGGCCGCAGTGTTCTACGATGGCGACATCGTTGTGGGCGGCGCCTGGATCACATAGGATTTCCTTAGAACCTGCATCCCACGACTCTTCAGCGCTCGCGAATATAATTCGCTGCATGGCATCGTCGCATCCCGTTGCACCATTTCCTGGAACTCCTCCCTTACCATCTACTCCTTCTTTTTGGAGCCGTGAATCCACTTCCCTGAAACAGGGAATCAAGACCGGACTTGCCGGAACGATCACTTACGCGATCTATGCGGGTTGGAATTTGCCGCAGGGCTATTGGGCGGTGTTCGCCGCGCTGGTGGTGACACAGGCTAATGTTGGCGCATCCTGGAAGGCCGCGCTCTACCGCACCATCGGCTCCACCAGCGGTGCTCTGGCGGCTGCTCTCTTGCTGCCGTTGCTTGGCACTGGAGCCGTGCGCGCCGGGGTCGCTCTCTTCATCCTGGCCTCTTTCTTCGCCTATCTCACGGCGCTTCACCCTATGTTCAGCGCAGCGGGATTTACTGCAGCACTCATTCTGGTATTCGGTGGAATCGCGGAGCCTTGGCACATGGCATAACTGCGCGTACTCTACACCTTGCTCGGAGCGGTAGTTGCCTTCGCCGTGGGAGTGCTCGTCTGGCCGGTGCACGCGCGCGAGGGCCTGCGCAACAGGATAGCGAATATTCTGCAGGGTGCTGGCGCACTCTACAGCGCAGTTACCGCCGCGGCACTGCAGGGTGTGAACAACGAGCAGCAGGTCCACCAACTCGACCGGCAATTGCACGATCTTCGCCGTGGCATCACGCAGCAAATGGAGGAAGCGCGCAGCGAACTGGCATTCGCGCGCTTCAATGCGGGAGCTTTTCAGGCCGTCATCGATCATGCGGATCAAGTCCGCAGGCGGCTTACGGCAATGGCCGAGGATAGCAGCCTCTATGTTCATGCGCAGGTGCAGCCTGAGCTATTGCCCTCACTGCCGGCTTTGGCGACCTGTAGCGCCCGTGCTTTCTCCGATTTGGCCGATGCGATCCGCAGGCGACGCAAGGAAATGCGATCGGCCGGAGATCTGGAGCGATCTGTGAGCGATCTCGATGCCGATTTAGCTCGCCTACGCGAGAAGAGCACCACTGCGCCTTTCGCGCTTGATCGCATGTTGCCCTTCTGGTCGTTCGCTTTCAATCTGAGGGAAGTTGCTCAGGACTTACGGCAGTTGGCGACAAATATTGCCGACCTCGCGTAACAAGAAATTCGGCTGTGAACGCGCTTGTTTGGCTTCGTCTACACTGGGGATGCAGGCAAACAGATGACGATGAGTAATCCACCCCCCGCTAAAGAATCCGCACTTCGCCGAACTCGAGGCACCTCGGGGAACCGGTCCTCCTGGATTCTGGGTATTCTCTTCGGCGTGGTTCTGGCAGTCGTGTTAGCAGGGGCGCTCTGGTTGTCGACCGGCCTCGGCCTATCGTACCTGGTTGGCATTTTGCGCGGCGGACCCACCCGGATCAATGTGGACCAGCCAACGGTGGTTCGTCAAATTCAGCAGCTCCAGCGCCTGGAAACCGTGAGCTATACGATGGATAAGATTATTTCGGGTGAGCACTCCAATGCTTACCTGCCTAAATTTCTGGCAGGTGACCGCCTATTGCTCGTGGTTCACGGAGAAGTGGTGGGGGGCATCAATCTCGCGAGTCTAGGACCCGGCGATGTCCTGGTACAAGGGCAGAAGGTGACGATTCACCTGCCCGCCGCGGAAGTCTTCAGCACGCGAATCGATAATGCCAGGACAAAAGTATATTCTCGGGACACTGGCTTATTCTCTTCTCCGGACCCTAACCTCGAAAGCGAAGTCCGCGAAGAGGCTGAGCGCCAGCTCCAGCAAGCCGCCTTGCAAGATGGCATCCTAAAAACCGCAGCCGACAACGCGCGAGCCACGATCTCAAGCATGTTACAAGGCTTTGGCTTTCGCGAAGTGGATATTCGGTAGGTCGTCGCAAAGATTTGAGAAGTTACCCGCAACCCTGGTCGAATCCTGCTGAGTCATGTTGGGGCACTTAGTGTTTTCTCGGGCAAAGCGACTCTAGGAAAGGCGCGCCGGTATCTTTCAGCTTCTGCTCCAATCGCGCAGTGCAATCGCAGTCGCCGCAGGCCCACGGTTCTTCACCATTGTGGTCGCGGCACTTGCGGCGGTCGTGTGCATCCCGCACTTTCCTGAGATCAAAATATTCTTCCCAATAAGACCGTTCTTCCTGCAGCGGCGTGGGGCAGTAACAGACTTCCACCCAGCGCACCGTGCCGTCATCGCCGGCCCGCGCATCCCGCATATTGCGCAGGTACTCGCCCTCGGCAACGGAGCCTTGGCCAAGCTTTTCATTTTGGATGGCCTTAAGAAGGCTATCCGCGCAACCGGATTTAACGTGAGCTTGAACCAAATACCGCATGGGAAATAGGGGCCAGGGATCGGCTCTTAACGTGCGCGATCACGGCAGGTAAAACGAAGATCACGGAGCCAGGCTTCAGTTCTTCAGATGAACATTTCGTCCTGCGGTACCGGACGCCGCGGGCCTCGGCTGTCGCCGTTTTTACGACCCCGGTTGCCCAGCAGAAACTCAACGCCTGCAGTCACGCCTCGAACGATGCCGGTGATCTGGCGCACGGGCGAAACCACCGTATTGGTCAGCGCATCGGAGGTATGCTCGACGCGATCGAAGGTGCGGGTGAGCATCTCGTCGGCACGAATTACCTGCAAGCGAGCACGATCTATTACATCGTTCACCGTCGCATCCACCCGCTGAACATCGGAGCGAACCGCCGTGGTGGTTTCCACCAGGTTATCTACGACCAGCTGGACTTTGGGGCGCAGCTCCACGACACTGTCTACGATCTGCCCCATCTTTGGACGCAACTCAGTGAGCATCAAGTTCGCGGATTCGATGGTTGGGACCGCTTTCCCCTTTATATCTTCGACTGTAGCCTCCAATTTGGCGCTCGTTTTACGGACCATCATGAACAAAGCCACAAGGATGCCGGCCTGCAAAACAACTGCTGCCGTCGTCACTGCAATAAACAAGGGAACGAGATTTTCCATCATAGAGCTCCTATGAGAGAGCCTGGAATCAAACTTTCTTACACACCCTTTGGAGGCGCAGTTTCCGTGGTTGCCTCCTGGTAGGCCTGTCGTCCTGCCTCGTAGGCCGCGCGGAATTGATCCTTCTGCTGGTTCACTACGTCACGGCCCTTATCGACCCAATCGGAAGCTTGCTCGCGCGCTTCGCGCGCCCGGCTGCGAACATACTCCCGTCCCTGTTCGGCTCGAGCTTTGAGATCTTCGCGAGTTTCACTTCCTGCTCGCGGCGCGTAAAGGATTCCAACCAGACCACCTATACCCAACCCTGCCAGAAACCAAACGAAGCTGCTGCCATCATTGTCAGACATCGGAAAACCTCCTGAATAAGTGCCTCGTTACTAATCGGATGGTAGCACCCACATACGGGAAATACAATTACGGCGGAACCCTTAAGCGGGCATCCGCGAGACCGCAACCGCAATAGAAATTTGGTTTACTTCTGTGTTGGATTCGCGGGCGCGGGCGCCGGGGCGGCCGGCTGCGTCTTGACAGGCGCTGATTTCTCTCCCTGCAAAACCGAGCGAGGACCGCCATGTCTGATGGCATTGATCGACAGCGTCACCGATGTCAGCATGAAGAGAACGGCAGAAATCGTAGTCGCTTTGGAGAGCGCCGTGGCCGCGCCGCGCGGGCCGAACGCCGCCTGGCTGCCCTGTCCACCGAAAGCCGCCGAGATGTCCCCGGCCTTACCGCTTTGCAAGAGGACAACAATAATCAGAAACAGACATACGATCACGTGAATGATAGTGACGAGAATGATCATTGGAATCGAGAGATCCTAAAGTGTTGAGAATGAGTGCAATCGTGCGGAAGGGGGATTTGAACTACTCCATCACGTTGACAGCACGTAACTTATTCATTTTGCATTCGGCCTCAAGGCCCAAATGCCCCACGATCCCGCTTCCATTGTACGTTTATTGTACGGCAAACGCACTGCCATTGTACGGCGAACGCACTGCGGAAGAGAAAACCTTCTCTCTTCCAAACAACAGTTTGACATCCGCCCCTCCCATCGGTCAAGGCCACCGATGCAAATCGGCAAGCCACTGCGGGAGCCGTTTTGTGAAGCCGCTTTCAGGTTCCGGTGGGCAAGTCGAAAAGGTGTTCGAGAAGTAAATTAGTCGGGCTCTGTCCTGCTTGGGTTAAGCAAACAGCCCCTCGGATCTGTAGAGGAAGAGTGCGCGATTTTGACCAGCTTTTGAAGTCCATTCGTTCCATGATTGAAATTGCAAGGAACCAAACGGCTGCGACAGCGACGCGGATCTACGAGCGGTTCTCGGGGTTCGTCTCACTGAGAAAATGGGAGCATGAATCACTGGATCAAAACGTGTTGTGTACGGACATCGCCATCGGGTGTGAGATTGATACACAGCCCCGTGCCCGTTGCACTGGCGATCATCCTGCTTAGCCTACCCGCACGTCCTCAGTCCGTTCCCAGCAGCCAAGTGTCGGCCAACGATCTGGCACAGCGGGTGATCACTAATGAACTAAATTTCCAAGGCGACCACACCAACTGGATGTACCGACTAGAAAAAGAACAGTCTGGAAGGAAACAGGTCGAGGAAATTATTGAGACAAAAGAAGGTTCTCTCAGTCGACTCTTGTCTATTAACGACCGCCCTCTTAGTGCGAAACAGCAGGAGGAAGAGAACAAGCGCGTGCATGACTTAATGAGCAGTCGAAGTGCGAAACGAAAACTGCAGCGAGAACTGGACGCTGAGACCCTACAGGGCAGAAGGCTGTTCAAGATGCTGCCTGATGCATTCCTGTTCAATTACGCAGGTGGTGACGGGAACCTGGTAAAGCTGAGCTTTAGACCAAACCCGAATTTTCACCCACCCTCCATGGAGTCCCGCGTGTTCCACGACATGGAAGGCGAGATGTGGGTGGACTGCAAACAGGAGCGACTGGCTGCGTTTAGTGGTCATCTCACAGGGGACGTGAAATTCGGACTCGGCCTGCTAGGACACTTGGACAAGGGAGGCCACGTTGAGGTCAGGCAGGCAGAAGTTGTCCCCGGCCATTGGGATATGACTAACATGAGTTTGGAGATAACAGGAAAAGCTCTCTTGTTCGCGACCATCGGAATGCGGAAACGGGAAACCCATGGGGACTTCCACCGGGTATCCCATGATCTGAC
>CZKJ01000026.1_pt1 | contig 36462 bp, 31 predicted proteins | sample 1122331 | NCBI WGS metagenome assembly CZKJ01 (sample SAMEA3539301, study PRJEB10725) | soil metagenome | biome: tundra; feature: field; material: soil | place: USA | collected 2010-05 | depth 0.15 m
ATGGGGTTCTCTCGCTACTCGTGCCCGACGGGCGCCGTAGATGACAGTTTGAAAATCGTTCCACACCCACCGTTGTTGAGGCAGCCCGGCTTAGCCCCGTAGACGGCGGTCCCGTATAGATTTCCAGCGGCATCGAAAATCAGCCCGCCCGGCTGTCCTCCGTCCGCGCCTCCCGTGAATGTATGGACAAGTCCATACGTCCAACCGCTCGATGATGGTGAAAGCTCGAATACCACCCCCCAATTGTGCGCACCACCAAGAGCCGATCCAAACAGGTTGCCGGATGAGTCGAGGGTTAGAGGATTGAAAGAGTTGCCGCCTCCGTTGCCGCCTGCAAACGTATAGAGGAGGTTGAAGGTGTAGCCGCCGCCCGAATTCGGCGACAATTCATAGACTGTGCCCAGGTGGTGCGCGCCACCGTAGGTGGTTGTTCCGTAAAGATTGCCTGCCCCATCGCGAACCACGCCAGCCTCCGGAGTTTCGCCGTCGCTGCTACCCGTAAACGAGTGGAGGCTGACAAAAGTCCATCCTCCGCTGCTCGGCTTAAGCTCGAAGACCCCGCCCAGCACTCCGTCCGCGCCATCCCAAACGCCATAAAGATTGCCGGAGCCGTCGAAAACGAGCGGGCCAGTAGGATGGTTAGCGGTTACGCTGACCGAGTAGATTACCGATTCTGTCCAGCCTCCGCTTCCGTTGGGAGACAGCTTGAACACCGCGCCCTGCCCTCCTTCCTCCGCACCGCCATAAGCCGTCGCGCCATAGAGGTTGCCGGAACCATCGAATACCAAGCCACCCGAAGGAAGATTTCCGTCGGCGCCTCCGGTGAAGGTGTAGAGGTTGGTGTAAGTCCATGGACCGCTGGCGGTCGGCGACAGTTCGAAAACCGAACCGGCGCCATAAGCGCCTCCCGCCGATAACTCGCCGTAGAGGTTGCCGGCGGCATCCAGAACCAGTTGTGTGGGTTCTTGACCTTGCTGCTTATAGCCGACGAACTCATAGAGCACGGTGTAGGTCCAGCCCGTCCCCTGGGGGCTCAGGCGGTAGACCACGCTGCAGCCCGCTTTGCTGCATCCCTGGTAATTGCCGTCCCACAACGTGCTTCCGTAAAAGTTTCCGGCCGAGTCCTCAACCAATTGAGTCCCCGGATCTCCCGCACCGCCGCCCCCAGAAAAAGTGTGAATCACGGTGAAGTGTTCAGCGTCCTGTGCCGCCGCAGGCAGCACCAAAGCAGCGGCAATCGCTGCCAGCATCAGTGTGAATCGCATAGTCTTCATTGCAATAAAATGGGCCCGAATGCTCTAGACGGTCGCGCGGGGGAGAAAGACTTACGGCTGGAAACTATACCACGAAACCTCTGCGAGCTGCCAAGTGCGGGCACCCCAAAGCCGCATCTGTCACAATCCCGCGAATGCCGACGGCATTCCGATCCGGCCCGTATCGATTCTATTTCTATAGTGATGAGCTTCGCGAGATACAATTAGTGGTGACCGAGGATAGGGCAGACTTGGAGACTTGGAATGCAAAACGGCTGGCTGAGCCACTCGACTGCTTGGCAAGCAGCGTCCAGTACCCACTGGAAACACCCTCCAGACGTTGTCTGCCGCAACAGGATTATATCGCTCGGAACAGGTAGAGGAAGACAGTTTGGAAAAGTAATTCGGAACTCAGGACCAAATTGGCAGCGTCGCTCTGATCGTCTCTCCGCTGGCGACCAGATCGCTCAGAAATGTTTGAAATAAAAGTCGTCCGATGGCCCTGCCCCACCCCAGTATGACGGCAGTAACTTTATTTACGCTTCGTCTTGCAGTACCTTGGTGTAGTGTCCAGAGGTTTGTAATCGTCCGCGCACTCGCGCCTGCTTGGGAGAAAACATGAGCCGCTCTGTCGTCGTTCGCCTGTTTCTCGTCGGGTTCCTCATCACTGCCCTGTTCACGGGATGCTCGCGCGATCCCAACGTGCGCAAACAAAAGTTTCTGGAGAGTGGCGACCGCTATTTCGCCCAAGGCAAGTACCGCGAAGCCGCTATCCAGTATTCCAACGCGGTGCAGATCGACTCTCGTTTCGCCCAGGCCCATTATCAGCTAGGGCAAACTTATCTCAGACTCGGCGACCGCGTCCGCGCTTATCAAGAGCTCTTGCGCGTCGTCGATCTGGCTCCCGACAACTATCGCGCTCGTATCGACCTAGCCAATCTTTTGATCTCGCCCAACGAGGACACCCTGAAGATGGCGCGCGTCCACCTCGATATTCTCCGCGAAAAGCAGCCTCAGAATCCCGAGGTCTTCGAGGCTTGGGCTGCTTATTACGCCGCTGAAAAGAAACCGGGCGAGGCAATGCAGGAGATGCAGAAAGGAATTGCGGCCGATCCCAATCGCTCGGAATCTTACCTGGATCTGGCGCTGCTGCAAAACGGGTCAAACCTGGTGGATCAAGCCGAGACCAATTTCAAGAAAGCCGCCGACCTTGATTCCAAGGCTATGAATGCCCAACTGGCTCTCGGAGGCTTCTACCAGTTGCGCAACCGCATGCCGGAAGCCGAACAGCAATTCCAGCATGCCATCGAACTCGCTCCCAAGGATCCCGCCCCGCGCGAAGCGCTGGTGCGGCTGTACATGGCGGAAGGCAAGAAGACAGAGGCGGAAGCGCTGCTAAAGCAGACCAAGATCGACCTCGCGGATAATTCCGAAGGCTACCGCTTGCTGGGCGATTTTTACGCCAATGACGATCTGGATAAGGCCACGGCGGAATACGCCTTGCTGTACAGCGCGCATCCCAAGGACATTCAGGTTAAGAGAAACTACATTCAGCTCTTGATTTTGAAGAATCGATTGGATGAAGCCGCCAAGCTGAACGATGAACTTCTGAAAGCCAATGCGCACGACGTGGACGCGCTGGTCTATCGCGGCCAGATACAACTGCGGCGCAGCGACGCAGCCGGCGCCGTGGAAGCCTTGCAGCAGGCGCTTAAGAACGATTCCGGCAATGCCGTGGCCCACTATCAACTCGGCATGGCGTTTGACCTGCAGCACAACGACGCGCGCGCCGAATCGGAATTGCGTGAGGCGGTGCACCTGAATCCCGATCTCCCGGATGCGCAACGCGCTCTGGCCGCCCTCGAAATACGTCGCGGCGATGTTGACGCTCTCACGCAAACCGCGCAGCAAATCATCGGCGGCGCTCCTCAGGCTCCCGATGGCTACCTGCTGCGCGCTCTGGCGGAGATGAATCGCCAGAAATATTCCGACGCGCAGCAAGACCTGACCAAAGCCATGGGGCTGGCTCCGGGAAGCCCGGCGCCCTACGTGCAAATGGGCAACCTTCATCTGTTGCAGAAGCAATATGTGGAGGCGATCAAGTTTTATCAGCAGGCGCTCGATAGGAATGCGGCCTCCACCGATGCCCTGCAAGGGATCATGAATGCCTACCTGCTGCAAAAGCAGCCCGATCAGGCAATTGCCGCGGCGCACGCACAAATCGCCAAGTCGCCCAACACCGGCGGCTTCTATGATCTGTTGGGCACGGCGCTGTTTCAGAACAAAAAAGATTTGAGCGGCGCGGATGCCGCCTTCCACAAGGCAATCGAACTCGACAAGAATAATTCCGACGCGTTGTTGAAGCTGGGCGAGGTGCAGGCCGCGGAAGGCTCGGTGAGCCAGGCTCTCGCGACGTATCAGCAATCGATTAAGGATCACCCGCGCGAGATTGCGTTCTACATTCTTGCCGGCGAGATGTATGAATCGCAAAGCGAATGGAATAACGCGAAGGCGATGTATCAGAAGGCGCTGGAGATTCAGTCGGATCATCCGCTGGCCTCAAACAATCTGGCGTACGTGATGCTGCAGCAGGGCGGCAACGTGGACGTGGCGCTGGCCATGGCGCAGACGGCGCGGCGGGGGATGCCGGACTCGTCCAATGTGGCCGACACTTTGGGCTGGGCTTATTTTCAGAAAGGCGTGTACCAGTCCGCCATCGATATGTTTCAGGAATCACTGCGGCTCAATGAGAAGCGGGGCGCGGCCGACGATCCCACCGTCCACTATCATCTGGGACTCGCTTATCAGAAAATGAACCAGCCGGCGCAGGCGCGTCAGCAACTGGAGCGCGCGTTGAAGATCAATCCTAATAACAACGACGCGCGCAAGGCGCTGTTGGGGCTGCGCGGGTAGGCGGGCGCGGACCGTTTCCACCGGAACAAGCCCGATACGAATCTCGACTTTTTCCGCAGCCTGTGAAGCCCTGCCCTTTCACAGCTTGAAGTCGCACACAAACGGGGAAGGTCCCAGAGTAAATGTAAAAACCCCGCCGCTCACGCGGCGGGGTTCAGGTTGGAAGGAAGTTATTTAGCTGAGGTTCATCTTGCGGCGGATCACGCCGGCCAGACCGAGCAGGCCAGTTCCCAGCAAGCCCAGCGAACCAGGCTCGGGAACCGTGACGCTGGTATCCCCACTGGAGATTCCGGTACTGCCGTTGAAGTAGCCTTTGCCGGTGTTGACGGTTAATTGCACGGTGACGCCGTTGGAGGAGTAGCCGCTGCCGAATGAACCGGTAAGCACACCGGTCAAGGTGTAATTGTGGGTTCCGTTCGCCAGAGTTATTAGAGTCCACGTGGCGCTGCTGAATGTGCCCGAGAAGATGACACCGTTCGGCAAGCCACTGCTGCCATTGCCGGTAATGGTAAAGTTTCCGCCGCCCGCGAAGACGCCGCCCATTTGCAGCGATCCGCTGGCCAACGCACCGGTATTAAAAGTAAAACTGCCAAGGTTGGATCCGGTGATGAGTCCGCCCCCGTTAAAACCATCGACGGCGATCAGAGTCGAGCCCGTCAGCGAGAGGCCGCTGCTGGTGCCCGACAAAGTACCGCCGCTATTCGTAAAGTCCACGCTGTTGCCCGCAAAGGCTGCCAATGGCAGGGCCAGTGCCAGGGCGAGCAACAAAAGAATTTTCTTCATTTTGTAAGTCTCCTAGGAGCGTTCCGTGGCCGGGCAGCCTTTTGGGGGAAAGGCAACGCGGCCTGTACCTGATGGAGCTAAGGCACTCGCTTAGACGGAGCATCCGTCATGCCAAAGGATGGTGCTCTCCATATCCCCGCGTATCAATAGCTTGAATAATCTATGAGGTCGTTTAGAAGAGCACCGGGTGAAAATGTCTGCGCACTTTGAGCGTCTACTGCATCGACCCGGGGGAACACGGCCCTGGACGGGACATTGGGCGAGAACGGATTGGGAAGCGGCATTGCAGAGAGTCGATGCAATCAGTCGGCTGCAACGCCGTGATTCGGCGGTTCACCGGCTTGAGGGCGGCGAGCGGCACGGTTGGAGGGCAGACCGGCGTCGCGGATCTTATAAAGCAGGGCGCGATAACTGATGTTCAAGGCGCGGGCGGCTTGCTTGCGGTTCCAGTGATGATGCTGAAGCACCTTCAGGATGATCTTACCTTCCAATTCATGGACGGCCTGCCGCGTAATTTTCTTCAGTGAGATTGGTCCGTCGACGTTAATGTCGGCGGCGAAGAAATCACGCTGGCGCGGCCGCAGGTCGCTGGAGATGGCCTCTTCGGCGCCCAGGATGACGTAGCGCTTGATCAGATTTTCCAGCTCGCGGACATTGCCGGGCCAGTGGTACTTGCCCAGCGCGTTCATCAAATCGGTCGAGAGCGGTTTGGCGCGGGCGTTGAATTTCCGGTTATAGCATTCGAGAAAATAGGCGACGAGATCGGGCAGATCGGAGATACGGTCCCGCAAGGGCGGCATGTACAGATTGACGACATTGATGCGATAGAACAGATCGGAGCGGAAGTTGCCATTGGCGATTTCTTCTTCCAGTTTTCGATTGGTGGCGCAAACCACGCGCACTTCCACTTTCTTGTCTTCCTGGGCGCCGATGCGGCAGAACTGGCCATCCTGCAACAGTTGCAGCAGCTTGGACTGCAAACTCATGTCCAGTTCGGAGATCTCATCGAGGAACAGTGTGCCGCGATGCGCCATCTCCACGCGGCCAGGCTTGGTGCCGAAGGCGCCGGTGAAGGCTCCTTTTTCGTAACCGAAGAGCTCGCTCTCGAGCAGCGTTCCGGGGATGGCGGGACAATTCACCTTCACCCAGGGACCACTCTTCCAGGGCGAAGCAGCGTGGATCATACGCGCGATGATGTCTTTGCCGGTACCACTCTCTCCCTGTATCAGGACGGGCACGTTTGCGCCGGCAATTTTGGCGAGCCGTTCGCGCAGAGCCCGCATCGCGTCGGTGCCCCCGAACACGACCGCCTCGGGAGGCATCTCTCCCAGGGGCTGGACCAGGGAACTGACTGAGTTCGAAGTGCTCATAAGGCTTTCCCGGCTCGGCGACGCAGGCCATGGTAAGCCGTGCATCCGGAGAACCAAACGCAGGGGAGTGGGACGTTACACGTTGAGGCTAGCCTATCTGATTGATGAAAAGCAACTTACTAAAGATTAAGGGAAGAGCATAGCTAGTAATCAATAAAACGCGGACGCGCCCGATGCGGAACGCAGCAGGAGAGAAAAGCTTTCCCACGAGAGAAAAGATTTTCACACAAGAGAAGAGTGTTTCCTTCGCGGCGCCTTGACCTTGGTACGCGACTCAACCAGCGGCCGGTCGAACTTCAAACCAACCAGGTTGTAGGCCTCAGAGTGCTCGGTCCGAAGCACCCTGGCGCGCAGGGTGCGTGCGGCCTTTGGCAGAGTGGCCAAAGCGGCCAAAGGAGCGCTTGGAATCTCCAGTGAAACCTCAACCGAGGCCGGCAGGGAGCGGCGAACCACCACCAACATGCCTCCGGCGGATACATTCAGGGCGGTGGCAAACTCCAGGAATTCTTTATCCTGCTCAGGCCGACTTCTGACAAATACGGGGATGGCCAAAGGTAAGCGCGGCCACCGCCGACGCTCTGCCGCTGGTGTCTTTGGGTTCACGCACACCCTTTCCCGGGCCAATTTTACGAAGCACCTCAAGCACCTCAGGTGCCAAAGCCGGGGTTATGGTTACAGTCCACGGACCTAGGCCTGCGAAACCAGCAAATACCGGGCCGTTTCCGCCGCTAGCACTCAAGAAACCTGCCAAAGTACTGTCTTTCCATTATCTTCCGAGGGGAGTTTGGGTGCCCCGCCCGGATCGTGGAAAATTGGATATCCGGACCCGGGAGTGCAAGCTTTTGCTACACTTGGGTAATCAGGTTGCATTTTTCGTTGACAAGGAAAAGTAACCTGGCATACGATTTTAGGTACAGCATTCTTCCTTAAAACAGTCGAGTGCCTCCCCCCTTTCTGTGCTAGAGCGCCCTAATCCTTATGGCCACCGTGCAGAAGAATATGTGTGTTCCCGAGCCTGACAAAGGAGCTGCTGTCGGCCCTATGCCCCCGGGTGCGGGAGCTGGGATGCCCAGTGCGGCTGATCTTCCGCAGGCGTACTCCGAATTGCAGCAGCGATTCCAGCGCACCACCAACGCCCTGGGCTCCGCCGCGCATGATTTGAAGACCCCTCTGGCGATTCTGAACGGGTACGTCGAACTGCTGCAGAGCGAGAAGTTGGGTCCGGTGAGCGAGCGGCAGCGGGAAGTGCTCCGCGAAATGCAGGCCAGTGGCAAACGGCTGCAACAGTTCATTCAGGACTTCCTCACCTACAGCGCCCTCGAAACTGGCGGCCTGAAAATGCAATACGCGATGGGCAATATCAACGAGTGCCTGTCCGAAGTGTGCCGCTTGTGGTCGACTCGCTTTCAGGAAAAAGGATTGGCTCTCTATTTCTTGGCGAATAACAAGTTGCCGGAGTTTGGGTTTGATTCTCCCAAGCTGGAGCGCGTGATCTCCAACTTACTGGAGAACTCCTTCAAGTTTATTCCACCGGGCGGGACGGTCTGGTTGCACGCCGAACCTTACATGTGGGAGCGCCGTGCCACAGCTTTGCCCGCATCGTCGGGCGAGCGCCGCCGGCAAATCAATTCGCAACCCAATTCGGTGAAGGTCAGCGTATCCGACACGGGTCCGGGAATTCCAGCGGAGTTTCATCAGGAAGTCTTCGATGACTTCTTCCGTCTGCCGGGCAACGAGAATCAGGACGGGATGGGATTAGGCCTCTCGATTGTGCGCCGCCTGGTTCAGGGCATGGGGGGAAAAGTCTGGGTGGAAAGCGATTCTGGTTCGGGCTGTAGATTTTCATTCCTTATTCCCTTCCAACCCTCCTCCAACCCCGCTGGCAAAGGAAAGAACCGGTGAGCGAAACCGCGAAGATTCTGCTGGTGGATGACGAACCCGCCATGCTCCGCTACATCCGGACCCTGCTCGAGGTCGACGACTATAAAGTAGAGACCGCCTCAACCGGAGAAGAGGCTCTGCAGCGCATTGACAAAGGCATGGAGCCAGACCTGGTGCTGCTGGATGTGCTGATGCCGGGAATCGACGGCCTGGAAACTCTCGAGCAAATCCGCCTGAAGCGTCCCGGGGCTAAGGTGGTCATGCTTTCCTGCGTTAACGATACCAAGAAGGTCGTACAGGCCATGCGCCTGGGAGCGCACGACTACCTGACGAAACCGTTTCAGAAAGCGGAACTGGATGCGGTGATCGACCAGTGTCTTGGTCAGGGCAAAACGCCGGTAGGAGGCGAAGTCGAGGAAGTTGCCGACGATGTGTTCTTTATCGCGGCCAGTCCGGCGATGCGGAAGATTCGCTCGCAAGCCGCGCTGGTGGCGAACGTGGATATTCCGGTATTGCTGCTGGGCGAGAGCGGCACCGGTAAAGAAGTGCTGGCGCGCCTGATTCACAAGCTCTCACCGCGGGCGCATCGCACGTTCCTGAAAGTGAATTGCGCGGCGGTTCCCGCGGATCTGCTGGAGAGTGAGCTATTCGGCTACGAGCCCGGCGCCTTTACCGGAGCCACTCACGCCAAGCCGGGTAAGTTTGAACTGTGCAACAAGGGCACCATCCTTCTCGATGAAATTGGCGAAATGCCGCCCGCGCTGCAGGCCAAGCTGCTGCATGTGCTGCAGGACCAGCAATTCTCGCGGCTGGGCAGCCGTTCCGTCATCAAGGTGGACGTGCGCATTCTGGCAGCCACGAACATTGACATTCCTCAGGCCCTGGCCACCAAGCGGCTCCGCGAAGATCTTTACTACCGCCTGAACGCGTTCACCTTGCAACTACCGCCGCTGCGCGACCGCAAAGAGGAAATTCCGATTCTGCTCAAGCACTTCATGACCCGCATGGCGGAACAATACGCGCGGCCGCAGCTTCCGCTCTCTCCGCCGCTGCTGGAGGCCTGCCAAAGGCATAGCTGGCCGGGCAATCTGCGGGAGCTCAACAACTTCTTGAAACGCTACTTGATCCTGGGAGACGAGAGTTTGGCGGCGGCAGAACTGCAGCCGCGCTACGATGGCAACGGCGGCGGAGCGCATGCCGATTCCGGAAGCCGGGCTACCGAATCCAGCGGAGGATTGAAGTCGCTGGCCCGCACCGCCAAGGACGAAGCCGAAGGCGAAGCCATCCGCCAAGCGCTCGAACAGACGAACTGGAATCGCAAACAAGCGGCCGGGCTGCTGCAGATCAGCTACAAAGCCCTGCTCTATAAGATTCGGCAATATGGCATCGCCGAAGCCAAGAGCCATCACAAGCTCTCCGCCGGAGCATAAAACCCACTCGAACGATTGCGGGATTCTGCTCTTGCTTCCTACTGCACCGTCAAGCTGAAGCCGGCACTTTGTGTGAACGAGCCCGAAGTTGCTGTCACCTGCAGCGGGTAAGAGCCCGCGGGTGTTCCGGTAACAGGTATCTGCTGCTTGGTCTTGCTGCAAGCCGGCTGCAGGATGACAAGTGCGAACAGCGTCCATAGCACGAACAATCCCAGCAGACGACTCCGTCTGCGTTTGCTGCTGCCCAGCCCAAATAAGGCAACGCCGGGGACCATCAGCCACAGCGCATAAAACGGACTACTCCACCCCGTAGAACTGATCGTGGTCACAGGGCGAGGGGTCGTGGTCAGGTTCAGCGTACTTGACTGAGAACCTGGGCCATTAAAAGTGAGCGTAGCTGGATTGAAGCCACAACTCGCTCCCACCGGCAGGGAGGCGCAACTAAGGGAGACATTCGCTCCATAGGTCTGCGAAGGAGACACCAACACGGCGTAGCTCGCCGTGTTACCAGCCACCACCGTCTGGCTGGATGGGGTGATCGAGACCGAGAAAGAGGTTGACGTGAACGAGGCCGTCTCGGTGTTGCTGGGGTTCGTATCGTTGCTGTTTGTGACCGTGGCTAATATCGAGCCGGCTCCTGCCCCACTCGGCGTCACCACCATGGCGACTAAAGAAGTAGATCCGGATTGCAGCGTAGGAATGGTACACACCACGTTGCTGCCGGTCGGCACACTGCAAGTGCCAGACCCCGCCGTGGCGCTGTTGAAAACGGCCGTTATACCCGTCGAAAGCTGGCCAGTCACCGTAATATTCGTAGCCAGGTCTGGTCCCTGATTGATGACCGTAAAAGTTATAGTCATTTGGTTGCCGGCGCTCACCGCTCCTGTAGCCGGGGAAAGCACAGGGGCTATGCATCGAATGCACAAATTATTTGCGGTTTGGAGCTTGACCGCGAACGCATCGGTGTTGGGTCCGGCGCCGGTTCCGTTGAGTAAAGACTGCAGCGGAGCGTGAACCTGGAAGTTGGTGGAGTTCGTATCTCCAGCAAAGTAAGTATTGAGGGCGGAATCGACGGTGATGCTGGTACCACGATCCGTACCGTTGCCGCCGAAGTAAGTTGCGTAAGAACCCACCGTATTTTGGCCGACGACCGTCGTTGTATCAATATGCGCAAAAAAGGCGTTCTGCGGGCCATTGAGTACGCTCTGGATTGCTCCCAGGGTGACCGGGAAGTTGGTGGTGCCGACCGGCCCTGAACTGGTCGCGCCGGTAACCAGCGCGCCGCCTGCCGTATCCACGGCAATCGCCAAACCACTATCGTTACCAGTTCCGCCGAGGTAGGAAAAATAAGTGAGGCCTACGCTGGTGGTTACACTTCCCGAAGCCTCAGTGGGATTGGTAAACTTCGCCACATAGGCATCGGTCGGCGCTGGTGCGGTAATCGCTGTGCAAATTCCCGAGGTCGGGTTCACCGGAGTATCCAGGCATTCCTGGAACGCCGCCGTGCCGGTGGGGACAACGAAATCACCCGAATTGGTCGTCCCGGTGAGGTAAATCGCGGCCGCGCCAGTATCGATAGTGAGACCGCCGGAAGAATCCGAGCCGCTACCACCGAGATAGGTCGAGAACAGCAACTGGCTGGCGCCCGTCTGCGCGTTGGCGGGGTTTAACTTGGCAACGAACGCATCGGTCGGAGCAGGGCTGGCGGGTTGAGCACACGACACCGGAAATGTGATGGTAACCGGAGGAGGCGTGTCCAGGCACGGCTGGTAGGCGTTCAAGATGGGGAAATCGCCCGGTTGCGTTCCGCCGCCGTTCTGGCTCTGTTCGCCGCTGTTAAAGAAATTCGTGGTGCCGCTGAAGTAAATGTTCCCGGTCGTATCCACCGCGATGCCGCCGCCGGTGGCAACCGTCCCGTTACTGCCGCCGAAATAGGTCGAATAGGGAACGCTGCCTGAACCGCCATTCTTCGTATTTACTTCCGTCACAAAAAATTGGATGGCACCGGACGACACCTGCTGATACGGCGCAGGGAACGAACTTGACGGAAAGCCGGTAGCCTTATCGGTGGAAGTAGTCGTGCCCGTGACAAAGACATCGCCATTGTTGTCGATCGCCAAACCGCTGGCGATATCTGTACCGTTGCCGGAAAGGTAAGTAGAGTAGATCAGCTGCGGTACGGCTCCCGCCGTGTCCAGTCCGTTTAATGCACTCACGAACACGTGGCACGGCACCGACTCGTTGGGGAAACAAGGAGCGCCCGTGCTGCCCGCTTCAGGCACAGTCTGGAATCCGGCCGGCGATGTGGGGAAATTCGGCGAAGTGGTTGTGCCCGCCACGTACGCGGTGCCTCCGGCATCTACGCCAAGCCCCACGCTGGCGTCGATTCCGCTGCCACCAAGGTAGGTGAGGTAGAGGACGCCCAGTTGCCCAGCCGTCGGATCCAGCTTCAGGATGAAAATATTCTGCGCGCCCGCAGTGGGGTTCAACGTCGTCTGAAGAGCGTTCGATGTGACCGGAAGGTTGGGGGAAGTCGTCGACCCGGCCAGATAGATAAAACCGTCGCCATTGACCGCAATCGAAGGAGAAGTCTCATTCCCCGTGCCGCCGAAGTAGGTGGAGTAGTTGATGGTCGGATCGATCACCAATTCCCTGCTGCGATCATAGGAACCAATCTCAAAGCCCACGCGATTGGCGGCTCGGAGTACGAAACGCCCTTCGACCGGCTGCTGCTGGCCCCCGGCGCTCTGATAAACGCGGGGAGCTTGCAATCGGACGTCGGCCCCAGTTCCCTTAAGAACCAAATCTCCGTGGCTGAGTTCCAGCTTAGCGGCGCCATCAAACTGCAACTCGGCTTGCGCGGGATCGGCACCCGGGGCGACCTTGAAGTCATATTCCAGATGACCCTGGCTGCCATAGAAAACCAAGTCAATTCCCGGATAAACGCTCGCGTAGTGAACCCCGGCAAACTGCGGAATGCCGGTGTGCCATTGATTAGGATCGTTGCCGATGAAATAGTTGCTGATGCCGGGAAGCCGTTCGCTTCCCGCGACGGCTGCCGCAGGATTGGCGCCCACCAGCGTCATGCGCACGGATTCCATGCCTCGCGCGGTCCCGCCTTGACCTGGTGATGCCGTCCGCATGGCCAGCACCGCCCCGGTTGAATCCAGGTAGAGACTATATCCCGCCCCACGCGACACGAATCTCACGCTCGAATCTGCCTGGCCCTGATTGGGCTCGAAGATCAGCGGGAGTTGGCTGAGAACAGCGCGGGCGTCCGGCTTCGATTTCAAAGGAGCCTTGCCGAAAGCGCTTGGAACCGGGAAAGCGGAAGCCGGGGACAGTGCCTTCTGGGCATAGCGGCGCGAGCCCGAGCTGAGCATCACGCAGGCCAGGAGCAACAAAACCAGAGCCGCTCCCATAACACGGACCCACGGCAAGCTGCTTCCCGAGCTTCTTCCCGACAATCTTTCCGACAGTCTTTCTCCCGACAGTCTTTCTCCCGACAATCTTCCTCCCGACAACCCACGGCCATTTCCCATTACGCTTTTCCTCCGGTGCATACCGATCACAAAATGGAGAGAGTAGAACGACGCGCGAGTTCTTACCCGGCGCCGGCGAAACCGCCCGCTGCTGACGTATCACTTAGGAACTGGCGGAAAACAAACAACTACTTAAACATCTGATGGATAGCCAAGTCAAGCGAGCCTCCGATTTGGTAGTGGGTCAGTTTGAATTTGTCTTGAAAGGGCGCGGCTTCAGCCGCGCCGTAAGGTGCGCAAAATCAATCGCGGCTTTAGCCGCTGAGGGAATGCGGGTTTCAAATCGACCCACTACCTCCGATTTCATGCCCGCTCCAAGCCTGTCAGATGCGCCCGTCGACTTAGAAAGATGCCGGACACGGGCGGGAAACATAGCACAAAAGTGGCGTGAAGCAATTTGCGGACGAATCGCGACGGAGCGATTTCTGCAAAGCCTTGCATGCACTCCACGGCAGGTACGCGGCGCTCGGCCGAAAGCTGTTGATTCTTCGCGGAATTCTGCAAACGCGGACGCGACCGGTTGGCAACGGGATTGCTCCGCCAAGAGCGGAATCTTGATGGTCCCGCAGTCTCCTCCGTGCCCTCCTCCAGATGCGCTCCGTTTACCGAACCAGTTCAGGAGTCTTTTTGCTCTTGCAAACTGCCGGCAAATCTATAGAGTGGAATGCTATCAGGACCTGCTTCAGGGCGACGGGCAGGACTTTAGCCATCCAGCCTGGCTGTTGATTCCGTTCCGCATTAATTTGTCTTGTTTGGGGAAGAATGCTTTCGGAAAATACGCCACGGATGCAACCGGATTCTCAGGATCGACGGCTGATGCGGCGCTTCGATATGCGCCTGCCGGCAGTGGTCCGTCTCGACGAAAACAACGAATTCCAAACCGAAACCCAGAATGTGAGCGCGCGCGGAGTTTACTTTTACCTAGACCGGCCCGTCCCCGCGGGCACGGCGTGCGAAGTGACTCTCACGTTCCCGCCGCACATCACGCTGACCGACGCGGTGCGCGTGCGCTTCACCGCCCGCATCATCCGGTCGGAATCGCCTATGCCGTCATTGCGGGTTGGCACGGCCGCAGTGATCGAAGACTACGAATTCCTTCGCTCCACCGGCAGCACCGATTTCCTCAGCGCACTGCAGCGGGACTGGAAAGCAACGAACTGAAATCGGCCGGACGCCGCTTTTACTTCAGCAAATCCTTCATCTGCCGCCGCAGACGGCTATAGCGGCGCACGATGCTCCCGAGATAGAGCCCATGAATCAGCCAGGTAGCGATATAGGCGGCCCAGAGAAATTTGACGGAGTTCATCGCGTCACTCCCTGCAACGATTCCAAGCCTTCCGCCTCTTCAACTTCACGCTGCAACACTTCTAAGCGATAACGCGACCAGCAAACCAGGAAAGCGAAGCAAGAGAACGCCAGCCAGTTGATCAGCAGCACGTGCAACATGCGCGGATCGATCGAGCCTCCGCCGCCAATCACCGGTTGCGGATGCTGCGTGCGGAAAAACCAAATCGAAAAATAGACGAGTGGCACATCGAGCGCGCCAAAAATCGCCAGCACGGCTGCCAGCTTTGGAGTCTGAGAACTGTCGGAGAATCGCCGCAGCACCAGATAACTCACATAAATCAGCCAGAGAACAAGCGTGGTGGTGAGCCGAACGTCCCACGTCCACCAGATACCCCACACCGGCCGCGCCCAGATGGGCCCGGTCACCAGCACAACCGTGCAGAAAACCACGCCCACTTCCGCCGCCACCAGCGCCACTGCATCCGCCCTGGCACTTCGCCGGACCAGATAGATCACCGACGCCACCAGATTCACCGAGAACAGCAGGAACGCCGTCCAGGCCGACGGCACGTGATAGTAAAAGATACGCTGCACATCGCCCATCGTCCGCTCCATGGGCGCCACCCAGAGAGCTTCATAAAAAGCGTAAGCCAGCAAAACCGCCGTGAGCACCGCGAGGATGGGGAAGGCCCGTTTCATTCCGCCTGCAAAATAGTTTCGAATAACGCCAGACAAGCTGTAGTAAACACCACATCGTAGGTGAGAAGCAATACGATCCAGAAACGCGCCGAGCCGTCCCCAGCGAGGATGATGCGCGTGGCCTCCACCATCGATTGCACCGCTGGAATCGAAATGGGAAACAGCAGCAGCGGCAACATGATTTCGCGGCTGCGCGTGCGCAGCGACATGGCCGCGAAAAATGTTCCATTCACCACCAGCGCCCACGTTCCCAGAATCGCAACCGGAATCAACTGCCATGCCGGACCCAGCGCGCGCAGGTTGTAAAAAATCATGAACAGCGGCGCCATCACCGCCTCCAGCAGGCTAACCAGGATAAAGTTCCCCAGCGCTTTGGCCACGAACAACGCGTTGGCCGGAGCCGGAGAAACGCGGTAGGCATCGAGCACCTGGTTCCGCAGCTCGCGCGCCCACGTCTGGTTCAACGCCACCACTGCGGCGAACAGGAACGCAACCCATATCAGCCCTCCCGCGATCTGCCGCGACTCTTCCGCATTCGGATCGAAAGAGAAGCTGAAGATCACCACCACCAGCAGAGAAAAAAACAGCATGGAGTTGATCGCATCCCGCGAGCGCCACTCCAGCCGAATGTCTTTCGTCAGCGTGGCCACGGTGATGGAGCGCAGTGAACTCATCGCGTCCCCGCTCGGTCCGGAGTCAGGCAAGCGGTGCGATCGACGATCTGTCCAGACTGCATCCATACAAATTCATCCGCCACGCCCTCCAGCAGCGGTGCCTGATGCGTAACCACGAAAATAGTTTTGCCGGCATCGCGCATGGCTTTGAGCAATGCCACCATCTCCCGCGCCGAATGCACATCCACGTTGGAAAACGGCTCATCCAACAAAAGTATTCTTGGATCGTGCAGGATCGCCCGTGCCAACGACATGCGTTGCCGCATGCCTTGCGAATACTGGCCGACCGGACGCGCCAACTCCGGATCAAGCCTCACCGAACGAATCACCTGCTCGCAGCACTCATCCCCGGCAATGTCATACAGCCGGGCGAAGTAGCGCAGGTTCTCCAGCCCACTCATCTCGTCGTAAAGCAGAGACGGGTGCGCCATATAGCCAAGCTCGCGGCACGCCTCCCGCGGAGTCTTGCCCAGGATGGAAACCGTGCCCCGCGTGGGATGAGCCAACCCTGCCAACGCTCGCAACAGAGTAGTCTTCCCTGCTCCGTTGTCGCCGAGAATCACATGAAACTTGCCAGCGGCAAACTCCGCGCTCACCCCGCGCAGCGCCGCAAAGCGGCCAAACTGCTTGACTAAGTTGCTGACGGTGATGATTCCAGCGGCGGCCGGGATTTCGGAGGCACTCACGATAATTGGATTAAGCCGAAGAGTAGAAGATAGCGAAAGCGTGCGGCGAAGTCGAGGACAGTGGAAAACCGTACCCACTTGGCACTGTCATCCCGAGCGCAGCGAGGGACCTTGGTTCTAGTTCGAAGCTACGGCTGGCTGAGCGCCCGGTTGCGCCTGCGTCACGCTCTTCGCCGGCTCGGCCTGCATCGAGTTGCCGGGCTGTTTCGGCGCATACTTCGACGCGCATTTGGCTTGCAGCGCCTTCGCATGGAACACGCCATCGCGCCCAAAGCTGCCATCGGCCAGCGCCTGTGAGTCGTCCTTGAAAGTATCGGGAGGCGCCTCGGTCCCGGTGTAATCCACCGACAACAACTGATCCTGCTCCATCAGCACAAACTGCACATGCGTCCCCGTGCGATGGATCGATCCCGGCTGCACATTCCCCGCCACCCGCAGCCGCTTGGTGTAAGCCCCGTTCCCCATCTTGTGCAGCTCGCTGATGGTGACGTAGTAGCTCTTGCTATCCTGCACGCCGGTGTAAGCGAGATAACCGAGCAGGAAAAGAATCACGACAACGGCCGAACCGAACTTCAAATAAGTCTTGCCTTGACTGGACATAAAGAACCACCCCACAGGGACTGTGCTTTCCTGACTCTACTCGACACCAAGCGCAGAATCAAGATTCGAGAAGGCCGGGCCAGCCGCCTTCTGTCCGCCTTCGCTGATGGTGACCTTGGTCGATTCGAGTTCATCCGGCTCGGTTTGCGGTTAAGGCGCGTAGCGTTTTGACGCTGGCGGGTGCTTTGCGAGGCGGAAGTTTGGGCGGCGCGTTAAAAGCAGGCAGGAGACGTTCATGCTCCGGCTCTTCTTGCTGCGGCACGTTGATGCGGGCCAGTGCCGCGGCCTGATTAAAGACTGTCGTGAAGGGGCCCTCGGCGGGCGGGGCTTCTGGATATTCGGGAACCTCGCTGACCATTTTGTGTTCCCACAATGCGAAACGAACCTTGGGGGAATTTTTCACGGCGATGTGAAGGGCGCGCATGATGAGGCGGGCGCGGTCGACGTCGATCTGATTGCGGACGAGGGCGTTGACGATTTCCATGAGCGAGGCCTGGATGGATTCCGTGTCCTCGAGCATGGCGATGGGATGGATGCGCGACTTGGGCGGCGTGCGCACGCCGCGGATCATCCGCTGGTGAAAGTAGCAAAAAACTTCTTTGCGCAGAGCGGGCGAGCCGCAGCGGATTCCGTTCACCTTGATGTACGTGCAGACGCGAATGTTTTTATTGACTGCCATTGCGGTTAAACCTTTCGAATTTTCGGTTTCGGTGATGGTTTGGGTAGATTGATCTGGATTAAAAAAAATTGCGGATTTGGTCGCTAAATCTTTGATGAGGCGGGGGTTAGCGTCGAGGCGTTTGCAAAAATCCACGTAAATTATTGCAAGGGAAGGATTTGCGCACAAAATATTGAAAAAGGAGGTGTTACGGAGATCGAATTCGGCGCCGGCGGGGATGGAGAATAGTTGCTCAAGGATAATATCGCGGAGAAACATACTACTAGTAGTTTATCGCATGGGGGCAAGGTTGGATGTCACAGGCGGGGAGTGGAAAAGTGTTCGAGGCCTTTGCCCGCAAGGTCAGATGTCACAGCGGGGCTGTAGAGATGCTATGAAGCAGGCGATGTTCTGACCGTGGATCGTGCTGGGCGCGTGGAAGGTCAAAATCCGCATTATAAAAGGGCGCCCCTTTCGGGTAGGCTGCGGTTGCTGTGTGAAGCAGACAACCAAAGCGCAACGAAACGAACACCCTGATGAACAGTGTGAGATATATCGGGATGGATGATATTCACTCCAGGAAATCCACAACCACCCCGGTGCTCAAGTTTTCCTGAGAATGAGAGCTAGGGCAGAAGCTAGAAGCTAGAAGCTAGGAGCTAGAAGCTAGGGCTAGGGGCTAGGAGCTAGAAGCTAGCAGCTAGAAGCCGCGCTCGTTCCGATAGAATGACACTGGCCCCAAAACCATGATCCATCCCTGGCACGACGTCACTCCCGGCGACAAGCTTCCGCAGGAATTCGACTGCGTGATCGAGATCCCTTTTGGTTCGAGCGTGAAGTATGAACTCGACAAAGCGAGCGGCCTGATCAAGCTCGACCGCATTCTCTACTCCGCCGTTTACTATCCCGCGAACTACGGTTTCATTCCGCAGACTCTGGCGGAAGACGACGATCCGCTCGACGTCCTCGTGCTCTGCCAGGAAACCGTCGTCCCGCTCACCATCATTCACGCCCGCGCCATCGGCCTGATGACCATGATCGACGCCGGCAAGCAGGATCATAAAATCATCGCCATCGCCACCCAGGATCCCGAGTTCAACTCCTACCATGAGGCCGCGGAAATGCCGCCGCATCGCATGCTCATGCTGCGACGATTTTTTCAGGACTACAAACAGCTCGAAGGCAAAGCCGTCGAAGTGGACGAGATACGCCCCGCCGGCGAAGCGTATCCCATCATCCTCGACTCCCTGCACCGCTACAGTGAACAACGCCGCAAAGGCTTCAAGGTTCCGGAGAAACACTGATGTGGATTACATTCCCTTGAAAACGAAACTGATCTCCTTAGTCTCGTTTGCGCCAATCGTAATCGTTTGCGTGGGAACTCTCCAGCTTCTCGTGCCACGCTTTTATGGTGTAAGTTCGGTGCGGAGTACGAAGAGTATCGCCGCAACGTAGGCCGCTGGTGGCCGCGTTTGAGCGGTTGGGACCAGCGATGACGGAGGCTAGGATCGTGGTGGGACAGCCGAGGGCGGCTGTCCCCACATTTTTTGTGCGAAGCTTTCAATTGCCAGTTTTTGCGAAGCTTTCAGCTACCAAACGTGGCAGGCGTTCTCCGCCACCATGGCCTGTCCCGCTTTGCATCCCCAAGCCTTTTGGAACTCGGGCATGTTCTGCACCACGCCATTCACGCGGTACATGCCCGGCGAGTGGGGATTCGTGGTGACTTGCATGCGCTCATATTCCGGACGCCGCTTCTCGCACCACACGCGTCCGAATCCCAGGAAGAAGCGTTGCTCGGGCGTATAGCCATCGATCTTCTGGCCTTCTTTTCCAGTCTTATCGTCGGCGATCATGTGCTCCAGGGCCATCAGGGCGATGCGGGCGCCGCCATTGTCGGCGGTATTTTCACCGAGAGTGAGCCGGCCGTTCAGCTTGAGGTCATCGACCGCCACGAAGTTCGAGTATTCGTCGGCCACGCAGCTGACGCGTTTTTCAAATTCCTTTCCATCCTGTTCCGTCCACCAGTCTCGCAGGTTGCCCTGGGGATCGTACTTGCGCCCTTGATCGTCGAAGCCATGCGTGAGCTCGTGACCGATGACCAGTCCGATGCCGCCGAAGTTGATGGCGTCGTCCATGGTCCTATCGAAAAACGGCGGCTGCAAAATGCCGGCGGGAAATACAATCTCGTTGAACGGAGGACTGTAGTAGGCGTTCACCGTGGGCGGAGTCATGCCCCATTCCTTGCGGTCGAGCGGCTTTTCAATTTTGGCGATCTCGCGTTTTGACTCGAATTCAGTGCTCCGCTGCACATTGCCAAGCAAGTCATCTGGTTTGATTACGACTGAGCTGTAGTCACGGTACTTGTCGGGATAGCCGATCTTGTTTCGAATCGATTGCAGTTTGGTTTTAGCTTGCTTCTTGGTCTCGTCGCTCATCCATGCAAGGTTTTGAATATCTTCGTCGAGAGATTTTTCCAGCGCGTCGACCATTTTCAACATGCGCTGTTTGCCTTCCGCGCCAAAGGTGATGTCGACGTAGCGTTGTCCCAACGCCTCACCGAGGGAAACATCGGTGAGTTCTACGCAGCGCTTCCATCGCTCCTGGATTTGTTTTTGACCGGACAGAGCCTGCCGCATCTTGAAGTTTGCGTCCACAAACGGCTGGGACAGCGCTGGACCTGCCGCCCGCAGCACCCACCAGCTCACATAGGTTTTGAGGGAGTCCAACGATTCGGATTCGACCACGCCGTTGACCTGTTTGAAGAAATCAGGATTGCCGACGTTCAACTGATTGAAGCTGGGGGCGCCAACCCCCACGAAAAAGCGATTCAGAGAGAAGTTGGGCGCCAGAGCCGCGGCTTCGTCACGCGTCATTTTGTGGTCGCGTTTTTTCGGATCGCGGCGCACGGTGCGATCCATCGAAGCTTGCGCCAAAGCGGTTTCGATGCGCAGCACGGTTTTCGCCGAATCCGCAGCTTGGTCCGGAGATCGTCCCGCCAGGGTAAACATCTCAGTCACGTAGTCCACGAAGTGCTTGCGCATGTCGACCATGCGGGCATCGTCCTTGATGTAGTAATCGCGGTCGGGCAGAGACAAGCCGCCCTGGTCGATGTAGGCGATCACCATGTCGGCATTGTGCAAGTCGGAGTTCGAAAAGAAATTGAACAGCGGGCTGGGACCGACCAGATGAACATGCGCGATTTCGTCGATCAGCGCGCCCTTGTCTTTGACTGCGGCCACGCGGTCAAGTTCCGGCTGCAGCGGCGCGATGCCTTTGGCGTTCACGGTTTTCTCATCCATGCACGAACCGTAGAGGTCGCCAATCTTCTGGTCGATCGGATTGCGGCTGGCGCCGCCAGCGGCGGCCTTTTCCAAAATACCGCGCTCGATATCGAGATTGCGCTCATCGAGTTCCGTGAAGCTCGCCCACGACGCTCGGTCCGCCGGAATCTCCGCCTTCTTCATCCAGTTGCCGCAAGCGTACTGGTAGAAATCCACGCAGGGATCGACTGCCTTGTCGATGTTGTCGAGACTGAAGCCAGGAGCAGGTTTCGTGGAGGACGATGTTTGGGCGAAGCCGCCAACAGTTATGAGAAGCAAAAAGGCAGGCAAGAGACGGGACATGCGCATAGCGGGACTTCTCCTTTTTGGGGAACGGTTGAGATTCTAAGCTTCGCGTTCTATATGGGCAAGGACGAAGCCGTGTGCAAGAGCAGTCGCAGTCTGCCCGGAGAGACTGTTCTTCGCAACTACCCGTGCCGTCCGTGAGGGTATAATCGGAGATTGTTAGAATTCTGATGAAAGCGGGCTCTAATTATGATTCCCACGAACGGCAATTCCGGCAACGGCGGCAATGGCAACAGCGTCCCCAAGCCACGCGCTGAGTGGCTGGCGCGCCGCAAAGGCGCGAACACTGATGGCAACTTCTCGCAGATGCACTATGCCCGCCAAGGCGTGATTACCGAAGAGATGGGATATATTGCCCACCGTGAAAAGCTCGCGCCCGAACTGGTGCGCGACGAAGTGGCCCGCGGCCGCATGATTATTCCCGCAAATATCAATCATCCCGAACTGGAGCCGATGGCCATCGGCGTGGCATCGCTGTGCAAGATCAACGCCAATATCGGCAACTCCGCTGTGAGTTCCGAGATTAAAGAGGAATTGAAAAAGCTGCACACTGCCGTGCACTATGGCGCCGACACCGTAATGGACCTTTCCACCGGTGGCAACATTCACGAAATTCGTGAGGCCATCCTGCGCAATTCTCCGGTTCCCATCGGCACCGTGCCAATTTACGAAGCCATCGCGCGCGTAAAACGTGTTGAAGATTTGAACGCCGAAGTCATGCTGGAAGTGATCGAAGAGCAGGCCGCGCAGGGCGTGGATTACATGACCATTCACGCCGGCGTGCTCGTGCAATATCTGCCGCTGATCTCGAAACGCATTACCGGGATCGTAAGCCGCGGCGGCGCTATTCTCGCGCAGTGGATGGCCTACAACCACAAGCAGAATTTCCTGTACGAGCGTTTCGAAGACATCTGCAAGATTCTCAAGAAATATGACGTCAGCTTTTCGCTGGGTGACGGTCTCCGTCCAGGCTGCGTCGCCGATGCCAGCGACGAAGCCCAGTTCGCCGAACTGAAAACTCTGGGCGAGCTCACGAAAATAGCCTGGCAGCACGACGTGCAGGTAATGATCGAAGGCCCCGGCCACGTCTCGATGGATAAGATCAAGGAGCAGGTGGAAAAAGAAGTCGAGCTGTGCTACGAAGCGCCGTTTTATACGCTAGGGCCGCTGGTCACCGACATCGCCCCCGGCTACGATCACATCACTTCGGCCATCGGCGCGGCGATGATTGGATGGTACGGCGCGGCCATGCTTTGCTACGTCACGCCGAAAGAGCATTTAGGCCTGCCGAATGAAAAAGATGTAAAAGACGGCATCATCGCCTACAAGATTTCCGCCCACGCCGCCGACATCGCCCGCGGACGCCCCGGCGCCCGCGACCGCGACGACGCCCTCAGCTACGCCCGCTACAAATTCGATTGGGAAAAACAGTTCGCGCTCTCGCTCGACCCTGAAACCGCCCGCTCCATGCACGACGAAACTCTGCCCGATGAGCACTACAAAGAAGCAGCCTTCTGCTCCATGTGCGGCCCCAAATTCTGCTCGATGAATTATTCGTCCAAGGTGGACGAATACAACAAGCAGGTCCACGGGATCGAGAAGAAGGATTATTCGGAGTTGGTGGAGAGGCTGGTCTCGATCAAGTAGGCGCCGTCGCTTCGTGTCTCAGAGTCGGTCTCCTAAAGGTTGGCGATATCGGCCAGGATCGCCTGCGCCTCCTGTTGGGTGAGCCCGGGCTGTCTTTGTGCGAAAGCACCGTCCACATGAGCGCTGAATCGGGAGGGAACAGTTTGTATGAAGTTTCCTTGCGATGTTCGCCGCTGAGCGTAGGTGAGAATGCATGCGGCACGTGCTCGGGTGATTGATACATACAAAAGCCGCGCAGCTTCTAACACGAGGCCCGGATAAGGCTGCCTACGAGGGCCCGGAAATATCGCCTCCTCCAACCCTGGAATAAAGACCACTCGGCCGGAAAGCCCCTTCGCGCCATGCATGCTCATAACCCTGATTCTGGGCGGCAAAAGCGCAGCTTGGGGCATGGGTTGGTTAAGCCGAGCGTACACTTGGGCGATCACCAGCATCTTTTGGTCGTCTGTGTCGGCCCACAGGAAATCGCGTAGTTCCTGCATTGTGATATCCGGCGCAAGCGCCGCTGTAAATTGGTTCCAAGAGTTACCCGCGGCTGCATTGAAAACCCCGGTTAGCAGGTTTTCAATCTCGCCTGCGCGCTGAGCAAGGGTGTCATTGGCCTGCCATCCGGCTATTTGGTTGCACACCAGCCGTGCGTGATTCAGAGCTCGCACTTGCCTAGTATTGAAAACAGCTGCCGGAAGAGCATTGTAGAAAATATCGCGGTAATTTAAAGCATTTGCTATGACAGCAGTGGTTATCGTCGCGCACGTCCCAATCCCGACGCCGGGACGCAAGCCGAGAATTGTCCGATGGGCGACATAGTCGTTCATGTCATTGACGATTCGGATGACCGCCAGCACGAACCTGCCTGGTTCTGAGTCCACAAAACCTTCTGCACGCGGCGATTCGTAGGGAAGACCGCGAGCGTCCAGAGCTGCTTGTAACAGCGGCCAAAGCTCACGTTGATTGCTCACCAATATCAGAATATCCCGAGGATTCAGGCTGGCATCAATCAAGGATTGGCATGAGGTCGCGATTGCCTCCGATTCTCTGGTTCCCAGGTTGAACCTCCAACGATAGACTGTGCCCGCGACGGGGGGATGTGAAGCTGCGTAGAGAGAATTCAATTGCTTTGGGATCCTATTCTGATCCTGAAAAGAATTGATTAGCGCGTTGGCCGCAGATGTTATCGACGATGCACAGCGAAAGCAATGCAGCAAGGAGTGGTCGCCACTCCCAGGATGACTCGCCGCGAATTGCTGTATGCCCGCAGGGGAGGCGAATCTGAAGGAATAAATGCTCTGGTCATCGTCGCCAGCTACAAAGGTCGCTACTCCCCTCGCGATCAACTGCTCGACGAACTGCTGGTCGATCGAATTCAAGTCTTGATATTCATCGACAACGAGATGGGCCATGTGCGTCAGAGCGACGGGATCGATCGTTCCAGCAGCTATTTGTGTCAAACACTGTCGCACGATCTCGCCCGGCAGCACACATGAGTAAGCCTGTGTACGAGGTCCGTGAAAGTTAACAAAGGCCTGCCGCTCAGCGTTTGTGATGGGCGGGTCGGGCGGGATATAGTTCGCTGGATTCCATGCGCCCGTGTTCCAGAATGCCTCGTGTTCTCTTCTGATTTCCTCCCTCCGCTCCTTTCCAACCCCATTCGCAAGTCCGAACTCAGCATCAAAAATATTTTCGAGTTCCCAACTGTCCAAAACCAATGGATCTGCAGGGTACTGTTGCAAGAGACCTGCGGCGCGCAGGATGCGAAGGGCAAGCGAGTGCAACGTACTAACGCGGACCTGTGCTCCCTCCGGTCGGTTATTTTGTAAGCAGTAGGAATGGATCCGAATCCTCAGTTCCGTCGAAGATGCGCGGGTAAATGAAATTGCAGCAATCGAGTTCGCTTGAATACCATTCTCTAGTAACCACCGAACCCGTTCCTCGATCGAGAACGATTTTCCTGTACCCGGGCCAGCCACCAGCCGGACTTGTTGCGAAGCATCGTGTGCGGCAGCGTGCTGGATCGCTTGCGCTTGTTGGGCCTGTTGCTGGGTGATGGGCATTTGGAAATTACGATCCTGCCTTAGGCTGCCAGGTGCTCCACTTCTCGACTCCTTTGAGAGCGGTGGGATCGCTGGAATACAGGAGGCGAGATCCATTGCTCGCCCACCGATTCCAGCCTACGATAACGCTATGGCGAAGGCAAAGAAGTTCGAACTCGAGAGTCCTGCTCCCATCCTCGACGAGGAAGACGAAGAAATGCTCGCCGCCATTGATGAAGGCATTCGGGATGCGAAGGCTGGCCGAACCGTCCGGGCCGAAGAAGTCCGCAAGCGGCTGCCCAAGTGGATTGGTGGGTTCTGATCTCCATAAAATGTGGTTAGCTTTCGCGGGCAGGAGTGCCCGCGCCACACGAGTTAGTGCGCAATCGCAACATCTTCGAGAGTGACCTTCTTGAACGCGCTGGGATCACCTAATCGTTTCACGGCGTCAAGAACTTCGATTCCCGCCAGACGCCCATCGGCATCGTAGTCTGCGGCGATGCCTTCGCCCAGATGCTTGGTCGTCACCGTGGCTTCTTTGAAGCGGACGTAGAGCGCATCTACATTTTGGTCGTAGGTAATTCGCATTTATATCCTTTTGTCCTCGAATGGAGGGTACCTGATCTCAACGGTAAGCCTCGCGTCGGTGTCGAACGGCGTGAATTCGAATCGTGTCGTCGGCCTCAGTGGTGAAGCGTACGCGATAGTCGCCAACTCGTAGCCGCAACTCGCCGGATTCACCTTTGAGTTCCTTCACGTCGCCTTCGCCAGTCTCGGCGAAGCGCTGAACTGTAGTGAAGATTCGCATCGCCGTCTTTCGGTCGACGCGGCGGACATCGGCACGCGCGTCCTCAGACCAATCAATTTTCATCATCTTTACAGCCGCTTTTATTTGTGCTTCAGATCGTCCGGAGTGAGGCCAAAGTCCGCGAGAACCTCTTCGTGCGGAATTCCCTGCCCACCGCGTTGCTTGAACCAAGCCTTCGACTTGGCGACGGCGCGGCGCTCTTCCTGAGTTTCGAGTTCGTCGTCGACGGGAGCGTTCGCGATCGCGCGCGCAACCGGATCGAGTAGGCTCTCAAGCATCCCGACCGCCGCCTGCACCTGGCTCGGCGCCAACCGCTCAATCAGTTCGTGGGCGTGCTGTTTGTCTGCAGCCATGCGTAACTCCTCCTGACATTTTACACGCCAGTCACACTTTACCTCAGCGAACCTAGCTGTTGAAATCCGCCACGCCATCCCACACCAGTTGGACCGCAATGGCGAGAATCAGAAAGCCAAAAATCTTATTGATGGCTCCGACCGCATTGGGTCCCAACCGCCGCACCAACGGCCCTCCCAACCAGAAGAACAGCAACACAGAAAGTGCTATCCCAGCGATGCCGATGACCATGCCTAAGTACGACGCAGCGCTGTCCACATTGGCCGCGAGCGCCATGACCACGCCAATGGCTCCCGGGCCCGACATCAGCGGCATAGCCAGGGGAGTGAGCGAAATATCTTCCTTGTCTTGCGCTTCGTGACTCTCTTCCGGCGTGATGCGCGCGTGAGACGTCACCATTCCCCAGGCCGTGTTAGCGACGATCAGTCCACCGGCAATCTTCAGGACGGGCAGCGAGATGCCGAAGAAATGCAGTACGAAGCGGCCAAAAAAGAGAAATGTAACCAGAATGACGAACACCCACATTCCGGTCTTCATAGCGGTCCTGCGGCGATCCTGGGCAGTCCAGGAAGACGTCATCGTAAAGAAGATGGGAATCCCGCCGAAGGGATCGACGATTGGAAACAGCGCGAGAAACGTAGCCGCCGCCGAGTGCGGCAGCGTGCGCAGAAATTGCCCGAGAGCGTGGGTGGTCGGCGTCATGAATTCTACCGGTAACCCTCCAGCACCTTGGCGGCGCGCTCCAGCGCTGCCGCCAGGACGGCCAACTGCTGACGCGCGCGGTCGGCGTCTCCTTTATCCAGAGCCTCGTTTACCCCCGGAATCACCACGGCGGCGTACCCCGTGTATTCGCCCGGAGCATAGATGGCGTGGCGAAACCAGGGACGGTGCGGCAGTCCCTCGGGCACCAGCAGAGCGCGCTCGGCGCTGCGCAGCGCCAGATTCAACCTAGCGAGATCGCGCGGCGGATTTTTTTGCTTAGACAGAATCTTTGCCCCCGCGTCCTGAAAGTGCTTCGCCGCCAATGTCACAGTATTGAGATCGAGAGCGTGATTGCCGAATTTGTTCTCCGCTCGTTTTCCCGCGGCATCAAGGTACGCGGCAACCTCTTTGCCATACTGTTCGTAGTCGTAGGGCAGCACGTCGGCGTCGGCCATGCGTAATGCTTCGAGTCCAAAGATCCTCGCCATCTGCTGTTCGTAGACAAAATCCGGGTCTCCGAATTTCTTGAACCAGGCAAAATTGTCGAACACCGAGTGATACACGCCATACGGCCCGCTGGAACTGATATCGCTGGAGGGCACGCCCAAGTGCTGCTGGAACGCGCTATAGTCGGAACCGCTGCCCAAGTCGCCAACTGGAACGTCGTCCTTGACCGAGGCGGCCGGCAAGCGGCGGCCATCGCCAATCGCTTCGGCCGGCCACTGCGTCGACGGAGCGCCCGGCTGATCCACTTTCTGCCAAGCTTCGTAGACAGTCCCGCCTTTGGGACTGGTCACGGCCTTGGTCACGTCGCGTAAGAACTGCTTCAAACTCGGCACTGCCGACGCGCCAAACTTCGGCCCGGACACAGCCACGTCCATGTTGAAGTAGGCAGGCGCATTGGCCAGTTCGGCCTCATGCTGCTCGGCCCATTCGGTAGAACCCATCAGGCCTTCTTCTTCGCCATCCCAACTGGCAAAAATTATGGTGCGCTTCGGCTTCCAACCAGACTTCAGCAGCTCGCCAACACCGTGCACCGCCTCCAGCATTGCCGCCGTGCCACTGTTCGGGTCCACCGCGCCATACACCCACGCGTCGCGATGGTTGCCTGCAACCACCCACTCACCCGGTGAGTCGCTGCCGCGCACGCGGCCAATCACGTCCCAGAGTGTGCGGAATTGATAATCCTGCTTAAGATGCATCTTCACCCGTACCGGCCCCGGTCCTACGTGATACGTGAACGGCAGCGCGCCCTGCCATTCGCGCGGCGAGTCGGGGCCGCCCAGATGCTGAAGGATGGGCCACGCATCGTGGTAGGAAAGTGGCGTAATAGGAATTTTCGGCATCTGCGCAGATTGCTCTGGAGAAATCCGCTTGTTCTCCGGCAATGACGGCAGTGACGCCACGCCAGGCGTGGTCGGATCGCCGGGAAACTCGAACATGTATCCTACCGATCCGCGCTGCACGCCGGTATCCGGCCGCCAGGGCCCATCGGGATATTTATCGCCCCGCCTCCAGCCGTCGTCGAACGGATCGGAGTAGATGATCACGGCCGCCGCACCGTGTTCCTGGGCGATGAATTCCTTCACCCCGCGGAAGTTTTGCCCATAGCGTACCAGCACGATCTTGCCGCGCACATCGACCTTTAACTTTTCCAGCTTTTCGAAATCTTCCGGCGTGCCGTAGTTTACGTAGACCACTTCCGCCTCGGCGTCGCCTGAGGGCGACATGCCGTTGAACGGCATCACCACGCGCGGATCTTCGTCATAAGGATCGCCGGCGACGTGCTCCCGCGTAGGCCCGTGCATTTCGACTCCCGCGGGTGCGGTAACGTCTACGCTGATTTCCAGGGGATAGTTCATCCACACTTTGTATTCGATAATCTCGGTGTCGAGCCCGGCGGCGCGAAATTTCTGCGCCACGTAATCCGCCGTGGCTTTGTCTTCGACCGTGCCGGCCATGTGCGGGGCTTGAGTCAGGGTGCGGAGATGCTCCTCAGCCAGCTTGGGATCGGGGACGGCGAGAAAACGGGCTTCCGTGGCGGCCTCAGCAGCGGCGTCGCGGAAGCCGAAGATGGGTTGAGTTGCGCCGGAAGATTCAGGCGCATGGCCGCTGACGCTGGGAGACAGAAGCGCAAGTAGGACTAACGAGGAAAATAGAACTGATGAGAACAATCTCATGAGGCTCCCGCAGTGAAAGTATGTAAGTTAGCACAGCGGTTGGCATGTGTGGGGACGGCCGCCCTCGGCTGTCCAGCGGGCGCAGCCCGCTGGCTCACGCCTGCGAGGACTCCAACTGTTGCAGCTCATAAAATGCTTCTGCCTGAGACTGAAAGTCCTCGTACACGATCATTGTCGGCCATCTCCGCACCATTGTCACCATAGTCATCTATTACACCAACGTCACCAGATGGTACAGTGCTCATATGAAGCGCGCTAGTATAAGCCTTCCGGACGACGTGGCCAAAGCTGTTGACAATTACCTCCAAGCCCAGGAAGTCCGCCCCGCGCTGACGACTCTTATGCAGACCGCGTTACGCGAATATCTCAGTGCACGTGGATTTCCGCACGTGCGCCGACCGTTGAAAACGCCCAAGAGAACCAGTGGGCTAAGCGACGTGAGCCTGAACCACGACTATTATCTGGCGCGCAACAGCAGGAAAGTTGGTAAGAACGCAGCGCCGGCGAGACGTTCCGACGCTCCCAAGGTTTCGCGAAATCAGTCCTAAGCTGCCTTGGAACAAGGCTGAAGTTACCGCACCTGCCCCGTCCCCACGATCTCGTACTTCGAAGAAGTCAGCTCCGCCAGCGCGAAAGGCCCGCGGCAGTGCAGTTTCTGCGTGCTGATGCCCATCTCGGCGCCGAAGCCGAACTCCGCGCCATCGGTGAAGCGAGTCGAGGCATTCCAGTACACGGCCGCCGAATCCACTCCGCGCAGAAACTTGCGGGCGTTTGATTCATCGCGCGTCACGATGGAATCGGAGTGCTTCGTGGAATAGCGATTGATATGGGCGATCGCCTCATCGACATTTGCGACCACGCGGACTGCCATACAGAGCCGTAGATATTCTTCGTACCAGTCTTGTTCCGACGCCGGCTCAATGTTCAGTCCGGCAGCCAGGCCGCAAGACTTTTCATCGCCGCGCACTTCCACTCCGGCATCGATCAACTTCTTCACAATTCGCGGAATGTATTTCGGCGCGACCCGTTCATGCACCAGCAGTTTCTCCGCGGCGTTGCAGACAGACGGCCGCTGCGTCTTGGCGTTGATCACGATCCGGTCCGCCATGTCGAAATCGCCGGATTCATCGACAAAGATATGGCAGTTCCCTGCTCCGGTTTCAATCACCGGCACCGAGGAATTCTCGGTGACGAATGTGATCAGCCCCGCGCCGCCGCGCGGAATAATCACATCTACCAGTCCACGCGCCTTGATGAGTTCCTGCACCGACTGCCGCGTGCTCGAATCGAGGAGTTCGATTGCCCCCTCCGGCACGCCCGGCACGGCCGCAAGAATCTCCACCAGACGCTGATTGCTGCGCGCCGCTTCTTTGCCGCCGCGCAATACAATCGCGTTGCCGGTTTTCAGCGCGAGCACGGCCGTATCCACGGTAACGTTCGGCCGGGATTCGTAGATGATTCCGACCACTCCCAGCGGCACGCGTACCTTGCGGATGTGCAGCCCGTTCGGGCGCGTCCACTCCGCCAGAGTTTCGCCAACCGGATCGCCGAGCGCCGCAACTTCGCGCACACCCTGCGCCATTTCGTCGATTCGCGCCGGGGTTAGCAACAAGCGGTCGCGCATTGCGCCTTCGAGGCCGGAGCTTTCCACATCCTCGCGGTTCGCCGCAAGAATCGTTTGGACGTTGGCTTCGATTGCATCGGCTATAGCCAGCAGCAACCTGTTCTTCTCGTCCGTCGAGAGCAGTGCCAGCTTGGCAGAAGCTTCGCGCGCGTGCACGAGCTTTTCCTGAGTGGACGCCGAGTTGGCGATGGTCGTCACCATCAGTTTCTTCCTTTCGAAGGAGGAAAATACGTTCCAATTTTCTTTTCGATGGCCTGCGTGATCCCCTGCGGATGGCGTCCATTCAAAATAGCCACATGCACGCCCCCTTCACTGGCCAGTTTCGCCGCGCGCAGTTTGGAAATCATGCCGCCGCGTCCCAATGCGCTCTTGCCGTTGCATTGCGCTTCCAGCGCCGGAGTCAGCTTGCGCACCACGCGCACCAGGCGCGGTTTCTTGCGTCCGTTGGGCATGAGAAAACCATCGACATTGGTCAGCAACAGGAGCCAATCGGCCTTGACCGCCGTAGCCAACAACGAACTCAGTTCGTCGTTGTCGCCAAAAGCGCCTTCCAGCTCGCGCACCGAGACGCTGTCGTTTTCATTCACGATGGGCACAACTCCCAGCGAAAGCAACTCGGCCAAAGCGTTCTGCAAGTTGCGGTAGCGCACGGGCGAAGTAAAGTCGTCACTCGAAAGCAAGAGTTGCGCCACCACCTTCTTGCCGAAGAACAACCGCTCGTAGGTGTGCATCAACTTGCTTTGCCCAACGGCAGCGCACGCCTGCATGCCCGGAACATCGCTGGGGCGCTTAGCCAATCCCAGCCCGGACATGCCCGCGGCAATCGCGCCCGAGGTAACAATCAGGTACTCGTTCCTGCTGAGATCGAACTGATCCACCATGGCGCGCAGCTGGTTTGCGTCAATCTGACCGCCAGGAGCGATAAGGCTGGTGCCGACTTTGATGACGACTCTCATTACTTGATTCCGATTCTCATGCTTAGTTCGAATGGTACCGCACTCAAAGGCGGAGAAGAATTTCCCCGTTGGTCTCGTCTCTGTTCTTTACCGAAGTCGCCCGGACTTGAAGGCGCAGGGGGTCCGGTGGGGAAGGACAATATCCCTATCCTGCAATTAAAATGGCTTTATGGCAAGATGAAAAACTTTGCCACTTTTTTAGTCTCATGCCTGCTCCCAACGCTACCAGCCGATTCTCCGATCGTGTCGAAAACTATGTTCTCTACCGGCCGGGATATCCCCCAGAGGCGTTGCAGGCCCTGCGTATCGAGTGTGGCCTCGCACCGGGGCATGTAGTTGCTGACATCGCTTCCGGAACCGGGATATGGACTCGCATGTTGCTGGAGAATGGTAACGCGGTTTTCGGCATCGAGCCCAATGCCGAGATGCGTGAGGCAGGTGAGCGGCTCCTGGCAGCGTTCCCGAAATTTACCAGCGTGGCCGGAACTGCTGAAGGGACCACGCTACTGGCCAAGAGCGTCGACTTGGTGACCGCCGCGCAAGCAGCGCATTGGTTCGACCGCGAGCGATCCAGACGAGAATTCGTTCGCATCCTGAAGCCTGGTGGGTGGCTGGTCCTGCTGTGGAATGAACGCGTCACAGACACAACCCCCTTCCTCCGCGACTACGAGCAGTTGCTGCTGACTTACGGTACCGACTACAAAGAGGTTCGCCACGAACGCACGACATCTGCGGTCAATGAGTTTTTCGATCCTGCCCCGTATCAGGAGCGAGCGTTTGAGACGCGTCAGGAATTCGACTATGCCGGGGTTGAGGGCCGTCTGCTGTCGTCATCCTATGCGCCCGGGCCGGACCATCCGCAACATGGACTTATGCTGCGAGAGTTGAGACGCATCTTTGATGCAAACGCAGTTCCTGGACGAGCAACCTTCGAATACAAGACACGTCTGTATTTCGGGCGGCTCAGCTGACACCAAACTAGCTCTGATACGATCAGCTTCTGTTCGCATCCTCCGAGGTCAAGCACTGTGCCCGACGAAAAATCTTTCCACATGACGCCCGACGAATTCCGCCGCCACGGCCACGCCGTGGTCGATTGGATCGCCGACTACCACTCCCGCATCGAGTCGTTCCCCGTACTCTCGCAGGCGAAGCCGGGCGAGATTCGCGACTCGCTTCCGGCGAATCCTCCAGCGCACGGGGAGCCATTCGAAGCGCTACTGAAAGATGTCGAGAATCTGATTCTTCCCGGCGTCACGCACTGGCAGTCGCCGAACTTCTTCGCCTACTTCCCCTGCAACGCTTCCGGCCCCGGAATTCTTGGCGATCTTCTTTCTTCTGGATTGGGCGTGCAGGGCATGCTCTGGTCCACCAGTCCCGCGTGCACGGAACTCGAAACGCATGTGCTCGACTGGCTGGTAACCATGCTCGGACTGCCGGAGAAGTTTCTGTCGTCGAGTACTGGCGGCGGAGTGATTCAAGATACCGCCTCCAGCGCCGCGCTGTGTGCGCTGTTGGCCGCCCGCGAACGCGCCACCAACTACACCAGCAACAAAAAGGGATGCGACGGACGCATCGTCGCGTACGTCTCTACGCAAACCCACTCGTCGCTGCAGAAAGCTGCCATGATCGCGGGAATCGGCGTCGATAATCTTCGTTCCGTCGACGTCGACGAAAACTTTGCCATGCGCCCCGACGCTCTCGCGCGCCAGATTGAAGCCGACAAGCGCGCTGGCCTGCTTCCCTGTTTTGTTTGCGCCACGGTGGGCACGACTTCCTCAAATGCGATGGATCCGATCCCGGAGATTGCCCAAGTCAGCCGCCAATACAATCTCTGGTTGCACGTGGATGCAGCCATGTCCGGCACCGCCGCGCTCTGCCCTGAGTTCCGCCATCTGCAAAACGGAGTTGAGCTGGCCGATAGTTACAATTTCAATCCGCACAAGTGGATGTTCACCAACTTCGACTGCAATTGTTTTTGGGTCGCCGACCGCAAAGCGCTCATCCAGACGCTAAGCATCCTGCCGGAATACCTGCGCAATCAAGCCACGGAATCGGGCGCGGTGATCGACTATCGCGACTGGCACATCCAACTCGGGCGGCGTTTCCGCTCGCTCAAATTGTGGTTCGTGATCCGCCACTACGGCGTGGAAGGCCTGCAGCACCACATCCGCCGCCATGTTGAGCTCGCGCAACACTTCGCGGAATGGGTGCGCCACGACAGGAATTTCGAACTGGCCGCGCCCGCGCCATTGAATCTGGTTTGCTTCCGCCACAAAGCCGGAGATGCAGCGAACCAAACCATCATGGATCGCCTCAACCGCAGCGGCGATCTCTTCCTCACACACACCAGGCTCAACGGAAAGCTGACACTGCGGCTGTGCGTCGGCCAAACCAATACCGAAGCCAGACACGTCGAGCGGGCATGGCAGAGAATTCGCGAGGAAGCGAACAAAATTACATCGATCGCGTAAGCAACCCTTCCGTGAATATTTCTCGCGTCCACTTCGGCTAAAGTAAAGTATGCGAAACATCCTCGGCCAGCGCCCGCTGCGCTTCGTCTTTGCCGCCAACGTGATTTCCATGTTGGGCAGCGGGATGAATTCGGCCGCGGTCGCCTGGTACATCCTGCAGGCCACGCATTCGGAAATGGCGCTCGGCACTTTCGCCGTGCTGCAGACCATTCCCGCCATGCTTATGCTTCCCTTCACCGGCGTCATTATTGACCGCGAAGATCGCCGCCGGCTCGTCATGTGGCTCGATGCCTTGCGCGCCGTGATCATTTTGACCGTTGGTATTCTGGCGTTTCAGCACCGCGTGCAGATGTGGCAGCTCTATTTGATGAATACTCTCGTCGCTGCCGGCTTCTGGATGTTCTGGCCGACCATCACCGCACTGATTCAGGAACTCACTCCCGAAGGTCAGTTCGTGCAGTCCAATACTTTTCTTCTGGCGGGCGTGCAGGGAGGATGGCTCATCGCCGGCTCCCTCGTCGGCTTCATGTACAACCACATCGGCCTCGGCGGCGTGCTCCTGATCGACGTTTCCACCTATGTGGTTTCGTTCCTGTGCTATTTCGCTGTGCGCACGGGACGCCACGTTGTGCTGCGGCCGGAAGAATTACGTGCCGACATTCTCGCCGCCGAAACCCAATTCCAGCGCTTCTGGCGCGAGATGCGTGAAGGGTTGCACTTTCTCCGCGACCATCGCGCCGTCATCCTGCTAGGCGTCAGTTGGGCGTTGTTTCTCGGCGCCATGATCACGGGAGTTGTGGTAACTCCTTCGCTGAGCGAGCGCATCTTCCACGCCGGCGCCGTCGGCTACGGATGGCTCAACGCCGGATGGGGCACCGGCGCATTTCTCAGCGCCTTATACGCGCCCGCTATCATCGCCAGCCTGGGAGGACGCCGTTCGATTGCCTTTTCCATGGCGATCATCGCCGCGTGCGTGGTGTGCGCTCCCGTCTCGCGATGGCTGGTGGCCGCCGTGTTGCTGTACGCGGTGATGGGATCGGCGCGAGGCGTCGGAGGCATCGCCATGAATACCAGCTTGATGGAAATGGTCCCAAACCATCTGATGGGACGGGTGCAAAATACTTTTTACTTTTTCGGGACTTTTCTACAGCTCGTGCTGGCGCTTGCGGTTGGCGCGGTCGCGCACAAGGTCAGCTTGGTCGCAGCATTCGCCATCCTGGCCTGCGTTTATGGATTGTCGTTTGTGGCTGCGAGTTGGCCAGTCGAAACAGCAACCCGCGAAGTCGTTCCGCAGGACTGAGGAACGATTGTTGCAACTTCGGAGGAGATCCTGACGTACAAGTCAAATAGAGGAACAGCTCTGCATGACGAGACGCACGAAATTTGCGACGGGAGCACTGTGCTTGCTGGCCTGTATTGTGGCAAGTCGGCCACTGATCCTAAACATCTCGTCAAAGAAATTCCTCAACACTGGTCCCAACGGTCCTGAAACTCCCGCCATGGTCGGCCTTGCCTTTGACCGCCTCAAAATTTCCAGCGGGCGGCGCGTGTTGGACTCCTACCTTGTGCGCGCCCCGGCCGCCTGCCAGCCACGTGTCGCAGTGTTGATCTTTCACGGCGTCATGGAAACGATTTCCGAATGGGTCCTGGCGCAAAAGTTCCTCTATGACCACTGCATCTCCTCGGTGGTATTCGACTACTCCGGTCATGGAGACAGTACGCGCCCCGGAACGATTGGCCATCTCAATGAGGACGCGATCCCGGCCTACGCGATGTTCGTCTCCCAATTCCCCGGCGAGCGCCTCTGCGTGCTGGGTCATTCCATGGGCAACTCGCCTCTGCTGGAATCCCTGCCGCGGTTTCGCCCCGTTCCGTCTTGCGTAGTCGTAGCCAACGCCTTCTCATCCCTGCGCGACGCGGGCCGAAAACGTGGAACCTCGAGCATTCTGCTCTATGCGATCCCAGACGCGTGGGACAACGTCGAGAATGCGAAACTTGTGCGAGTCCCTTTGCTGGTTGTTTACAGTGATGCGGACCGGGTAAATCCTCCCGCCATGGGCCAGCGCATCTTCGACTCTGCGCCGGAGCCGAAGCAGCTAGCCGTTCTCCACGGCTTTCCGCATAATGCCCTGTACCGCACTCCAACCGAGGACTGGTGGGCGCCGGTGCTCCGGTTCCTACAGCCTCGGTAGGCGCCTGTTGTAGCAACATGATTTTGTCACCCTAACGGCAACATGAAAATGTCACCCTGGCGAAGCCAGGGTGTGTTGCAGACGGGTTTCGCC
>CZKJ01000010.1_pt1 | contig 36345 bp, 41 predicted proteins | sample 1122331 | NCBI WGS metagenome assembly CZKJ01 (sample SAMEA3539301, study PRJEB10725) | soil metagenome | biome: tundra; feature: field; material: soil | place: USA | collected 2010-05 | depth 0.15 m
GCCACAAAAAGGTTGCATTTTCCACAGGAACCGAAGTAATATGAACTACGGGGCAGATAGTTCCCAATTCGGTCCTGTACCGCCAAGTAAACTTCCAGAGTTGCAGTTCAGATTGTGCAAAACAACATAAAGAGGTGGTTGGTCCGCCTCCGTCCCGGTTCGGAGAGTTCAATATGTCGTGGTATGCATACTGCCTTACCGAGCACCAGACCCTTCCCAACGGCACCCGTTCCCGTCGCCCATTTGTAATTGAAAACGTTCAAGGCGTGAATGGAGCCCCTGTCCTCAGCTATCCCAGCGGCGAGTTTGCTGTGATTGTGAGCGAATACGACCCTAATAGTGGAGAACTTGATCAGAAAGCGGCCATCGACCACGCCCGCGTGGTCAGCGGCTGTTTCCGTAATTCCACCGTTTTGCCGTTCCGTTTCGGAACCATCTTCGAGAGCGATGACGCGCTGCGCCAGGCTGTCCGGGTGAACCGGCGAGCTTTTGGGGTGAGCGTGGCCAAACTCCGCGGCAAGTCCGAAATGCACATCAAGCTGACGGTCACCGACGGCTCGCTGCGCGAGGCTATGATCGATGTCATCCTGCCCGACACTGTCGGCGGCGACTATCTTTCAAAGCTGCGCGTCAAGGCGTCCCGCGAGCGTGAGCGCCAGACCAAGGCTCGCGCCCTTTCGGTGCAGGTCCACAAGCTGTTTAACCCGCTGGAAGAAGAAGTGAGCTGCAAGAAGGTGGCCCCTCAAGGCATGCTCATTGACATTGCCCATCTCATCGATACCAAGTCGGTTGAGAAGTATCAGAACCGCTACAGTTCCGCTGCCAAGCAGTTAAAGAACTGCCAGGTAGCCATCAGCGGACCATGGCCCCCGTACCACTTCCTTCCCGGGAAGCTGCGTACCGTGGCGGGAAACAGTTAGTTCACGTTCGATCTCTTCGGGCCGCCGAGTTGCGAAAATGGCATCGGCGGCCCGAATTGCTTTCTGAGCATTTCTTTCTGCTTTCTGAGCATTGACCCCGGAGGGATTGGCGGACGTGACCTGGTTCCGCCAAAGAAGAAAGCATGAACAAATTTGCCGCAATACGCAAATCAGATCGAGCTCGTCGACCCAACAGAAGTTCTCTGCTATGCAATCAATGTGCATCCTTCTGCACTCCCTGCCGCTTCGTGCCTTTCCATCAGATCGCTGCTCGGCCCCAAGCCGGCCCTAAGCCTAGCTCGATCAATCACTTATGGACTGCACGATTCCAAGCCCACCCTTCCCGCTTTGGCTCGGCAAATGCTCCTTCCTCATGTAACCAAGAGGCCGCAACCTAAAGCAATGCCCTTCACTCTCTCTCTTTTCAACATTTCCCGAAGTGCCGTTCCACTGGCGGGACGACCACTTGCTTAGCCTTTCCTGAAATTGCCTACCCAATTCGCCTCTTCGAAACGTGGCCCCAGAAATGGGGCCATTTTTTCCGCTGGCAAAGCCGTCTAGAAAACCCTCCATACAAAATGCGCCAGCAGTGCGAAAAGCAATAGCATGAACACTCCGCCAACCCAGACCAGGAAGTTCCACGTCATTTTGGGGTCGTTAATCTGTTTCTTGTCCATACCTCAAGCTAGCATGCGCCACCACTTGATATATCGGGTCCGCACAGTAGAAACTCACTCGACGGCTCCGGGCAGCACCTGCTGCCTTTCACTAGCCGTCCCTCTCAGATACACTGCCTGAATCTATGATTAAGTTGCTTCGCCTCGCCATCCCGTCCCGGATCACAGTAGTGCTGACCTTAACCGTATTGTCGGCCGCGCAGAACCCGCCTCAGAAGCCGCAGGCAACCGCTCCCTGGACGGCTCCCCCGCAAGCCTCTGCGGCCGACCAGCTAAATTTCCCTCCGCTCCTTTTGCAGCAGCTTTCCGCCATCAAAGCCGCCGCGCTCAACGACGACTATGCCTACCGCCAAGTCGCCCACCTCACCGAGAATATCGGACCACGCCCCAGCGGCTCGCCCCAAGCCCACGCGGCCGCCGAATATGTGGCCGGCGAGCTTCGCAAACTCGGCCTCGAGGTGCGCCTTCAGCCAGTCACCGTACCGCACTGGGTCCGCGGAGCCGAAACCGCCGCCCTCGTCGAGTATCCCGGGATGGTGGAAGGTACAACGCAGAAAATCGTTCTCACTGCGCTGGGCGGAAGCTCATCGACGCCTGCCGACGGCCTCACCGCCGACGTTGTGACGGTTAGTACTTTCGAAGAGCTTCAGGCCCTCGGGCACGACAAAGTTGCCGGCAAGATCGTCCTCTTCAATGAGCTCTTCGACAAGCAAAAAGCTGCCGCAGGACTCGCCTTCGCCGCCTACGGCGAGGCCGTCCGGTACCGCGGAGCCGGAGCCAAAGCTGCGGCGGATCTAGGCGCCGTGGCAGCCCTGGTCCGCTCCGTGGGCAGCGCCGAATACCGCCTGCCGCACACCGGCTTCAGCTTTTCCGCCGGAATCCCCGCCGGAGCCGTGACCGCCGAAGACGCTGATTTGATCGTCCACCTCGCCAGCCAGGGCAAAGTCCGGATGCATCTCACTCTGACTCCGCAGAAACTGCCGGACGAAACCGGCTACAACGTGATCGCTGACCTAAAAGGCTCGGAGCATCCCGAGCAGATCGTCGTCGTCTCTGGGCATCTGGATTCCTGGGACCTCGGCACCGGAGCAATCGACGACGGAGCCGGAGTCGTCATCGCCATGGAAACTGCCGAAATCCTGCAGCGCCTTCATCTGCGCCCTGCCCGTACCCTGCGCGTCATTGCCTGGATGGACGAAGAAACCGGAGGCGCGGGCAGCAAAGCCTACTCCACGGAATACATCAACGACTTCCCACACCACATTGCTGCCATCGAGAGCGACGCTGGCGCGGCGCATCCTCTCGGCTTCGACGTCAAAGCCGCGCCCGCCGCCATCGAGGCCCTCCGCCCCGTACAATCCGTTCTCTTGAGCATTGGAGCAACGGTATTTCAGCCGACAACCTATCCGCCGGGCGCCGATATTGCCGCCATGTCCGATGTTGGAGTTCCGGCGTTTGGCGTGATGCAGGATGGGCGCACCTATTTCAATTACCACCACAGCGCCGCGGACACGCTGGACAAGATCGTTCCCGCGGAGCTTCGGGAAAACGCGGCAGCCATGGCCGTCCTGGCCTACGCCTTGGCGAATATGAAAGAGCCGCTGCCAAGATAAGGTTGAGCTACTGGAGGGGTACCGAGGCTGGACAGCCCGTAGTGGTTTTCGGCCGGTGGGATCTCCGCTGATGGTATTAGGGGAGCTGGCCAGCCCCGGACCTACTTGAAGCCAAGCTCACTATCGTACTGTTGGATAATCCCATAGCATTCGCAGGCGGAGTTTTCAAGTTTCTTGCGGTTCACGATCTTTACCGCGCCACGAGTGTAGGCGATAAGCTTCTTCCTCTGCAAAACACCAGCTGCCATGCTTACGGTAGGCCTATCTGTCCCTAGCATGGTTGCGAGAAAATCATGAGTGATGGGCAGCGATCCTGAATCGACTCTGTCCTGAGTCATTAGCAGCCACCGTGCAAGGCGCTGTCCAATATCGTGCAGCCGATTACACGCCGCTGTTTGTGCAACCTGCATACCCTGAATTGCGGCATAGCGGCTCAACATCAATTGCAGGTTTGGAGCGGATTTCAACGTGTTCTGCAAAGCTCCGACCTCGACCCGAAACCCATCCCCTGTGATTTGCACCACCGCCTGAAGAGGGCTCCTGCGCAGGCCAACCGCCGCCAGTGTTCCTGTAAAACCCTCGTTTCCAACTATGCCAGCTTCGGCGGTTTTTCCATCTTTCATTACGACTACAAGAGAAATCAACCCGCGATTGGGGAAACAGGCAAACTCCAGCTTTCTTCCCGCCTCGTGAAGCACTAGATGGTTTGGCAAGCTGACGTATTCGAGATGAGAACGCAGTGAGGCAAAGTCCCTATCGGAGATCGATAGAAGTATGAGGCTGCTGACTGGTTTCCCTTCGGTATTTGTCCGCTCGCCAGACTGCACGACCTGGAGGCCTTTGCCTTCCACAAATCATCCTTTGCGCAGTGTGTTGCGACTAATCGCCGAGGAAGGACCTTGGCTCATTCCTGGATGTCGCTGCCAACGGAGACTTTTCTCTGCGCTCACCGTCTAACGCGCAGCAAAGCTTCTCCACCAGGATCATCAGCTTCGCCGGGTCCATTTCTTTACTAGTCTGTTCTGCGATGGATCGCCAATCTCCATCTCCAAGGTGCGGGACCATAGCGGAAACTCCATTCTCCCAACTCAGTAACGTTATCTTGGATTGAAAGCGAAGTCTGAGCAATAACGCACATCGGGGAGAGGACAGGTAGCGCAGAACGCGCTCAAGTTGGCAGAGCGGGCCATTGGAGCCCCACCCCAGGTAGCCGGAAAGAAAAACAGCCCATTTAAGCCATTGCGCTACTTTACCGAGACCGCGAAATCGGGCGTGCCCCCAAACAAAAATCTTCCATGTACGTAGGATGCCCGACAGACCAATCAAAATTGGCGCATGTAGACTTCGCCCCATACCCTATATGCATCCTTCCACCGCGCCCAGACGGGGTGAAAGTTTTCTGCTGCGGTCAGGCCATACGCAGTTGGGAAACAAGAAGCCCTCGTTCTTTGACCACAAGCGGCGGCTAGGCACGCGGTCAGACCAAGTTGGGGCGCAGACATATAGGCGGGCATGAGGCGAAAGCTAATATGGATTGAGCAACAGCGTTTTCGGGGCTTTGGTTGCTCCGAATGTGGCTGGCGGTTCAAGCCTTCTGGCGCCCCCACCGGCACATCTTTCGATGAAATGATGCGCCACTTCGAGTTGCAGCGCAACCAGGAGTTTACATCCCATGTTTGCGCCGACTTCCCTAAGAACCAAAAGCACGAGGAGCAAGAACGTGAATAATTCAACCTGCGCGCAGGTTGCTGCGGATCGAGGATGCAGGGTGCCCATGCGGTTCTTGCGAGAGAGTGGAGCCTGGAGCGCCATTCAGTTCGGCCTCCGGCAAACACCAGTCAGATCGGCCTAGTCATTTTTGTCGCGACCAGCACTCCCAAAATTGTGGCGGCGTTATGAACGCTTCCCGAGACGGTCATGAGCGCCTCTGACACCTTCGGATGTTGCTCCGCCAGTATCGCAAGACGTTCGCTGACGCGATGGAGTTGCTCAACTTCCAGCAGGATGGCCTCAAAAGGCATGAGTGGCTCCGCTTGCAACTGCGCCGTCGGGGATGGTCAACCGTGTCCGGGTGACAACGCGGTTCACAACGTCTTCGGCGTAATCACGGTACAAGATGTGTAACGTGCTACGCCAGCCTGTCAGTTCGCCACGCACGAACTCAGTATTCCATCCTGCGGGATCTTTCTCGTACTCAGCGTGGAAGGTCTTCAGAAGCAATTCGCCCTGTTCCACCAGGCGATTGATGGTTTCTGCGTTTTGAAGCGCTAAGTGCATGGTTGTCATCCTTAGGCGCGATCAAGTGCATGCCGTTGAGTGGCCCGAGGGCGGATGTTACTCCGCCTCCTCGGACCAAACAGCTCAAGAGTGTCCTTTACGCGGTTACGAGAACATCGTGCTTCTGGAACGTCGAGGTGACCACGTCAAAGGTGTGAACCTGGGGCGTGCCGTCGAAAAATCTTGCCAGGGTCTTCAACACCTGCGGATATGTATTGGTGTTGTAAGTATCGGCATCGTTCTTGTTTTCCCACAGACTGATTGCGGTCACATCTACTCCGCCAGGACCGGCGAGCGTGATTTCGTCCTTGAAACCATTCTGTCTACGAAGCAAGGGAAGGATGTCCTTCTCAAAAGTTCGGGTGTAATCGGACAGCATATTGGATTTCAGATGAATCGAAACATTGCGTGCATACATATAGGCAACCTCCTGTGGTTGGGGTTGCTAAGAGAGACAACTTCAGATGAGCTGACTTAGTTCAGGGAACCTGAAATGAGGAGAAGGTGGTAACCACCTCAATTACAACCCTAGTCTCATGCGCTGGCGCTGTCAACCACGCCCGGCCAGGTAATCGACTCTCAGATGTTCCAGCCGGAACATTGTCAACCATGCTCCGGCCGGAACGCTTCAGCCGCGAGGAGGGCATTCGAAGTGGAGAGCCCTCCCCGCGTCCAGAACTCACTTCCCTATTCCGAGATGACGTTAACCGCGTTGCCGTAAGTGTCGGTTGCGTAGACCAATCGAGTGACCGGATTTACGTCGATGTAGTCGCTGTTGAGGGTGACGGTCCCAGTCACAGTGTTCGTTTTCCCATCGACCTCCGCGACCCTTCCATCTCCCCCTGTAACCGTTACGAAAATCTTATTGGAAAGGTAATCCACGCAAACCCCGAACGGAGTGCCTCCGACGGTCACATTTGCAATCGCCTTTAAGCTCACCAGATCAACCACCCCCAGCGTGGCTCCTCCGTTATTCGTCACGTAAGCGCGATTAGTGAAGGAATTCGCCGCGACGTCCCAGTTGAGAAATCCCACCTTAAGGCGCGAGACCGCATTATCCGCACCGTTAATCACGATCAGCGCCCCGCCACTGGGTACCGCAAGAATTTGATCGGTGGAAAAGTCAACTGCCAACCCCAGCATCTCTGAATTGCCGGTTTTGATGTAAGTCAGGACAGCGTTGGTATTGCCATCAATCTCTGCGACCCGGTAAACGAAGTCGTCAGCTGCATAGATTCGATTCGTAACCGGATTAACCGTAATCCCCTGCACTCCAATGCCGCTGCGGACTATGAGGGGGATGGTCGCGATCACTGCGTCCGTAGTCCCATCAATCACCGTGACTCCGCAGGTGCCGGTGGCGGAACACCCCGCGGTGTAGACCCGTCCAGTGACGATGTTGGCGGCGATAACGGACGATCCTTGCGGGGTCTGCACCGTGTCGATGACGGTGTTTGTGCTGCCGTCGATGACGTCGACTGCAGTACCCAGGCTGACGTAAATGCGATTGTTGGTGGGATTTACGGAAACTCCATTGGGAAATCCGGATACTGAAATGGTTGTGACTAAGGTCTGAGCGCTGGATGGAAGCGCGCAGGCACACGACAAGAGAACGGCCAGAAGCCCGACTCGGTATGGCATGCAGAAACCTTCTTTCAAGACTTGAGATATGCACTTCAGGGCAGGACTGAGGTGGCGCGCTTTTAGGGTTCCTCTCCCAAGGAAAAGGTTGCCTCGCGGACTGCGTAGCGTCCCCGTGCAGCGGCAGTGCCTGTTGACGCATCTCAATTTTGGCGCTTATCATCTTCGTTTGGCCCTAACCTCATGGGCGGCTCCGGAAGCCGCAGGATTTTAGAAGTGACACTATGGATAAGAAGAAGTTAGAAGGATTTAAGAAGCGGCTCGAGACACGGCAGCAGGAACTGCGCCGCACCGTCTCCCGCACCCAGGCAGACGGACGCTCCGCCGACGAAGATACGGCCCAGGACATTGCCGATCGCGCCGCCAGCTCCTACACCAAAGAGTTTCTCTTCAGCCAGAGCAACAACGAGCGGCAGCTGCTGCAGATGGTGGATAAAGCGCTGGCGCGCATCCGCGAAGGCAGCTTCGGCGAGTGCATTCATTGCGGCAAAGAGATCAACGCCAAGCGTCTGGAGGCGGTGCCTTGGACGCGCCACTGCATCGAGTGCCAGGAGAAACTCGAGCAGGGATTGCTGGAAGAAACTTCCCGCTAGGTGCATGCGGCTTTGACGGTGCCGTTTTCCGGCTGATAAACTAGTGGTACGTCCCACCAAGCCCGAGGCTTATCGAGACCGGCTTATCGAAATCGGCTTATCGAAATTTAGATTGGAAGGTAGTCGTGCGCGCAGAAACACGCCATCAACTTAAGCAGGACGCATTCAGCCGGGTTACCATCGGGGCGGCCGAGAAGACCGCTCACTGGACTGTGGAACATCGGAACACGCTCGCTATCGCCGGCATCGCACTGGTGGTGATTGTCGCCGCAGGCGTGGGTGGGTGGTACTACCTGAGTGCGCAAAACGAGAAGGCAAGCCTCGACATGACCCAGGCGGTCAGAACACTTGAGGCACAGCTTCGTCCCGCCGGGGCGCCGGCGCAGCCTGGCGTTCCCAGCTTCACTTCCGCCAAGGAACGCGCCGGAGCTGCCAAAAAGCAGTTCCAGGCAATCCTGGACAAGTATCCGCACACGCGCTCGGCTGACATGTCCCGTTATTTTCTAGGGGTGACTTCCGCGACGGAAGGGGACAACGCATCCGCCGAAAATAATTTCAAGACCGTGGCTTCCACGGGCAACAAAGAGCTGGCATCTATCGCGAAGCTAGCCCTGGCCACTCTTTATGGCAACACCAGCCGCACCAAAGATGCCGCAGCCATTGACCAGGAGCTGATCAACAAGCCCACCACTTCGGTGAGTAAAGTGACGGCGCAGTTGCAGCTGGCAGAGCTCTATGAGACGAGCAACCAGCCACTCGACGCCAAACGACTCTACGAGCAAATCAAGAAAGACAATCCCAGCACGGAAGCGGGACAACTGGCGACGCAAAAGCTGGCGGAGCTGAAGTAGTCTCCTGCCGGCCATTCCAAATAGGCACAATTTTTCTCGCGCGTTGGCTTACCTTCGTAATTCCCATCCCAATTTAGGCAGTGAGTTGCGGGCCTGACTCAAGCAGAATCGACTGGAGTGCATTCTCGTCTTTGAGTGAGGAATCATGCAGACATTTTGGCGAAGGTGTGGCCTCTTTACGGTCTACATTCCTGCCTGGCTCGCCATCTCGTCGTTTGGGCAGCAAGCGGATTCCGGGCAAAGCCTGGGCGATGTGGCCCGCAAGCTCCGCAAGGACACGACCAACGAAGTCAAAATGACGGACGCCGATACGAAGAAGCTGTTCGAATCGGTGGACCGGATTTTCGCCTTTGCAGCCGAGGATACAGGCATGCCGAAGCACGCCGCGGTGAAGCGCCGCCTGGTAAGCAAAGCCGACGTAGAAAAATATGCCGCCGGTCAGATGGCAAAAGAAGAATTCACGAAAAGCCTGGCGAAAGCAGAGCTGAGCATGAAGAAGCTCGGATTGCTGCCGCGGGATTTCAATCTGAAGGAATTTCTGGTGAAATCCACAGGCCAAGAAATTGCCGCCTATTACGATGATGAGACCAAAACAATTTCCATGCTCAACTGGGTCCCTCCTGACCGCCAGGAACCGATTCTGGCCCACGAGCTAACCCATGCACTGCAGGACCAGAACTACGACCTGGCCAAGTGGATGAAAGCCACGACGAAGCCTGCGGGAAATCAGGCAAACAGCGCCGCGCCCATCGACGGCGATATTCAGATCGCGCGCAAGGCCGTGGTGGAAGGCCAAGCGATGGTGGTGTACGTCGATTACCTGCTCAAACCTCTGGGGCGCAGCCTGGAAGACACGCCCGGGCTGATCTACCAGATGGAAGAGCCAGCGGTAAAGGCGGTGATCGATTCCCAGCTCATGCACGATGCCCCGATGATCCTGCGCGAGATGGGAGGCTTTGCCTATAAAGAAGGCTTGATCTTCGAAGGCGAGTTACTGCACAAGGGCGGGAAGAAGATGGCATTTGCGGGGGCGTTCGCGCGCCCGCCACGGAGCTCGCACGAAGTGTTGCAGCCGGAGTCCTACATTAACGGGGAGAAGCTGCCTGCGGTGCGCATTCCGGACCTTGGGGCAGTCCTAAATGATCATTACGACGCGTATGATTCGGGCGGAATCGGCGAACTGGATGTGCGCGCTCTATTGAAGCAGTATGGCGAACGAAAGATTGCCGATGAAATTTCCTTTGCCTGGCAGGGTGGAACGTATGTGACCTTCCGCCGGAAGGATAAGGCGGTCGCCGAGGTTGCACCCAGCACTGCCGATCTGGCTCTGCTGTATATTTCGCGATGGAAAACGCCGCAAGTCGCCGAATGGTTTGCCAGCTTCTATGCCCGGGCGGTGGCGCAGCGTTATCACAGCGCGGCCGTGGAGACGGCGCCGGGCTGTTCGGGGACAAACTGCCCGGTCTCAATCGTCCAGATTGCAACCGAGGAAGGTGCGGTGATCGTGGAGCATTGGACGGACAACAGCGTGGTGGTCTCGGAAAGCTTCGACCCGGCGACCGCGGCAAGACTGCGCACCGCGCTGCGGGATGGGACGGGCGCGGTGCATGCGGAGAATCTGCCCCAGGAAGAGATTGGATTGCGACTGCTTGAGGCTCCTGCGTTTCAAGCTTTTGCTAAACAGGTTGGAGAGCGGATTGCTGAGGAATTGAGTCGACAGGCCGGGCATTAGTCGCGGTGGTATCGCGAGTGTCGAAGGGGAAGGGACTACTTCTTCTCGCCGAACAAGGATTGTTCAAGTTTGAGGCTTCGGCAGGTGGCTTGGATTATTTCGTGTACCGAATGTGACTCCACGAATTGGAAGCCGTAGCGAAAAGCGTTTCTGTGGCGAACGACCGCATAAATCGTGACCGGGCCAAAGGGCAGCGTGAATTGCAACTCCACGACCTCGCCTACGGGGACCTCAAGCTTCAACAAGGCTGAGATTCCGGATTCGCTGATATCCACCGTATGGCCTTGCAGCACGCCGCAGGTCTTGGAATTGATTCTGATATCAACCGCGAGTTTGAAGCGGGGCTGTCGACGGGCATCGGGGATGTCTCGGACAGGCCTCGCTGCGGGCTGATCTTGAGCTTCCAAAGGCGCCTACCTCATTTGAACTTGCGGCCTATGTTCTTCGTTCCAAGGCGAGAAGATCTACATTTCCCATCGGCATAATTGCGACGCAACTTTAAACTGCGGCGCTTTCCCGGCTGAGCCCATTCCACTTTTCCTCCCGGTTGGGTAGGATGATGTCCAAGTCGCAATTGTACCTTCAAAACTTATGGCCGAGATCACAGTACGAGTTAACGGTAGCGATAAGAAAGTAAGCGTTCCGCCGGAGACTCCATTGCTCTGGGTGTTGCGGGATACGCTGGCCCTTACGGGAACCAAGTTCGGATGTGGCGCCGGCCTCTGCGGGGCCTGCACCGTTCACCTGGAGGGCGCGGCGATCCGCTCGTGCTCCACGCCGGTGTCGCAGGTTGCAGGAAAGAGCATTACGACGATTGAAGGATTGGGAGCGAATGGGCTGCACATTTTACAGCAGGCATGGATTGCCGAAGAAGTTCCGCAATGCGGGTACTGCCAAACCGGACAGATTATGACGGCGGCAGCGCTCTTGGCCAACACGCCGAATCCAAGCGATGCGCAAATCACGCAGGCGATGAACGGAAACTTGTGCCGGTGCGGAACCTATGAACGGATTCGTAAAGCAATCCGCCGAGCTGCAAGTAACGCCGCAGTGGCCGCGGGAGGTACGCGATGAGTCCGTTGAATCGGCGCGAATTTGTCGCTGCAGGAGTGGCCGCAGGCGCAGGGCTGGTGGTGGGTTTCTTTCTGCCGCACGGAGAACGCTCGAACCGGAAAGTTTTTTCTCCGAGTGCTTATCTGCGGATCACGCCGGACAACAGGATCACAATCGTGGTAGCGCGCTCGGAGATGGGGCAAGGTGTACGCACCGCGTTGCCTATGATTTTGGCGGAGGAACTGGAAGCGGATTGGAAGCAGATCGAGATCGAACAAGCGGGCGCGAGCACGCTCTACGGCGATCAGACCACGGGCGGCAGCGCGAGCGTTCGGACAACGTGGGATCCGATGCGCAAAGCGGGAGCCGCGGCGCGGGAAATGCTGATTTCGGCGGCGGCGCTGACGTGGGGCGTGCCACGCTCGACCTGCGCGGCGCAGAACGGCAACGTTCTGCATGGAGCGTCCAAGCGGCAACTTAGCTATGGTGAGCTCGCGGCAAAGGCCGCGAGCTTGCCAATTCCTACCGATGTGCCGTTGAAGCAGAGCAAGGATTACAAGATTGTTGGACAGCGATTGGCGCGCGTGGACACGCCTTCGAAGGTGAAAGGCGAGGCGGTATTCGGCATCGACTTCCGCATGCCGGGAATGAAGTATGCAGTCCTGTCGCGATGTCCGACGATTGGCGGCAAGGTGCTGAACTTCGACGATAAGGAGTCGAAAAAGATCTCCGGTGTGAGTTACGCAGGCAAGATCGGCGATTCTGCCGTGGCCGTGGTGGCCGATAGCGTTTGGGGCGCGATGGAAGGCCGCCGCCGGCTGAACCTGAATTGGGATGACGGGCCGAATAAAGACTTGAACACTGCCGCAATCATGGAATCGCTAAAGCAAACTGCGGCGAAGAAGGGTGTGAGCTTGTATTCGGCGGGCGATGTCTCGAAGGCCGCGGGGCGCAAGGTTTCGGCGGAGTATCAGTTGCCGTTTATGGCGCACGCACCCATGGAGCCGGGAAACTGCACGGCGCATTTTCAGGGGTCGACGTGCGAATTGTGGGCTCCTACGCAGGTACCGCAGGATTGTCGCGACTCAGTGGCGCAGGCCGTGGGGTTGGATCCGGAGCAGGTAAAGGTGAACGTCACTTTGATGGGTGGAGGATTCGGCCGGCGACTGGAACACGACTATGCCGTGGAAGCGGCGCTGGTTTCCAAGGCGGTGCAAGCGCCGGTGAAAGTTCTGTGGACTCGTGAGGATGATATGCGGTCTTCGACTTATCGTCCGGCAAGCTTGCATCAGCTGACCGCGGTGGTGGACGGAGCGGGATGGCCGGTGGCGTTCACGCATCGGATCGTCGCGCCATCGATCAGCGGACAAAAAGGGCAGCCGGGACCGAACGGAATCGATCCCGATCTGCCGGATGAGGCCGCGTTTGTTTACGGATTGCCCAATGTTTCACTGGAGTACGTGCTGGCAGAAACCGTGGTGCCGCTGGGCTGGATGCGTTCCGTTTACGCCCTGCAAGCCGCCTTTGCCAGCGAGAGTTTTATCGATGAACTGGCCGCGGCCGCGGGGAAAGATCCGCTAGAGTACCGGCTGCACATGCTGAGCAAAGATCAGGACATTCCATTTTTCGCGACGACGTGGCATACGGCGCGAATGCGCGGAGTTCTGCAACTGGCGGCCGACAAAGCCGGATGGACCAAACCCTTGCCGGCCGGACGTTTTCGCGGAATCGCCTGCTTCGCATGTTTTTCTTCTTACGTTGCCGAAGTGGTGGAAATCAGCATGGAGAATGAAACGCCGCGAGTGCATCGCGTAGTCGCGGCGGTAGATTGCGGGCAGGTGGTGAATCCAAGCATTTTGGAGCAGCAGATTCCGGGCGGAGTCGTGTACGCGCTGTCGAATGCGCTGCGTGCGAAGATCACAATCGAGAAGGGGCGCGTGGTGCAGGGAAATTTTGACGACTACGCGCCGCTTCGTATGGAAGAAACGCCGGTTGTGGAAGTCTATGCCGTGCCCAGTGCGGAGCCGCCGACGGGGATTGGAGAACCGTCCGTGCCGCCGCTGGCGCCGGCGTTGTGCAACGCAATTTATGTGGCGACGAAGAAAAGAATTCGGGCGCTGCCGATCTTGGGTTAAGGGACAGTATGAAATATTTGTGGACGATGCGATGCGTCGGGCTACTGATTTTTCTCGGCTGCATTGGTTCGAGATTCCTGCCGGCACAGACCTCTTCACCTTCCGCTGAACAGTTCCCCTCTTCCGTTCCCGCGTCACGCGTGGCGCGCCTGCGGCATGGCATCAATGCCAGCGAATGGTTTGCTCAGGTTTACGACAAGCGCGGCTATACGAAGGAACATTTCCAGAACTGGACGACGGCCGAGGATATTGCACTGATGAAGTCCATGGGATTCGATCACGTGCGGCTGAGCGTGAATCCCCAGCCCATGATGGCGAACCACCGGCCTGACGAGATTTCCGCGGAGTATCTTGGCTATCTTGACGCCACCGTGAAGATGATTCTGGATCAAGGGCTGGCTGTGGTGATCGATCTGCATCCCGAAAGCGATTTCAAAACCAGGCTGGCAAAAGACGACAGCTTTGTCCAGGAGTTCGCCGACTTCTGGCGCGCGCTGGCGCGGCATTATTCTACATGGGATACGGAACGGGTCTTTTTTGAAATTCTGAACGAGCCGGAGTTTTCTGACCGCTACCGCTGGTATGGCGTGCAGGCCAAACTGGCGACGGCGATTCGCGAGGGCGCTCCGCAGCACACCATCATTGCGGCCGGGGCACGCTGGTCCGATGATGACGAACTAGTTTTTCTCGAGCCTCTGCGCGATCCCAACGTGATCTATAACTTTCATTTCTACGACCCACACATCTTCACGCACCAGGGCGCGACGTGGGGATCGTATTTCTGGCACTGGGTGAAGGGGCTGCAGTATCCCTCATCGCCGGAATCGGCTGCGAAAGTAGCGGCTGGCGTGCCGGATGCGGTAGACCGCCTGGCGGTGATCCGCTATGGACAGGATCACTGGGATGCGGCGCGCATTGATGCTGAGATTACGCAGGTCGCGGAATGGGCCCGGCAGCGTGCCGTTCCCGTGGTGTGCAACGAGTTCGGCGTCTATCGAGCTTATGCGGACCCGCATGATCGTGAAGCGTGGATTCACGACGTGCGCACCGCGCTGGAGCGGCATGGCATGGGCTGGACCATGTGGGATTATTCGGGCAGCTTTGGAGTCGTCACCAAGAAGGATGGACGAAGCACTCCGGATGAGATCACTTTGCGGGCGCTGGGGTTGAACCAGCCAGCGAGAAAATAATCGAGCTTAGTGAGCGACGACTGGCATAGGCTGGCCTACGGTCATTTTAAAGATTTGGATGTTTTTACCGAACGACTCGAAGCGCAGGTCGTGAAATTCTGCGTAGCTCTTCCGCAAGTCCTCGGGGAGATCTATTCCCCATCCAGCCTGAATAACCCAAACGGTATTCCCGGATTTGAGATTGTAGGCTTGCACGAGCTGCTGCCAATGCTTGGGGAAATTGTCTGCCCAAAACTGCCATTCCGTTTTGTAGTCTACGGAAGCGACGCGGTGGCCGGCGCAGGAAAACTGTTCGAAGTTGGCGGGGGCGTCGTCGAAGGAAATAGGCTGCTGCTGGCACAGATAGTGACCAAGAATAAGATCGGTCTGGTAATCGGTGAAGATGAACTCGGAAGGATTCATGTTCTGCCGTGCAAACTCCATCGCAGCCGTCATGTTCGCATGGCTTTGATCGGCACGGTCCATCCTGGGTGGTCGCGTCTTGCCAAAGGCGAGGCAGGCCACGAGGACGAGAGCTGCGATGGCAAGTCCGCGTCCCCATCTGTCCGCTGCCAAACGCACGATAGCCACACTGACACCGGCAACGCCAGGGATAATCAGGAATGCTACGTGCCGTGTGCCGCCGTATGGATATACATGCGCCAGGTTAGCGGCGGCGGCAATCGCGAAGGGCAGGAGCAGGAATATTCCTAACTGTCGCGAGGAAGCTCGATTGTCACTGCGATCGTTCGGGAAGCCCTTCCCGAGCAGAAGCAGTACGACTCCCACCACGAACACAAGGCCGATGACATCGCCCACGGCAAGCTGACCGAAAAAGAATTGAAAGACTCCGAAGGTGTGTCCCACCAGGAACAGCAGGGGGTTGTCATGAGCGGGATCGAAATAGGAGCGGTGGAGATAAAACTCGCTCATCCAGCCTTGCAGCGCCGTTCTCGACTCGCCCGCGCCCAGCGTGGAAATATGGGTCTTATACAAGAACAGAGCGAGCGCCAGCGCAACGCATTGTCCGATAGCCCAAGCCGCGATCAAGCGGGCGGGCGGACGGCCCGTGAAGATTCGGATCAACGCATAAATGCCGAGCGCGGCGGCGAACAAGAACGCCGAATAGTGAACCAACATGGCGAGGTACAAACAGAAGGAAAAGGCCAACATCTGGCTCGTAGAGTTGTCCGCAAAAGATTCGTCCAGGAAATACAGCGCACTGGCCAGGAATGCCAGCAGCAAAGAGTACTGCCGCAATTCCGCCGCTACTAGGATAATGGGCGGAAGAAGTGCGACGAAAAGCAGTCCGATCAAGCCGGCAACGCTGCCCGCAGCCTTGCTCAGCCATTTGTAAAACATCCAACAAAAAACCGCGCCCGCCAGCACCGAGGGCAAGCGCAGCCAGAGTTCTGAGGTGCCGAGCGCACGCCAGAAATAGAGCAAAAGGGTGAGCAGTGGGGGATGCGCCGCAGTGAGACTTGCTTTGTAGGCAAGAGCCAGAGAGACCTGATTGGCCAGGCGAAAATGCAGCGCCTCGTCAGGATTGAGGAAGGTTCCAGAGGCCGCCCAAACGCGAGCCAGCAATCCGAGCAGCGTGACCGCTATTGCCGCCACATGGGCGTGGCCCTCGAACCAGTGATCTTTATTTTCTTGTGACGTCACTATCGTTTCCAGTCAGTCATAAATGCGCCCAGCCATTTTACGGGAAGGCGCGCAGCCAGGGCATTGGCCAGGCGTTCATCTGCGGTGATCATCTCGGTCTTAAATTGAATGGCTAGGGCAACGTAGAGGCAGTCGTAGACGCTGCGGTCATGGAAGAGAGCAATCTTAAGAGCTTCGGGTAATAAAGTCAGGGATCCCACGGTAAAGAAGTTCCGTTCCCTCATGCCTGACGCAGCACTTTCGGCGACAGTCTGCGGCCATCTTCGCAGACGAACGCCTTTCCACAAAACATTCCCCACTTCGGCCCAAAACACATCGGGCACGATGAAGTTGATTTCTCCATCTGTGTAACGTTTGAGCAGTTGGAGGGACTCTGTAGTAAGCGTTTCTTTGCCCGAGGGAACAGCCCACTTAACAGCCACGCTGGCGTCGAGCACAAGGTCGGTCAACGATCCCGGTCCTCGCGGATCATCTCCTCGGCTGTAGGAAAGGGACCGGAACTCTCAGCCGGACAAGCACGAAGCTCCGCCATTCGTTTGTAGAATTCGCGCCGCCCTTGCAACTCCCTTGCCGTAGGTATGTTGCGCTCCAACAGGGAAATGACTTCCGCCGCAATCGACTTGCGATTCTCTCGTGCGCGCTTGCGAAGCGCCTTGTAGAGGTCGGCCGGGACGTTTTCGACATAGAGCGCTGGCATATGGAAGCCTAATAAAAGTATAGCATAGGCATATGGAAGAGTCTTATCCAATACAAGATGAGCCTGAAGGGGAGCCACGGTCCCACCCCAGCCCTAGCCACCCGCTATAATGTTCGTTTGCATCCGGTCCTCCGTCCTGAACCGTGGGCCGCGTGGAAGGAAATTATGCCGACTGACATTATCATGCCCCAGATGGGCGAATCCATCGTCGAGGGCACTATTACCAAATGGCTGAAGAAGCCTGGCGACAAGGTTCAGCGCGACGAGCCACTCTTCGAAATCTCCACCGACAAAGTCGACGCAGAAATTCCCGCGCCCGCCTCCGGCGTTCTGCAGGAGATCAAAGTCTCTGAGGGCACAACGGTCGGCGTGAACACGGTGGTGGGCACCATCGCGGTGGATGGCGAAGCCGCAGCCTCTCCGGCGAAAGCCGCGCCAGCGGCTTCCGCACCGCCGCCTGCGGAAAAGAAGGAAGAGAAGAGGCCCGCGCCGGCAGACGCTCCCGCGCCAACTGCCAGCGCTCCTCCCGGACGAGAGTCAGCCGAAGAAGGAGCGGAGGAAGCCCGCTCGTCCCCGCTAGTCCGCAAGATTGCCCGCGAGCACGGGGTCAATCTCTCGCAAATTTCCGGTACTGGACTCGGCGGCCGCATCACCAAGCAGGACGTCATGGCCTTCATCGAGCGCCCCGCGCCAGCCGCTCCTCCGGCGCCGACTCCGCCGCCAGCAGCAGCATCCTCCGAAGCGCGGCCTGCCGCACCGCCCGCGCCAGCCGCCTATCCCGGCGACCTCGTCCCCATGACCAACATGCGCAAAATCATCGCCCAGCGCATGATCGAGTCGCGTCGTACCAGCGCTCATGTCCACTGCATGTATGAAGTGGACTTCACGCGTATCGTTTCCCTGCGCGCCAAACAAAAGAACGCTTTCGAGCAACGCCACGGCGTCCGCCTCACCTTCATGCCGTTTTTCGTGCGCGCTGCTATCATCGCGCTGCAGCAATGGCCCATCCTCAACGCATCGCCTGAAGGCGACAACATCCGGTACCATCGTCACATCAATGTGGGGATCGCTGTCGCCCTCGAGTGGGGTCTCATCGTGCCCGTCCTGAAGAATGCCGGAGATCTCAACTTCCTCGGCCTGCAACGCGGCATCACGGACCTCGGCGAGCGCGCCCGCAGCAAGAAGCTCAAGCCCGAGGATGTCGAAGGCTCAACTTTTACCGTGACCAATCCCGGCCAGTTCGGCGCCGTATTCGGCCTTCCCATCATCAATCAGCCCAACTCCGCCATCATGGGCGTGGGCGGCATCACCAAACAGCCGTTAGTGGTCACAGATAAAGAGGGCAGCGATTCGATTGCCATCCGTTCGGTTGTCCACCTCACGCTCGGCTACGATCACCGCCTGATCGACGGCGCCGTCGCTGACCAGTGTATGGCGTTGGTGAAGAAGACCCTTGAGAATTGGAGCGAAGAAGTTGGCTAGCCTTCATCAGGACGAAGGCTTGGCGGTTGTTGCCGGCGGCTGCTTGCACCAGGTAGAAGCATTCAAACATTCCACAGTGCCGTCGATGATTTTCGATATTCCGTCCTTGAATTTTTCGGGATCGATGATCTCCCGCGCCGCGACAGCATCAGCTGTCGCCAGCGCATTCTGCAGGAAGGACATCGCTGCATCCTTCTTCTCGGCTCCCGACTTATTTCCGAACAGCCCTTCGATTCCATTGATCAGAGCGGGAACAAACGCCATTCCGCGGAGCAGTTGAGCTAAGAAATCCATAGTTTTCCTCCCTGCAATATTCTTGGCAACCTACATTAGGTTTGCGGCAGCCGCCCAACTCTTTCTGCACGGCTGCCCTACCCCTTAGCACGCGGTCAGGTTAGGGTCCGCGGCATCGGTAGATCTGACGATCAGGGTCAGGCACACCTTCAATTCGGCGGCCTTACTAAACGCCAGTGCTAGCATTCCCGGCATGTCAATTCCTTCTGCTCCAGCGCTCTTCAGCGTGTTCGCAGTAGGAGAAGTTGCTGTCTTCAGATTGGTGATGATTGTAGTGCTCGGTATCGTGGTCATCGCTCTCCTCGTATGTTGAAAATGGACTATCTCGAAATGAAATACGGTTTTCGGATTTCAGTTCTTGCATTTAAGATTTCTCCGAAGCCATTGGAGAGAATCTAAACTCTCAGCCGCAACTACTTAAGCCAGTACTTGTGCAGCGCGATTGCCACACTGATCGCAGCGCTGATCGCCCCATTCACTAGCCGGTTGTGAACGCTGTTCCGCAGATCGTTTCGTTCCAGGATGGCGACTTTATCCTCCGCCAATTTCATCCGCCCCGGTTGCCCGTTCCCCACCAGCGCGTCCATCTTCGTTTCCAGGCGCACCAGCTTGTCCAGCACTTCTCGCTGGAATTCCATGTCGATTGCCTTTAAGGCGAATTCTCTATCGGTAACTCCCATGTCTGTGTCCCTTCATCAACAGAAGCTGCTTACAGCGGATAGTCAACGTGCAACGCCCCGGAATACCTTGAATATTTCGGAGGCGACGAACTGTCATACAAGCGCAGAAAATAATTCTGCGTTCGCGCCAGCCGCGCCAAGCTAAAGGTTTGAGTGTTGAACCGTCCCAGTAAGTTGCGGTCGTTAGCCTGCCCCCAGCCATAATCGTTTTCTCGAACCTCTGCGTTGTAGATCTTGATGTCGCCCGGCCCTGGCGCGCTCTCATTCACATAAAATCCCAGCGGCTGTGTCCCCTGCGGAATCATCGAGTCCGCTTCCATGTTCGCGAACACCAGATGATCGCTGGCCCCTTGCACGTAAACCCCGTACTGATCGAACCAGTTCAGCAGAAAGTGCTGAAACGTCAACCACGACTGCCCATTAATGTTGATCACCGGAACATTACTCAGTGCCATAGGCACGATAGCTTCGTTATAAAAAGTTGCCGGATTTCCCACCGCATAGACATAGACAAATCCGTTCGCTAGATAAAAATCCCCCGGCGCAGTCAAGTTCGACGTTGCTGCCGCCACTTTTTGACCCCACACCGATCCAACCAAACAAAAATTGATCGTCGTGTACGTCGCCGGCACCGCCGCCTTCCATGCATTCCCCGTCACCATAACCCACGCCGTCGAAGGCACCGCATAATATCCCGTCAAGTTCGGCGCTGCCCCCGTACCATACGCGTCAAACGTGATCGGATTCCCAGAACTTCCCGACGAACCAGGCGCCAGACTCTCATTCCAAACATCCCCTCGCTTGAACAGAACCGAATCCCCCGGCTGAAACGTCTGCCCATTCACATGCGCAATCGTCTGCCATGCAGTCGACACAGACGTCCCGTTATTTCCGTCGCTGCCCGCGCTCGAACTCACGTAGTACGTCGTCGCCGATGCCAAGCCGCTCCACGCCGCGAACACGATGACAAGAATCCTTACAACAGCCCGACTCTCTCTTTTTGTCATCCTGAGCGGAGCAAGACGATTCGCGAAGCGGGTCGTCTTGCGGAGTCGAAGGACCCCTTGCCTCTTCGCGTTACTACCGCCTTTGATAGAAACTCTCACGGCCATCCCTCCCGCTTCGTTCTCTCTTCCCATAGAAAAAGCCATCGGCTCTCGCCGATGGCCTTCACCCCCTACGCAATTTACCCTTCTCGTTCCGCCTCGTCCTCAACGTTGTCGGCGCTGTCTCCGGCGTCGTAGTTCACCAACCCCGCATTTGCCGACGGGACTGGGCCAGGTTGGGTCACTCGGCTCTCCGAAGGCGCAGGCGCAGGTAGCTGCCCGCTCTCGGCCTCCGTTCCGTTCCAATTTGTGACTTGTGGATTCCGGTCACTCTGCTCAAAGGCCTGCGTGCTGGATGGTTGTGCTGCTTCGGGGTTGATCGCGCTACTCATGTTTTTGCTCCTTCGTAGAAATATGTGCCAGTCCTGCTTACAAGCCCATGTGGGGATAGCCGCTCTCGGTTGTCCAGTCGAGAGCAACTCGACAGCCCTTCCTGACGGCTGAAAACGGACACTCCCGCTCCCAATAAAAAAGGCCACCGGCTTTTGCCGATGGCCCTCGAGGCCTCGCTCCCAACCCCGCAAGCTGCTGAAAACTTCGAGATTCGTATTAGAGAATGCCTTCAGGCACACCGTAAGGACTACATTATCAATCGCGCCTTCAGGCGCTGCAATGCAAGAGTCCCAACCCTAGTGAATCTCCCATCCCATGATCGTCGCCTCCGTCGGATTGTCCGCCGGAATCGTGATCCCATTATTCAGCGTTCCGCCAGCCGTCACGCTCACCGCCGTCCCACTGCTTCCGCCCAGAAAAGTGAATCCCGCCGAACTTCCGCCGTAAACCTGCGCGCAGGTACTTATGCAGCTACTCGTAATAGCCAGGTAATACTTGCCCGGTTGCAGCGTCGCACTTGCCGCCCAATTCAACGTCTTCCACCCCGTGCTCGCGGCGAACGTCGTTCCCGCCGTGTTCCCAATATGCGCGACGACACTTCCCGAACTATTCAGCACTCCAATGTCATACGTGTTACTCGTGTTGTCCGCAGTCGAAACGTAATACGTCACCTGCGTCGTGGTCAGCGGAAACGTCAGCACTACGCCCCACAGCTCCGCTTTGTTCGCCGTGCTCGAAAAGCTGATCGCCGTCCCCGTCGTTTCGGTCGTGAACCAGGGAATCGAATATGATGCGCTGCTGCTCACGTTCGATCCCGGCATATCGAGGAACATCTGCACCGTCGCACTCCCCGAACTCGCCTGCAGCACCCGTCCCAGGATCTGCGTCCCTGTCGGCCGCGTTGCCCCCGCGTCGTGGCACAAAGGATAAAATCCACCACTCGCCGTGCTTGAGGGCACCACATAATCACCCACCACCGTCGCGCTCCCGTCAAAACTGCAATATGCAGACCCAGCACGTGCCAGCGTAACTATTCCAGAAGTCCCAGCATTCGCAACTACCACTCCGATCGCTCCGCTCGTTAGAGCGCTCGCCGGCTTAATCGCACACCCAGCGGTCGAAAGCACCGCCAAGCCATTGACAATCGTGCCCGTGCTGGCGTCAGTGCACAGTTCATAACTCTCATTAGCAAACTTACCCAGTTCGAAACCGCTGCCGCTCGTGGAGTTTCCCGCCACGTAAACCGTCCCCGGCCGCAGCCCGCTGCCGCTCCCCGCGCTGTTGAACGATCCTACGTTATACGTCTGGTCGATCCAGGGCTTGAAGTTGCTGCTCGCGTCCACCACCCACTTCAGCCCGCTATTGATCCAGAAACCTAATCCCGGCGCCGCTCCAGACGTCGAATTCTCGCTGCGCACCACCGCATAGTTGTCCGTCGTGTCATATCCCAGCGACGTCCGCTGCCAAGTTGAGCTGTTCGTGTAACTGGAGTACACGTGTAAGTTCTGTGCCGTAGTCCCGTTGTATTCGCCCAAATCATTCGCATCTTCCTGAAACAAATTCGAAAAAAACGAACTGGTCCCCGTCGTTGCCACTTTCTGCGGAGTTCCTGCGTTCGCCGAAATATAAAAGTTCCCGTCGTTCGATATCCCTAGCGCCGAAGTCCCCGCTCCCGCCGCCGTCATCCCCGTCCCCGGAATCGGCGAACTCACCATCCACGGCCCTGCCACCAGCAACTGCCCGTTCACCGTAACATTCCCCGTGAACGTTCCTGTCGCCGCCGCAATCCCGTTGCTCCCCGTATAGGTCAAGGTCGAACCACTATCCGTCAGTCCGCTGTCCCCGCTCACCGCCGCCCCATTTGCCGAGTACATCGCCACTTGCTCGGCCGTCCCGCTATTCACCGTTCCCGACCCCCCGCCCCCGCAACCAGTGCAAGTTCCCGTCACTGTCAGATTCCCGTTGATGTTCACCGGCACGTTGAAGGTCTTCCCCGATGCCGTCAGCCGCTCCAGGTAGCTGGAGTTATCTCCCACATTTCCGATGTAATTGGAGATTGCGACCGGAGAACCAAACGCCAGCTGCTCTGCTCCTGGAACCGCCGCTACATCCAGTCCAATGTAGGTATCCCCGGCATCGTTTGGCGGACGGAATCCGATCGTAGCCAGTGTCTTCGCAAAATTCGAATCGACCAATGTAATGATGTGATGCGGTTGGATATCCCCGATCCCCGTCGTGGGATACTCAAAGTTGATTCTCCCCTTCACTCCGCTCCCGGTACCACTGTTGTAAGTCCCGTCCTGAAACAGCAACCCGCCGATCGGCGGGTAGTTTCCAGACACTTTGCCTTCCAGACACTGCTCCCAAGCCCCGCCAAACCAGGAGCCGACCGCCGCTGCATCTCCGCAGTTACGAACCTGCAGCGTTGGAAGTGCATTCCAATCCACCGAGACCACGTCCCCGGGTTCCATATCGAAGGAAGCGGGCGGGATAGAATAGTTGTCCGATCCATCTCCCGAAAACACCACACTCCCCGGCCAGAAAGGCAACACCGGCTCCCAGCTAAGGGCTTGGATCGCGTAACTTGCGGTGTTCGAACCTCCCACATCCGTGTAAGTGCAAACCAGGCCCAGGCACTGTGCGTGACTCGTCGCTACACTTCCACATGCGGTTACACTTCCTCCGGTACACGAACCCTTGATTGGAAAGCTCGGGGCATTCGCGCTAAGACTAGCCGACGGCTGCATCCGAATGATGTCGTAAACTACCGTATCCTGCGGACTTTGCGGTGGGATATGCGGCCATTGCACCGACACATTGCCGGCACCCCCGTTTGTGTAGGTTACCCCGGCAAAAAGCGGCGCACTGTAGATTCCCGCGGTAGTGTCGTGCGCAACCACGTAATAGTTCAACTGCGTCGATCCTGCAGTTCCGCTGAAAGCAAACGAAACTCCATGCCCGGCCGGTTCTTCTCCGCCGCGTACCGTTAGAGGTTGAACATTGCCCTGATAAATGATCCCGGTCGCGCCAAAAGAACTGCCTAGGTACGGATTGGGACAAGGCCCCGCGCCTTCCTCCATATAGATGTTGTCCAGCTCCGTGCCGCCGTAGTTCCCCAGGATCGTCATGGTATTGACTCCCCACATCCCGAAGCCCTGCATCACCGAGTCCGTTACCCGCGTCACATTGTTGGCGTAGTTTGTCACCCCATTGCCCCCGCATTGCGGGCTGATATTCGCTTTGTCGATCCAGATCACTGGCGCGCCCCAATTGGCGGCGTAAACATACGAACCACAGTGGTTGGCGGTGCAGGTAATCCCCTGCGTTCCGTCGGCATCCAGGCCGCGGATGGTCGCCGCCTCGTCATCATCTTCCACAATAAACTGGTTGAACATACCACCGCCCGCGATGAACGAAGACTTGATGTCTTCGATCGTTCCCGGCATGGCATTGTCTTCAATCGCCGCATTCTCGATCGCAATGGTTCCCGGGCTGGCCACCGCAGCAATGTTGCCTGCGGTCTGGGCGTAAGTGATCGACGTTCCCGAAACCGTGACCGGGCCGTGGTTGCCCCAGTACGCCGCGTTGTCGGTAAAATTGATGTTGACCCGGTCCCCGGTCTGAATCGTGCTGCACGCCGAAACCGTGGTGATCGTTACCACATTTGATTGCCGCTGCGTGTTCGCGATCAGGCAGCCGTCGGCATGGACAGTGGAAGTGAAGTTCACGCCCCTCAAGGTAAGCGCCCCGTAGTGATTGGAATTCACCTGGTCGCCTAGAAACATGCAGCGGTCCCGCGTCGAGCACGAAAGCAGCGTGCCATGCCCTTCAATCAGCGAGCGGCTGCAGTGCGCAAAAATCGATCCATAAACCGGCAACGCGCTCCCCGTCGCACCCGTCGCCGGAAGAATCACATGCCCATTCGGATTCCCCGCGTTGACTCCCGTAGGTAGGCCGCAGGCATCGTTGATCGCTTCCTGAATCCCGCTCGACGCGCTGCCGATCTTATATCCCCCCGAATGAGAATTCATCGGAGTAAATACAATCGTCCCGGACCCCGCTCCCGCTAAGCACGTTCCCCCGGTCACCATCGCCGGCTCCGGTGTCCCCTGTACACTAAAGTACACGTAGTACATCGAGTATCCCGACGTATCCACCCCCGTAGGACACGGCGTCAGCGTCACCGTCGCTTGGGTTCCCGCCGTCAAACTCCCGCTCGGACTCGCACTCCAGTTGTCGCTTGCCGTCACATATCGGACGCCACTTAGATTATTTACCGTTAGCTGCGAACCCACCGGTTGCACAATGCTCTGGCTTCCGGCCGGACTTATCGTTACGCCGCCCGGGCCGCCGCTCGGCGTCGCCGGAGCATATTGCCCCGAGGTCGACGAATAGGCCGGTACCTGCCCATTCGCGGGCGTACCCGCCGCCACCGGCACACTCTGAATCGCCGTCGCGTTCGCACTCGATCCGCATGGCCCCCACGAACCACTTCCCAGCAAACAGTTCAGCCCTGAAGCCGCCCCGCTCCCCAACTCACCCGTCGGTACCAACCCACTCACCAGGTCCGCCTTTACCGCCACGCTTGAATCCACATATTGTTTGGCGGCAGCCTGCAGTGGGGCGGTCGGATTGCCACTCAATGTCAACGGCCCCGTCATCGCCCCACCCGCCGTCGCTAGATAATTTCCCGCTCCCACGGCCGCTATCGACGTATCCACGTATGCCTTGTTCGTCACATCTCCCGTGCCCACCGGCGTCGGTACATTCGGCGGCGTGGAAAAAATCTTCGTCCCCGTCACCGTCTCCGTCCCCGCCAAATGCACCACCGAGCTATCGTTCGCCTTGGCCGCTAGTGCCGTGTTCACATACTGTAGGGATACCGGTTGCGCCGCCGTTCCCGTTCCCGGCGTCGTCCGCACCTGTGCCAGCGTTGCCGGAGAACTTGTCGGCACCACCCAATACTCTGTTCGCACTTCGCCCGGTCCTAACTGATACACGACCGTGTAGTAAACGCCCGGAGGAGTTGCCCCCGCATTCGGCTCCAGCGCCACATTTAAAGCCCCTCCGGCTCCCAGCGTCACATCCAGAGCCCCCGCCGCCGCGGCAGTCCCGCTCGCCGTCACAAACGCCGGCCACGTAATCACCAGCACCCCTTGTGCCGCCGATCCATCCGCCATATGAACCGTGTCGATCACGCTCGTTAGCGTCCCACCGCCCTGGGGGGCAGGCGAAGCCGCGCGCGGCGAGGGTCCCTTCGCACGTGGCTCCGCCTCTGAGGAAATAGCCGGCTTCTCCGCTTTCCCCGCGGAACCTTCTGCACGCGCCGCAGGCCGGACGCTCGATGCCGCCACTACTACCGCCAGTACCAAATAAAAAAGCCGCCCCGCCGGACGGCATGTCTGAAACATACTTCCTCCTCAGATTCAATCTTGTCATTCTGCGCGAAGGTTGTGCTTCGCGAACCCCAAGCGCAACCACACTCGAAGGATCCCTCTCAACCTCGTCCCCGCAAGAACCCTTCTACGCTCCTCACATAAACCTCGGCAAAGTCTGCCACTGGCCTTCGCCCCTCAATCAATCCCATCGCGTCTTCTACTGCCCATCCCATCACGCCCAACAGCGCCAGCGTCATCATCGGCGCCCGGTGCACTCCCGCGGCGCAATGCACGAATAGCTTGGTTCCGTCCGTTTCCAGCGCAGCCAGCGCAAACTCCACGCCCCGCACAAACACTTCGGCGGGCTTAGGCTCGAAATCGTCGTCCACCGGATTCCAACAAACCGCAATTCCATGCGGCCCCGCCAACTGCGTGTCATCGAACTCGATCTGCATGTCGATGATGTGCGTGATCCCAGCCCGCGAGACTGCCGCCATGTTCTCCGCTGTCCAGATTCCACCGCCCACTCCTATCCGGTCCGTCACCCACGTAATGTCGATCCCCATCTTAGGTCGAGTAACCCGGACCTTTCTCCCCGCTGGCTTCTTCCCGAAAGTTCCGATCTCCGAATGTGCCGAGGAAAGCGCCGCGGAAAGCGCTTCCAGCAGCTTCTTCCCACTCGATCCTACCCGCGGCGAAATCGAGAGACCAAGGGCTCCGCTCATCGCTCCGGTATCGTGACTTCGGTTCATTCTACGGCATCCTCCATGTCTTCGCGCCGCCTTCGCACCGTTGTTAGTGCGGCCTGGCGATTTAATCTTCATCGGCGTCCTCAGCACGTCGATCTGGAACCAAACTGCGCCTCTTGTCTTCCAGCAATCTCTACGTCCGGTTTCTGATCTCGCTGCCCTTCGCTCTCGCTATTTTCTCCCACGCCGCACCACGCTCCCTGCGCCGCCGGCTTCCCCACACTAGTCAAAACCAGCGGCGGATCTTCCTCCCCAATCACCGGATCGGTCGGCAACCCCATCCGCTTCAGCAAGGTGTAAGCCAGCGAATTTTCTGGCTTTGACAAAGTCTCCGCCGTTGGTGGATACAATCCCACCGCTTCGAACAAATACTTCGCTGGAGCCAGTTGGCCGGCCTTAGCCATTTCGATAAATACCTTGGCAATTTCCTTCGCAGACATTCGTACCAGAGTTGCGATGTTCTTCCGCACCTCCGCAAAATCTTCCGGCTCCTTCGTATCTGCCGTATTTTCCTCCGTCACCTTCTTCGCCCTTATCTGTCTCTTGTTCCCGTTCTTCCTCCGGCTCCCGCTCTTCTTGCGGTCTTTGGGGTTGCTCGCGCCCTTGCCCTTGCCCTTGCCCTTGCTCTTGCCCTTGCCCTTGCCCTTGCTCCGTCCTTTGATCTTGCCTCTGCTCTTCGGGTCTTTCATCTGCGGCGCTCACACTCCCATCCTCGGCAGTATCCAGAAATCCAGTTTCCCGATTTGCCGAAGAGACTCACGCTTCGTATCAGGGCATCGCTTCAGCGATGCTTCCAGTGCTGCAAAATAAGTATCGGCTTTACAGGCTGCGGAAAAACTCGGCCTGCGACCCCGTTTTGAAAGGGCGCAGCTTCGAGCCGCGCCAGTAAGTGCCGCAACCTGTTTAGCCGCTGCGGGATCCAATACTCGCAAATGTCAGGCGGAACCCGCCGCCGCCCTCCCAAAAACACGAAAGGCGCGCTTTTCAGCGCGCCCTCATAGAGTATATCTTTTTTCTTAACTCTATAAAACCATTATATCACATGGCATAGGGCAAATGGGACATTTTGTGAAATTTATTTTCGAAATTATCACCTTGGCAAACCCACGCCAAGCGCACGGGGCTGATTTCTGGCAAATTGCACCGCAAATAATTCGCCAGTTAGGTTAGCCAAGAGAAAACAATCTAGTTCCCATACCGAACCCCAAGATTGCACCAGCGGAGGTGCACGTAAGACCTTCCTCACTGCTTCAAAAACTTAGGAAATTAAGGAGTAACAAATTACCGCCATGGAAACATATGAAAACAAAGATATTATAGCTATTGACGAACACGATGCTACCGTAGCATTATATGTCAAGCCCGATGAGGAACATATGGACGAACGTGATCATCTTCGAAAAACGCTAGAGCATTACAGGATGCAGCGCCAGCAAAAACTCGACGAGGCGCGGGCTTTTGACGGCATAATCCGCCAGTTAGAGCGCGATCTAGGAGAGCAGTCTACCGTAGAGGACTCTGGCATTGCACCCGGCGATTCCGGGACGCTCAGCACGGTGCGGATGGGCGGACTAAGCCCCTTGCACAACATCAGGCCCGATGAGTTTTTCGCTATGAGTCAGTCCGATGCAGCTAAGGCGTACTTGAGAAAAGTCGGCTTTGCAATACCTTTCGATGAGCTAGTCACCGCCCTGCGAAAAGGTGGGGCACGCCTTGGAGGAGCCGATCCTAAGAAAACTCTTTACGTTTCGCTGGCTCGCAATCCCCGCAAGGAATTTGTGTGGCCCAGCAAGGACCACATCGGCCTACAAGAATTTTACGACCGGAAAGAGAAAGATTAGGGGTTAAATACGAAAAGCCCCGCAGCAACGGGGCTTTCAGGAAGGATGAAAACAGCGATGACGATAAGAATCACAATTCTAATTACCGCTGCCGGTCAGACCGTAGAAATCGCGGTCGAGCCACCACCCTAAAACATAACTAACAATCAGCGCCCCGCTTCCTGCTTGAACAGGTTGCGGGGCTAATCCAGAACGCGGGGGTAAGCCCACGAACTAGACCCAGACCGATTTTGGGGCTTTTTCCCGCAAAACGCAAGCGGAGAAAAGCCCAATGAATCAGAATGATGGCCTCAAGCTCACAACGATCACAGACCGAATTGGCGACGAAGATAGCGCCCGTAAGCTGTACGAATCTATCCGCTGGCCGGATGGTCCGGTCTGCCCTCACTGCGGCGAGATCAACAATGCTGGTCAATTGCAAGCGCGACCCGATTCAAAGAAGCCCGTTCGCAAGGGAGTTTGGAAATGCTATGGGTGCCGCGAACAATTCAGCGTCACGGTCGGAACTGTCTTCGAGGATTCGCACATTCCGCTCCATCGCTGGCTCCTTGCGGCCTATCTGCTCTGTGCCAGCAAGAAAGGGATGTCTGCTCATCAGATCCATCGCATGACAGGAATTAGCTACAAAACGGTTTGGTTCATGATGCATCGGCTTCGCTTCGCCATGACGCAGCACGGCATGATCGAAAAGCTACGTGGAGTGGTGGAGATCGACGAAGTATGGATTGGCCCCAAGGAAAAAGGCACGGGCTTACGCGGTGTTGGACAAGTAGAGAGCAAGAAGCGGCCTATCGTTTCTCTGATGGAGCGTAGCGAGAACGGCAGCCGTGTGCGCTCCTTCCATGTGGAGCGCGTCACCCTGGCGAACATCAAGCCCATCATGCAACAGCACGTCGAGACCGGAACGAACATTCAGACCGACGAAGCGACGGTGTATCACTTCATGCACGAAGATTTTCCCGATCACGATGTAGTCACGCATAAGGCCAAGGAATACTCGCGCTACGAGAACGGGCGGCATATCACCACAAACACGGTGGAAGGGTTCTTTGGTCTGGTCCGCCGTGGCGTGTTTGGCACCTATCATCATTGGGGACGCGGCTATTTGCAGCAGTACCTTAACGAGTTTGATTTTCGTTACAACAATCGCAAGGTCAATGATTCCGACCGCACGATTCTGGCGCTAAGGGCAACGGAGGGAAAACGACTCACACTCCGCCAACCAAAGAGCGCTTCGGCGTAGAGTCTGGCAAATATGGAACGCAGACGAATCTTTTTAGGCACTGGCAAAGAGGTAAGCGTTAGAGGGATGCTGAAGGGATGATTTCAATGAGAACCGATACTGAAGCTGGCCGTCGAAAGAGCGAGGCGCGAAGAAAAATTCCGTTCTTACTGAAGTTCGGCAACGAAGAGGACATTATCGCTTACACAAAGAGATGGAACCCCAACATCTCTTCCGAGCAACTAGAGCGAGTCGTCAAGCTCTTTCGCGCCGCGCAGCTCGCTCTCGCACATCCTCCACAATCTGGTTAGCTTTGTGCTCGCGCTCCGAAAGCTCTTTTTCATCGACGTTTTCTGATACTTGGTCGATGATGGACTCAATCTCGCCGATCAACTCTTCTTCCGCCGCATGTGCCATTTGTGGTCCTTTTTTCTCCGTCATGGCGTGACCCTCCAGAAATCAACTGTATACGCTACCAGATCGAAGATGTGAATTGCCTTCCCGTTCTGAGACTCTTTGTGATCTTGCATTTCTTTATAATCTTTAAGATTGGAAAGTCAATTGAAATCTTTCATTTCACTAGTATCTTAAAGAGTTATAAGATAGATGCGCTTTGGCGACGAATAAAAAACCGCCGGGAACGGTCACGGTACCCGTGCATCTTCCAGAAGATTTGCATTACAAAGTCATAAGAATTGCCACGCGCGGAGGAGCTAGTCAGTTAATCGTTGAATGCGCTACTGAAGCGATTGAGGCGCAATGGAGACGATGGCTCAAACAGGAAACAGCCAAACTGCCGAAACGATGATTCGGGTTTGTGAAGGTGATAATTTCGTTTATTTTCTGTTTGTTTTCAAATACTTCCGCAAAAAGCACCCCCTTCCCCCTCTTGACAACATTTCTTGAGGATATTTGTCGCTGCCCTTCATTCTTGCTATTCATAGCGTTTCTCCGTCGTGTCAGGCAGCCGCGCTAGTAAATCGGACTTCAGAAGTCTTTCGCTCAGTTCGTCGATCAGCTCCGGTAGCCTGCGTTCGAGCGTCTTGCGAGTACACTGCAGAATTCGCGCCGCTGCCTCGTGGTCATACTCTTGCAGCACAACCCGTGCGATAAGCTGCCGGTCGAAACTCTGCAACCGGTCCAGACAGCGCTCTATGTCATGCAGAAAAATCACTCTCGCCTCAAACGTCGTCGCGGTAAAGGCGCTGATCCTCGCCCGGAATAACTCGCGGCCTAGCAAGGAAGGCACTCGTCCCGCTTCCAGCGACCACCGCATGTAACGTCGTAGCAAAGCAGTCGTTTTCCTTCGGTATAGCCATATATCGGGATCGCCTTGCCAATCGCGCTCCAGAGCAACCCCCAACTCAGCCCCATTACCCATCCGCGCCGGAAAATTATGCGCTGGCAGGTTCTGCCACGACCTATTCGTCGCACACGAACCGTTGCAGTGCTTCTCCCCCTGCGGTCGGACCGGCAGATGCTCCACGCCTTTCGCCCGGTCGCCGTCCTCCTCTGCCGCAATCCCTTCCACGAAGTGAGTCATGCCACACCCCCGGCCGCGTCCATACCTGTTCCCTCTTCTTCCTCATACCCGTCCGACTCCACACCCTCCTCCTCCCAAGGCGGACCTTGCGGTACCCTCGCCTTTCTCACCTCATAAGACGCCGGCGGCAGTTCGGCCATCGCTCGCCCACAAGCCGCGCAATAAATCTGTCCACCGCCCGCAGGACGTAGCCACAAACCGCCGCAACGTTCGCAATATTTCAACTCCAAGCTCAACTTGTTCGTCGCAATGCCCTTTGCTTTCATCTCTTCTCCTGAAGCCCGGCTCCCCTTCGCGAACCTGGGCGGTTGTGACGCTTTTGCCGCTACCGACGCCCGCCGCCGACGCAAAAAGCCCTGCGGTCGATTGCCACTCCCGGAGCGGAAATCGAACACAGGGCTCGTTTTTCTTACGACGACCTGCTTGCGCTATTTAATTGTTCCGAACACTCTCAATGTACCGCTTACGTTCCAGCCTTATACTTCAGCCGAAGTGCCGCCTGCCAACATTGCTCCAGCCTCGCGTTGCCGGAAGAATCCCTCCTCATAGCCGGACTTGAGAACTCGCCCGTTTTGTATAACCACGCTGATCCGTCCACTGAAGTTCAACGCCTTCAGCAAATGCTCCATCGCCGCGGAAAGCACCTCAGCCGCCCTGACCTTCCGGCGAAATTCTACAAAGTTCTTTCCATCGTTTGAGTTATCCACACTGCCCATGTCCGATCGCTCTCCGGAAACAAAATGAGTTATAAGCTAGAACCACCGTATAGCTCCGTATTTTTACAGTCAAGTCGTTGTACCCAACGGGCTGTGGAAATCTTTTGTTGATTAGCGCATTGCTATATTCCATGCTATACTCCCGCCTATGAAATTCCGAGTGCTGCAAGACAACCTCCGCGATACTCTTTGGGAGCGCATTGAGGAAGGCGACCTCACCGGCCTCCGCCTGGCACAACAGACGGGTTTCAAGCAGGCCCACATCTCCAACTTCCTCAATCGCAAGCGTGGCCTCAGCCTTGAGGGCATGGATCGGGTCCTGGCCGTTCAACATCTGTCGGTGCTAGATCTGCTCGACCCCTCTGAGGTCAATAAGCGCGCCTCCATCCTGCCTCCCAGCAATGACGAGTTCCAGAATGTCCTTCTGACCGATGGAGCCATCGCCGCTACACAACCCTTGATCACAAGCATGGACGTCAAGGAAATTCTGAAATTTAAGAAAACGTTTCTAAAAAAACTGAAGCCAGAAACTGAAGGCAATCGGGAACAGTGGGAACGCTTTGTTGTGATCAAGGTGGACGGCCGCGAAGGGATGAGCATGTACCCCCGACTTCTGCCCGGCGCCACTCTGCTCATCGACCGCCACTACAACTCCCTTAAACCCTATCGCAAGGGCGAGTTCAACATGTTCGCCGTCCTCAAAGATGGAACCTGTACCGTGAAGTATGTCGAAACCGCCGGAAACCAGTTGATCCTCCGGCCGCACAACCAAGCCTACCCCATCGAAATCATGACCATGGAGGATGGCAAATCTGCATCCGATTACTTGGTAGGCCGCGTCTGCTACGTAGGTATTGAAACGTAAGAAAAAAAGTTCTCAGCTCTCGCTAAAATGCCTCAGCGCGAGAACTGAGAACTGAATTTCGGCTATTCCGCATTCAGACTATCGAACATCTTCCACAGCTTGTCCGCCGTCGCGCGATAAATCACGTATCCGCTGCCCGCATCCGTTGTCTCGCGAAATAGCAATTCCCCCCGCCCATCCCCGTCCGCATCCACCGCGTCAATCAGTTCCAGTTGCGGCGTCACGTCCAGATGAAACTTGTCAGTCACGCCCGAATACAATTTGCGCAGGTTACCGTAGATATCGGTCCGCGCCACCAGCGTAACGCTATACGGCCCGGTCGCCGCCGCGGCCGCTCCCGGCGCGGCGGGAATGTGCGCTTCTGCGCTCAAAATCATCACCGGCTGATTGGTGAGCCACACATCAAACCCATGAAATTGAATGTTCTCAAACACTGGCTGCGCCTGCTTTATCTGCGCCTTGCGTCCCCCGTCCCCAGCCTTAGGAGTAACCGGCCTCGCCGAAATCTGGTTCTTGGCCAGCGCAGCGACATAAGCCCTCACTTCGTCCCCCGCCGCGGCTAACATCTGATTCCGCCGCTCTTCCTCTTCCCCCGTCTTCCAAAAGAATTTATAGGATTGCGGATCCGGTCCCGCCTCATCGGAAATGGCTGCGACCATGCGCAGCGGCCCCGCGGTTGCACCATTGGAAGGGGCCGCAGAGTCCGCCTTTCCGTCTTTCCTCGCAGCCGCAACCGTCTCCCCTCCGTCTGCTGGCGCTGGCTCCGTCGGCTTTCCCCGCCGCAGCTGTGGCCGATAGTAGTCTCCTGACGCTTGACTGGGCGACGATTCACTCGGCGCTGACTGACTCGCCCCTTTATCCGAACCCGTCTGCGCCGCCGGCGCTGGTTGTTTGCCGCTCGAATCCGCAGGCTTGTCCGTTGCCGGCGCATTCCCGGCCTTTGCCGTGTCTTGTCCCGACTTCGAACCGCCAGACGAACCGCTTGCCGGTTGCGAAGATGCTGGAGCCGTTTCGCTCGGCTTCTCTGATGATCCTGATCCGGTTCCGCCCGCAGAACTCGAGTCGGAACTCGCCGCTGGCTTGGACGCATCTTTTCTCGTCAGCCGCGGCGGTTCGTCACCGCGGCTGTCTATGCCAACCGGCACGTCTTCGGCTTTGCGGGTAGTCTTCGGAGCCTCCGCTCCCTTCGGCAAGTAAGTTCCTGTACCCACCCAGGGATTTGCGCTCTTGCTGTGCCGCGCCCCATTAATCGTGAACAAGCCCTCCGAATTTCCGGCCTCCTCAGCTTCATACACCGTGCCCGAGTCCAGCGCCATCGGTATCGGGTCTGCTTTATAAGCGCTGGCATCGTAGAATTTCCCGTCAACCAGGATTGCGACCGGAACCAGCGTCCCTATGCCGCTGCTGTTGAGCTCCACAATTCCCACCGCTCGCGGCTCTTTACCCTTTTTCAGTTTCTTCTTTTCGGGAGGCTTCTCCTGAGGAGTTTCCTCCGGACGTTTGAGCTGCGGTCTCTCCTGCGCCGCGCTTCGCCAAACCATAACGCCCAGGAACGCCGCAAGAATCACAAGAATAGTGGCGAACGACCCCAATCTACGGTATAAGGATTTTCTGGAGATAACTCGTCCCCGCGTCGGCTTTCCAAACACAGCGATCGTGGACGCCCCCCTAAACGCTGTTTGTCCTGAACCGAATTTACTTAGAAATGAGATGCTCATGAATATCAACATCAATGATAAGGCTCCCGAGTTTACTTTGCACGACGAGAACGCAAAGGAAGTCTCGCTCAAAGACTTGCGCGGCAAAGTAGTCGTGCTCTATTTCTATCCCCGCGCGGACACGCCCGGATGCACAGTCGAGGCCTGCGCCTTCCGCGACACCTACAAGCAGATTCAGAAAACCGGCGCTGTGCTCCTCGGCATTTCCCCCGATACCCCCAAAGCGCAGAAAAAATTCCAGGATAAGTTCAAACTGCCATTTTCCTTGCTGGCCGATGCCGACAAAAAGGTCGCCGAAGCTTACGGCGTCGTGCAGGAGAAAAATATGTACGGCAAGAAAGTGATGGGTATCGCCCGCACCACATTCGTCATCGGACCCGACGGCAAAATCCAGCACATCTTCCCCAAAGTAAAGCCCGAAGGCCATGCGGTCGAGGTCCTGGCCTACCTGAAAGAATCGGCCAAGGGCGCGGCATAGCTCCTACGCGCTCGGGCTGATGCGCGGAACAAATTTGCCTCGCCGCGCGTACCATTCATAGTGGGATTCTCTATTTCGTTCTCCCGCAAGGAGAAAGACCATGCGCGTTACCATCAAAGCACTTTGCGTTCCTGCATTCCTCATACTCGCCGCTGTCGGCAGCCTCGCAAAACCCACCTCCCCGCCCGCCGACAACCACGCATCCATCGTGATCGTCTTCCAGGACGGCCGCCGCCAAACTGTTGACATGGCGGATCTCGCCCGCATTGAATTCAAGACCCCCGTCATCATCGTTTTCAAAGATGGACGCCAGCAGAACCTTCCCGCCACGGACATCGCCCGCATCGAATTTGAACCCGTAGCCAGCACTGCCGGCCGCAGCCACTTTGTCGGCAAATGGCAGGTCGGCGAAGGCAATGGCGGCAATTTCTATATCACGCTCGATGCCGACGGTGAGGCCAGGAAATCGATTGGCGAGAGCCACGGCACCTGGACCGTAGTGGCTGGTGAGGCCCGCATTAGCTGGGACGACGGCTGGCATGATGCCATTCGCAAGGTTGGCTCCAGCCACGAGAAGCGCGCCTACGAACCCGGCAGATCGTTCAGCGACACACCTTCAAACGTCACTGCCGCCAGGAATACGGAACCCAAGCCTATTTAGCAAGGTCTTCACAAAACGCTTCACTTGGCCAGATGAACACACTGCTCCGGCTGTAAAATTTTGCTGGCATGGACAAGCAGTCAAGCGACGCCAGACCGCCCGTAATCCGCCCGTTGGATCGCACTTTCTTCGGTCGTAGTCCGCGACGCGTCGCTCGCGACCTTCTCGGTAAAGTGCTGGTTCGCGAGGGCGAAATTCGTCTGATGGCCCGCATCGTGGAAGTCGAAGCTTACCTCGGAGCAAACGATCCCGCCGC